>Ga0307312_10001054_pt1 | contig 13869 bp, 16 predicted proteins | sample ER_DNA_202_FD_194489 | JGI IMG/M metagenome (GOLD analysis project Ga0307312, IMG submission 194489) | Bulk soil microbial communities from the East River watershed near Crested Butte, Colorado, United States - ER_DNA_202 | ecosystem: Environmental > Terrestrial > Soil > Floodplain | place...
TCGGTACGCCGCCATGCTGCGACCATATGAGGTATGATGTCGCCGCGAGGCAGGGCAGGAAGCGGCGTGCGCCGGGCGGAAGTCTCCGGCGTGGTGGTGGTGGGGGCTCGATGCACGCTCCCGCAAGCGACGGCTGCGAGGACTGCCCCCAGGCCGATTATGCCTCGAGCGAGACGTACGAGGACCATATGCACTAATATGTGGCTCGGATTCTCGCGGCGCGACCCGCGCGTGTTGGACCGTGGCGTTCCAACCGGTTAGCTTGGTGGCTGGTTGGACACTTCCACGCAGCCATTCGAGACCGATGGACGACTCCCTCTACTTCAACGAGCAGCATCATCAGGTGCGCGAGATGGTCCGCGAGTTCTCCCGGACCCAGATCGCCCCAGTCGCACGGGAGCTGGATCAGACCTCCACCTTCCCCTGGGACAACATCAAGGCCATGGGCGAGCTGGGCCTCCTCGGCGTCCCCTGGGGTGAAGAGCTGGGCGGCGCCGGGCTGGACCAGCTCTCCTATTACATCACCATCCACGAGATGGCCAAGGTGGACGCGAGCCATGCGCTCACTATCAGTGCCCACACCAACCTGGGCACCTCCCCCATCGTCGAATTCGGCACCGAGGAGCAGCGGGGCCGATATGTGCCGTTGCTCGCCTCCGGCAAAGTGCTCGGTGGGTTCGGCCTGACCGAGCCGGGCGCCGGCAGCGATGCGGGCGGCACCGCCACCACCGCAGTCGACAAGGGCGATCACTACCTGCTGAACGGCTCCAAGATCTTCATCACCCACGCCGGCGTCGGCGAGATTTTTTCCGTCACCGCGCGGACCGAGCCAGGCAAAGGCAACAAGGGAATTACCAGCTTCATCGTCACCAAGGATACGGTCGATCTCGACAAGTGCCGCACGATCGGCGTCGGTCACGCCCCTGATCTTCCAAAGACGCGGGGCGTCCGTGCGGGCAAGAAAGAAGACAAGATGGGCTGGCGGGCAAGCGACACGCGCGAGCTCATCTTCGAAGACGCGGTGGTTCCGAAGGAGAACCTGCTCGGCAAAGCCGGCTATGGCTTCATCAACTTCCTCAAGACACTCGACGCCGGACGAATCGGCATCGCCGCCTTGTCGCTCGGCATCGCCGAGGGTGCCTACGAGGAGGCGCTCCGCTACGCCGGAACGCGGAAGCAGTTCGGTCGCCCGATCGGGAGCTTCCAGGGCGTGAGTTTCCAGCTGGCGGACATGGCGATGGAGATCGAGGCCGGAACTCACCTGCTTTACCACGCTGCCTGGCTCAAGCAACACGGCCGGCCCTTCAAGAAGGAGGCGGCCATGGCCAAGCTGTACTGCTCCGAGCTCGCCATGCGCACCACAACCAAGGCAGTCCAGATTTTCGGCGGCTACGGTTATCTCACCGATTACCCGGTCGAGCGGATGATGCGCGACGCCAAGGTCTGCGAGATCGGCGAGGGTACCAGCGAGATCCAGCGGATCGTGATCGGCCGGCAGATTCTGGGGGAGATCGTTGATTAGGGGGCCAAGGCCCAAAGCATGGGGATAACGCTAAAGGTCTGGCTGAAAACGCCTAAGACAAAATGTCTCAGGCGAACACCTTAGACCTTTCCTCTTGGCCTGGATCCTCGACGCTGGGGCGCCATCATTGCCCTAAACTCGCTTCCTTCATATAATTAGCCAGCAGCGACGCGCTCTTTCGCGGCATGCTCCTCGTAAGGTGGTGGGCAGGCCCGCGGAGGAGCGCGTTCTCATTACCTGTGCAGTAACCGAGGCCTGGAACGTTGAAGCGCGAGATCCTGATCAATGGGAGCCAGCGGGAGACCCGCGTGGCCATCCTGGAAGACGACCGGCTGGTAGAGCTGTTGGTGGACCGTCCCGATCATCGTCGTACCGTCGGAGACATCTACCTCGGCCGGGTCGAGGCCGTCCTTCCCGGTATTCAGGCCGCCTTCGTCGATATCGGGCAGGAAAAGAGCGCTTTCCTTCATGCCTCCGACCTCCTCGAACCCGATGAGGATGAGGAGCCGGACGACGAGGAGCCGGACGACCCCCCGGAGGCTGGACAACCGGCCGCCATCGAGTCGGCTGTGGAGGAGCAGGGCGCTGAAGAGACCGGTCAGGAGCGTAAGGGGCCCTGGCGAAGCCGGGACCGCCGGCGACGGCGGGGCAACGGCGGAGCAGCGGCCACCGAGCGGCCGGCCGGCGAAGGACGGCAACGCGAGATCTCACCTCGCCGCGCTCTCCCCAATATCCAGGACATCCTCAAGAAGGGTCAGAACCTCCCCGTCCAGGTCACCAAAGAACCAATTGGCTCGAAGGGATGCAGAGTCACCGCGCAGATCTCTCTGCCGGGCCGCTTCCTGGTATACATGCCCTACGCCTCGAAGGTGGGGGTAAGCCGGAAGATCGAAAGCCGCGAGCAGCGGGGCAAGCTGCGCGAGATGGTCTCCAAGCTGCTACCCAAGGATGCCGGCGGGGTGATCGTCCGCACGGTCGCCGAGGGCGTGACCGAGGAGCATTTCCGGCGCGAGATCGAATCGCTGATGGGGCTCTGGAAGAAGATCAACCGCAAGAAGAGCTTCGTCCGGCGGGCGCCGGCGCTGCTTCAGCGCGAGACCAGCCTCACTCGCGGCATCATCCGCGACCTGTTCAGCGCCAAGGTGGACGCTCTTCACGTGGACATGAAGGAGCTGTACAACGAGATCGAGCAGTACCTTCAGCAAATCGATCCTGACCTCATGTCCCGGGTTCACCTCTATACCGACGCTGTCCCGCTGTTCGACAAGTTCGACATCGAGTCCGAGATCCGTGACCTGTTCAAGGCCCGGGTTGAGCTTCCGACCGGCGGCTCCTTGGTCATCCAGCCGACCGAGGCGCTCATCAGCATCGACGTGAACACGGGACGGTACACCGGCAAGAAGGATCCCGAGAAGACAATCCTCCGGACCAATCTCGAGGCCGCACGGGAGATTGCCCGGCAGATCCGGTTGCGCGATATCGGCGGCATCATCGTGTGCGACTTCATCGACATGGAGACGCGATCGAATCGCGAGAAGGTCCTCCAGGAGCTCCGGACTCACCTGGGAAGGGACCGGGCCCGGACCAAGGCACTGGCGGTATCCGAGCTGGGACTGGTAGAGATGACCCGGCAGCGGGTCCGCCCGTCACTCTGGCACTCGATGACGACCGACTGCCCCACCTGCGCAGGCACCGGGCGGGTCTTCACTCCTGAAGTGGTCTCTCGCCGTCTGGAGCGTGCGCTCAAGCGGGCCGGCCACGAGCGGCGCGAGCGCCAGCTCACCGTCCGGCTGCATCCCGAGGTGGCGCTCTACCTCCTGGAGGAGGAGCCCCGTCTGCTTCAGAGTCTCACCAAGATGACCGGCGTGGACATCGAGCTGCGGGATGATCCCATGATGCGGCTGGACGAGTTCCGGTTGATGAGCCGGCCGGCCGGGCGAGATGTGACTGATCTTTACGCGGTCGCGTAAAGGCCCACTTGTCCCAAGCGTGGCCCCTATCTACTTTTACGGGCTGACTTTTTACGGCATACCTCAGTCAAGGTTCTCGTATGTACGCGATTTTTCGCGCGGCCGGTAAGCAGTTTCGGGCAGAGAAGGGGAAGACCCTTCGGCTCCCGCTCATGAGCGCCGAGGCCGGGTCCAAGGTCACCTTCGATGAAGTGCTTCTGTCGTCCGATGGCGAGACGATCAAGGCGGGCACGCCCCTGGTCAAGGGAGCCAAGGTGATGGCCGAGGTGGTCGGAGACGGCAAGGAACCCAAGATCTACGTATTCAAGTTCAAGCGGCGGAAGAATTACCGGCGCAAAACCGGGCATCGGCAGGGATACACCGAGGTCCGCATCACCGACGTGAAGTTGGGCTGAGGCAGATATGGCACATAAGAAGGGCGTAGGTTCCAGCCGTAACGGGCGGACGAGCAACCCGCAGTATCTCGGCGTCAAGCGCTACGGCGGGGAGCGGGTCACCGCCGGTAACATCCTGGTTCGGCAGCGCGGTACCAGGTTCCACGCCGGCCGAAACGTCCGCCGCGGCAATGACGACACGCTATTCGCCCTGGTGGATGGCGTGGTGAAGTTCGAATACAGGGACAAGCACCGGCAGAGGGTGTCGGTTTACCCGCCGACCGAATCGGCGGTCTCCTAGGTTTCTCTGGGGCCGCGGGTCGACCGAGTGCCGAGGGGACGCGGATCGCTCCGCGTCCCCTTTTTGTGTTTAGATTGAAACACCGGGGCTCGGCAGCCCGTCATGCCATCGCCCTCGACCTGGAGTCCGAATGACCCGATCGACCCTGTTTGACCGGCTGAATCAAGAGCTCGAGGCCTTCGGGAAGAAGGCCCAGGCCGCGCTGGATGAAGGGAAGCTGCAGATCGAGCTGCTTCGGATCCGCCGCCGCCGGGACAACGCGGCCCGCGATCTGGGGCTTCTGGTGCACCGGCGGGAGCGCGGTGGGGAGATCGAGGCACCGCGGATCGAGGCGCTGATGCTGCGGATCGATGACCTTCAGGCGGATATGACCAGGCTCGAGCAACAGATCGGGGAGTCCCGCCAGAGCAGCGGCACCACCGGCGAGAGGGCAGCAACCCCCGGGACGGTCTAATTCCTCACGCGCGAGACGGCTGATCCAGCCGCGGGGCTATCGCTACCCGGATCCGATCGGGATAGTTGCCACAGAGCCCATCGACCCCCAGGCGCACCATTCGGTCCAGGTCTCCAAGCTCATTCACCGTCCAGGCGATCACGGTTCCGCCCGCCTCATGGACCAGGTTGACCAGCTCCTCGTCCACCTGCTGCCATTCCTGCCACAACGTGGTCGCGCCCACCCCACGCATGACCGCGACCGCGTCCTGCAGATACGACGTCAGCAGGATGCCCCGCCGCAGGGTTGGACGGGCTTCACCCAGCCGGCACACGATGCGATGATCGAAGCTGTGCACCGCATATCGCTCCGGGGCCGGGCCCTGATCCAGGATGGTCAGCAGCACGCGGTCATACTTGGGAGGTAAACCCTTCACCTCCACCCACACCTGCCGATCTCCTACCAGCTCCAGAATTTCGGCCAGGGACGGCAACGGCTCGCCGTTGGGGATCCGGACCTGCCGGGCCTCGGCGAGAGTCAGCTGGGCGATCGGACCGAACCCCGGAACGTCGGGGTCGTGATGCACGACGATTCCACCGTCATGGGTGGCGTGAACATCGAGCTCGACACCATCGGCGTCCAGCATGATTGCGCGCCGAAAGGCAGCTCGTGAGTTCTCGTATTCGTATCCGGAAGCGCCGCGGTGGGCGATCACGATCGGGCGTCGCATCGGGCTAAGATAGCGCCCCCCGACAGGCTCGGCCAAGTTAACAACCCGTGCCCCCTTTCGTCTCAGGCTTTGGATGAGCGCCTTCACGACGCCCCAATCCGCGACATCTACCCCCGAATCTGATCCGGCTCTGGTGGACGCCTATCGTCGCGGCAACGAGCGGGCGGCTGCGGAGCTGATCGAGCGCCACATCGCCGCGCTCGGTCGATTCCTCTACTCCTCCGGAGCGGATCGGGACGAGGTGGATGATTTGGTTCAGGAAGCGTTCTTCCGGGCGTTCCGCCGTCTGGCAACCTGGAGAGGCGAGGCGTCGTTTCGGAGCTGGCTCTTTACCATTGGCGGCAACCTGCTGCGAGATCAGGTACGCAGCCGGAAAGGCCGTCGGGTGCTCTCTCTAAACGACCGGGACATTCCCTCCGCCTCGGATCCCGAAGCGGATCTCGCGGCCGGTGAGGCGGCGGAACGGGTTCGGTATGGACTGACGCAACTGACCCGGCTTCAGCGGGAGGTCTTCCTGCTACGAGCCCAGGAGGGCAGCGAGTACGGGGACATAGCGGTGGCGCTCGGCACGACCCCGGGGGCGGCCCGGGTCCACTACCACCACGCGGTAAAGCGGCTGAAGGAGTTGGTGCGATGAGCGACTGCGGTTGGCTATCCGACCGAATGCCCACAGTGGCGTTGGGTCGCGCCCAATGGACTGAGGAAGAGGCCCGGCATCTGAGTGACTGCCCGTCGTGTCGGGGGGAGTGGGAGCTCGTCCAGTTGTCGAGCCACCTGGGGCAGGGCGTGGCCGCTGAGCTCGATCCGGGGTCGACTACCAGAGCCGTGTTTCAACGGCTCGAGCGCGCCAGACAGGAGGACCGTCTTCGTCGCCAGTCCTGGACCTTCGCCGCTCTGGCCATGGCGGCCGCAATGGCGGCCGTAGTCTGGACTGGAAGGCCGATCACCCGTCCGGTGGCGCCTTTGGCCGGACCCGTGGTCGCAGCGTCCTTGCTGATCCCGCTTCCCGAGCTGGACAACCTGGACCCGGCCGAGCTGAACACCGTGTTGCAGACGATTGACGAGCCGCTGCTTGGCGGCCAGACGGATAGCCCCGGATCAGGGGCTCTCGACGACGATGATCTCGAAGGTGTCCTCAATATCTGGGAGGGTTGATGGGTAGCCGATTCCTCTGGTTAGTCGCGCTGGTTCTGGTGCCACTCTATCCGGCTGCCGCCCAGCGGCCCGATAATCCCGCGCCCATGGCCGACTCGGTGCGGAACCGAATCGAGGAGCAGTTCGCATCACGAGTGCAGAAGGAGCTGGGCCTCACCAACGAGCAGACCGCCAAGCTCCGGGCCACCAGTCAGCAATTCGGCGGCCGCCGCCGCGAGATGCACACTCGTCAGCACCAGCTGGGCGAGGCCTTACGGGCCCAGCTCCAGCCGGGCGTCGCCGCCAACCAGGACAGCGTCGCGAAGCTCACCGATGCGATGGTCGACCTACGTCTGGCCTCGGCGCAGTCCACCCGCGCGGAAATGAAGGAGCTTTCCAAGTTTCTCAACCCGGTGCAGCGGGCCCGGCTCTTCGTCATGCGGGATCGGCTGCGCGACCGGGTGAAGGAGGCCCGGGAGCACGGCGGCATGCGACGTGGCAGAGAAGATCGGGACCACCGGCAGGATCATGAGCGTGGGACGCATGAGCCTCACGAGTAGCGATGAACGGGGATTTGAGTTCACGATCCGTCAGCAGCCCGCGGACCACACCGCAGTCCGCCGGTATAGCACGCAGCAGCTGCGCGACGCCACGGACTGGTGGCAGATACTGGTCCCGCCGGTGTCGCCCAGAGAGGAGTCGAAAGATTAGCTCACGTCCCGAACCTGTCAGTGTACGCCGCCATCGCATCACTAATGGCGGCTCGGGCTAAGGCGGCACCCTCGAACCCACGGGTCTCGGTGTGGGTGCCTTCGAGATCCTTGTAGACGCGGAAGAAGTGCTCGATCTCCTTGAGGTAGTGCTGGGGGATGTCGCCGAGATCATTCAGCCCGTCGGAGTAGGGATCACCCATCGGGACGGCAAGGACCTTCTCGTCAGCCACTCCCGAATCGATCAGGTGAAATAGCCCGATCGGCCGGGCGTCCACCAGACACCCCGTAAACACGGGGATCGTCATCAGCACCAGCACGTCGAGCGGGTCGCCATCGTCACCCAACGTGCGGGGCAGGAACCCGTAGTCGCCGGGGTAGTGCACTGCGCTGTGCAGCACCCGGTCCAGCCGGAACACGCCGTGCTTCTTATCGAGCTCGTACTTGTTGCGCTCGTTGGTGGGAATCTCGATCACAGCAGTTACTTCGACCGGTGGATTGGGCCCGGTGGGAAGATCGTGCCAGGGATGGAAGCCGCGCGGTTGAACGACGGGCACGAGGTGCCTGGTCGGCTGAGAAGAGCGGGAATGTACCGACTCTGGACCCGGCTTGCATCCCTATCCGCTCCTGACGAACTTCCGCCCCCGGCCCGAGTGGCGGAATGGCAGACGCAGCGGACTCAAAATCCGCCGAGGGCAACCTCGTGCGAGTTCGACTCTCGCCTCGGGCACTTGCCGCATAACGAGTTAGCCTCTGCATCACCCCACACTCCGTAAGGCTTTCACCTTCGATTGTGCCCCTGTTGTGCCCCGTGCCAGCATTTCGACTGCGCTTCTGAGATCCCGCTCGTCCACGATGGCATAGCGGCGGAACATCGCATCCGTTTTCCAGCCACAGAGCTGCATGACAACGTGCTGAGGGACGCCCGCCCGAATGAGATTCCGGGCCGCCGTGCGTCGGAAGTCATGAGGGGTCCTGCCGAGTAGCCGCGGACGGACAACCGTCTCGAGCCCGCCACGCTTCACGACAGCCGCCCGCTTGCATGCTGCCCGCCAGCCATCGAGATAGGCCAGAATCGGCCGGCCGTTCCGATGAGGTGAGCGGGGGGACGATGCTCCGCTCCGCCAGCAACTGGAGTGGTTCGCAACCTCATACTCGATCTCCATCGCACAATAGGGACAGCACCTCCCTCATGGGCGGTCCCCCCATGACCCCAACCTGCGGAGCCGAGGGCTGGCTGCGTTGGTAAACCCGGGTCCAACCCACTGTGCCCCGACCGTGCCCCGGACCACGCGACATTATCCGGCATCAATCAACACGACGCGTTAGGCTAACTCCTTGCCTCGACGCGCCGTGTTTCTGTTGATGTCGTGCGAGTTCGACTCTCGCCTCGGGCACTTTGCCTCGCAACAAGTTAGGCCGCGCATCATCCGACCGCTCGCATCGCTCTGCAGGGAACCCGCCGGGGCTTCGCGACGTGGAGCCTCTTGCGCTCGCCCCAGTGCGGGGTAGCCTAACGTACGGTAGGGAGCCCCATCAGCGATCCTGCTGGACCGGTCCTGCTGATTTTACCATACCGTACGGGGAGGCGTGCCATATGTCAGTACCATCCGTTAACCGCCGCAGCACCCTGCTTTTCACCGCACTCGCGGCTGGCGTTGGAGGCCTGTCGATCTCGGCCTGTACCAGCGAGCCCAGTGACATCGGCTCGTTTGCTCTCTCGGCCAGTCCAACGACGCTGACCGCCGCCGCGGGCGCGGCGGCCGTGACGTCGGCCATCACGATCACTCGCACCGCGCCCTTCGCCGGGGCGGTTGCGCTGACGGTGACGGGGACCCCGGTGGGCGCATCAGTCGCCCCGGTGAGCGCCGCCGGTGCCACGGCAACACTGAGCGTCCAGGCGACCGCCGCCGCCACGAACAACACCTATCCGGTGGAGGTCCGTGGGGCGGCCGCCGGCCTCGCCGATGCCACCACCACTGTCATGGTCACCGTGACGGGCGGTACGGGCGTGGGCGGGCCCTGTCCCGGTTGTTGGGACTACTGATCCGACTGGTTTGTCTCGTGCCGGATTTGTCGTCCGCGGCGGGGAACTCCGAGCTACACTCTGGACGCGCAAAAAGAATGTGCACTCGAGGCCGCGTCCGCGAACTGCAGTGCTGCCCACCCCCGCTGACCCACACGCCCTGACATCATTGGAGGTGGTTCTGTCGGGGGAAACGATTGACGGTCACAGGGCGCTGTGCCCCGACTGTGCCCCGGACCACGCGACACCACCCGTCATCAATCGGTAGACCACCCGGACCTAACCCGTTGTCCTGACGCACAGTGATTCCGCTGGTGTCTCGTGGTCTAGCCAGTCCGTCGGACTCAAAATCCGCCGAGGGCAACCTCGTGCGAGTTCGACTCTCGCCTCGGGCACTGTGTAGCATAGCAACTCAGGCACGGGCATTTCCGAGACTCCGCCATACTTTCACCTTCGATGGTGCCTCCGTTGTGCCCTGCCTACCAATTACCATGCAGAAGGACGCCGTGAGCTTTTTGAGCGATGGCGCTAGGGAGCCCCGCAACCTGACGTTCTAGGGTCGGGCATATCGGTTGGTCCCCCGGATACCGGCCTCTGTGGCGGTGAACTGCACCGCGTGGTAGAGATCCCAGGCTTGGCTGGCGATCCGGTCATACGCCGTCTCTGTCTGATCCAGTCTGACCGGGGCCTGCTGGGCGGTGGCCAGCACGGCCGCCATCACGCTGACGATCTCTTCTGGTTTCATGGGTCAACATCCCGCGATGGGGTGAAAGGCAATGAGCCGCTGGGCCTGAACAGCCATCCTGGGCCTCGACACAGAATCGCTGGCCGGTACTTTACACTCCCACGGCCTACCGTACCAGATCCGTGCCCATTGGCAGAGAGAGGGGGCTTTGTGACGCTGATCCAGTCAAAGATCGAAGCTGAGAAGTGGCTCGCGAATCGACTCGCGCAGGAAGGACCCGGTTTGTGGACAGATCGGGAGAGCGAGGAGCTCGCAGCGAAGCTGGCGCAGGATTATCGGCCGCAGGGGGCCGCATGGCGTGTGAAGGAATGGAGGCAGCGGCCCGAAGGAATACCTGTCCATGTGGTGACTCGCGGGGGGGAATTCGGGATTCACTCAGTCAATGAACCCGGGAAAGGCCGGGCGAAAAGCCGCGAGACAGCCGATGCCATCATGCGAGCGCTCAACGCCCTGGATGCCGAGATGAGGGCCACGTCAGGGAAACCCTGAGCGCCGTCGTCATGCCGCCCAGCCGAGGACGCGGGCCACGGTTTGCGCGAAAGTCTTGGTATCGATCGGCTTCGAGATGTAGTCGTCGAAGCCGGCTGCCAGTGCGGCCTGCTTATCCCCGGTCATCGCCTGGGCAGTGAGAGCGACAGTAGGGATCACTGCGGTTCGAGGATCCTCCTTGAGGGCGGTGGTGTGTAGGGAGGGGTAGCGATGACAAAACAGCGGATTCTGGTAGCCGATGATGATCCGGGTATTCGGCGCACGCTTCAGATCGGGCTCACTCAGGCGGGATACGAGGTGATTGAGGCCCGGGACGGCGCGGAGGCGATGCGCCTCTGGCGCGATCAGGGAGCGGATCTCGTCATATCAGACATCTACATGCCTGACAAGGATGGCCTCGAGGTGATTAGGGAGCTTCGGGGTGAAAGCCCCACCACTCCGGTGATTGCCATGACGGACGGCGGCCGATCCAAGAATCTCGATCCGCTGAGACATTCGGCGATCTTCGGTGCCGCTCGCACCATCGCGAAGCCGTTTACCCTGGAAGCGATGCTGGCGATCGTGAAGCAGGTGCTGGCAGGCTAGTCTGCGGTCAGCAGCGCTTTGCGCACCGCCTCGAGCATCTCGGCGAGGGTAAACGGTTTCTCTATCGTCAGGCATGCCCCCAGAAGCTCGGCCGCGTTCAGCATGTCGATCGGGGACCCGTCGGCGGCGCCACCCGACATCACGATAATCGGAATGCCGGGCGCGAAGGCGCGGAGTTCGACCATGGTCTCGATGCCGTCCTTTTCCGGCATGAACAGGTCCAGGATAACGAGATCCACCTCTACGGCGCGCCAGACCCGGCCGGCCTCCGATCCATCGGCTGCTTGAATGACCTCGTACCCCGACCGGGTAAGAAGCTCTGTGAGTGACCGGCGCAGACTGGCATTGTCGTCGACAACCAAGATCCTGGCCCTGTCTCCCACCATAGCCTCCTCGAGAGCCTCAGCCTCAGAGAACACCTCGGTGATCCGTCACTAATCATTCTCCACCCGATTGTCCGGGCAATTAGGGAAACCCCGTACCCGAGAGCACCTTCGTGGTGACGCTGCGCCTCACCGGACTCACCATCTACCCGATCAAGTCGGCTCGCGGGATCCCGCTGGTCGAGTCCGAGGTCGACCAGTTCGGTTTGCGCCACGACCGGCGCTGGATGGTAGTAAACCCATCGGGAGAGTTCCTCTCCCAACGCACCCATCCCCGGCTGGCCCTGATCGCCCCCATAATCGACGGTGAGACCCTCCGGATCATCGCGCCGGAGATGCCTCCCCTCGAGCTTCCGCTCCATCCCAAGGACATTGTCAGAAGCAGGGTGTCCGTATGGCGCGACTTCTGCCCAGCGAGCTGGCTGGGGGACAACGCCGCTGGCTGGTTCTCCGAATTCCTCGACTGCGCCTGTAGTCTGGTGCACATGTCCGACTCCGTCGTCCGGCCCGCCGATCCGGTCTTTTCCCCTCCGGGAACCAGGGTGAGTTTCGCCGATGGGTTTCCGTTTCTCCTCATCTCGGAGGAATCGCTGGCCGATCTCAATCGCCGTTTGGCTCAGCCGCTGCCGATGAATCGGTTCCGCCCCAACCTCGTCGTGGCGGGCGCGGGGCCGTACGCTGAGGACGAGTGGCAGCGCATCGAGATCGGCGGCGTTCCCATGCGGGTGGTGAAGCCGTGCGGCCGCTGCGTAGTCACCACCACCGATCAAGCCACCGGAGAGCGCGGCAAGGAGCCGCTCCGGACGCTGGCCACATACCGGAAGCGTGATGGTGAAGTGATGTTTGGGCAGAATGTGGTGCACGAGGGACCGGGGCGCTTGCGGGTGGGTAATCCGGTGCTCCTGCAATAGTTCTTTCGTCCCGTAATGCTTCCTCGTCCGCTCGCGCCTGTTCCAGCTCGCCGAGAGCTTTCACTTGCCGCTCGGTGATGGCCTTCAGTCGCTACCCGCCCAAGCACTCCCGGTGCCTCTGATGCGACATCCGTGCCGTTAATAGCATCCGGGGACACGAGTGGGCACAAAGCCGCTGGCGCGGGCCTCGTCCTCACTCTTGAAGTACAGCAAGTCGGTAGATTGGAGCGCTACGCGGCAGCTGCTGCGAAAGTAAAACCGCTTGCCGGGTACGGCAGCCCAGGGATGCGAACGTCGGAATGAACTCAGCTTCGGCGGAGGAGCCGAGTCGCTGCGGACACCCGACGCTGGGGGCTTGTCCATTTTAGGAGTGATTGGATCTGAACCCGCGCGCGCACTGGTCTTGATAGGGCGTGCAGTGGAATCGGGGCTGCGCTCGACTGCAGCCGGTGCCCGATGGAGCGGCGGCGGTGATCGCCCATTTGCCGCCCGGGTTGAGATCCGACCAGGCGCCGAGTCGCGCGCGACCAGCATGATCCGGCCGGTTTCCTGCGGGGTTGACCGGGTCTCTGCGTTCTCTGCAGCCTCCGCGCTCGGCGGAGCTCTTGTACCAGTCTCTTGCGCCGGCCTGGCTGCGCTGACTGGTTGCCGGCGCAAACTCCAGGGCCACGAGAGCCCTGCCGTTATGACAACCAGGCTGGCCCCGACGGCGCCGAGAACGAGGGAGCGGTTGGCCCCTGTCCTCTTAGGCCGGCTGGCGACCGCGGCTGCACGCTCGACCGCGCTGGCGAACTCCGAGATCGTTTGGAAGCGTTGGGCAGGCACCCAGGCCAGCGCCTGAGTGAGCACGGCACGCGTGACGTCGGGAACCGAGCCAACCCGCGATCCATCCGGAGGCCTCCCGGTGAGGAGATGGTGGAGCACGGCTCCAAGGCTGAACACATCGCTCAGCTCGTCAGGCGTGTGCCCCGATAGCCGTTCGGGGCTCGCGTACTCCGCGCTCACCGCTATGTCGGTCGGTCGGTTCGGCCGCTGCTCCAGCAAGGACGAGGCTAGCGGGAACCGAATGAGTTTGACGCGAGGATGCCCGTCGGCGGCCTCCGTTATCAGGATGGTGCGCGGCGACAGATTTCCGTGAACCAGTCCGGCCCTATGTGCTGCCTGCAGGCCGGCGGCGGCCTGCAGGCATAAGTCCAGGGCCTCGTCCAGCGGGAGTGCGCCGCGTGCAGCCAGAATATTGGACAGGAGCTCGCCAGCCAGATACTCCATGACTACGTAGACGAATCCGTCGGGGGTCTCACCTATCTCATAGACGGCCGCGACGTTCAGATGTTGGATTTGGATTGCCTGCCGGACCTGTTGCTGCAGGCGTAAGAGTGCAACAGAGTCATCAGAAGCCTCCCGACCGTTCCTCTGGGGGTGCAGGATGACGAGAGCGACCTCGAGTCCCGTCGGGTACTCGGCGCGGTAGAGAGGCCCTTCGGGCGTCTCGCCCAGCTTGTCCAGGACGCGAACGTTGCCGGGTAGGGTGCTACCCACCAGGATAGGTTCGTGGG
>Ga0307312_10001056_pt1 | contig 13865 bp, 16 predicted proteins | sample ER_DNA_202_FD_194489 | JGI IMG/M metagenome (GOLD analysis project Ga0307312, IMG submission 194489) | Bulk soil microbial communities from the East River watershed near Crested Butte, Colorado, United States - ER_DNA_202 | ecosystem: Environmental > Terrestrial > Soil > Floodplain | place...
GAGCTTGATTCCAGTCAATCTGAATGCGTGGAGCGGCCGATTCGGACACGAAGCGTGCGCACCTTCCGGCCGAGATCGAGGCCGTTCAGACGGGCCACAATGGTCTCCGAATCGAGCCTCAATTGGTGAGCCAGCGCCGGGCTGGATGTGGTAACGACGAGCGTCCCGGAATGGAGCTCGACCTCGTCACAAAGCTTGGCGGGTTCACCGCCGATCAGCGCCCGAAATGCTGACGCCACCTGAGTGCCGAGCAGGCGCCCTCCGCCTGGTTGGCGGCGCAGCACGCGGGGGAGGATATTGCCCAGTTTATCCACAGGCCTCGATCTCGCCTCCGACCACGCTCCAGACCCGCGCGCTGGAGATGAGGTCGGGCGGAAACGGCCCAGCTTCGACCGACGTGATGATGACTTGGCCGGCTCCAGCCACCTGCCGCAGGAGCGCCGCCCTCCGCTCCCCGTCAAGCTCGGACAGGACGTCGTCCAGCAAGAGCACGGGCCGCTCGCCAGTCCGCCCGGCGACCAGTGCGGCTTCGGCCAGCTTCAGGCTGACCACAGCCGTCCTCTGTTGACCCTGTGAGCCGTACGCCCTCGCCTCGCGGCCGTCGAGCATGACCCGCAAGTCGTCTCGATGCGGCCCGATGCTGGTGGCTCCGCGCCTGAGGTCCTCGGCAAGGGAGTTTTGCACAGCTTCGGCCATATCTGCAGGCGGGCCCAGGTACTCGATCTCGAGGAGCTCGCCTGACGCGATTTCCGCATGGCATCGAGCCGCTTCCGGCTGCAGCTCGCGAACTGCGCGCGCGCGCGCTTTTGAGACCTCTCCGCCGATCCTGACCAGCTCTTCGTTCCAGGCCTCGAGGACGTCGCCGCCACCCTCGCCTGAGGCCATCCTTTTGAGCAAGCTGTTTCTCTGCTCGAGGACACGTTTAAGGCCGGCCAGGGCACGCGCGTAACCTGGCTCGACCTGCACAAGCATCTGGTTCAGGAAACGCCGTCGAAGCTCGGGTCCGGCCTTCACGAGGCCAAGGTCGTCCGGCCAGAAAAGAGTCACGCGGAAGTGCCCTGGCAGGTCGAACGCGCGTCTCCGTGCGCCGTCGACTTCGATGACGCGGTGAGCCCGGTCGCCTTCGATTGAAAGCGCTATCGCGAGCTCGACCACCACACCGCCCGTTTCGACCTCGGCCTCAATCCGGGTGGCCTGAGCCACCGGTCCGACCACCTCGATTTCACGACGCGCGCGAGGGGAAGATGACAGGGCCAGCATCGCCACCGCCTCGAGCAGGTTGGTCTTGCCCTGGCCGTTGGCGCCAATGAACACGTTCACGCCCGGGCCGGGCGTGAGGTCTAAGTGAGCGTAGTTGCGGTGGTTTCTAAGTTGAAGGCGCCGGAGGACCAATCAGCTAGGACATCGCCACCCGCACGGGCATGATCACGTACAGGTAGTGCTCCTTGCCCGGCGGCCGTAGCAGTCCAGGGCTGAGCGGGCCGTCAAACAGCAGCTCCACCTCGTCCTCGGCGATCACGCCAAGGGCATCCAGGACGTAGCGGGCGTTGAACGCGATCTGGATGTCTGATCCTTCGACATGCGCCGCCATCTCAGCCTTGCTGTCCCCCACCTCGTTGGTCGTAGCGGACAACACCAACGCCCCGGCCTGCGCCTTCACGCGGATGACGTTTGCGCTGTCTCGGGCGAAGAGCGAAACCGCCCTCACGGTCTGGGTCAGCTCGGCTGTGGAGACCCTGACCTTGGTTGAGCTTTTGCTGGGGATAACCTGTGCGTAGTTGGGATACTTCCCATCGATCAGCCTCGAGGTGAGCTCGGAGCTGCCGGCCTTGAAGAAGACCTGGTTTCGAGCTTTCGAGATGATCACCTCCACTTTCCCGGGCTCGCCTTTCAGAACCCTCGAGAGCTCCGCGAGCGCACGCGCCGGCACGATGAGGCTGGCTTCCAGGTCGGCTGGTCCCGTTGCCGCAAGCTTGCGAACCGCCAACCGGTGGCCGTCAGTCGCCGCCATCGTCAGCGCCCCGCCTTGAATCTGGACGAGGACTCCAGTTAGCACCGGCCTTGCCTCGTCGGTTGAAGCCGCCATCTGCGTCTGTTCCACAGCGCTGACGAGCTCGTCAAGCGCCACCTCAAGGCGGTCACCTTCATCAGGACGCGGCCCAGGCGGAAATTCCTCGGCCTCGATGCATTTGATGTGCGTGTCGAATCGGGCGCAACGGAGGTTGAGGGATTGTGTGGAGCCGTCGAGGGTCATCTCGAGGTCCTCGTCCGGCAGCGTGCTCACAAAGTCGGTGAGCAATCTGGCTGGTGCTGTAGTGCCGCCTTCCATCGAAACCTCCGCCGGCACCAGCTTTCGAATCCCGATCTCGAGGTTGGTAGCGGTGAGGGCGAGGCCTTCTGAAGTGGTCTCGATGAGGATGTTGTTGAGGATCGGCAATGTCGTCCGGCTGGATATTGCGCGTGACACGACCTGCAGCGCCTGGCTCAAGACCGACGGCCTGCACGTGACCTTCATTTGCGAAGCAATCACTTTGGCATTCAAGACAGTTGTCCCCCGTTGTAAGAGTTTCTCTTAATTGAAATCATCAGTAGTCCATAACAGTAAGCGCTGTGCAGACTGTGGATGTCGAGATCATTTACAGATCGACTTGAGCCGGGGATAAGGTCTGGGCAACCATGCACGTTCCGGCTGAGTCCTGTGGTCAGGTTGGGGAAGAAACCTCCGGGTGCCACCGACGCGCTGTCTCTCCCAGCCTCAGTCCAACAACTTGGGGAAAGACCCATCACTGGACGTAAAGACGCTCGCGGATGGCCTGTACCTCGTAGCGCAGCCGCTCGTCTTCTTTGAGCTCGTTTGCGATCTTCTCGATAGAGTGCAGCGCGGTCGTGTGGTCACGACCCCCGAACGCCTTGCCGATGGCCGGCAGCGATGAGGGCGTTTCCTCGCGGACCAGGAACATGGCCACCTGCCGAGGAAACACAATGTGTTTGTCGCGCCGCTTGCTCTTCATGTCATCGAGCGTGACGTTGTAGTAGTCGGCGACCAGGGCCTGGATGCGCTCGACATTGATCGGCTTGCGCGTTCCGGCCGGGATGATGTCTGCAAGAAGCCGCGCGGCCTCGTCTTCGTCGACTTGCCGTTGGTGGACGGCGGCGAAGGCCTGAACCCGGGTCAGGGCCCCTTCCAGCTCGCGAATGTTCCGCTGGACCTTGTGAGCAATGAAGCTCAACACCTCTTCGGGAACCAGCGCGCTGTTGTCGCCAAGCTTGGAGTGAAGGATGGCCAGCCTGGTCTCGAAGTCCGGGGACTGGATGTCGGCGATCAGCCCCCACTCGAAGCGCGACCTCAGCCGGTCCTCGAGCGTCGGGATCTCCTTGGGCGGTCGATCGGACGAGATCACGATCTGCTTGTTGATCTCGTGGAGCGCATTGAACGTGTGGAAGAACTCCTCTTTGGTGCGGTCCTTGCCGGCGAGGAACTGCACGTCGTCGATCAGCAGGACGTCCACCGTCCGGTACTTGTGCCGGAACTCACCCATGCGCGCGGTGGCGATGGAGCTGATCACCTCGTTGGTGAACTGTTCTGAGGTGAGATAGACAACCCGCTTGCGAGGAAAGCGGTCGTGCACCTCGTGTCCGATGGCGTGCATGAGGTGTGTCTTGCCAAGACCCACGCCTCCGTAGAGGAACAGTGGGTTGTAGCTGTCGCCCGGCGCCTCGGCCACTGCTTTTGCCGCCGCATGCGCGAACTGCGAGTTGTGGCCGACGACGAACGAGGAAAACTTGAAGCGAACGTTGAGCTCAGAAGGCGCTATCGACTGGCTATCCGGCAAAGAGTCGACCGCGTTGTCGTGCCCGTTCTCGTGTGGTGGGCTCAACGATTCGACGTCAAGCACCGCCACGGCCGGGCGGTGCCCTGTCGGCGAGATCACGAAATCGATGTCGACGTCCGACCCCGTGACTGCCTGAAGGGTTTCCTGGATCAAGCCGGAGAACCGGTCGGCCAGCCAGTCTTTGGCGAGCTTGCTGGGAACACCTATCCGGTAGGTGTTGTTGTCGGTGGAGAGCACCGAGGTGTTCTTCAACCACATGTCGTAGGTCCGCTTCGCCAGCTGAAACCGCAGCTCCTCCTGGACCTGTGACCAGATCTGGTCCTGGTTCAACTCATGCCTCCTTCTGACGCGCCGGAGGGCCGGAAACGCGGGCCGGTCAGCGCGTCAACGCCTGTGGACTGGCGCCCCCTCACCTGGGGAAAGTCGGTGCCTGGGCTCTGCAAATGCTGTGAACAACTTGGGGCCAACTCCATTCCATCCTTTCCCGCTCCCCCGTCCACGAAGCCATCCCGGCATCGCATCAACGGCGCCGCAGGTTCAACCGAGGCTTCATGACCATGAGCCCCGTGTCACTTGGTGCCTGTGGAAAAGAACGGACCGGATTTCCACAGGTTGGCGACGCCGACCTGTCCGAAATCCCCCATCCGGTCGATCCCGAAATATGGAAGCGGTATTATTACGTTTACTGTGGGCTGGATTGTTGCGTTATTCGGACCGGATGGTGCGACTCGTACTGGATTAGAGGCGATGGCCCTACCCCGGCTGCTTCCAGGCGAGGAGTGTAGCAAAGGCTTAACCTCTTCGCAAGGCATTTGGCCCCCCGATGAAGTTATAGTTGCGATGTCATGATCGCGAGGAGCTGCGTCCGATACACTACCGCGGTTCACATCTACGTTTCGGCAGCAGGGGGATCCACCATCAAGCGAACCTTTCAACCGAAGAAGCGCTACCGCCGCAGGGTGCACGGCTTCCTGCGCCGCATGAGCGCACGGGGCGGTGTCCGCGTCGTCCAGAACCGCCGTCGCAAGGGCCGCCTGCGGCTTAGCAGCTAACCCGCCTCGAGCGTGAAGAGGCCCTACCGGCTCCGCCGGCAGGCGGAGTTCCAGTCTGCGATCGCCGGCAAGCGCGTCTACAGCGGCCGCGCGCTGGTCGCGTTCGCAATCCCCAACGCCGGCGAGCGGAATCGGGTTGGCGTAACGGTCAGCCGGGCGCTCAAGAGCTCGGTCGACCGCAATCGCGCAAGGCGCCGGCTACGCGAGCTGGCGCGTGTCGTGCTGCTCAGCCCTGATTCGCCGTTGACCAGCCTGGGAATACGATATGACGTGGTCCTGATCGCCCGCCCGGCGGCGCTCGAGGTATCGTTCGCCGACCTGAGCGCGGAGGCCGCGCAGGCTGCGGTCAGGCTCTCGAAGCTGAACCCATGACTAGGATCCTGCTCGGCCTGATTCGCGGTTACCAGATGACGTTCTCCAGAATCCTTCCGCCATCGTGTCGCTATTACCCGTCGTGCTCGCACTACACGTATGAGGCGGTGGAGAAATACGGATGGTTGCGGGGCAGCTGGATGGGGGTGGCGCGGATCGCGCGGTGCCATCCGTTTGCCAAGGGCGGCTACGATCCTGTTCCCTGACACCTGCTTTAACCACCTAGTTTCACTGGAGACCTGAAATCTACTTCGAGTCACCGTCGCCTGTGCCCTCGCCCGGGCCCGCGCCCGCGGGGGGATTTTTCGATTTCTTCCTGCCAATCCAGCACCTGTGGCAGGCCGTCTTCGTGGACAACCTGTCCGCGGTCTTGACCTTCCTCTACGTCCACTTCCAGGCGGCTCCGGCCCTAGCCACGATCGGCGCATACGGTATTGCCATCGTCGTGTTGACAATCGGCATCCGTTTGGTCCTGTCCCCGCTTCAGCAGTTCCAGCTCGTCACCCAGAGGAAGTCGATGCTCGAGCAGCGCAAGCTGGCGCCGCAGGTGTCAGAGCTGCGCAAGCAGTTCAAGAAGGATCCCCAGCGCCTCAACTCAGAGATGCAGAAGCTCTACGCAGAGCATGGCATCAATCCTTTCGCGGGGCTCGTCGGCTGCCTTCCGCTCATCGTGCAGATCCCGATCCTGACCGCGCTCTACTACGTGTTCATCAATTTCGCGCACGGCGCCAAGGGGCCGGCGCATTTCCTGTTCATCCCCAACCTCAACGACAATCCTCTTCACCACGTAATCATCACGCTGCCTTTCTTCGGCCTGGGCATTCCTTCGCCTGAATACCTGGTCTTTCCGCTGCTCGCCGGCGTGACCACTTTTGTCCAGACCAAGATGCTGCAGATGCCCCCGATGCCGAATCCGACCGAGCAGGAGCTGCAGACGCAGCAGATGCAAAAAATGATGGTCTGGATGTCGCCGCTGATGATCAGCTACTTCGCGCTCAACGTCCCCGCCGGACTCGGGCTGTATTGGTTCATCGGTAACTGCGTCGGTATCATTCAGCAGTATTTCGTCGTCGGCTGGGGCAACCTGTTGCCAAAGCGAAGCGATCCCGGCACGGCGGCAATGGTTGTGAAGAGTGGGGGCGGAGGTCCTAAACCAGGACCCGCCAACATCGCCAAGCCCGTTCCCGCGAATGGCCCGCGAAACGGTCCAAGAAACGGATCCCAAAACGGGCGCAATCGCAAGAAACGAAAGAGATGAGGTGGGTGGGATGAAGTCTGCAGAGGGCCGGGGCCGCACGCTGGATGAGGCGGTCGACGCGGCATTGATCGAGCTTGGTGAGAGCCGCCGAAACGTCGACGTCAAGGTGCTTAACGAAGGTGCTGAAGAGACGGTCGTCGAGGTAACTGTGATCGACCACGCTGCGTCTGGTGCCGAGGCCGTCCCGGTCGACGGCAAAGGTGAGGTTGCTCGGAGCCTCGTGGAGGGCCTGCTGAAGCACATGGGCATTCGCGCCCAGGTGACAGCCCGGCCTGGCAGCGATCCACTCACCCTAGACATCAGCGGCAGGGACCTGGGTGCCCTCATCGGCTGGCGCGGCGAGACGCTGCGGGCTCTGCAGTCGGTGACCAACGTGATGGTCGGCAGGCACCTCGCTGAAGGCGAGCGAATCATCGTCGACGTCGAGCGCTACCGACAGCGGCGCGAGCACACAGTGCGCGAGATCGCGCTTCGCGCCGCGCGGCAGGTAAAGATGACAGGCGACGCAATCACGCTGGACGCCATGCAGGCTTTCGAGCGCAGAGCGATCCACCTGGCGCTGGAGGGCGATCCCGAGGTGACGAGCTCCAGCATCGGAGAAGAACCCGAAAGGCGTGTCGTGGTCGGGCTCCGGAAGCCTGCCGCGGGGTAGCGGGGAGCCATGTCCGGCCGGGCCGCGGCGGTGCGGATCCGGAAAGCGATCGCCCTGATCAACGCGGTCGAGGACGGCGCCGGCGACGAGGAGATCACCCCGACCGAGATCGCTGAAGCGATCCGGGACTGCCTGGAGCTTGGAGAGGTGGACCTTGTTCCCAATGTTCGCCGGTATCTTGGCGAGGCGCTCGACGCCGTTTCCGACGGCATGCCCGCCGACTTCGTGGCGATGACCCTTTACGCGGCGCTGGGTGCTTTGCAGGAAGGTGGCACCGCTAGCTGACTGCCCCCACCCGGCCACGCTAAGGCGTGGCCGGCCTCCCCGCGACGCGGGGAGGAGAACGGTCGGGCCCATCGCCCGGCCTGCCTATACTGGCGCTCCCATGGCGGTTCCCCAGAAAGTACACGGCCTGCCTGGAGGGGCAAGGTTGGTCATGGCCCCGATGCCAGAGCGACTGTCCACCAGCCTCGTCTTCATGTTCGGCGGGGGATCGCGCCTGGAGGACGAGCGCCTGGCAGGTGTCTCACATTTCATCGAGCACCTCTTCTTCAAGGGCACGCAACGCCGGCCCACTTCAAAGGAGATTGCCAACGCCATCGAAGGCGTGGGGGGATTCATCAACGCGTCGACTGACAAGGAGCTGACCGCTTACTGGACCCGCGTGCCGGCAGAGCACCTTCCCCTGGGACTCGATGTCCTGTCTGACATCGTGTCGAACTCGAAGCTGGCGCCAGACGATGTCGAGCGCGAACGCCTGGTGATCCTCGAGGAGCTGAAGATGTACCAGGATCAACCGCAGGATTACGCGCTCAACCTCCTGGAGGAGATCATCTGGCCGGGACACCCGCTGGGGCGCGACATCGCCGGGACCCTGGAGTCGGTGGCCCGGCTTACCCGCGACGACATCCTCGAATACGCCAATGCCCACTACCGGCTGCCCAACCTCGTCATCGGTGTGGCGGGCGCGATGGACGAGCTCGCAACAGTAGCGGCGGTGACGTCTCAGCTCAAGCTCCCCTCAGAACGGAACGGTCAGCTCGCGCCGGAGGCGCCCGCGCCGTTGGAAAGTGCACACGTCGCGCTGCGGCGGAAGCGAACCGAGCAGGCTCACATCTGTCTTGGCGTTCGCGCTCAGAGCTATCTGCATCCCGATAGGTACGCGCTCGATCTCCTCAACACGGTGCTCGGAGAAGGCATGAGCTCGCGGCTCTTCCTCAATATCCGCGAACGCCTGGGTCTGGCCTACGACGTCCACAGCTTCACGCAGAAGCATCGCGACACAGGCCACCTCGGCGTTTATCTCGGCGTAGACCCGAAGAAGGCTGTCGAGGCGATCCGGGCTGTGATTGCTGAGATCCACACGTTGTGCGACAACGACCTACCCGATGAGGAGCTCCAGCGGGCGAAGGATTTCACCAAAGGGCGGTTGCGTCTGGATCTCGAGACCACCAACGGCGTGGCTTTCTGGCTGACCTACCAGGAGCTCCTGATCGGAGAGATCCGCAGCATCGAAGACGAGCTGACCCTGGTGGATGCTGTCACCGCCGCAGACATCAGGCGGGTCGCAAATTCGGTGCTGCTGTCGCCGATGCAGCTGGCAGTCATCGGACCTTTCAGCCGCGAATCTCCCTTTCGTGCCGCGATCGACGCCTAGCCCGCGCTTACCCCGCCGTGACGGTGCCCGTCTCCAGGACTGGAAGCTGAGAGTAGATATTGCCGAAATGGTTCAGCGGCCAGATTCGAAACCAAGCGCGCCCATCGATGCGATCTCGAGGGATGAACCCGATTACGCGCGAGTCCTGCGACCGGTTGCGGTTGTCGCCCATGACGAAGTAGCTGTTCGCAGGCACTAGCTCCCCGTCCGGGCCGCCCCAGTTGCTGAACGATGTCCATGCCTCAGGCAGATAAGACTCATCGAGCTTGTGCCCATCGATGTAAACGAAGCCATCGGCGATGAGGATGCGCTCGCCTGGCAGCGCGATGATGCGTTTGATGAAGTCCTTGGAGTTGTCGGCCGGCGGGCGCAGGATGATGATGTCGCCACGTTGCGGCGCGTGCAGCCGGTAGTCGATCTTGTTTGCGATGAGGTAATCGTTGTCGTCGAGGGTCGCAAACATCGAAAGCCCCTCGACGTGCACTGCCTGGACGGCGAAGCTGATGCCGAAATACAGGATCACCGCCAGGACGACGACCTCGGCCAGCTCGCGTAGAAGCGATCCTGCGGTCGAAGCTCGGGCGGGCGGGTTTGAGGCCGCAGGCTGGGGGAAGGCCATACGTGTTACCGAACGAGCTTAGCGCACACCCGTTCCAGCTCTTCACGACTGGCGTATCTGAGCTCAAGCTTGCCGCGATTGACGCTACCTGTGATTTTCGTCGGCAGGCCGAGCTTGATCTCCACCTCTGCCGCGAGGGCGCGAATCTCTGCGGAGGCGTCGGTTCGCGGTCTGCTCCGCGGCTTGTACGTACGAACCCAGTTCTCGGTCTGCCGGACCGACAGGCGGCGGGCGATCACCACTTTCAGGCCGTGCTCCTGCGCTGTCTGTGACTCGAGGGCGATCAGCGCGCGAGCATGGCCCGCGCTGATCACCCCTGCCGCGACTGAGGACTGGATGGCGGGGCAGCCATTGAGCAGGCGGAGCGACTGGGACACCGACACTCGATGTTTGCCGATGCGCTGCGCAACCTCCTCATGGGTCAGGCCAAATTCTTCGGTCAGGCGCTTCAGGCCCCCAGCCTCCTCGATAGGATCCAGGTCCGAGCGCTGAAGGTTCTCAATGAGGCCGAGCACCAGCTGCGCATCGTTGCCGGCGTCTGAACGGACGACCGCCGGTACCGCGGTGAGGCCGGCGAGGCGAGCTGCGCGCCACCGGCGCTCCCCCGCAATCAGCTCGTAGCCGTCGGTCAACCTTCGCACGAGGAGAGGCTGCAAGACGCCATGGCTGCGAATTGACTCCGCCAGCTCGCCCAGAGGCTCCGCGTCGAAGCGGGTGCGCACCTGTTGATGGGACGGGCGGATCTGGTCGACAGCGATCATCTGTGGCACCATCGCGTCTCCGTCGCGGGACATCGGGATGAGTGCGTCGAGGCCGCGACCCAGGCCGCGCATGCGTTGCTTCATTGTTCCAAGAGCTCCTTTGCGAGGGCGCGATATGCGGCTGCGCCGCGGCAGGTGGGGTCGTACTGGATCACCGACTGACCGTGGCTTGGCGCTTCGCTGATCCGGACGTTGCGTGGAATGAGGGTCTCGAGAACGTGGGCGGGATGCGATCGGCGCACCTCACGAAGTACGTCCCACGAGAGCGTTGTGCGTGCGTCAAATTGCGTCATGACGATTCCCGCTATGCCGAGTTTCGGGTTGAGCCGTGAGCGCACGAGCTGGTGCGTGTAAAGCAGATGACGCAGGCCTTCGAGGGCGAAGAACTCGCACTGCGTTGGGATCAGCATGCTGGTTGCGGCGGTAAGGGCATTCAGCGTCAGGAGGCCGAGCGAAGGCGGGCAGTCGATGATCACGCAGCCGATACTCTCCGGGACCGATTCGAGCGCCTTGCGCAAGCGCGTCTCTCTCGCGTTCATCGTTGCGAGCTCGATTTCCCCTCCTGCCAGGTCGATGTGCGAAGGCACGAGCTGCATCCCCGGCACGCTGGTCGGCACCGAGGCCTGTTGGATCGAAGCTTCGCCAATAAGCAGGTGGTAGACGTTGATTCGAGCGCGAGCCGGATCGAGGCCCAGGCCTGACGTCGAGTTGGCCTGCGGGTCGAGGTCGATGAGGAGAACTGAGTGGCCGATCTCCGCCAGGGCAGCGCCAAGGTTGATGGCAGTGGTCGTCTTGCCCACGCCCCCTTTCTGGTTCACGACGGCAATGATTGGTGGATCGGTAGTCACCAATATCTGGGGGTTGGCTGCCGGCGCTGCTCCTATATCTGGTGTCACTGGGCCGATTCTAGCCGAGCCCGGCCATTTTGCCCACCCAGCTTGTTAACTGCGCCGCCTGGCGGCGCGCCGGTTCGACCACAGTGCGTATCCAGAAAGTGCGATCAGCCCGACCTCAACGCCGGCCGCCACCCCTGTCAACCCGCCGGCCACCCCGATTTCAGCCAGCAGGTTGTAGCTCACGTGGCACATGCACGTGGTCGTGGTGGTGGTGTACTTGCGCAGGACCCCCAGCCCGATCGCGACCACGAGCACAGCCAGCGCGTCGAACGAGAGGCCGTATTGAGTGTGGATCGACGCAAAGAGGGCTGCCGTTGCGAACAGGCCGATGCGAGGCTGCAGCGCACCACGAAAGAGGACCTCTTCGCAGATTCCAGGCAGGAGGGCGAGCGCCGCGATCCCGATTGGATTACCGAGCCCGCCGAAGACGTGCTCCGTTGTTTTGTCGACCTGGCCGGCCACCTGTGGCGTCAAGACATGGCTCAGATGGTCGGCCGCTTGAGTAAACGCAAAGAAAGCGCCGGCGACCGCCAGGGCGATTGCGATGTGCCACCATGCCGGCCGAGTCACGCCCAGCCGGTCCGCCGCGCCGGCGGGAGTGCGGCGGATGTAGAGGCCGATGCCGGCGAGAGCCAAGATCAGGAACTGCAGCTGATTGGCGGCGAGGTCGACCAGGGTCGCCGGAGGCTGCGCTTGAACGAGCGCGAGGATGTCGACAAACGCGATCGTCGCCAGCTGTGAGCCAAAGAGGATCACCGCGAGAACGAGTGCGAGGGCGTGAACCGGGCTTTCGGGATCGATCGGCACCAGGCGGGCGACTCGCCGGCGCACTGGTTTGGAAGCCAGGGTCGCCGCGACGACCCCGGTGGCCATGATGCCGACGTCAAGGCCTGGTGATTGCAAGCCCGGTCCCGCAATCACCAGGCCGGCGCCGGCCAGGTCGAGGGCGCCGAGCAGGAAAGTGCCACCCGCGATCGCGCCGGCCAGGATTGCCGTGGCCTGGCTCGCCCATGGCTTGCCCACCGCGACGTTGGCGGTGATAACCATTGGCAGCAGCACCAGCACAACGAGCAGGGCGCTGCTCGCGGCGAGAAAGATTCCGGTCAGTCCGACTTGGGGCCCTGCTTCGGCAGCGACGGCGCGGGGGGCCCATCGCCGGGAACCCTGGGGATGATGTCCAGGATCGGGCGAATCAGGTCGATCGGGATCGGGAAGACGATCGTGGTGTTCTTCTCGTACCCGATCTCAACCAGCGTCTGGAGGAAGCGAAGCTGTAGTGCGCCCTGCTGAGACGAGATCACCTGGGCCGCGTTGGCCAGGGTCTGAGATGCCTGGAACTCGCCCTCGGCATTGATGATCTTGGCCCGCTTCTCGCGCTCGGCCTCCGCCTGCTTGGCCATCGCCCGCTGCATGGTGCTCGGCAGCTCGACGTCTTTGATCTCGACGACCGCGACCTTGATTCCCCAGGGCTCGGTCTGCTCGTCGATGATTTTCTGGAGGTTCTGGTTGATCTTGTCCCGGTTGCCCAGGAGGTCGTCGAGGGTGGCCTGACCGAGCGCCGCGCGCAGCGTGGTCTGAGCGATCTGAGAGGTGGCGTTGATGTAGTTCAGAACCTGCGTGACGGCCTTCTGAGGGTCGATCACCTGGAAGTAGATGACTGCATTGACCTTGGCGGTGACGTTGTCGTTGGTGATGATCTCTTGGGGCGGGACCTCGAGAGTGATGGTTCGGAGGTCCATCTTCACCAGCCTGTCGACCCCAAAGGGGATGATGAAGTTCAAGCCGGCGGTCTTCAGCGCAATGAGCCGGCCCAGCCGGAACACGACGCCGCGCTCGTACTCGTTGATGATGCGGATGCTGGAAATGGCGATTACCAGGGCCAGGAAAACGATGACTGCGAGGATGGCGTATGAGCCAAAGTCCACTAGTTCTTCTCCTTCATCGCTGGCTCGCCGGCGACCACCTCCAACTGCAGGCCTTTGCGGCCGACCACCTGCACCGGGCTGCCGACGGGGATGGCTCCACCAGATGCGACTGCCCTCCACAGCGCCCCGCGCACAAAGACTAGCCCTTCCGGAGCCAATTCCTCCCGGGCCTCGCCGTTTGCGCCGATAAGGACCTCTGAGCCGGCGGCGAGCGGGCGCTTTCGTGCCGCCACCACCCGTTGCACGAAGAAAACAAAGAACCCAAAGCTCACGACGGCGGCCAGGGCGATGGCGATTGGGTTGACCCCGAGCCCGACCGGCCCTGTGTTGACGAGAAACGCCATCCCCAGGACAAGGGCGAGAACGCCCCCGACGCTGAGTATCCCGTGCGTATTCGCCTTGAGATCGGCAAGAAAGAGGATCAGGGCAAGCAGCATCATGAGGGCGCCGGCGATGTTCACAGGCAGGTTGGCGAGCGAGACGATGGCCAGGATCGCGGCGATCCCGCCCACGACGCCGGGAAGGATGGCTCCCGGAGTCGAGAGCTCAGTGACGATTCCATAGCCCGCCAACACGATCAGCAGGGCGGCGATTGTGGGGTCGATGAGGGCGTTGAGGAACACCTGCCAGAAGGGCATCGGGAAGTCTTCGATGCGGGCGCCGGCGGTGTGCAGAACCAAAGTGCCGCCCGTTCGCGGCAGGGAGCGCCCGTCGATCGCGTTCATCAGTCCGGCTGGGTCGGCCGCCTCCAGATCAGCCACGTGCAGCCTGACTGCTTCTTCTGCGTTGATGTTCACGCTGTGGCGAACTGCGTCCTCGGCCCAGTCGGCGTTGCGGCCG
>Ga0307312_10001059_pt1 | contig 13836 bp, 11 predicted proteins | sample ER_DNA_202_FD_194489 | JGI IMG/M metagenome (GOLD analysis project Ga0307312, IMG submission 194489) | Bulk soil microbial communities from the East River watershed near Crested Butte, Colorado, United States - ER_DNA_202 | ecosystem: Environmental > Terrestrial > Soil > Floodplain | place...
CGTGCCATCGCCACACGCTACGACAAGCTCGCCAGAAATTTCCTCGCCGGAATTCAGCTCGCTTGCGCTATCATCCTCCTCAACTGAAGACAGGCCCTAGAGGTCGGTTCCCTCCCCCGCGCATCATCGGATATTCGAGAAAATCGGTTACCAGCAGGTTTAAGGAATAAACGGGAGCTTCTTTTTCGTTGCTGCACAGCAATATGGATCGCGGTTCGTCAGCTGCGTTTGGTCAGCAGCAGATTGCCCCGATTCTTGATCGCGGCCTGGGCGGCTTGCGCAAATCGTTGCAACAGCCAGGGCAACGTCACTTCCACCCGGACATGGTCATCCGCCACATCGACCTGACCGGACGCAACCTGCCCCAGCGCGCGGACGCGAAAGATCATGCGATCTTCCTCCCATCTCTCCTCATCGACCTTCAGCACCGGAATGCTGGCAGCGGCACGGGTCAATCCGTCCTTGAGGCGGCGGGTTGCCTCTTCGCGGCCAAGGCGATGCGGAAGCGAAACCACTAGAGGTGCGGGCATGACTAAATCCTCTTCTAACTTAACCGCATGTAATTCCACATGTTCCTAAGAAAAGGGGACAGCCGCCAGCGTTGCGGGAACTCGCGGGAACTTTTCGGATTCCCGTTTGTTTTTCCAACCGATGGCAGCGCAACAGTGGCAGCTGCCAGGCTGGGAGGAGATGCCAAATGTCAATCGGACTGATTATCCTGATCATTCTCATTATCGCGTTGCTCGGCGGCTTCAGTGGCATCGGGGGCGGACCGTTCTATGGCACCGGATATTATGGCGGCGGTGGCCTCGGGCTCATCATCGTCATCCTGCTGATCCTGCTCCTGCTCGGACGGATTTAGACTTGGTGACGCAACTATAAGCCGTCATCACTCGCGCAGGCGGGTGATCCAGTACGCCGCGGCGCCAATGTTGATCTCAAACTCTCCGGAGTACCGTTATAACCCGCTTTCGCGGGGTATGACGGCGTCATTTTATGAGAACCGAGATCATTTCCCAGCCAGCTTCCTGATTGCAGCCTTTATCGAGGCTGCGGCATCATCATAGCCTTGCCATGCCCTGGTTTTGGCGAGCAGCGCCGGCACGGTCCGCACCGTATAGCGTTTCGGGTCGAGATCGCCACGCACCTGCGCCCATGTCAGCGGCATCGAAGCGGTGGCGCCCTCGCGCGCCCGCGGCGACAGCACCGCGACGGCGGTAGCCATGCGATCGTTGCGAAGATAATCGAGGAAGATCTTTCCCCTGCGCAGCTTCTTCGACATGTTGAGCAGATAGCGTTCGGGATTTTCGTTGGCCATCCACTGGCAAACACCTTGCGCGAAGGCCTTGGCCTCTTTCCATGTCACCTTGTCCTTTGCGCCATGCAGCAACGGCGTCACCACGTGAAGCCCCTTGCCGCCGGTGGTCTTGCAGAAGCTCTCCAGACCGACATCGGCCAGATGCTGCCGCATGTCCTTGGCGGCTTCGATGACATCGGCAAATTCGACCTCAGGCGCGGGATCGAGATCGAAGACCAACCGCCCCGGCACGTCAGGCGCAAACGGCGCGCAATTCCACGGATGCAGCTCGAGCGCGCCGATCTGCGCGACCGCCGCAAGCCCTTCGACGCGATCGATCTGCAGATAAGGTTTGTGGTCGCCGAAAACCTTCACCAGCTCCAGCAGACTGGATGTCCCGCGCATGGCGTGGCGCTGGAAGAAGCGCTCGCCGTTGATGCCGTCAGGCGCGCGGACCAGCGAGCATGGCCGTCCCTTGATATGTCCGATCATCCATTCGCCGACCGCCTCGAAATAGCGGGCGAGATCGAGCTTTGTCCCGGGTTTGCCGTCACCCGCCTCCGGCCACATCACCTTGTCGGGATGGGAGATGATCACGCCCATCACCTCGGCAGATTTGCTCTCTGCTTGCGTCGGCCGCGCCTTGGCCGGCTTGCCGGATCTGGCCGCATTCTTTGCGGAGGGTTTGGCGAGCTTGGTCATGGCCGGCTTTTCCGCCTCCACTTCCTCGGCCGGCTTGTCCTGGCGCAGCCCCTTGAACGCAGCCTGCCGGATGTTTCCGGCATCGGTAAAGCCTGCAAATTCAATTTCAGCGACTAGCTCGGGCTTCAGCCAATGCACGTCCCGGGTCTTGCGCGGCGCATTCTTGCCGCCGAACGGGCTCTTGTCGGAGGCCGCGGCCTTCAGCGCCGGCATGATGCGCTTGACCTTGTCCTGCCCGAAGCCGGTGCCGACCATCCCGACAAAGGCCAGGTGATCGCCGCGATTGACGCCGGCCATCAGCGAGCGGAATTTGCCGTTGGTGGTTTTCCACCCTCCGAGCACGACCTCATGTCCGGCGCGGCACTTGGCCTTGGTCCAGTCCTCGGACCGGCCCGAGCGATAGGGCGCGCCGAGCTTCTTCGAGATGATGCCTTCCAGCGACAGCTTGCAGGCCGACTGCAAGACGGCGTCGCCGCCGGTTTCGAAATGCTCGACATAGCGGATCAGCCTGGCTTTGCTCTTGGACCGCGCTTCCAGCAATTTTCTCAGTTGCGCCTTTCGTTCGGCGAGCGGCAGGCCGCGAATATCCATTCCATCGGCGAACAACAGGTCGAACGCGAAGAAAATGAGATCGTCGGTCTTGCCGTCGGAAAGTGCGGCCTGCAGCGTGGAAAAATCCGGCGCGCCGTCATGGTCGAGCGCGACGATTTCGCCGTCAATAAGCGCATCGGGAAGTGAGCTTCCCTGGTTCGCAATCGCTTGAAACTTTTCGGTCCAGTCCAGGCCTTTTCGGGTCTTCAGCGTGGCCTCCCCGTCCTCGACCCGCAATTGTACCCGGTAGCCGTCGAATTTGATCTCGTGGCACCATCCCTCCCCATTGGGGGGACGATCGACCGGCGTGCAGAGCTGCGGCGCTACGAAATCCGGGATCGCCGCAACTTTCTTGCCTTTTGCCGCGGCGGGCGACGATTCGGTTTTTTCGATTTTTTTTTCTGCGCGCGCCTCCGCGGCTTCGCCCCGGTTCGAATGCCAGACCGCGTCTGCCTTGCCGCGGCCGGACTTCGCCGTCATGAAAGGTTTCGGTGCCCTGCCCTTGCCTTCGGCGATCTGCTCCATCGTCCGGCCCGACGCGACCGATTGGTCGGCGTCCAGGATGTTGTTGGCCTTGCCTTCCCTGGCGAATTCGTCGCGATGCTTGATCAGGAGCCAGTTGGTCCGATTTCCGCCGGTGCGGTCGTTGCGCATGCGGACCAGCACCCAGCTGCCGTGCAGCTTATCGCCGTGCAGCGTGAATTTCAGATCGCCCTTCTTGTATCCCCGCTCCGGATCGTCGGATTCCCAGTAGCCGCGGTCCCAGAGCTGCACCGTGCCGCCGCCATACTGCCCCTTCGGAATGGTGCCTTCGAAATCGCCGTAGTCGAGCGGATGATCCTCCACTTCGACCGCGAGCCGCTTGTCATGCGGATCGAGCGAGGGGCCCTTGGTCACCGCCCAGGATTTGAAGACGCCGTCTGATTCCAGCCGCAGGTCGTAATGCAGCCGGCTCGCATCGTGCTTCTGGATCACGAACCGCCGACGCTTCGACGGCGCAACCGGCGCGTCGCCGCTGGGTTCGGCGGTCTTCTCGAAATCCCGCTTCTTTCGATAGGTGGACAGGTTTCTTAGAGACACGATTCAATCCTGCAACAACTCGAATGCCACGGCCTGATCGCGCGGCCGACAAGCGCCCGGAACCAAAACCCCCAGCCGTGGTTGAAGTTCCTGAACCCGCATAAACGCACACAAGCCGGAGATTGTAATGGCCCCGCGCGCCTATTGGAAAGGGTCGCTGAAGCTTTCCCTGGTCTCTTGCCCGGTGGCGCTTTATCCGGCCACGACATCGGTCGAAAAGACCCACTTCCACATGATCAACAAGGAGACCGGCAACCGCTTGAAGCAGCAGATGGTCGACGCCGAAACCGGCGATGTGGTCGAGGGCGAGCAGAAGGCCCGCGGTTATGAGTTGAAAAAGGGCGAATACGTCGAGGTCGACAAGGATGAGCTGGAAGCCGTCCAGATCGAAAGCACCCATACCATCGATATCGACAGCTTTGTACCGGTGGAGGAGATCGACAAGCGCTACATCGACCGCCCCTATTACATCGCGCCCGACGGCAAGGCCGGTGTCGACGCATTCGCGGTGATTCGCGACGCCATGAAGAACAAGGGGCGCGTCGCGGTGGCCCGCATCGTCCTGACCAACCGCGAGCATATCATCGCGATCGAACCGCTCGGCAAAGGCCTGCTCGGCATTACGCTGCGATATCCCTACGAGGTACGCGACGAGGATGAGTATTTCGACGACATCAGGAATCCGAAGATATCGGAGGACATGATCGAACTCGCCAGCCATATCCTTGACTCCAGGGCCGGGCATTTCGACCTGTCGAAATACAAGGATGAGTACGAGAATGCGTTGAAGACGCTGGTCAAGCGCAAGGCCGCCGGCAAGCCGGTCAAGGTTGCCGAGCGCGAGGAGCGGCCGGACAACGTCATCAGCCTGATGGATGCGCTTCAACAAAGCCTGAAAGGCAGGGCTTCCGCAAAGCGGCGGGCGCGCTCCCCGGCGCGGCGAGCAGCGCATCGCACCGCCAAAAAGGCGCATCGGTCGCCGGCGCGAGCGCGCAAGGCGAGTTGAGGCAGCAGCAACCCGTCATGCCCCGGGTTGCCCCCGGGCATCCACGTCTTAACGGTGCAGCGGGAAGAAAGACATGGATGGCCGGGTCGAGCCCGGCCATGACGAAATAACGAGCGGGTTACAGCAAACTATCTCTTCGACTTCCGCTTCTTGCTCTTCCTTTTCTTCGAAGCCTTCTTCGGGACCTTCTTGCCTTCCGCCCTCGCCTCGGAAAGACCGATCGCGATCGCCTGCTTGCGGCTCTTGACCTTGCGACCGGATCGACCGCTCTTCAGAGTCCCGGCCTTGCGCTTCTTCATCGCGCGCTCGACGTTGGCCGATGCTTTCTTCGAATATTTTCGTGCCATGATTATTCTCCCAGTTGCGAGAAAGTAATCCTCGCGGAGGAAGATGGTTCCCGATCAGCCTACGCCCCCGTCATGGCCGGGCTCGTCCCGGCCATCCACGTCTTGCTTGCTGCTTCACTGTTAAGACGTGGATGGCCGGCATCGCAGACAAGTTTACGCAGTCTGCGCAAGGCAGACTGCTATGGCCGGGCATGACGAGATCAGGTCGGCGATTCAATCCGCAGCCCTCAACCGATATCCAATCCCCGTTTCTGTCAGCACGAATTGCGGACGTTCGGGATCGGCTTCGATCTTCTGCCGCAGCTGACGCACATAGACGCGCAGATATTGCGCATCGGTCAGTTCATCCCACAATTCCTTCAAGAGAAACCTGTGGGTCAACACCTTGCCGGCGTGCTGCACCAGCACGCGCAGCAATTCGTACTCCTTCGGCGACAGCTTGACGTCCTTGTCGCCGACCTTGACGATGCGGCGGACCAGATCGACGGAGAGATCGCCGGATCGAAACACCGGCCGCTCGCCATGAACCTGCAATTGATGCCGCAACGCCGCGCGCATCCGGGCCAGCAGTTCGTCCATCCCGAACGGTTTGGTCAGATAATCGTCGGCGCCCAGATCGAGCGCCTGCACTTTTCCCGCCTCATCGCCGCGGCTTGAGAGCACCACGATCGGCACGCTGTCGTTGCGGCCGCGGATCATGCGCAGCAATTCATGGCCCTGGATATCCGGCAGGCCGAGGTCGAGAATGATCAGCGCAGGATGCTCCGCCAATAGTTCGAGCGCGTTTCTGCCGTTCGAGGCCTCCAGTATCTCGTAGCCTTGCGTGCTCAGCCCCATCCGCAGCAGTTTGCGGATCGGCGGCTCATCGTCGATGACCAGGACCTTGATCGGTGGGGCGGTCATGCCGCGGTGTCCAGCGCGCTAGAGCCTCGGTTCTGATTGCGTCAGAACAGAGGCTCTCGTTTTTTGTTTTGACGCGTTTTCTTCACGCGAAGCGGTATCCACTTCGCTTGAAAACGCTTTGGCATCCGCCGGTACCGGCAACCGGATGGTCAGCACGGCGCCGCTTCGATCGCTGCGGTTGGCGGCCGAGATCGTGCCGTGCATGGCCTCGACAAAGCCGCGGGAAATCGCGAGCCCGAGGCCGGTGCCCGGGCGGACATGATCGCCCTTTTGCGCGCGGTAGAACTTGTCAAAAACACTCTCCAGCTCCGCCGGCGGAATGCCGCCGCCCTCGTCGAGGATCTGCAGCACTACCGAATCCTTTTCCCGCACGCTCCTGATCGATATCGTGGTGTCGGCGGGCGCATATTTCGCTGCGTTGTCCAGGAGGTTAAAGAGCACCTGCTCGAACAGCACCGCGTCGAGCTCCAGCATCGGCAAATCGGCGGCGAGTTCGAGCGAGACCTTGTGCCGCGCGAGAATCTTGCTGGCGCGCCGCAAGGCGCTGCCGACGATCTCGCCGATATCGTGGCGCGCGGTATTCGGCACGATGGCGCCGGATTCCAGCTTCGTCATGTCGAGCAGGTTGGCGATGAAGCGGTTGAGCCGCTCTGACTCGTCGATCACGGTCGCGAGCAAATCCCGCTTTTGCGTGTCGGTCAGGCCGCTGGAAAGGTCGCGCATCGTAGAGGCGGCACCGAGAACCGAGGCCAGCGGGGTCTTGAGATCGTGCGAGATCGAGGTCAATAGCGCCGATCGCAAGCGCTCCGATTCCACGGTGCGCTTGACGCGATCCATATCCTCGACCAGCAGCACCCGCTCGATCGCAAGCGCGCCCTGATCCACCAAAGCATCCAGCAATCGGCGCTGGTCCGGCGTCAGCAGCGGCCCGGTCCTGTCGTCGTCGATGCCGATGACGCCGATCGGTCCGCGGCCGGTTCGCATCGGAAGGAACAGGCGCTTGGCACCGGGCAGCGTATCCGAGCCACGGCCGGCCGGACGGTCGTTGCCCCACGCCCAGTTGGCGGCCGCGAGGTCGGCCTTGTCGAGTTGATCCTCGGGCGGATAGCCCGCCTTCACGGTCAGGACTCCGTCCTCAGGCAACAGCAACACCACCCGAACCTTCAACATCAGCGCCGTTTGATACGCCGTCGCCCACAACACATCGTCGAGCGTCGCGGTGCCCGCGAGCTTGCGGCTGAAGGCGTAGAGCGATTCCGTGGTCCGCACCCGGCCGATCGCGGAGTCGGCCTGGGTGCGCACGCGCGCCGCGACATTGGAAACCAGGACGGCGATCAGCATAAAGAGGAAGAACGCCGCGATGTTGGTCGGATCGGCGATCGTGAAGGTATAGACCGGCGGCAAAAAGAAGAAATTGTAACACAACGACGCCGCGACGCTGGCGAGCAGCGACGGCCACAGGCCGTAACGGACCGCGACGATCACCACTGCCGTGAGGAACACCAGGTCGACGTTCTCGATGCCGAACCTTGGCTGGATCAGTTCGGCGGCGCCGAGGCCGATAGCTATGATCACGAGCGCCATCAGATATGGCCTGGGGTCGAATGGCTCCGAACGTTCAGCGGTGCGCACAGTCTTCTTTGGAACAGGCTCCGCTGCGAGTTCCTCGCCGGCGATCACGTTGACGCTGATATTGCCGGCGCGCCGCACCAGGTCATGCACCACCGAGCCGCGCGTGAGCTCGAACCACCAGGAACGCGTCGACTTCCCGATGATAATCTGGGTGACATTATTGGCGTGCGCGAAGCTGATGACATCGTCCGCAATGCGGCGTCCGACGCCGGGAATGGTAAGCGCCTCCCCTCCCAGCGCCTCGGCCAACCGCAACGTATCGGCAAGCCGGTCGCGCTGCGCGTCGGTCAGTTGCTGGCTCCGCCTCGTCTCGATGCTGATGGCAGTCCAAGGCGCATGCAGGCGGTCCGCCAGCCGCTTGGTGTAGCGCACGAGCCCCGCCGCCCGCGGATCCTCGCTGACGCAAACCAGGACGCGCTCGCCCGCGGCCCAGGGGCCGGCGATCGCGTTGGCCTGCATGTGCGTCAGCAATTGCTCATCGACGCGCTCGGCGGTGCGCCGCAGCGCCAGCTCGCGCAGCGCGGTCAGATTGCCCGGCGAGAAGTAATGCTCCAGCGCACGCTTGGCCTGCTTGGGGACGTAGACCTTGCCTTCCTTCAGCCGCTGAATCAGATCGTCCGGCGTAAGATCGATCAGCTCGATGGCGTCCGCGCGGTCGAATATCGAATCCGGCACGGTCTCGCGCACCCGCACATGGGTGATCTGGGCGACCACGTCGTTGAGGCTCTCGATATGCTGGATGTTGACCGCGGTATAGACGTCGATGCCGCGGGACAGCAGTTCCTCGACGTCAAGATAGCGCTTGGGATGGCGGCTGCCCGGTGCGTTGGTGTGCGCGAGTTCATCGACCAGCGCGATCTGCGGATGGCGCGCGATCAGCGCGTCGAGATCCATCTCCTCGAGGATCTGGTCCTTGTACTCGAGCCGTTTGCGTGGCAGAACTTCCAGGCCTTGCAGCAAAGCTTCCGTCTCCGCGCGCCCGTGGGTTTCGACCACGCCAACGACCACGTCGGCGCCGGCCTTCAGTCTGGCGTGCGCGCTCTGCAGCATCTCATAGGTCTTGCCGACGCCGGGGGCGGCGCCGACAAAGATTTTCAGCCGGCCGGCCTGATCGTTCTCTCGCCGGGCGGCTTCCAGCAGAGCATCCGGAGAGGGTCGTTTCTCAAGGTCGCGGCGTTGATCTGCCATACCGGCAATATAGTCCTCACGCCTGATACCGCCTAGGTGGCGCTATTTGGAAGCGGCGGCGTCCAGCGCCAGATTCAGCGCCAATACATTGACACGCGGCTCGCCAAGCAGGCCGGCGAAGCGGTCTTTGGTGTTCTCCGTGACCAGCGCGCGGACGCGATCTTCCGGCATGTGGCGCGCTCTTGCGACACGCGGCACCTGGAACAGCGCGGCCTCCGGCGAGATATCGGGATCGAGGCCGCTGCCCGAGGTGGTGACGAGGTCCATCGGAATGGAAGCGGAAGGATTCTCGGCCTTCAATTTGTCGACATCTTCCTTGACCCGATCGTTGAGAGCCTTGCTGGTCGGGCCGAGGTTGGATCCGCCCGAATTGGCCGCATTGTAGGGCGCCGAAACGGTCTTGGTGGAGTCAGCGGGGTCCGGCGCGGTCGTCGCCGAAGGCCGGCCATGGAAATATTTGTCGTCTTTGAACTCCTGTCCGATCAGGGCGGAGCCGATCACCTTGCCATCCCTTTCGATCAGGCTCCCTTCCGCCTGCTTCGGAAAGATCACGCCCGCAATCGCCGTCATGGCGAGTGGGTAGGCGAGACCCGTGATCAGGGTCAGCAGGACCAGAACGATGATGGCGGGGCGAATTTCTCTAAGCATGATGAGTCTCCATTGTTACCGTCATTGCGAGGAGCGGAGCGACGAAGCAATCCATTCTTTCTTTGCGGTCCTACGGATTGCTTCGCTGCGCTCGCAATGACGGTGCTAGGCCAGGTGTAAGGCTGCGCTTGCAATGACGGGGTTAGGCCAAATGCAAGGCGGCGACCACGAGGTCGATCGCCTTGATGCCGACAAAGGGAATGATGATGCCGCCGACGCCGTAGACCATCAGGTTGCGCTGGAGCAGCGCGCCGGCACCGATGGCGCGATACTTGACGCCCTTCAGGGCAAGCGGAATCAGGGCGATGATGATCAGCGCGTTGAAGATGATCGCCGACAGGATGGCGCTCTGCGGGCTTGTCAGCTGCATAATGTTGAGCACGGCAAGCTGCGGATAGAACGCCAGGAACATCGCGGGGATGATCGCGAAATATTTTGCGACGTCGTTGGCGATCGAGAACGTGGTGAGCGCGCCGCGCGTCATCAGCAATTGCTTGCCGATCTCGACCACCTCGATCAATTTGGTCGGATTGGAATCGAGATCGACCATATTGCCGGCCTCGCGCGCCGCCTGCGTTCCGGTGTTCATGGCGACGCCGACGTCGGCCTGCGCGAGCGCGGGCGCATCATTGGTGCCGTCGCCGCACATCGCGACCAGCTTGCCCTTGGCCTGCTCGTCGCGAATAAGTTTCAGTTTGTCCTCAGGCGTCGCCTGCGCGAGAAAATCATCGACGCCGGCCTCGGCTGCAATCGCCGCCGCGGTCATCGGGTTATCGCCGGTGATCATCACCGTGCGAATGCCCATGCGGCGCAGTTCGGCGAAGCGGTCGCGGATACCGCCCTTGACGATATCCTTGAGCTGCACGATGCCGAGCAGACGGCCATCCTTGGCGACCGCAAGAGGCGTGCCGCCGGCCTTCGAGATTTCGTCCGAAATCGCCTGGATCTCGCGAGCCGTCTCCGACATGGCGGGCTGCAGAACGCGCGCGGCATTTCCCGACGCGACGATTCGTGACTGTCCGCCGCCGTCGACATAATTCAGGATCGCGTCGACCGCGCCCTTCCGCACCGACGAGGAGCCGGCGTCGACCCCGCTCATGCGGGTCTGCGCGGTGAAGGGAATGAACGTGGCGGCGAGTTCCGCCATGTCGCGGCTGCGGATGCCGTATTTTTCCTTCGCCAGCACGACGATCGAGCGGCCTTCCGGAGTTTCGTCGGCCAGCGAGGCAAGCTGCGCGGCATCTGCGAGCTCCTGCTCGGTGACGCCGCGGACCGGGCGAAACGCCGTCGCCTGCCGGTTGCCGAGCGTGATGGTGCCGGTCTTGTCGAGCAGCAGCGTATCGACGTCGCCGGCGGCCTCGACCGCGCGGCCCGACATCGCCAGCACGTTGAAGCGCACCAGCCGGTCCATGCCGGCGATGCCGATCGCCGACAACAACGCGCCGATGGTGGTGGGAATAAGCGTCACGAACAGCGCCACCAGGATCACGACCGAAATCCGGCCGCCAGCGTAAGCGGCATAGCTCGGGATCGTCACCGTCGCGAACACGAAGATGATGGTGAGGCCCGCGAGCAAAATGTTGAGCGCGATCTCGTTCGGCGTCTTCTGCCGCTCGGCGCCCTCCACCAGCTTGATCATGCGGTCGATGAAGGTCGAGCCTTGGGCTGCGGTAATGCGGACGCGGATCCAGTCCGACAGCACCTGGGTGCCGCCGGTGACCGCGGAGCGGTCGCCGCCGGATTCACGGATCACGGGCGCGGACTCGCCGGTGATCGCGGCTTCGTTGACGGAGGCGACGCCCTCGATCACTTCGCCGTCGGACGGAATGTTGTCGCCGGCTTCGACCAGAACGATATCGCCGACTTTCAGGCTGGTGCCGGAGACAAGCCGATAGGTCTTGTCGGCGCCCGTCAACAGCTTGGCCTGGCTCTCGGTGCGGGTTTTGCGCAACGTATCCGCCTGTGCCTTGCCGCGGCCTTCCGCGACAGCTTCGGCAAAATTGGCGAACAGCACCGTGAACCACAGCCACAGGATGATCTGGAAGGTGAAGCCGAGGCCGTCGCCGCCGCCCATCACCAGATTGCGCAGGAAGATCACCGTGGTCAGTGCGGCGACAACCTCGACGACAAACATCACGGGGTTCTTGATCATCAGCCGCGGATCAAGCTTGACAAAGGACGCGGTGATGGCGGGGATCACGATCTTCGGGTCGAGCATGGTCGATACCGGCGCCCGTTTTTGCAGTTTCAACGTTTCCATGAACGTAACTCCGAAATGAGAGCGATCAGAACAGCGTGTTGGCGTTCATCGCGAGATGCTCGACGATCGGCCCAAGCGCGAGCGCGGGGAAGAAGGTGAGACCGCCGATGATCAGGATGACGCCGACAACGAGCCCCACGAAAAGGCCGCCGGTGGTCGGGAACGTACCCGCCGAGGCGGGATGCAATTTCTTCGCGGCCAGCGAACCGGCAATCGCCATCGCCGGGATGATCATGAAGAAGCGGCCGACGAACATCGCGACGCCGCCGGTGATGTTGTAGAACGGGGTGTTGCCGGTAAGGCCGGCGAAGGCCGAACCGTTATTGCCGGTTTGCGAGGTGTAGGCATACAGCACCTCGGTGAAGCCGTGCGGGCCCGCATTGGCCATCGAGGCCACGGCCGGCGGAAAGACGACGGCGACGGCGGTCCAACCAAGATACATCAGCGGCAGTACCAGGATCGCGAGCATCGCCATCTTGACTTCGCGTGCTTCGATCTTCTTGCCGACATATTCCGGGGTGCGGCCGACCATCAGGCCTGCGACGAAAATCGAAATCACGACGAACAGCAGCATGCCGTAGAGGCCGGCGCCGACGCCGCCGACGATGATTTCGCCGAGCTGCATGTTGATCAGCGGGATCATGCCGCCAAGCGCGGTGAACGAGTCATGCATGGCGTTGACCGCGCCGCATGAGGCCGCCGTGGTAATGACCGCGAACAGCGACGACGCCACAATGCCGAAGCGGACCTCCTTGCCTTCCATGTTGCCACCGGCGAGGCCAAGCGCGTGGAGCGCCGTGGTGCCATTGGCTTCCGCCCAGTAGGTGACGGCGACGCCCGAGATGAACAGCACGCCCATCACGGCCAGGATCGCCCAGCCCTGGCGCTGGTTGCCGACCATGCGGCCGAACACGTTGGTCAGCGCGGCGCCGAGCGCGAAGATCGAGATCATCTGCACAAAATTCGACAACGCCGTCGGGTTCTCGAACGGATGCGCGGCGTTGGCATTGAAGAAGCCGCCGCCATTGGTGCCGAGCATTTTTATCGCAATCTGCGAGGCGACCGGACCGACGGCGATGGTCTGCTTGGCGCCTTCCAGGGTGGTCGCATCGACATAGGGGCCGAGCGTCTGCGGCATGCCCTGCCAGACCAGGAACAGCGCGTAGACGACGCAGATTGGCAGCAAAATATAGAGTGTACAGCGCGTGACATCGACCCAGAAATTGCCGATGGTGCGTAGCGAAGCACGGGAAAAGCCGCGGATCAGCGCCACCGCGAGCACGATGCCGGTTGCCGCGGAGAGGAAGTTCTGGTGCGTCAGCCCCAGCATCTGCACGAGGTACGACAGCGTGCTTTCGCCGCCGTAGTTCTGCCAGTTGGTGTTGGTGATGAAGGAGATCGCGGTGTTGAAGGAAAGGTCCTGCGCGACCGCGGATTGTTCGGCCGGATTGAACGGCAACACCGCCTGCAGGCGCATCAGCGCATAGATAATGAGAAAGCCGCCGACATGAAACAAGAGCATCGCGACCGTATAGGTCAGCCAATGCTGCTCGCGGCGCTCATCGACGCCGCCGATCCAGTAGATCCCGGCCTCGACCGGCCGCAGGATCGGGGAGAGGAACGTGCGCTCGCCATTGAAGACGCGCGTCATGTACCAGCCGAGCGGCTTTACGAGCGCGACCACGATTGCGCAGTACAGAATAATTTGAATCCAACCGATGGCGGTCACGGGATGTACCTTTGGAGTTGCGCGGGATGTGCCGATATCCGGTCAGAATCGCTCGGGCCGCAGCAGGGCGTAGGTCAGGTAAAACAGCAGGCCTGCGGAGACGAGAGCGGCGAGCGAATAATCGAAGATCATGGTTGTGCTCCTCAGAAGCTTTCGCGCGAAGCGGATACCGCTCCGCGCGAAGGAAACGCGTCAAAAACCTAAAGCCGTTCGCAAGCGTAGGCGTAACCTATTCCCGCCACGAAGAAGCCGAGGGCTAGGGCCAGCATGACGACGTCAAACATGAGATGCTCCTATGCGTAGCGATCGGCGGGGCGAGTGGAATAGCCTCCTCGCCTTGTCGGGTGTTGAGGTGCCACCCGCCGCATAGGTTTTCGAGATGGGAATAACGGGAATGTTATAGGAATCTCATAGTGATTTTGTCCCGGCGAACGCCGGGTTCCATCACCACCG
>Ga0307312_10001060_pt1 | contig 13834 bp, 10 predicted proteins | sample ER_DNA_202_FD_194489 | JGI IMG/M metagenome (GOLD analysis project Ga0307312, IMG submission 194489) | Bulk soil microbial communities from the East River watershed near Crested Butte, Colorado, United States - ER_DNA_202 | ecosystem: Environmental > Terrestrial > Soil > Floodplain | place...
ATGGAGGCCACCTGCTTGACGAACTCCACCAGGCTGCGGTCGCGTGCCAACATGAAGGTGTTGATCATGATACCGTTACGCCGGCAGTTGGCGACTTCCCGGTAGGTGGCCTGGAGGATCTGCGGGTCCAACCCCATCGAATTCACGTAGATCCGACCGTCCGGCATCGTGAGCGCCGAAGGCTTCCCATCGGTAATCATGATGATCTGGCGCATATCCTTCTTCTGTCCCTGCAAGATCCTCCGGGCGAGCTTGAGCCCCTCGGCGGTGTTGGTGTGGTAGGGTCCGACCTGCGCCGTCGCCAGCGCGCTGAGCGGGATCTCCTCGGCCGAATCGTGGAACAACACAACGCGAAGGCTGTCTCCAGGATACTGGGTCCGGATCAGATGAGTGAGTGCGAGGGCAACCTTCTTGGCGGGGGTGAACCGGTCCTCACCGTAAAGAATCATGGAATGGGAGCAGTCGAGCATCAGCACCGTCGCAGCGGATGAGCGGTACTCCGACTGGCTGACCATGAGATCGCTGTACTCGATGTTCAGGGGGACGCCCACGCCTTCCCGCGCTATGGCGTTGGTGAGCGTGGCCGGGACGTCCAGGTTCAGCACATCACCGAACTCGTATTGCTTACTCACGCCCTCGGCCTCGACGCCGGTGGCGAGATACGGAGTGTCGTGCGCGCCGAAGCTCGACTTGCCGACGCTACCGAGAAGGTTCTTGAGCGTCTTGTAGCCCAGAAAGTCGATGCCCTTTTCGGTGAGGTTGAACTGCACCTGTTGTGCAGCCGAGTGGGCTTGCCCGCCGGGACCGAACATGGATTGGTAGCCCTGCGGCACCTGAGGGGCCTGGCTGACGTTGAGGTAACCCTCTTCCATCAGCCGCTGCACGATACGGTCGAGCAGCTGGCCCAGCTCCGCTTCGATCTCCCGGTCGCGGGCCTCGTCTCCCGTGGACTCGCCGCGGAGCACCTTCAGCATTTCGGGAGTGAGCTGGCCCGATTCCATCAGCGCCTGGAGAATGGCCTGCCGGAGGGCGTCGAGCGACCGTTCACCCTCTCCCATCTCGTCATGCCAGAACGAGGGGGAGTTGCCCGCAAACCCCGACTGAAGCAGGAAGTCACTGAGCTGGTCCAGAAGACCCTGCAGATTGACTGCATCCGCGAGCTCGGGGTGGTATTTGGAGTAGGTGGTGAAGCGCATTTGGAGTCGGGAGTCGGGAGCTAGGGTCTAGGGTCTAGGGTCTAGGGTCTAAGTGTATTGATAACGGCTGGCGGACCTCTGCACCATGGCTCAGGGCGCCCTAGACTCTCGACCCTTGACCCTAGACCTTCCTTCACGTGCTCCCCACCTCGCTGCACTCTGTGTTCGCCGCGCTCCGGCACCGGAACTTCCGGCTGTTCATCAGCGGCCAGTTCATCTCGCTCTGCGGCACGTGGATGCAGGTCATTGCCCAGGGGTGGCTGGTCCTTCAGCTCACCGACTCCGCATTCGCTGTTGGGCTGGTCACCGCGCTCGGATCGCTGCCGATCCTGCTCTTCACCCTGTACGGCGGGGTGATCGCCGACCGGGTCAACAAGCGCCGCTTCATCCTGCTGCTCCAGAGCCTCATGTTAGCCGAGGCGCTTACGCTGGCGATCCTCACGGCTACCCACCTCATCACCGTGCATTGGGTGATGGGGCTCGCCGTGTTCTCCGGGCTTCTCAGCGCGTTCGAGGTCCCGACCCGACAGTCGTTCCTCGCCGAGATAGTGCACCGCGAGCATCTCATGAACGCGATCGCGCTGAACTCGAGCGCGTTTAACCTCGCGCGGGTCGTCGGCCCCGCCATCGCTGCCGGGCTGATCGCCACCGTCGGGCTTGCCGCCTGCTTCTTCGCCAACGCGGCCAGCTACCTGGCGGTGATCGCGAGCCTGCTCCGAATGGAGCCAGGCCAATCGCCGGCGCCAAGGACCGAATCGGTGGCCAGCGCCCTCCGGCAAGGCTTCGCGTTCGTATTCGGAAACCGGTGGCCCCGGGCGCTGGTCGTCCTCATCGCGACGTTCAGCATTTTCGGGTTCTCCTTTCTTCCTCTCATGCCGGTCTTCGCGCGCGACGTCCTCCGGGTGGGCGCGAGCGGCTACGCGGCCCTGGTCGCGGCCATCGGCATCGGTGCCGCCGCGGCGGCCTTCTTCCTGGCCGGCTTCGGCCACCGGGTTCGGCGATCCCGGCTGGTGCTCGGCTCTGCGATGCTGTTCGGGGTCGTCTTACTGGCTGCCTCCCTTGCGCCGGAGTTCTGGTCCGCCCTGTTCCTGTTCACCGCCACCGGTTGCGTAATGGCACTCAACGGCATCGCCGCAAACACGATGCTTCAGTCGGAGGCTCCGGATCAGCTGCGCGGCAGGATCATGGGTTTTTACTCGTTCATGGTCCTGGGTCTGGCGCCGTTCGGCTCGTTTCAGGCAGGCTGGATCGCCGAGCACTTCGGCGTCCGGATCGCCTTCGCGCTGGGTGGGTTGGTGTGCCTGCTCGTGGCGGCCGGGGTGGCCTGGCGAATGGTGAGGGTAGAGAAGGCGGAGAGGACGGAGAGGACGGAGGGTGCGGGGCTTTCGATGAGAGCGGAGCCATAACCCATGCTCATCACGATATCGCGCCAGTATGGTGCTGGAGGATCCGAGGTCGCTCGCCGCGTGGCTGCCGCGCTCGGCTGGCGCGTGGTGGACAACGAGCTGGTCGAGGAGGTGGCCGCCCGGGCGGGCGTCCCCCCGGAGCAGGTTGCGGAACGAGACGAGCGGGCGCCGAGCTTCGTCGAGCGCCTGGCGCGAACTCTGGCCGCGTCGACACCCGAGCTGTTTCCCCCGTCGGTGCCCGGGGGCACGCTTCCGAAACTTCAGGAGGTGGACCTGGTACGCATGACCGAGTCGGTTGTGGCCGAGGCTGCTGCGAAGGGGAGGCTGGTTCTCGTGGGCCGAGCTGCACCCGCCGTCCTGGCGCAGGAGCGCGATGGCCTGCACGTGAAGCTGGTGGCACCGAGACCCCACCGGATTCAGGCCGCAGCCGAGCGGCTCGGAGTGGATCTCCAGAAGGCCGCGGCGGTGGTGGACGAATCAGACAGTACCCGGGCCCGCTACCACCGGCAGTATTACCATCGCGACTGGAACGATCCGGTGAACTATCACATGGTGCTGAACACCGGCGCGCTGGGATTGGACGGTGCGACGTCGGTGATCGTGTCCGAAGCACGGCGTCGAGGATGGGAATGATCTATCCGAAGCTTATCCCGCCCTTTCCATAGCCGGGCTCCCGCCGCTCCGGCTTGGCCCGGGTATAGCCCAGCTCTTCGCTCCGGCTGATCCGTTTCTGCGCAGCGAGTCCCTCGAGCACCAGCTCGCACGCCGCCACTTGCCGGGGAGCGTCCTTCCGTTCCGCCAGGCCGAACTCCGTTACCACCTCGAGCAGTCCGGGCACCATGCTGAATCCCTTGAGGCAGAGATCGGACCGTTCGTCTCCCGAGACCTTGAGAGCGCCGCCCTGATCAAACCAGGCGACGATCTTGCCGAGGTCAGCCCCTCCCATCCGCTCCTCCAACACCCGGCCGGCCGCGCGGCGGATGAGGTCACGCGCGATGATATCGCCGCCTTGCAGCTCGCCCTCGTACTCCAGTTCCAGCTTCCCCGTGATCGAGGGCACCGCCGCGTAGACATCACTGACTCGCGGCACGACACGATCCTCGCCGAGGGCCGCCGCTCGCCGCTCCGCGTTCGAGATAGCGTTCTCCAGCGCGCTGATGGGGAGTCGCTGGCTCACCCCTGAGCGCTTATCCACCCGCTTGTCGTCGCGAGCCTCGAAGGCCACCCGCTCAATGACCTCCAAAATGAAGTCCGGGATGTCGAGCTCCGGCCCGCCCCGCTCGACCCACGCCTCCTGCGAGGTGATCTCCATCCCGAGCTGCACGGTGCGCGGATAATGGGTGATCACCTCCGAGCCGATTCGGTCCTTCAGCGGCGTGATGATCTTGCCTCGGGCGGTATAGTCCTCGGGATTGGCGGTGAACGCCAGCAGCACGTCCAGCGGGAGGCGTACCGGATAGCCTTTGATCTGGACATCGCCTTCCTGCATGATGTTGAAGAGGCCGACCTGCACCTTCCCGCTGAGATCCGGCAGCTCGTTGATGGCAAAGATCCCCCGGTTAGCCCGGGGCAGCAGCCCGAAGTGCATGGTGAGCTCGTCGGAGAGCAGGTGCCCCCCTCGGGCCGCCTTAATTGGATCCACATCGCCGATGATATCGGCAATGGTGACGTCCGGCGTCGCGAGCTTCTCGACATAACGCTGGTCCCGGCGAAGCCAGGCCAGGGGCGTCGCGTCGCCACACTCGGCCAGAATCTCGCGGGCGTACTTTGATATGGGCGCGAACGGGTCATCGTTCACCTCGCTGCCCGCGACGATGGGGATGCGCTCGTCGAGCAGATTGGTGAGCTCGCGCAGGATACGGCTCTTTGCCTGACCGCGTAGGCCGAGCAGGATAAAGTGGTGTCGCGCGAGCAGGGCGTTGACGATCTGGGGAACGATCGTGTCCTCGTATCCTACGATGCCGGGAAACAGCGGCTCACCCGATTCCAATCGCTTGAGCAGGTTACACCGGATCTCGTCCCGGACAGCTCGACCCCGAAGTGGGGGCTCCGCCCAGCGGCTGTTCTTTAGTTCACCTAGTGTGCGTGGCTCGATCATGGGACCGCTCAAGAGACAGGAATTCGAATGCGGAATCTAAGATTCTTGACTTCAATGCTTTACTCACTTGACTGAGTAGAGTTGCGGGCTCACGCCGGCCCGCCTCAGCCGGCGCCTGCAACTTTGCTCACCTTGACAAAGCTGGACCCGGAGGTAGCTTCGCCCTCGAGTATGTGGCGCGGCCATTTCGACGATTCCAGAACCAAAATGTTCCACCAACCCCCGAGGGAATGACAATGAAGACGATCCTGGTGATGGCCGCTGTCCTTGCGCTTGCCGGCTGTCAGAAGAGAGGCACCGCCTCCGGTGCAGATACGTCCGCCATGGCTCCGGCGGCGTCCGACACTGGCATGGGTGGTGGCATGACGCACTCCGACTCGACGATGGCGCGGGATACCACCAAGAAGTAACCTCGCGATGTCGTCGCGTGGCAGTGAGCCCCGAGCCCAGCTCGGGGCTCGCTGATTTTCCGGCCGGCTCACCCGTCGAGGTCCTCGGGGCCGAACGGAAGCGCCACGACGGTAGCCGGCTGTCCGCCGGCCAGCAGCTCCTCTCCCACGCCAACCTCCCGCCGGATCAGCCCGAGGCCAATGGCCCGGTCTTCCAAGCTCAGGGTCGAGCGTACACTCCCCACCTCGCGTTCTCCCTTGTGGATGCTGCGCCCTGCCAGCGGCTCCGCCCTCCGCCAACGCAGCCCGCGTAGCTCGCGGTTCGTGTGACCCCGGAAGTGCAGCCTCGCGACCGTCTCCTGGCCGGTGTAACACCCCTTCGTATAGGAGACGCCGCCGATCTGATCGTAGCGTACCTCCTGTGGCAGCGTGCGTTCATCGATCTCAGCTCCAAGCGTCGGCCAGCCGCAGAGGATGCGTGCTGCATGCAGATCGCGCTCGTCGCCGGGGAGCGCGCCGGCCGAGACCAGTCTGGAGCCGAGCGCCGCCACTGCCGGCTCTGCACCGACGGCGAGTGCAACGAACGGCGCTGCCTCCGGTGCGAGGGCCAGTGCCACCGGGCTCACCTCGCCACCGACCGAGGCCACCCGTCCCGATGCGTCCGGCATTCCGATGCCGGATTTGGCCAGCGTCTGGAAGCCATGCGCGCCAATCAACCACGCCACCCGGGCCTCGCCCGTGAGGTCGACCACCTTAGCCAAACGGGGGGGCAGCTGGCGGCGAAAGAGGTCGAGGGACGCCTCGTGGCCGGACCGAGGGGCTACCAGGGTGAAGGCATCGGCCTGGCGGATCACCCAGTAGTCCACCACCAGCGCGCCCTTGGGTGTCAGTAGCGCCCCGTAGACGAGACTATTGTCGCCCGGCTTCACCAGATCATTGGTCAGCAGGCCCTGGAGGCAGGTGAGGGCGCCAGGCCCCTGGACCCGAAAGACGGCGGGCTCGGTGGTGACCAGTACCGCGCCGTGTCGCACCTCGGCGAGCCGTTCGCGGTCGAGCGTCAGATCGAACTCAGACATGGGCCCAGGGAAGCTCGGTTGGATCGTGCCCCACGAAGTTCCGCCACACCATGTCGGCGTCACCGCAGGCATCCTCCGCATGCGAGGTGGCGAGCATGGCACAGCGAAGGCCGGCCGCCCGGGCCGCCGTGAGCCCCGGCAGCGAATCCTCAATCACCACGCAGCGCCGGGGAGCGAGATCGAGCATCTCCCGGGCTCGGTTGAAGCCTTGCGGATCCGGCTTGCAGATGCCCACGTCTTCCGCCGCCACGATCTCGGCAAAGTGGGGGCGTAGACCGGCCAGCTTCAGCACCAGCTCGATCTCGCTCCGCAGCGCGCCCGAGACGATGGCGAGCTGAAAGCCATCCAGGGCCGCATTCTCGACAAACTCGGCGGCGCCAGGCACGAGGCGCATCGAGTCTCTGATGGTTCGCTCGTACTGGGCATGCTTCCGCGCCACCGCCTCCCGCAGAACAGCCTCGTCCTGGGGACGGCCGATGCGTTCGAAGGTAAACCGGAAGCATTCCCGATCGTCGAAGCCCAGATACTCCCGGTAATAGGTCTCCCGGTCGAGTGAGTACCCATACTCCGCAAGGGTGGCGATCAGCGCGTCGCAGTGCTGCGACTCGTCATCCACGATCACGCCATTGAAGTCGAAGAGAATGCCGGAGGTCATTGGAGAAGGTATAACGAGGTGAGAGGTGAGAAGTAAGAAGTAAGAGGGACCCCTTGCGGACTGCAATCGACCTCTAACCTCTCACCTCTCACCTGTAAAACCCGGCCTCCCGATACGAGTGATCCAACAGCTCCACCGGGTGCGCCACGTCGATGGGAAGCCGCGCGGCCCGGAGTCCGGCGCCGATCTGCATCAGGCAACCGGGATTTCCCGTCACCACGAAATCCGGCCGCGGTCTCGCGGCGCTCAGGCCGGCGATCTTCTGGTCGAGCACCGCGCGCGCCATCTGGGGACGAAGCACGGAATAGATCCCGGCGCTGCCGCAGCAACGGTCGGATCCCGGCAGCAGCCGAAGACGAAGGCCGGGCACGGCGCGGAGCAGCGCCAGCGGCGCTTCCTGCACCTTCTGGGCATGCTGCAAGTGGCAGGGCGCGTCGTAGGCGACCTCCAGCTCCAGCGGCGCGCCGGTGCGGGGGCCGCGCTCCGCCAGCAGCTCGGAGACGTCGCGGACCTTCGCCCCGAGCCGCGCGGCAGCCTCGGTACCCAGCAAATGGCCGTAATCCTTGAGCAGCGCCCCGCAGCCCGCGCTGTTCACCACGACGAAGTCGGTTCCTTCCGCGAGGGCCTCGACATTGGCCTGGGCGAGCCCGGTCGCGCCGCCGCGGTCCCCCGCGTGCTCGTGGAGTGCGCCACAGCAGACCTGGCCTGCCCTCTCGACCACGCGGTAGCCGTTGGCCTCGAGGGTCCGCCTGGTTGCGTCGTGCACGTGATTGAAGAGCGCGCCCATGACGCAGCCGCGGAAGAGGGCGACGGTGGGGGAGGACGGAGAAGACGGAGAGGACGGAGAAGACGGAGAAGACGGAAGCAAATCCGTCCTCTCCGTCCTCTCCGCCTTTTCAGGGGGCTCCGCGGACGCGGCCAGCATGCCCATTCCGAAGCGTAGCCGGTTGCCTCCCGCCAGCAGGCGAGGCAGCCCGGTGGCCCGGAGAAGCCGGGCCAGAGCGAAGAGCGGCCGCCATGCAAGCCGGTGCCGGAAGACGCCGAGCACGAGGCGAGCGGCCGGCGAGATCCCGCGGGCCCGGAAGAGCTGCGCCCGTGCGGCTTCGAATCCGCGGCCGTAGCCGACGCCCGAGGGGCACGCTGGCTCGCAGCCCCGGCACCCCAGGCACGCATCGAGGTGCTCGAACAGCCCGGGGTCGTTGGCGTCCATCTCGCCTCTCTCCAGCGCCCGCATGAGCACGATTCGTCCGCGCGGGCTGTGGCCCTCGTCTCCGGTGACGAGGTACGTCGGGCATGCCGGGAGACAGAACCCGCAGTGCACGCACGGATCGAGGGCGGCGTAGCCGTTCGGCCCGCTGTCCATCCTCAATCCGCCCCCTCGAGGGCCACATTCAGACACTGTCCCGGGTCGAAGGTGTCGCGAAGCCGGCCCACGATTTTCCCGACCCCTTCGCGATACGCCCCGAAATGTCCCAATGCCCGGCGGACGGACCACGGAGCGCGCTCGAGGGTCATGGGGATCTCTCGAGCGGCCGCAGCGCGACGCACGGAGCGGATCCGGTCCACCGTGGCATCGCCGGTCCAGCGGATCATTCCTAGTCCGGCTCCAGCCGAGACGAGGCCCTCGTCGAGGTCGTGGGCAAGGAGGTCGATGGTGTCGTCCACGCCGTCGCCTAGTACACCGAGGCGCAGGGTAATGGGGCCTCCCAGCGTACCTCGTGCGGCCACGCTCCAGAATGCCGCCGTGCGGTCTGCCGGTAGTGGCTGCCACTGGAGTTCGCCGACCGAGCCCAGCCGGCGGACGTCCGCCTGTACTGCCGGGTCGGTTCCCACGAATCGCGCGGCGAGGACCCAGTCCGCTTCCGCGGCAAGCGCCGGCGAGAGGAGCTCCAGCGCGCCGGGCAGGACCTGGGCATCGATCAGCTCCCTGGCGCCGGAGGTGAGCTGGTCTCGAGCACCGCGGGCCAGAAGAGTGACGTCCGCTCGGGGCAGTGCGCGCAACCGCAGGTGGATCTCCGCGATAATGCCGAACCCGCCAAACCCGCCGACCTGGAGCTTGGTGAGGTCGAACCCCGCTACGTTTTTCACCACCCGCCCGCCGGCATTCACTAGCCTGCCATCCCCGGTGGCAACCGCGCAGCCGAGGACATGGTCCCGCACCGGTCCGAATCCTTGACGCAACGGCCCCGCCGTGGCCGTGGCCACCACCGATCCGATGCTCCGCTCGGGCCGGCCCGGCGGGTCGAGTGCCAGCCACATGCCGTAGTCTGCCAGCCGGCGTCTGAGCGCTTCGAGCGAGGCGCCGGCCTGGACCGTTGCCACCAGGTCGGCCGGGCTGACCGACACGATTTGCTCCAGCCCCCGGGTACTCACGGCCAGATCCGCGGGCGCGTCGGAGGGCAGCCAGGTTCCCCGGCCTTCGACCCGGATCTTCCAGCCTTCCTCATGGGCCAGCCGGCACACCAGGGTGAGGGCATCGGGCGTATCGGGTGTCGCGCGCGGCACCCCATCGCCGTCGCGCTCTACCCCTGTTGTGCCGAGCAGGGCGCGGAGCCGGGTAAAGACCGCGTTGCTCATTGGCGCAGGCTCTTCACGACGGACCATTCACGACAGGCATGCACCGGTACGACCTTCCCGGGATTGGCCATCTCCGACGGGTCGAAGGCGCGACGCACCGCCCGCATGGCCCCCAGCGTCTCGGCATTGAAGATCCAGGACATGTAGTCAAGCTTGTCGTTTCCCACGCCGTGCTCACCGGTAATGCTCCCCCCAGCGGCCACACACGCCGCCATGATCTCGCGGCAGGCCAGCCGGACCCGGGCCGCAACCGCCGGGTCCCGCCGGTCGAAGCTGATGTTCGGGTGAAGGTTGCCATCTCCCGCATGGAAGACGTTGCTGATGGTGAGGTCATGTAGCCGGCGGATCTTCTCGATCTCATCCATGATATCGGGTAACGCAGAGCGTGGCACCACGGCATCCTGCACCGCGAGATCCGGGGCAATTCGTCCCATGGCTCCGAAGGCTTTCTTCCGGCCTTGCCACAGCCGCGCTCTGTCGGCCGGGCTGGATGCGCTCCGCACTTCGCGCGCGCCGCGATCGGACAGGATCTCGCGTACCGTGGCGGCTTCGGCCTCCACCGCATCGGTCTGCCCGTCCAGCTCGACCAGCAGGACGGCCGCCGCGTCCGTCGGATATCCCGCCGCGTAGATAGAAGCCTCGACCGCCGCGACGCAGGCGCGGTCCATCATTTCGAGCGCGGCGGGGACGATCCCCGCAGCAATGATCGCCGACACCGCTTCGCTCGCACCCCGCACGGTGGAGAAGTCGGCCAGCATGGTGCGTACGCTCTCGGGAATGCGCTCCAGGCGAACCGTGATCTCGGTCGCGATGCCGAACATTCCTTCGCTGCCCACAAACAACCCCACCAGATCGGGACCCCAAGCCTCCCCTTGCAATGAGCCGAGTCTTGTGACTGATCCGTCCGGCAGAACGACCTCCAGCGCCACGATGTGGTTGGTGGTCACGCCGTATTTGAGGCAGTGAGGGCCACCCGCGTTCTCGGCAACATTGCCGCCCACGGTACAGGCCGCCTGGCTGGAGGGGTCCGGCACGTAGTGCAGGCCCAGTGGAAGCGCCGCCTCCGACAGCCTCGCATTGACCACCCCGGGCTGAAGCACCGCGCGACGCTGCACCGGGTCCACACTGAGGATCTTGTTCAGCCGGGTCAGGGCAATGAGCACCGTATCAGGGTCGGCGAGGGCTCCGCCCGAGAGACCCGTTCCAGCCCCTCGGGCGACGAAGGGCACCTGTAGCAGATGAAGAAGTCGCACGACCTCCCGTACCTGAGCCGGCGTCTCCGGGATGACGACCACGCCGGGAAGGGACTCGTGCGTAGGCAGCCCGTCCATCGCGTATGTCACGAGCTCGGCCGGCCGGTGACGTACCCAACGTGAGCCGACGATCCGGTTCAGGGCGGTCAGGAGGGATGCGTTCATTGAGCCATGGCGTCGGGAATCGCTCCGCCCTTCCCGTTGGTGTGGGCGCTACGGTGCACCTCAATCCCAACTCGACCGCGCTCATGAGCACCGGAAGGAGCAGGATCAGCGCCTTGATTCGCTGGGAGGTCGAGCGCTCGGTCAGCAACCGCTGTTTCACCCCGAGGTCACACTCGATACCGCTCGCAATATGAAAGGACAGGTTGGATGCATCATCCGGAAGGGCCGGCTCCTCCGGCATGGTGTCGTTGAGCTCGCGTAGACCGGCGAAGTAGCGTCCGAAGAGCTCCCGCAGCTCGGCGGTATCTTCGGCGGCAGGCTCCGAACCGGCATCGTCGTCGAACGTCTGGACCATCGCGACGAGATAGGGATGGGGCTCGTCGAGCAAGCGCGAAAGCACGAACCGTGAGCCTCCCACGACCACGACATTCGAACGTCCGTCCGGGAGCTCCTGGTTGACCCGTACCTCCGCGACGCACCCGACTGTTCCTGCGTCCGGCAGCTCCGAGCTGCCGTCTACCGGGGTGATGCCGAACCGCCGGTCACCCAGGAGACAATCGGCCAGCATGCGTTTGTACCGTGGCTCGAAGATGTGGAGCGGCAGCGGAGCTCCGGGAAACAGCACGACCGAGAGTGGAAAGATGGGAAGCCGGAAGGGCATTCTTGAAGATAGCTATGGGCTATGAGCCGTGGGCTGTTCCCCAAAGCAACCGACCCTCCTCAAAAGCCAAGGAGGGTCGCAGGTCATCGGCGCAGCCCATAGCTCTTAGCCCTGAGCCCTTAAGCTGCTCCCCAGAATCCACGCAACGCCCGGACATCGGCAGAGTCGCGCAGCTTCTCGAAGGCTCGTTCGCGAATCTGCCGGATGCGTTCCCGGGTGACCCCGAGCAATGCACCGATCTTCTCCAGGGTCAGCGCCTCGGAGCCTTCCTCGAGGCCATAGTAGAGCGACAGGATCTTGCGTTCGCGCGGGGTGAGATGGCGTTGGAAAATGCGATCGATGAATTCCCGCTGCAGTCGGACGTCGGTCATCTCCTCGATCTCGATGCCGCCGGTGCCGGCAACCCGCTCACCGAACGTACTGGCGCCCCGATCCTGCCTTTCGACCGGCGCATCCAGCGATACCTCGGTCGAGGTCATCCGGTGAGCCGAGCGGATGTTCTCGACCGTATCGTTGAGCGCGATGGCGATTTCGGCGTCGGTCGGCTCCCGGCCAAGCTCCTGGGCCAAAAAACTCTTGGCCCGGGACATCCGGACCAGCGCCGAGTTCTGGTTCAGGGGAATTCGAACGCTGCGGGTCTGTTCGGCGAGCGCCTTCAGGACGGCCTGGCGGACCCACCACACCGCATAGGAGATGAATTTTACTCCATGGTCCGGGTCGAACTTCTTGACCGCCTTGAGCAGCCCCTCGTTTCCGATGGCCACCAACTCCGAGAGGTCGAGCCCGTGACCCTGGTACTTCTTCACGTACGAGATCACGAACCGCAGGTTGGCGGTAACCAGCCGCTCAGCCGCTGTTTCGTCGCCAGCCACGGCGCGCCGCGCCAGTCGCTTCTCCTCGTCCGGGTCGGAGATCATGGGGAGCTTCTGAATGTCGAGCAGGTATTTGTCGAACGCGCCGGAAGGAATTGAGCGGGCAAACGGGCGGGCTTTCCCGGTACGCACATGCGTCATAAACGACCCCAGGGGGAGGGTACGGGCTGTGATTTTTGGTGCTGTGACCGAATAAATCGGAGAGGTGAGTAGCGAATATATGAGAAACACAGGGTGCGAGTCAAGCAAAAATTCTTTCCACATCACAAAATGCTTATCCACAGCCGGTTCGTCGCTTTATCCACTTTGGTGGAGAACTCTCGCCGTTGTCGGGGTCGGCGCCGGAGCTGCAAGTTAGTGCAGTTAACGGAGATGTCCAGCTTTCTCTGCGATTTACGGGCCGTCCTCAGCCGCACTCGAGGGCGCCAAGACCCGCCGAATGGCGGTGTCAGGCACTGCCGTCGTCCATCCATGTAGCTGATGCATGCGACCAAGTGTGGCGGGCAGCGCGAAGTGAATCTGTCCGCCGCGATTCTTCTTGTCGGCCATCATGCTGCCAATCAGCGCCGTCCGGTCGATCCCGGGAGGCACCCGGTCCGGCAACCCCAGGCGGACCAGGAGCTGGGAGACGCGGTGGTGGAGGCCGGACTCCGCCAGTCCCAGTTGCTCGGCCAGCTCGCACTCGAGCACGAGCCCAAGCGCCACGGCCTCGCCGTGGGGCAGCTGATAGTTGGAGACCTGCTCGAGGGCGTGGGCAACGGTGTGGCCGGCGTTGAGAATGGCCCGGCGCCCTGCCTCACGCTCGTCGTCACTCACCACCGCGGCCTTGATCTCCACACTCCGGCGAACCAGCCGGGTGAGCGCGCCTGGGTCGCGCCGGATGAGGTCGGAGGCGTGTGTCTCCATCCACTCGAAGTAGTCGCGGTCGGCAATGAGGCCGTGTTTCACCGCCTCGGCCAGACCGGCACGGTAGTCGCGCTCGGGCAGGGTGCCGAGGGTGAGCGGATCGGCGATCACCGCGGCGGGGGGATGGAAGGAGCCGACCAGGTTCTTGCCCTTCGAGGTGTCCACCCCGGTCTTGCCGCCGACCGACGCGTCGAGCATGGCAAGCAACGTGGTCGGGACCTGCACATAGGGCAGCCCGCGCATGTAGGTGGCGGCGACAAACCCGGCGAGATCTCCGGTAACCCCGCCCCCCAGTGCGATCATACCGCTATCCCGGCCGAAGCCACGCTCCAGCAGCGCATCGGTGAGGCGGGCCCAGGTGTCGCGACTCTTCGATTGTTCACCAGCCGGAAAGGTCAGCGTCTCGCCCGTCCAATCCCCTGGGCCCAGACGGCCCGATCGGTACAGCTGGAGAACGGTCTCGTCCACCAGCATGGCGACCCGGCGCCCGGGCAGATGCTGGAGCACGAGCGCACCAAGGTGGCCGATGGCGCCCGACTCGACGTAGACTGGGTAGGAGCCCTGGGCGTGAGTTACGACG
>Ga0307312_10001062_pt1 | contig 13800 bp, 11 predicted proteins | sample ER_DNA_202_FD_194489 | JGI IMG/M metagenome (GOLD analysis project Ga0307312, IMG submission 194489) | Bulk soil microbial communities from the East River watershed near Crested Butte, Colorado, United States - ER_DNA_202 | ecosystem: Environmental > Terrestrial > Soil > Floodplain | place...
ACACTCACGGCGATCGGGTATTCGGTTGAGTGCCCTGAGCCTCACACGCGGCGTGCTTTCTAGCGTAGCTTCCACCCATGACGCGTGCTGCAAAGGCAAAGCGGGCCGTAAATATCATTCGCCGAATACTCACCATTGTAGTCGTGGCGATCTTCGCGCTCTGGGTCATCTCGGCTACCGCGGTGCTTATTTGGGCCTCTCGTGACGAGGCGCGCCCCGCTCAGGCGATAGTCGTACTCGGCGCCGCCCAATACGCGGGCAAGCCATCGCCTGTCCTGCGAGCAAGGCTCGATCACGCCCTGGATCTTTGGAATCGTCACCTTGCCTCACTCCTGATTCTGACGGGAGGAACCGGCTCGGGTGATACAACCAGTGAAGCAGCTGTCGGAAGAAGCTACGCCAGGAAACATGGAGTGCCCGACAGCGCGATCCTCGTAGAAAGCGAAGGCCGGACAACCAGCGCATCGATGAGAGCTGTCGCAGGCATGCTCGAGGTACGCGGGCTGCAAAGCGCCCTTCTCGTCAGTGATCCTTTCCATATGCTTCGACTCCGGATCCTGGCGCGACGGTTCGGGTTTACACCGTATACCTCACCGACGCAAACCAGCCCCATCTCCCCGAATAGGGAGGAGCGCTGGAAGTATATTTTCAGTGAATCGCTGAAAGCACCACTTGCATTCTTTTTTGAGAGGAAGCTGTGAAGAAGAACAGCCTTTTAGTCACCTTATGCTTTTTAATCGGGAGTGTGTCGCCGGCGACATCGCTCGGTGCACAGGTGACGCCGAAGATCCAGTTCGAGAAATACAAGCTGCCAAATGGCCTCGAGGTAATCCTTCACGAGGATCACTCCACGCCCATTGTTGCCGTGGATACCTGGTATCACGTGGGATCGGGCGACGAGCAGGTCGGGCGGACAGGGTTCGCCCATCTGTTCGAGCACATCATGTTCATGGGATCGCAGAACGTTCCTGTCGGTGCGTTCGACCAGATGCTTGAAGCGGCGGGGGCGAACAACAATGGCTCAACGACGGAAGATCGAACCAACTATTACGAGACACTTCCGTCGAACGCGCTTCAACTGGCTCTCTGGCTCGATGCAGACAGGATGGGGTTTCTCTTGCCGACGATGGACCTTCCGAAGGTCAATCTTCAGCGCGATGTCGTAAAGAACGAGCGGCGCCAGCGGGTGGACAACCAGCCATATGGCCGTGCAGACGAGATCATTCTGGCAGCGCTGTACCCCAAGTCACACCCCTACTCATGGCCGGTCATTGGCTCAATGGCCGATCTGAGTGCCGCGTCACTGGCAGACGTTCAGAACTTCTTCAGGACCTACTATGCTCCGAACAATGCAACGCTTGCCATCGCCGGAGACTTTGATCCAGCAACCGTGAAGAAGATGGTAGCGCAATATTTCGGGAGCATTCCGCGTGGGCCGCAGGTAAAGCGGAGAACGACCGTTCCGGCGGTGGTGATTCCACGTGACACCTTCCTCGTTCTCGAGGACAAGGTCCAGCTTCCTCGACTGTTTTACACCTGGCACTCCGTGAAAGGCTTTTCCAAGGATGACGCCGCCCTCGATATTCTGGCCCAGGTCCTGGCTGGTGATAAAAACTCACGGTTGTACAAGAAGCTCGTATACGAGCTCCAGACCGCGCAGTCTGTCAGCGCGTTCCAGGATGGCTCGCGACTGGATGGAAAATTCCAGGTTGACGTAACCCCAAAGCCCGGGCAGAAAGTCAGCGATATCGATCGCGTTGTACAAGCGCAAATCGACAGCGTCATCAGCAACGGAATCACACCGCGTGAGCTTCAGAGAGCGCAGAATGGGTACAAGGCCGGCTTTCTGAACCGGCTTGCCAGTGTGCTCGGGAAGGCCGAGGTACTCAATTCATACAACTACTTCGTGGGGAACCCCGATTTCGTCCAGCAGGATGCAGCGCGCTATGAGCGTGTCACTGCCGCGGATGTACAACGCGTCGCGAAGACCTATCTCGGACGCCCCAAGATTATTCTCACCGTCGTTCCAGAGGGCAAAAAGGAAATGATGCTGACCGCCAGCGGAGGTGAGCGATGAAGCTTTCCGCAACAGTGGGCGCGCTGAGCATGCTTTCCCTGCTCGCTCTCCAGTCGGTTGCCACCGCACAAGGCACCTTTGATCGGAGCAAGCCCCCCGAGCTCGGTCCACCACCAAAGGTCTCACTTCCGCCCATCATCACCAGGCAACTTCCGAATGGTCTGAAGCTCATGATCGTGGAGCAGCATGAGCTCCCGCTTGCCGACTTCGTGTTGCTGGTGGGCAGCGGCTTTACCGCTGATCCGGTGAACAAGCCAGGAATCGCGAACCTGCTCTCTGCAATGCTGCGGGAAGGAACGACGACCCGCAAAAGCCTGGAAATCGCGGATCAAATCGCCTTTCTGGGAATTCGGCTTTCTCCGGCGAGCAGTTGGGAATCGAGCACACTATCGCTCCATACTCCGACGGCGCAGCTCGACAGCGCGCTTGCCCTGTTCGCTGATGTTGCCCTGCACCCGTCATTTCCAGCAAACGAATTCGAGCGAGTACGGAAAACCCAGCTTACCGAGCTTCTCCAGCTTCGCGATCAAGGAGCGGCAATCGCCAGTATTGCGTTCCCGGCAATCATCTATGGCAACGCGCATCCGTACGGGGCGCCTGCTCAGGGAACCGAAGCTTCGGTAAAAGCTCTGACAACCGCGGATTTGCAGTCGTACTACCAGGCCAACTTCAGACCGAACAATTCTACGCTGATCGTTGTGGGCGACGTAACACCGGTCCAGGTCGAGCAGAAAATCAACAATCTATTCGGCGGCTGGCAGCGTGCAGACATTCCTCAGCTCAATTACAGCGAGCCTCCAAAGTCCGGCACGACCACGATCTTTCTGATCGATAAACCGGGAGCAGCCCAGTCCTCGTTCCGTATTGGTGCAGTGGGCGTTCCGCGGTCGACCCAGGATTACTTCGCCCTGACCGTGATGAACACGATTCTGGGTGGCTCATTTACCAGCAGACTGAATCAGAATCTTCGAGAGACTCGAGGGTACACCTATGGTGCCGGCTCACGGTTCGACATGAGGCGGGCTGCTGGCCCTTTCCTCGCGTCAGCGGAGATCGTCACGGCGAAGAGTGATTCAGCGTTGCTCGAGTTCATGAAAGAGTTGAACGGGATTCGACAACTGGTTCCACCGCCCGAACTCTCCCGCGCCAAGCGCTATCTGCAGTTACAGCTTCCCGGGAATTTCGAGACGACACAACAGATCGCAGCCGCGCTGGTGCCCGTTGCCCTGTACGGTCTGCCCCTCGATTACTTCAACAACTATGTGCAGAACATAGAGGGTGTAACGCAGGCCGATGTCGCGCGAGTCGCACAGCAATACATCAATCCGGGATCTCTCGCTGTCGTCATCGTCGGCGACCGGAAGACAATCGAGCAGGGTTTAAAGTCAGCTAACGTAGGGCCCATATTGATTCGGGACATAACAGGACAACCGATTCAATAAGCGCACCGATCAATCAGAGGGCATGGCTAGAATTCCGGTCATGCCTCTTTTTGGAGCCTACTCGGGCTTAGCTGCTCAAGGCAGCTTTTAACCAAGCCCAGTATTCGTCGGCACCCACTTCTGCGACATCGTTATGGCCAGCCTTCTCTACGAGGAGAAGCTGACCCTTTCGCTTCGCAGCTTCGTACACTTCGACTCCCATTCTGAAGGGTACAATGCGGTCCGTTTTGCCATGTGCCACCGAAACGGGCACATCGAGAAGTGACACGACTTGTCGTGTGTCGAAATGAATGCGTGAGATCGCTCTCCAGACGAGCACTACCGGAGGCGAGACAATGAGCCGCGCCATTGCACGGGCAGAGGAAAATGGCGATTGCAGGAGTAAAGCCTTCGGGGGTTGGGTTTCGGCCAACTCCGCTGCCACCGCGCTTCCGAGCGAGTGTCCAAAGTAGGCCAAACGCGCGTGATCGACACCAAAGGCCGAAACGAGGTGGTCATGAGCGGCTAGCGCGTCGAGCTTTGTATTCGAGTATGTCGGAGACCCACCGAGCGACATGTAGCCACGATACTCCGCAAGGAAAACCGCGTATCGCGTCTCTCGCTCGACTCTGCGCGCCCATTCCAACTGCCATACCGCGATATCAGCATTTCCATGGAAGGAGAGCAGCACACCTGGTGCGGTTCGCGGATCCCCAACGACAAATCCCACCAGCTGCTGTCCGTCGGGGGCGTTGTAGTGCACACGCCCGGATTCGAGCAGAGGCTCATCGAATCTCGGTGGTTGAAAGAGAATTCGCTCCTGGGACCACCAGAGAAGGAAGAGAAAGCCAAACAGCAGCCCGAGGACCAGGAGCGTTCCGATCATCGTAGCTGGGCGAGGGGGTTCCAGTGGGTTTGCATGGCGGGCAATTTAAGACAATGCAAATTCCGATAGAAACCTTCCACTTGGATAACGGGCTTTTCGTCACACTTTCCGAGGACCACACCGCGCCGATCGTGGCGGTGAATCTCTGGTATCATGTCGGATCGGCGAACGAGAAGCCCGGGAGAACCGGATTCGCTCATCTGTTTGAGCACATGCTTTTCCAGGGCTCGGCGCATGTCGGCTCCAACGAACACTTTGAGCTGATCCAGCGCGCAGGTGGAACGCTGAATGGGTCTACCTGGCTCGAGCGGACGAATTACTTCGAGACCGTCCCGTCGAATGAGCTGGCGCTGGCACTGTGGCTCGAAGCGGATCGAATGGGAGAGTTGCTTCCCGCCATGACGCAGGAAAAGCTGGACACACAGCGAGACGTCGTGAAGAATGAGCGGCGTTGGTCGGTTGATAACCAGCCCTACGGGACAATGCTGGAGAAGCTGCAGGAGCTGGTGTTCCCGGCATCGCATCCGTTTCAGCATTCGCTGATTGGGTCGATGGAGGACCTCAGCGCAGCATCGCTCGACGACGTCGCGCAATTCTTCTCTACCTACTACACACCAGATAACGCCGTCCTTTCAATAGCTGGTGATTTCGATGGAACCGAAGCGCGCCGGCTCGTTTCCGAATACTTCGGGCCCATTCCCAAGGGGAAGGGAAAGCCGCCGCTGCCTCCCATGAGTCTCCCATCTGTGTTTGGAAAACAACTGCGCGAAGTGGTACACGATGACGTGAGCTTGCCGCGCCTGTTCATGGCTTTTCGCTCTCCTGTTCTTGGTAGCGAGAGGTACTACGCAGCGAGTGTGGCATCCGCTGTCCTGGGCCTCAGAAAAGGAAGCCGGCTTCATCGATCGCTGGTGCGCGAGCGGCAAGTAGCGGCGGACGCATCAGCTTTTACTTTCGATTTGGCGAAGGGGGCCGACCTGCTGGTGGTCGATGTAACCGCACGTCCGGAGACTGGAACCGCGCAGTTGGAGGAAGAAGTCGAACGGGAAATTGACCTTCTGCATCGGGACGGAGTCACCGAACCGGAGGTTAAGCGGGCTATCTCGCTGATCGAAACAGATCTCATTGCCTCGCTCCAGTCGGCTGGGGACCGGGCGGATAGGCTTTCGATGTTCGCTACCTACTTCAATCGACCGGAGCTGATCAATGAACAGGCAGATCGATACCGGGAGGTAACTGCGCAGCGGGTAAACGATCTCGTTTCAGAACAATTCGGTGAGGATAACAGAGCGAGCCTGCTCTACGTTCCGAAAGAAGGCATAGAGGCCGAAGGTATAATGGCAGCTGCAGCCAGCACCGGCTGATGGTTACGTCCCTCCGTCCGAAGTCAGGCCCAACCCGTCGTTATCACTTCCCTGAATTCCACGACGAGGTATTGCCGAGTGGAATCCGTCTGCTGACAGCGCCCGTCAAGAAGCTGCCGATAGCCACGATTCTTGTCATTGTGGACGCTGGCTCGGTGGCTGAGCAACGTGGCAAGGAGGGGATTGCGTCTCTAACGGCCGCTGGGCTTCTGGAGGGCACGAATCGGTTCAACGGAGCGGAACTGGCGGAAAAGTTCGAGCAACTGGGCACTTCCCTCGAATCAGGCGCCGACTGGGACAGCGCTTTCGTGAGGATCACAGTCCTGTCAGACAAGCTCGAAGAGGCAACGCGACTGCTCGGTGAAGTGATCAGTAGTCCCGTTTTTCCGGAGCGTGAAGTTGAACGCCTCAAGGCCGAAAGACTGGCGGAGATTCTCCAGCTGGAAAGCGAGCCACGAGGATTGGCGGACGAGAAATTCTCGGAGTTCCTGTACTCCCCGGAATCCCGTTACTCGCGACCGGACGAGGGCAGTACCGAAAGCGTCAGCGCTCTCTCCCGAGAGGATGTGGAGGAGTTCTACCGCTCGACTTACCGGTCCGGAGGGACGACTGTTATCGTAGCGGGAGACGTCACTCCGGACCGAGCCCGTGCGCTGGTCGCGGACGCTTTTCAGAAGTGGCCGACTGGATCCAAGAAGGAAGCTCAACTCACAACCGCTCCCCGAACCAAAGCGCGGAAAGTCCACATAGTACACAAGCCGGACGCGCCGCAATCCGAGCTTCGAGTGGGACACGTGGGTCTGCCCCGACGACATCCCGACTTCTTTCCGACGTTGGTAATGAACGCCGTGCTTGGCGGTTTGTTCGGTTCGCGGATCAATCTCAATCTTCGCGAAGCGCATGGCTACACGTACGGCGCGTCATCGTACTACGACTGGCGGCGTGGGGCAGGTCCATTCGTCGTCTCAACCGCGGTTCAGAGCGAAGTCACCGCTCCAGCGCTGACGGAGATTCTTCTCGAGATCGACCGGATCCGCAGTGACAAGATCTCCGACGAAGAGTTGACTCTCGCCCGCGACTATCTCGAGGGAGTTTTTCCGATTCGATATGAGAGCACAGCCGCTATTGCCGCCGCGCTGGCGACGCTGGTGATTCATACTCTCCCCGCCGATTACTACGATGCGTATCGGAACAACATCCATAGCGTGTCAGCCGACGCGGTGCTTGCTGCCGCCAACGCGCACCTTCATCCCCTCGAGCTGCAGACCGTAGTGGTGGGTGACGCGAAAACGATTCAAAGCACTCTCGCCGAGCCGAAATTCGGCGAGCTGCTCGTTCATAACGGGTAGAGAGTATTCCTTGGCAGGTCCTCGGAAGGAAAAACCTGGCCGGATGAATTCTCGGCGCGCTTATACCGGCAAGGTCATCTCGCTCGACGTCGATACGGTTCGGTTTCCCGATGGATCCGTCGGTGAGCTCGAAATGATAAGACATCCCGGGGCCAGCGCTATCGTCCCCTTTCTGAGTGATCCCAGCGGAGGCGATCCCCAGGTCCTCATGATCCGGCAATACCGATATGCGGCAGAGGGCTACCTGCTTGAAATACCCGCAGGCCGGCTCAATCCTGGAGAAGACCCTCGGGCCTGTGCAGTACGCGAGCTCAAAGAAGAGACGGGATGCTCAGCTGAACAGGTGGAGCATCTCTTTACCATGTATACGACTCCCGGGTTCACCGACGAAAAAATCCATCTCTTTATGGCAACCGGCCTCGTATCCGGAGAGACTAAACATGAAGCGGATGAGTTTCTCGATCTCGAGCCGATGCTTATGTCGCGGGCGCTGGAGCTGGTAGAAGCCGGAGAGATCAAGGACGCCAAGACCGCACTCGGTCTCCTCTATGCCGCGGGATTTCGCGCTGGCCATTAACCCTTCGGGCCAAATTGGCGTCTAATCAAGTAAAGACGCTGACATGTCATGTAAATAGGACAGAATTGGCAGAATCAGGACAAGCTCTACATCTGACCCAATTGCCCTAACCGCTTGTCAGTCAACACGTTAGTTCTGGGAGACGCTCGGCATGGCCCCTGCATTATATGGTAGCGCAGAAAAGTTCCATTAGAGACTGTGCACGATTCCGTGTCGTGGGAGTCTCCCTTAGAGGAGAGAAAAATGGCTGACATCGTCCGTAAGCAAGTAGTCTCAGTTGAAGGAGCGACCGTCAGGGAGCGCCTGCAAGCGATGGATGATTCGGCCGTCGTTACTGCCTTCCTTGGTGGTGAAGAGCGTGCGTTTTCCGAGCTGGTGACTCGCTACCAGACCCGCCTGCTGAATTTCGTGTACCGCACGATCGGCGATCGGGAAAAAGCTGAAGATCTGGTGCAGGAAGTATTTATCCGCGTGTACCGGCACCTGCATCGCTTCGACAGGTCAAAGAAATTCTCGACCTGGGTTTATACCATTGCGTCCAACCTGGCGAAGAACGAGCTCCGTAACCGCTCCCGCAATCCTCTGGTTCTGTTCCAGACGGTCCAGAAGAACTTTCAGGACGAAGATCGGCCGTTACAGTTCGAGGATCCCACCTCGCGCCCGGATGACATGTACCGCAAGCGGCATCTGCGGGAGATTGTCGAGGAAAGCGTTGCCAAGCTCCCTGAGCACCACAGGAATGTGTTCATCCTGCGTGAGCTGGAGGGAAAGTCCTACGAGGAGATCGCGGAGATAACCGACTGCAACCTCGGGACGGTAAAATCCCGGCTTAACAGGGCAAGGAATTCATTCGCGGAAATCATCGCCCCATATGTAGATTAGGTCGACGGTTTCGGGAACAGGCACCCTGCTGGTGGGTACCTGTTACCGAACCCTCAACCTATCTCCATGGACTGTCGCGAGTTTTGTGATCAGCACGTTGCTTTCGTAGACGATACCCTTGCCGGTATCGAGCTGGTTCGCATGCAGCGACACCTGATGGAATGTGAGAGCTGCGCGAAGCACGATGCCAAGATCCGCCGTGCCCTTCTCCTGTTCAGAAATCTCCCTTCGATAGAGCCATCCGCCGACTTTTCCCAGCGGCTCGAAGCGCGTCTCAGGAACTGCGAGTACGACCATCTGTTCGTGACGACGCAGCGCAATCTCAGACGTGGCGCGATTGCAGCGACGATAGCCAGCGTGTTGATGCTGGGGTACATCGGGAGCACGCTGTTCCATTCCGATGCTCCGCGCGATCTCGTGATGGCACCGGTGGTGGCGACCATTCCGGAGCCGGATCTTACGCCCTTTACCACCTCGACGCCGGCAATTGTCACCTCTGTTTCAGCCGGACTGACCATTTGGCCCGCCGCCCTCTTTGCTGAGCAAGTCCCGGTTCGGTTTGCCCACTCCAGCTTAGAGCTCGCGAACTACACTCGTTAGATCTCGAACCATCGGCAGCCCTCCAGGGTGGCCGTATATTTCGAGGATGTCCGGGTCCTCGCTCAAGACACTCCGTGATACCGTAAAGCGCCGGTCGTTCGACGGCGCTTATTTCATCACTGGTGAGGACGATTACCAGAAAGATGATGCCGTACGGCAGCTCGTCGAGGCCGCGCTCGATCCCATTTCCAGGGACTTCAATCTGGATACACGACGGTCTGCGGACCTCGATCCTGAGACACTGGGAGTGCTGCTCTCGACTCCACCCATGATGGCTGAGCGCAGGGTTATCGTGCTTCGTGAAGTGAACACTCTCAGGAAAGATGCGCGAAGAGCTCTCGACCACTATCTGGAAAGCCCTGCATCCGATCTGGTGCTGATTATGACGGGAGCCGCAGGCACGAAAGCAGACACCGCCCTCTCCAACTCGGCCACAGTACTCGAATTCGACCTTCTGACTGGCGATAGAATCCCGAAATGGATCGCGCACCATGCCACAAGCGAGCTTGGAATCGGAATCACCGAGCCGGCAGTGGAGCTGCTACAGGCTGCTGTGGGGAGCGACCTCCATCAACTCGCAGGGGAGCTGGATAAACTTGCCAGTTACGTCCAGGGCCGCGGCGGAGAAATTGGCGAAGACGCGGTTACCGCCATTGTCGGAGTCAGACGGGGCGAGACACAAGCCGATCTGCTCGATGCAGTGGCTGACCGAAACCTATCCCGATCCCTGGAGCTGATACCCCACGTTCTGGCCCAGCCGAAAACAACCGCGGTGTCAGTCGTCATGGCATTGTCGACACAGATGCTTGCAATTTCGTGGGGGCGCGCTCGATTGGACGAAGGTCTTTCCAGAGCCCGTCTCACACAGGAGTACTTCGACCTTTTGAAGGAGACCGGAGCCTTTACAGGCCGGTCATGGGGATCCGCTACGGCCGTATGGGCTCGTGCGGCAGAACGCTGGAGCCGCGAAGCACTCGACCGCGCGCTCGATTCGCTCCTCGAGGTGGACATAGCGCTCAAGGAGAGCAGAGTCTCGTCCGAAGAACAATTGCTGGCTAGCGTAGTACTCAGCCTGTGTGCAGCCAACGAAAGAAACGCTGCCGCATGAGCCAATAGGAGAGTGGTGAGATGGTCAGATGGACATACCTTAACGGCGCACTTCTATCTTGTGTGGCCAACCTGGCGGTCGCGCAGACGCCGGCGCGCGCGACGGATCCGGTTTTTGTAAAGGCGCAAGGATTGGTGAGCGATGGAAATGGCGCGGCGGGGAGAGCGCTCATCGACTCCGTAATCAAGGCGACATCGCCGACGGCTCGGTTGTACCCCGAGGCGCTGTTCTGGCGAGCCAGCCTCGCATCGAATGCGGCGGATGCCGAGAGCGACTACAAGCATATAGTTGTCGACTATCCGCTCGCGCCACAGGCTGAGGATGCCTTGCTGCGCCTGGCGCAGCTCGAACTGGCGCGCGGGGACCGAGAGGGCGCGCTTATCCATCTGCAGCGGATTCCGCGCGACTACCCGCGTAGTAAATCACTCGCCAGAGCAAGCTACTGGACTGCCAGGGTGTTGTTCGAGAAGAACGATATTCCGAATGCGTGTGCAGCGAATGCAAATGCGCTAGCGCAGGCGGGGGAGGCGGAAATAGAACTGAGAAATCAAATACAGTATCAAGGACAGCGATGCTCTTCGATTGCAGCCGCTGTCGTGCCGCCGACGAATTCACCGGCCACTCCGCCTTCGACTGCTGCACCGGCTGAAAGCCAGGCTGCAACGGCGAAAGCAACGGTCGCTGACACAGTTTTAACCACCGTACCGCCTCCTTCCCCGCCTCCGACCAAGGCAACTGCTCAGGATCAGCGACCGAAACCGCCTGTCCAAGCCAACGACACGAAGCCAAGCATCGTCGATCCGGCAAAATCACCGGCCAATCCAGTTGCAAAACCGCCAGTGAAGGTATCAGCGGGCACTTCGCATCCAGCTGGTTATTCCGTACAGGTAGCGGCATACAAGACCAGAGCGGAGGCGGACAAGCTGACGGCAAGTCTCACCAAGCGAGGTTATCCGGCCAGGGTCGATGCGGATGCCTCATACTTCCGAGTACGGATCGGGCGTTATTCCACCAGCAAAGACGCCGAAGATGCACTGAAGAGAATCAAGGCGAAGCAAATGGATGGTTTTGTGGTTCGAGCGCCAGAGCGGTGAATCGAAGCGCATCAACACCGTTGATGCAGCAGTACCGGGAGATCAAGTCGCGTCATCAGGACGCGATTCTGTTCTTCCGGATGGGTGAGTTCTACGAAATGTTCTATGAGGATGCCGAAGTAGCCTCGAAGACACTCGGCCTTACGCTTACATCCAGGAACAACGGCGGCGCGAGCGAAGTGCCACTTGCGGGGGTTCCCGTCAAAGCCGCGGGAGAATACCTGCGGCGACTGATCCAGCACGGCTTTCGTGTGTCGATCTGCGAGCAGACCGAGGACCCGAAGTTCGCGAAGGGCATCGTCAAGCGGGAAGTCATAGAGACGATTACCCCCGGTGCCGCGTATTCCGATGACCTGCTCGATGGGACCCGGAACAACTATCTCTGTGCATTGAACCGCGACGGCGACTTCGTTGGCATTGCAGCGGCTGACCTGTCCACTGGCGAGCTCAGGTTGACCGCAGTTCGGGCTGAAGATCTGGAGTCCGCGCTGTCGAGGTTCACCCCGCGAGAGGTGATTGTGGCGCGGGGTGAGAATCCGCGCAATGTACTGAGAGGACCGGTCGGCGAAGAAGGGCCAATGGTCACGGAACGCGAGAGCTGGGAATTCGACGCCGAGCTTGGACGCGACCAGCTGACCGAGCGCTTCAAGGTGAAGTCGTTGGAATCGTTCGGAATCGAAGATGGAGACAAGGCGGCCGTTGGAGCCGCGGGTGCCTTGCTCCGGTATCTGGACGAGCTGCAGCCCGCCGGCACCCCGCATCTCGCGAGACCGAGAATGGAACGCTCGGCAGGCACCATGCCTCTCGACGAGATGACGAGGCGTAATCTCGAGTTGGTGGAATCAATGCGGGGCGGCGAGGCTTCTGGTACGCTGCTGCAAGTGCTGGATCGGACTCTCACTCCAATGGGAGCACGATTGCTGCGCCAATGGCTGCTTGCTCCGCTAGTCGACGGTGCTCCGATCGAAGCACGCCTCAGTGCGGTAGCAGCACTCGGAGACGCACTCGTTCGTGAAGCAATGCGGGAAGCTCTGGATGGAGTGCGCGATATCGAGCGCCTGGCCGGAAAGGCGGCGGCCGGTCGTGCCTCTCCGCGGGAGCTTAGAGCGCTTGGTGATTCAATGGTGCGCCTGCCGCTGGTTCAGTCTGCGCTGGAACGAGCGCGTGTTGCTGCGAACGGTGAGGGAGAAGCCGCGTTTGGAAAGCACGTTTCCCTTTGGGATGGCTGCGAAGATCTCTCCCAGGAAGTCAGGCGTGTACTAGTCGACAGACCACCCGTGACGATCGGAGACGAGCCCAGCATTCGGGAAGGTGTCGATACCGCGCTGGATGAATGGAGAGCGCTCCGCGATGGCGGCAAGGATGGAATCGCGAAAATCCAGACCGAAGAGCGCACGAGAACAGGAATCAGCTCGCTCAAGGTCGGATACAACAAGGTGTTCGGCTATTTCATAGAGGTGACGAACAGCAACATTCACCTCGTTCCCGCCGATTACCAGCGAAGACAGACGCTTGCCGGTGCCGAGCGGTACGTGACGCCGTCCCTCAAGGAGTACGAGGAGCATGTTCTCACAGCGGCGGAGAAAGTAGAAGAACGAGAGCGTGAGCTGTTCGAGGCATTGCGTTCGGCGGTTGGGTCGCAGGTAGCTCGCCTGCAGTTAGTTGCACAGATCATCGCCGAGCTGGACGTGCTCGCGTCCCTCGCCGAGGCTGCGGCCAGAGAGGGGTACGTCAGGCCGGAGCTTGCGGACGAGTTCTCGCTCGAGATCACGGCCGGGCGTCATCCAGTGGTCGAGAGGATGATGCCGCGTGAGAAATTCATACCGAATGACATCTCGCTCACGGAAGATGCGCGGATGATCATTCTGACTGGTCCAAACATGGCGGGGAAGTCGACGGTTCTCCGACAGGTGGGGTTGATAGTGCTGATGGCACAAGTGGGCAGCTTCGTCCCGGCGTCGCGTGCCCGTATCGGGATCGTGGACCGGCTTTTCACTCGCGTCGGAGCGAGCGACAATCTCGTTCGCGGACAGTCAACCTTCATGGTGGAGATGTCGGAGACGAGCGCCATTCTCCACACCGCCACCAGGCGTAGCCTGGTGCTGCTGGATGAGATTGGGCGTGGCACTTCGACCTACGACGGTATCTCGATTGCCTGGTCGGTGAGCGAGCATCTGCACGACGTGGTGGGGTGTAAAACCGTCTTCGCCACACACTATCATGAGCTGACGCAGCTCTCCGACAGTTTAGTAGCAGTTCGCAACTATAATGTCCAGGTGCGTGAGGTTGGAGACCAGGTGCTGTTTCTTCACCGCCTGCAGCCGGGAGGCGCCGACCGTTCGTACGGAATCGAGGTGGGAAGGCTGGCAGGACTCCCGCCAACCGTTCTGAAGCGCGCAAAAGAGCTGTTGCGCCTCCTCGAAGCGGAACAAATCGTGCCCC
>Ga0307312_10001063_pt1 | contig 13798 bp, 14 predicted proteins | sample ER_DNA_202_FD_194489 | JGI IMG/M metagenome (GOLD analysis project Ga0307312, IMG submission 194489) | Bulk soil microbial communities from the East River watershed near Crested Butte, Colorado, United States - ER_DNA_202 | ecosystem: Environmental > Terrestrial > Soil > Floodplain | place...
CGCGTGTTCTACGCGGTGAAGGCAAACCCGGCGCCGGAAGTGCTGTCGCTGCTGGCCTCGATGGGCTCGTGCTTCGACTGCGCCTCGGTGGCCGAAATCCAGATGGCGCTTGCCGCCGGCGCGCCGGCGGATCGCATTTCCTATGGCAATACGATCAAGAAGGAGCGTGACATCGCGCGCGCCTTCGCGCTCGGCATTCGCCTGTTTGCCGTCGATTGCACCGCGGAGGTCGAGAAGACCGCCCGTGCCGCCCCCGGCGCCAAGGTGTTCTGCCGCATCCTCTATGATTGCGCGGGCGCCGAATGGCCGCTGTCGCGCAAGTTCGGCTGCGATCCGGAGATGGCGGTCGAGGTGCTCGACCTCGCCAAGCGCCTCGGCCTGGAAGCTTGGGGCATCTCGTTCCATGTCGGCTCGCAGCAGCGCAAGGTGAAGGCGTGGGACCGCGCGCTGGCGATGGCCTCGACCGTGTTCCGTGACTGCGCCGAGCGCGGCATCAACCTCTCGATGGTCAACATGGGCGGTGGATTTCCGACCAAGTACCTCAAGGATGTGCCGCCGGTGGTGCAGTACGGGCGTTCGATCTTCCGTGCGCTGCGCAAGCATTTCGGCAACCAGATCCCGGAGACCATCATCGAGCCGGGCCGCGGCATGGTCGGCAATGCGGGCGTCATCGAGACCGAAGTCGTGCTGATCTCCAGGAAGAGCGACGAGGACGATGTGCGCTGGGTGTATCTCGACATCGGCAAGTTCGGCGGCCTCGCCGAGACCATGGACGAGTCGATCCGCTACGCGATCCGCACCCCGCATGACGGCGCGGAAATGACGCCGTGCGTGCTCGCGGGCCCGACCTGCGATTCCGCCGACGTGCTGTACGAGAAGATCCCGTACCCGCTGCCGGTGACGCTGGAGATTGGAGACAAGGTGCTGATCGAGGGCACCGGGGCGTATACGTCGACCTACTCGTCGGTGGCGTTCAACGGCTTCCCGCCGCTGCGGACCTATCACATCTGAGGCCGCGATCCGTGCGGCATCTCACCCCTCCCGCCTGTGTGGGAGGAAGCAATGTCGGGAGCCGGTCCGCCGGCTCCCTCCCCTCACCTGCGAATTTGCAGACAATGCTCCGCCCGCCGCCGCGGCCGGGAGCGAGGACTGACGTGCCATGACTGCCTTGCGGAAGACCCCCGTTGCCTTCATATCCCAGGCCGCTCGGTTCGCGATCCGCAGCGAGCGCGCCTCGGACGTCGTCGCGCGCGAGGCGCTGCTCGATGCCAGCTTTGGCGTAAACCGTCAGATGCGCACCTGCCAGCGCCTGCGCGACGGACAAGCGCCCGCCCAAGGTCTCGCCTTCTCTGCTGTGCGCGACGGCCGCCTCATCGCGACCGTGCGGTTGTGGCATGTCAGCGCCGGCGGCGTTCCGGCGCTGGTGCTCGGGCCACTCGCGGTCGACCCGTCCTGCCGCAAGCTCGGCATCGGAAAAGCGCTGGTGCAGCGCGCGCTGGCGGCCGCAAAAGCGCGCGGACACGGCGCGGTGCTTCTGCTCGGCGACGCGCCCTATTACACCCGCTTCGGCTTCTCGGCGCGCAAGGCCGGCGAATTGCGGCTACCCGGTCCGTTCGAACGCGACCGCCTGCTCGGTCTCGAACTGCGCGAGGGCGCGCTTGACGGCGCGTCGGGAATGATCGTGCCGACCGGGATGGCGGCGCCGCAACGCAAGCCGCCGTTGGCGGCCCGCTCGCGGAAACTGGCGCCTCGCGCCGCTTGATTTGAGGATGAAGACGCGGCATTGCCTGACCTTGACAAGGTCACGTGACGCTTGCCCGAGGTGCACATTATGTCTCGCAGCCTGATTTCCACCGGCTCGCCGTTCGAAAAGACGGCCGGCTATAGCCGCGCCGTCATCGACGGCGATTTCGCCTTCGTCGCCGGCACCACCGGCTACGATTACGCGACGATGACCATGCCGGCAGACGTCACCAGCCAGACACGAAACTGCTTCAAGACCATCGGCGAGGCGCTGAAGGATGGCGGTTTCGCCATGGCGGACATCGTCCGCGCGACCTATTACGTCACCGATGCGAGCCATGCGGACGCAGTCCTCGCGGTCTGCGGCGAAACGCTTGGCGATATCCGGCCGGCCGCGACGATCCTGGTCGTCGCCGGGCTTTTGAAGCCCGAGATGAAGGTCGAGATCGAGGTGACCGCGAAGCGGCGCCCCGCCTGACCCTATCCCCTAAAACGCGCAGCACATCCCCGGAGACAATTCATGAGCCCGTCCGCGCAAATCCACGCGAAAATTTCCGGCCCGATTGTCATGATCGGCTTCGGCTCGATCGGCAAAGGCACCTTGCCGCTGATCGAGCGGCATTTCGAATATGACAAATCGCGCTTCGTTATCATCGATCCGCATGAGGACGGCGAGATCGCCAGGCAGCACGGCGTGCGTTTCATCAAGCAGGCCATCACCCGGGACAATTATCGCGAGCTGCTGGTGCCGCTATTGACCGCCGGCGGCGGTCAGGGATTTTGCGTCAATCTGTCGGTGGACACTTCATCGGTCGATATCATGACGCTGTGCCGCGAGGTCGGCGCGCTCTACATCGACACTGTCGTGGAGCCGTGGCTCGGCTTCTATTTCGACCGCAATATCGGCCCGGAAAAGCGCTCGAACTACGCGTTGCGCGAAACCCTGCTGGCGGCAAAGTACAAGATCCCGGGCGGGCCGACCGCGGTCTCCACCTGCGGCGCCAATCCCGGCATGGTCTCCTGGTTCGTCAAGCAGGCGCTGCTCGACGTCGCCCGCGACACCCATACGCCGTTCGAGGAACCGAAAAGCCGCGAAGACTGGGGCCGCCTCGCCCAGAAGCTCGGCGTCAAGGGCATCCATATCGCCGAGCGCGACACCCAGCGTTCGAAGCGGCCGAAGCCAATGAGCATCTTCGTCAACACCTGGTCGGTGGAGGGTTTTGTCTCCGAAGGCATGCAGCCGGCCGAACTCGGCTGGGGCACCCACGAAAAATGGATGCCGGACAATGGCCGCACCCATGACTACGGCTGCGGCGCCGCGATCTATCTGCTGCAGCCCGGCGCCAACACCCGCGTGCGCTCATGGTGCCCGACGCCGGGCGCGCAATACGGCTTTCTCGTCACCCACAACGAATCGATTTCGATCGCCGACTATTTCACCGTGCGCGACGGCGAGAGGGTGGCGTACCGCCCGACCTGCCATTACGCCTATCACCCCGCCAACGACGCGGTGCTGTCGCTGCACGAGATGTTCGGCGCGACTGGCAGGATGCAGCCGAAGTGGCACATCCTGGACGAAAACGAAATCGAGGACGGTATCGACGAACTCGGCGTGCTGCTCTATGGCCACGGCAAGAACGCCTACTGGTACGGATCGCAGCTTTCGATCGAGGAAACCCGCGCCATCGCGCCCTACCAGAACGCCACCGGCATGCAGGTGTCGTCGGCGGTGCTCGCCGGCATGGTATGGGCGCTGGAAAATCCCACCGCCGGCATCGTCGAGGCCGACGAGCTGGATTTCCGCCGCTGCCTCGAAATCCAGATGCCGTATCTCGGCCCGGTGAAGGGTTTTTACACCGACTGGACACCGCTGACCGACCGGCCCGGACTGTTTCCGGAAGATATCGACGAAAGCGATCCCTGGCAGTTTCGGAACGTGCTGGTGCGGTGAAGTTCTGACTGTCATCACCCGCGAAAGCGGGTGATCCAGTAAACGCCGGCGTCTCGATTCTCACAGACGCCGCGGCGTACTGGATGCCCCGCTTTCGCGGGGCATGACGACTGAGGATGACGAGAACGCGCGCGGCTCACCTCTTCATATAATCGAACGCGACGCTCCCAAGCCCAAGGGTCAAATCGGCCTTGAAATGCAGCGCGGAGACCACTTCGCGCACCGGCAGCCGCGCCACGTCCGCCAGCGCGTGCGGGAACAGGCCGAGCGCCGCGGGGCCGGTCCATGCCTCTTTCAACACGATGTCTTCGAGATGGAATCGCACCAGTTCGCAAATCCGCGGGGACCCGTCGACATGCGGAATGATCTTGAGGATGAAATTCGGCGCCTTCATGCTGTTCAGCACGGCGTCATGATCGGCGGGACGATGCTTGTAGCCCATGGTGCCGGTGGCGCATAGCACCGAACCGTAATGCAGCGATCCGACCAGCACGTCGCTCTCGACCTCGATTTTCGGCGTGGCCCGCTTTTTGGGAAATCCCCACAGCTCGCGGCCGCCCGCGATCGGCGCGTCGTCGTCGAGATACATCGCGTGGGTATAGGCGCCATCCTCGCCATTGAGGCGGACCGGGATCACCTGGCCGGTTTCGGTGTAGTCGCCGAAGCCGGTGGAATCGGGCATGCGGATGAATTCGTATTTGACGACCGGGTCGGTCACCTCCAGCGGCTCCGGCACCACGGCGGCGAGCGCTTCCGGGTCGGTGCGGTAGGTGATCACGAAATATTCCCGATTGAAGAAGCGATAGGGTCCCGGCGGGAACGACGGGTTGGTGAGCGGCATCGAATACGCGTTTCGCCTGACATCCTCGATCTTCATCATGAGCCCCATCTATGATCTGCGCCGTAGCGCGTCGAAATACTATGCGGCAGCTGACGGCAACAATCGAGGCTGTAAAATCGGCAATGTCAGTCAAAACGTGAGCGCGTCGTCACAGCGTCGTCATCGCAAGGTCGTCATTCCGGGATGGCCCATAGGGCCAGACCCGGAATCTCGGGGTGGGATGAAACGCAAGACGATGTCGGGATTTTCGGGTTCGCGCTACCGCGCGCCTCAGCGACAAGCGCTACGCGCTTGCGCGGGAAATGGCGTGTTGGATAACTATTTTCTGTCGGGGATCGGCGGCGCGGTCTTCTCGGCCGGCGCGGGCGGCAGCGCTGGCGTCGCGCCCGCCTTCTGCGCTTGGGTGTCGGGACGGGCGGGTTCGGGTGCCGGCGTGGTCGGGCGCTCGCCCCCCGGCTTCGAGTCGGCGGGCGGCTTGTCCTCAGCCGCAGCAGGAGGAGATGATTGCAGGGGCTGGGTAGCCTGCGCCATCTGCGAATCCGGATTGCCGGCTTTGAGCTGAGCCACCGAAACAGCGCACACTGCAAGCCCCGCCACGACCATGGCGGATGCCAACAGCATATCCCCCCTGTAACCGCGTTTCCTGTCGTCCGGAGACATGTTTTGACCGCCAATCGTTCGCTAGATCAACGGGTGCTGGAATGTATTGTTCCCTAAGGGAACCGGCAAACGAACCCAAGTCCAGCCGGCTACAGCGCCAGCAAGCCGGCGTCGCCATCCTCGGCAGCGAAGGCCAACAACGTGCCTTTGCTATTCCAGGCCAGCGCCGCGACCGGGGCGGTGCCATTCCTGCGCACCAGAATCTCCGCGCCGTCGTTCATCCGCACCATCAAGATGGTGCCATCGCTGTAGCCGGCGGCGAGGATATCCTGCTTGGGATGGCAGGCGACCACGGCGACGCGCGCCTGCAGCGGCGCCAGCATCGCGGGCTCCTTGCCCATCGGGCCGTCCTTGCTGCCGAACGGCCACACGATGACCGCATCGGCGCCCGACGTCGCCAGCGCCTTGCCGCCCGCACTCCACGACATCGACCTGACGCGGCCTGGATAGCCGCTCATGCGCATGTGGCGGTTGTCCGCCAGCCGCCAGCCATGCAGCGCCGGCTCGTGCATCGCGGTAACGAGAAACTTGTTGTCCGGGCTGAAAACGACGCCGAGATGCGAGCCCGCCCATTCCAGAACCTCGGGCTTCGCCGCCATGTTGGGAAACCACAGCGTCGCGCCGTTATAATGGGCGACCGCAAGGCGCTGGCCCTTCGGCGCGAAGGCTAGTCCGCCGACGGTCGAGGGCACCTCGAGCGATTTTTCCTCCGCCTTGCCGCTGCGGATATAGGCGGTCTTGCCGACGGACCACGCCACGGCCCCATCCGGATGCAGCGCGACATTGTCGATCCAGCGCCGTTTTGGGTCGGTCGCGAGCAGCGTGACCTTGCCTTTGAGATCGAGCGCGACCAGCTTGCCGTCGTCGCCGCCCATCACGATGCGCTCGCGATCGGATGCCGCGCACAGGATGCCGCCGCCATGGACGGCGACCGGCGATATCTCGCCCTCGCCGGTTACCAGGAAGACGCTTTCCTCGCCGCCGACGAAGGCCGCGTTGTCGCCGAGAAAATGCACCGACGTGACCGGCATGCCGAGCTTGAGCGGGCGCACCCGCTCGGTGACCGAAACGATGGAGGCCGAATTATCGCTTGGGTCGAACTCGCTCATCACGTGGTGATACAGCGCTCAAACCCGTCGCGGATCGTCTGCTCGGGCAATTCGCGGCCGATGAAAATAAGACGGCTCTCGCGCGGTTCGCCGTCCTTCCAGGCGCGCTGGTGATCGCCTTCCAGCATCATGTGCACGCCCTGAAAGACGTAGCGGTCGTCGTCGTCACTGAAGGCGAGAATGCCCTTCGAGCGCAGGATTTTCTGGCCCTCGCTGGCGACCAGGTTCTGCAGCCACGGCATGAATTTGGTGGGATCGAGCGGCTTGTCCGATCGCAGCGACAGCGATTGCATCTCCTCGTCATGATAATGCTTCAGCCCGGCATGGGCGTGGCTGTGATCGTGACCATCATGGTCGTGGTGGTGATCGTGGTCGTGATGATCATGGTCATCGCCGGCGTCGAGAAATTCCGGCTCGAGTTCGAGGATGCGGTCGAGATCGAACGCGCCGCGTTCCAGCACGTCGGACAGCGCGACCTGACAGCGCTCGGTGCGGTGCAGTTTGGCGTAAGGATTGATGCCGCGAATCCGCGCCTCGACCTCCGCAAGTTCAGCCCTGGTGACGAGATCGGTTTTGTTGAGCACGATGACGTCGGCGAACGCGATCTGATTCTTGGCTTCGGGGGCGTCCTTCAGGCGGTCGCTCAGCCATTTCGCATCGGCAACCGTCACGACCGCATCGAGCCGGGTATTCTTCTGCACGTCCTCGTCGACGAAGAAGGTCTGCGCCACCGGCGCCGGATCGGCAAGGCCGGTGGTCTCGACGATGATGGCGTCGAACTTGCCCTTGCGCTTCATCAATCCGTCGAGGATGCGCACGAGATCGCCGCGCACGGTGCAGCATATGCAGCCGTTGTTCATTTCGAAAACTTCTTCGTCGGCCCCGATGATCAGGTCGTTATCGATGCCGATCTCGCCGAATTCGTTGACGATGACGGCGTATTTCTTGCCGTGATTTTCCGACAGGATACGGTTGAGAAGGGTGGTCTTGCCGGCGCCGAGATAGCCGGTCAGCACGGTCACGGGAATCTTTTGGGACGTCAATTCTGGCATAATAACTCCGGAGCGGTATTCGTGGGCTGCGCCGGCAGCAGGGAGGCCCCTGCCCTAATCGATAAGCGCGCTCGTCAGGGCCTTTATATTGTGCCTGACCATATCAATGTAAGTGGGGGCGTCGCCCTTTTCACCCGTGAGGCTGTCGGAATACAGCGTTCCGCCGATCCTGGCGCCGGTCTCGGTCGATATCCGGCGCATCAGCCGCGGATCGCTGATATTTTCAAGGAAAACGGCCGGTATTTTCGAGGCTTTGATCTGGGTGATGATCGCGGCAATGTCACGCGCGCTCGCTTCGGATTCAGTCGAAACGCCCTGTGGCGCGATGAATTCGATGCCATAGGCCGCCGCGAAATAGCCGAAGGCATCATGGGTGGAGATCACCTTGCGGCGGCCTTCCGGGATTTGCGCCACCGCTGCCCGCACATCGCGGTCGAGCGCATCGAGGTTCGCCAGATAGCGGTCTGCATTGGCACGGTAGATTCCGGCGCTCCCGGGATCGGCAGCAACCAGCGCGTCGCGGATGTTGGCCACATAGATCCTGGCGTTGGCGACCGACTGCCAGGCATGCGGATCGGCGTCAGCGCCGAGCTTGCGCGGGGTAATGCCTTGGGAGGCGGTGATCATGGTGGCCTTGCTGCCTGCCGATTGTACGAGCCGCGACAGCCAGCCTTCGAGCCCGAGGCCGTTGATGACGACGAGTTTTGCATCTGCAATCTTCTTGGCGTCCGACGGCGCCGGCGTATAGACGTGCACGTCGCCATCGGGACCCACCAATGTCGTCACGCTGACACGCTCGCCCCCGACATTTCGCGCGAAATCGCCGAGGATCGAAAAACTGGCGACGACATCCAACCGATCCTGCGCGGGCGCGGGAGCAACCGACGCGACGAGTGCCATGCAAACGAGCCAGAATCGAAAACGCCGCATCGCGCTCAAATCTCTTTGTTTGAGCATGATCTTTTCGGAAAACCGGTTCCCACTTTTCCGGATCATGCGCTACGCTTCGAGGTGGCGGCCGGGAAACATCTGCCGGAACAGGCCGCTGACGCTGCCGAACAACACCGAGCCAATGTACAGCACCGCCGCCACCAGAATGATCGCAGGGCCCGACGGCACCTTGGTTTGAAATGACAGCACCAGTCCGGCATAGCCCGAGAAAATCGCACTTGCGACCGCGATGCAGATCATGCCGGTGATATCGCGCGACCAGAACCGCGCGATGCCGGCGGGCAGGATCATCAGCCCCACCGCCAGCAAGGTGCCGAGCGCATGAAAGCCATTGACGAGGTTGATGACGACCAGGGCCAGAAACGCCAGATGCGCGGGCGCGCCGGTCCGGCTCACCGTGCGCAAAAATACCGGATCGACGCTCTCGATCACCAGCGGGCGGTAGATCACCGCCAGCACCAAAAGCGTGATGGTGGCGTTGAAGGCAATTACCAGCAGGGTCTGGTCGTCCATCGCCAGGATGTTGCCGAACAGCACGTGCAAGAGATCGATATTGGTGCCCTTGATCGAAACAATCGTGACGCCGAGCGCCAGCGACACCAGATAGAACGTGGCCAGAGAGGCGTCTTCCTTCAGCTCGGTGGTCCGCGCCACCACGCCCGCGAGGATCGCGACCGTAAAACCTGCGATCAATCCGCCTGTCGTCATCGCAAACAGATTGAGGCCCGACAGCAGGAAGCCGATCGCCGCGCCGGGCAGGATGGCGTGCGCCATGGCATCGCCAACCAGGCTCATTCGCCGCAGCATCAGAAACACGCCGACCGGCGCGCCGCCCAGCGCCAGCGCGATCGCGGCCGCGAGCGCGCGGCGCATGAATTCGAACTCGGTAAAGGGCGCGATCAGCGCATCATAAATGATCACGATCAGGCGGCCCGCGAAGCCACGTCGTCCACGGCGCAGGCGGCGGCGCTGTCATCGAACGCCTCGCACATCCGCCGCGCCTCCAGAAGATTGTCCGCGGTCAACGCCTCTGCGGTGGCGCCCCATGCCACTTGCCCCCTGGCCAGCAGCAGGGTTTCGGGGAAATTGGCGCGCACGATATCCATGTCGTGCAGCGCCGCCAGCACCGTGCGCTTTTCGGCGTGCCAGCGCCGCACCAGCGCCAGCAGATCGGCCGAGGTCCTGGCGTCGATGGCGTTGAAAGGTTCGTCCAGCACAATCAGGCGCGCGTCCTGCAACAGCACCCGAGCAAACAGCATGCGCTGCATCTGTCCGCCGGACAGCGTGCCGATGGGGCGATTCTCGAAGCCGTTGAGGCCGACGGATGCGAGCGCCTGCGCAATCTTCTCGCGCGCGGGCTTGCCCATGCCGCCGAGAAACCCAGTCGAGCGCCACAGTCCGGTGCCGACCAGATCGAACACCGAGATCGGAAAGCTGCGGTCGATATCCACGGTCTGCGGCAGATAGGCGATATCCCTGATATCGAGACCGCCCGTCACGATCGAGCCTGCCAGGGGCTTGAGAATGCCGGCGATGCCGCGAAACAGCGTCGATTTGCCGGCGCCGTTCGGCCCGACGATGGCGAGCAAGGCGCCTGAGGCGACCTCGCCGGTCAAGTGGTGCACCGCCGGGTGCCTGTCGTAACCCAGCGTGACGTCACGGAATTGCAATTGCGCCGCCATGCTCACCTCATCGCAAGCCACACGACCGCCCACAGCCCGGCGCTGACCGCGAGCGCGGCCGCGAGCCGGGAGACGACGGGCATGCGCAGGATCGACCACGGCGCCGCTTGCGGCGGGTGGGGTGACGCCGGCCCATGAGCGTGGGTGTGCACGTGCCCATGGTCATGTCCGTGGCTGTGGGGATCGGAAGGAGCCATCGGAGAATGTTATATTATAACATAACGGGCGTCCACCGGCTGGACACCCCGAGGCCCGGTTTCACGGCCTCCCGACCGCCATCGCGATCGCGGCGGCCAGAAACGGGAACGGCAGCGACACCGCCGCCCGGAACCAGACAAACCGCGCCGGCATGAAGGGGATTTCCCACAGCAGCAGCCGCTGGAAGGCGAACAGCGCCCACGCAACCACATAGGCGATCACCTGCGGCGCCCCGCCGCCCGCCTTCAGCGCCACCGCGCCCAGTGAAAAACCGACCACCGGCCCTCCCGGGGTTGCCGCGCCCGCGATCACGGCGGTGAGGACGCCGAACCAGCCGCTGTTCGGGCCAAGCCAGCCGGTGATGATTTCCTGGGGAATGACGGCTGCGATGTATCCCGAGCCGATGACGCCGAGCGCGATGCGCGGCACGATATTGATGAAGTCCATGGCGCCTTCGCGCACCGAATTCGTCAGCACCAGCCGGCCGCGCTGCAGGGCGATAAATCCGACCGCGGCAACCGAACCCCACAGCATGATGTCGATGATGAGCGCGGCGCTCATGGCGGCGCGTCCTTCGGATACATGCGGACATAGACGAAACGCCCCAGCGCGCCTGCGAGAACCGGCAGCGGCAGCGAGATCACGATGCGCCACAGCGTGAAGTCGGTGCCCATGATTGGCAATTCCCAGGCGACCGCGCGGCCGTACCCGATCAGGGTCCAGCTTACGACCATGGCGATGGTGGCGCCGAAATCGGCGCCGACCGCGAGCAGCGCGCTCGCCACCGGATAGGCGGTAAACGGGCCGCCCGGCAGGATCGCCCCGAACGCCGTTCCGATCAGCAATCCCTTCAGCCCGGACTGCGGCCCGAGCGATCGCGACACTTTCTCGTGCGGCAATATTTCCGCGATAAACGCGCCGAGCAGGCAGCCCGCCAGCACGCGCGGCAGGATGCCGCCGAACAGCGCGAGATCGCTGGTCAGAATTTCCGTGACGCCCTCAATGCCGTCGCGCCGATAGACCAGCGCAGCGCTGACCGCGACCAGCACGGCGATCACGATCATCGACCAGCCAATCGGCTTGCGACGGCGTCGGAGACGCGGCTCGCCCTCCGCGGCGTCGTCGGCGGGTGCCGGATCTTTTTGGGGGAGTTCTGACAAGGGATTGGTCTGACGGCTGTGAGGCTAAATTGGCTTAGTCTCGCCGGCACAGCGATGCAAACATAAGCGTGACAGGACCCATGCGTGTTTCATGGATGCCCATGCGGTTCACGTGAAATGGCGCACCAGTGCGAGGCCGGCGAACAATCCTGCAATCGAAAGCACCACCGAACCCAGCACATAGAACAGCGCGAGTCCGATCGCGCCGCGCTCGTAGAGCAGCGCGGCATCGAGCGAGAACGCCGAGAAGGTGGTGTAGCCGCCGAGCACGCCAGTCATCAGGAACAAGCGCCAGGGCTGCGACGCTTCGCCCTTGATGGCGAAGGCGAGATAGCCCGCAATCAGGCCCATGATGATCGAGCCCGTGATGTTGATGATGAAGGTGTGAAAGGGAAAGGCGGTTCCGAGCAAGCGCGGGGTAACGACATTGACGAGGTGACGCAGCGCCGAGCCAAGACCGCCGCCGATAAAAACCAGGAGATAATTCATCGGGGCTCATCCTACAGTGATGGATCACCGGTGTCATCGCCGGGCTCGTCCCGGCCATCCAGGTCTTTCTTGGTCAGGTGCATCAAGAACGTGGATGCCCGGCACCCGTCTGCGCCGAGGCTTCGACGGGCTTTTTCGGTGCTAGGCCGCCGTAGCTTTAGCGAAGGCGGCAAGGCCGGGCATGACGAGTTTCGCCAGCAGGTTTTGCCGCAAGCTCGCGATCCCCGCAAGGATCACCAAATGGTATCGGCAAACGAAAGGGCGGCAGCCAGGATGCTGCCGCCCCAGGATTCGTCGCGTGGCAAATTCGCCTTTGCGCCGGTCAGGCTTTCGAGAACAGCTGGTCGACATACTCCCAGTTGATCAGATGATCGACAAACGCCTTCAGATAGTCCGGGCGGCGATTGCGATAATCGATGTAGTAGGAATGCTCCCAGACGTCGACGCCGAGGATCGGGGTGGCGCCATGGACCAGCGGGCTTTCGCCATTGGGCGTCTTGGAGATCTCGAGCTTGCCGTTCTTCACGGATAGCCACGCCCAGCCCGAACCGAACTGGCCGACACCGGCGGCGGCGAAATCGGTCTTGAATTTCTCGAGCCCGCCAAGGTCCTCGGTGATCTTCTTTTCCAGCCGGCCCGGTAATTTCTTGCCGCCGCCGTTGGGCTTCATCCAGTTCCAGAAATGCAAATGGTTGTAGTGCTGGCCCGCATTGTTGAAGAGCGGCGCATTCTTGCCGAACGAGCCTTTGACGATCTCTTCGAGGGACTTGCCCTCGAATTCGGTGCCTTTCAGCAGATTGTTGCCGTTGGTCACGTAGGCCTGATGATGCTTGTCGTGATGATATTCCAGGGTTTCCTTGGACATATGGGGCTGAAGCGCATCATGGGCGTAAGGAAGGGCGGGGAGCGTGAAGGTCATGGGGTGATGTCCGCAATGATGGGAGACGTGGCTTAACGGCAGCCCTTATAGAAGGTTCCATCGGTCTAAAACACTTGAATTTGGGAAAACGGCGGACAGAGCTGCGCGCTGCAGAAAGAGCGGAATGAGCATCGAGATCGAAATTCTGAATGGCGAGGCATCGTGGCCCATCGCAAAACCGTTGTTCGAAGCGGTGTGGCCGCCCGATGTGGTGCAGAAGCTGCCCTGGGGCCACGTAAGGTGGGCCAATGCCGACCTGCGCGTGATGATCGAAGCGCCCGCCGAGGGGCTTGCCTGTCACGTCGGCGTTTACTTCCGCAACGTCACCTGGAACGGACGCAAACTTCACATCGGCGGCGTCGGTGGTGTCGCTACCCGCGCGGACTGCCGCCGCCGCGGCTATGCCAGCATCGCACTCGACGCGGCGATCCAGACCATGCGCGATCGCGAAGACGTCCAGTTTGCGCTCCTGTTCTGCGAGCCGCACAATTTCGCATTTTATCAATCCCGCGGCTGGCATCCCTTTGCCGGCGAAATCTATGCCGAGCAACCCGATGGAAAAATTCGCTTCGAAGCGATGGCGCCCTTTGTCCACGACATCAAGCGGGCGCCGCGGCAGGGCGTCATCGACCTCTGCGGCCTGCCTTGGTGACCATGCGCCAGGTCAGTGATCCGCCGCGAATCTAGCATTGCACGACTCCGGTTTGCTGCTATGCAGGCGTGCTTTTGGGGACCCTCATGGCTTGCCGATTCGGCTTCATCATTGCGATCTTGACAGCATGGTTTGCCGCAGCGCCAGCCAGCGCGCAGAGCGGTGGCGAGGCGAGCGGCATCTGGCTGACGCAGGCGGGCGACGCGAAAGTGCGTGTCAGCAAATGCGGCGGCGGAATTTGCGGAGTCGTGGTCTGGCTGAAGGACCCGATCAACCCCGCCACCGGAAAACCTCATCTCGATGACAGGAATCCCAACTCCTCCCTCGCCAGACGTCCGATGATCGGGCTTCCGCTGTTCAGCGGCATGCAGCCTTCCGGCCCGAACGGATG
>Ga0307312_10001064_pt1 | contig 13782 bp, 8 predicted proteins | sample ER_DNA_202_FD_194489 | JGI IMG/M metagenome (GOLD analysis project Ga0307312, IMG submission 194489) | Bulk soil microbial communities from the East River watershed near Crested Butte, Colorado, United States - ER_DNA_202 | ecosystem: Environmental > Terrestrial > Soil > Floodplain | place: USA...
CAGCTCGAAGTGACGGCCGAAGAACTGGGCGCCGAGATCGGCTCCCTCGCACAGACATACGACCGCGACCCCAAGGAGTTGGCGAAGCAGCTCGACCGGACCGGCCAGATCGTCACGCTGGCCGGAGATATCATCCGTACGAAGGCGCTCGACATCCTCGTGCGAGACGCCGATATCGCCGACGAGAGCCCCGAGGCTGTGAACGCGACGCCCGCGGAACGAGCCGAGGAGCCGAAGGAGACCGACTGATGGAACCCGTGCAGGATTACCTCGTACCCGTGGTGGTCGAGCAGACCAGCCGCGGTGAACGCTCGTTCGACATCTACTCGCGCTTGCTGAAGGACCGCATCGTCTTCCTGGGGACGCCGATCGACGACGCCGTCGGGAACCTCATCATGGCGCAGCTGCTCCACCTGGAGTCCGAGGATCCGGACAAGGACATCAACCTGTACATCAACTCTCCGGGTGGTGACGTGAGCGCGTTGCTCGCGATCTACGACACGATGCAGTACATCAAGCCGGACGTGAGCACCATCGTGATGGGTCTAGCGGCGTCCGCAGCAGCCGTGCTCGCCCTCGCCGGCTCGAAGGGCAAGCGCTTCGCGTTGCCGAACGCGCGGATCCTGCTCCACCAGCCGCACGGTGGTGCGCAGGGCCAGGCGGTCGACATCGAGATCCAGGCGCGAGAGATGATCCGTCTCCGCAAGCTCCTCGACAGCCTGATCGCGAAGCACACGGGTCAGCCGCTCGAGAAGGTCGAGAAGGACACGGACCGCGACTTCATCCTCACCGCGGATGAGGCGCTCGAGTACGGCATCCTCGACGAGATCATCACGCGCCGAGGGATCACACCGGAGTTAGCAGCAACGAGCCCCAACGGGGCGTAATATCCGCGCCACGACCGAGCTCATGGCTCGGTCGTTCGTTCGGAGAGGAAGCCGATGGCGAAGTTCGGGGACTCGGACCTGCTGAAGTGCTCGTTCTGCGGGAAGAGCCAGAAGCAGGTGAAGAAGCTGATCGCCGGTCCCGGCGTGTACATCTGCGACGAGTGCATCGATCTGTGCAACGAGATCATCGAGGAGGAGCTCTCCGAGACCGCCGAGCTCAAGCTCGACGAGCTGCCCAAGCCGGCGGAGATCTTCTCGTTCCTCGACGAGTACGTGGTCGGCCAGGAGCACGCGAAGAAGGTCCTGGCCGTGGCCGTGTACAACCACTACAAGCGGATCCAGGTTGGAGCGAAGGACCAGGACGTCGAGCTCCAGAAGTCGAACATCCTGACCCTCGGCCCCACGGGGTGCGGCAAGACGTACCTCGCCCAGACGCTGGCTCGCCTGCTGAACGTCCCGTTCGCGATCGCCGACGCCACCGCGCTCACCGAGGCCGGCTACGTCGGTGAGGATGTCGAGAACATCCTGCTGAAGCTGATCCAGGCCGCCGACTACGACGTGAAGAAGGCCGAGACCGGGATCATCTACATCGACGAGATCGACAAGATCGCCCGCAAGTCCGAGAACCCGTCGATCACGCGCGACGTGAGCGGCGAGGGCGTCCAGCAAGCGCTCCTGAAGATCCTCGAGGGAACGACGGCGAGCGTCCCGCCACAGGGAGGCCGCAAGCATCCGCACCAGGAGTTCATCCAGATCGACACCACCAACATCCTGTTCATCTGCGGCGGCGCGTTCGCGGGGCTGGACAAGATCATCGAGAGCCGGATCGGCCGCAAGGGTGTCGGCTTCGGGGCGGAGATCGTGTCCCGGGAGGACAAGGACCTGGGTGAGCTGTTCGGTCAGGTCCTTCCCGAAGACCTCTTGAAGTACGGGTTGATCCCCGAGTTCGTCGGACGGTTGCCGGTGCTGACCCACGTCAACAACCTCGATGAGGACGCGCTCGTCGACATCTTGACGAAGCCGAAGAACGCGCTCGTGCGCCAGTACATGAAGTTCTTCGAGTTCGACGGGGTCGAGCTCGAGTTCACCGACGACGCGATGCGGGCGATCGCCGAGCAGGCGATCCAACGCGGGACGGGCGCCCGCGGACTCCGGGCGATCATGGAGGAGGTCCTGCTCAACGTGATGTACGAGCTGCCCTCCCGTGAGGACGTGACGCGGTGCCTCGTCGATCGCGATGTGGTCCTGACCGGGGTGAATCCCACGCTGATCCCTCGCGAGCAGCATGCCGCCAAGAAGCGCGGCGAACGTCACGAGCGAACCGCGTAGCCGCGTCGACCTGGATCCCCCGCTCAGCGGGTATTGGACCGGAACCGCTATCTGGGGGACTATCCGCGCGGGGCGGCCGTGCGGTCGTCAGGGATACGAAGGGGGCTGGCTGATGGAGCAGATGGAAACGCGCAGCAGAACCGGTTCGATGGTCGATTTCCCATGGTGGGTTTTCCTCATCACCGGCATCGCATGGATGGTCATCGCGGTCATCGTGCTCCGGTACCAGACGGACCCACTGACCTCGGTCGCGACCGTCGGATTCCTGATCGGCGCGCTGTTCGTGTTCGCGGCCGTCAACGAGTTCGTCGCCGCCGGCATGGTCGATACCTGGAAGTGGCTACACTGGCTCATGGGGCTCCTGTTCGTGCTCGGTGCCCTGTACGGTTTCTTCCGCCCGTACGACACGTTCTTCGCGCTCGCGTCGGTGCTGGGGTTCTTGCTCGTCTTCATGGGGACGCTCGACATCATCCGGGCCACGATGTCTCGGGCCTTCAACCCCCTCTGGGGCCTCGGGCTCGTGACCGGGATCCTCCTGTTGCTGCTCGGCATCTGGGCTTCCCAGCGGTACTACCCGGCACGCGCGGAGTTGATCCTGATCTGGGTTGGCTTCATGTCGTTGTTCCGGGGGATCGGTCAGATCGTGCTGGCCTTCGGGGTGCGCCGGGAGGTCCGCGCGTAGAGCGGCTCAGGATCGGTCGAGGACCTGGCGGGCGACCGCCAGGTCCTTGACGGCACGCAGTCCCTCGAACGTGACGAGCGCAGGCGCGAGGATCGCCTGCGCCTCGTCATCTCGGCCGTCGCTCGCGAACACGCCGGCGAGGTCGACCTCGGTGAGGGCGCGTTCCCACGGCGTCCCCAGCCGGTCGAACCGTTCGATCGCCGATCGGAGCGAGGCCTCGGCGCGGGCGGCGTCGCCCGCGGCGGATGCCGCGCGCCCCTCGAGGCGGTATGCGAACGCGACGAGCGCCGTCGTACCGGTCCGCGACTCGTGCTCCCGCATCTCATCGACGATCCGTGGCGCCCCGTCCCAGGTGCCTGCCGCCGCGAGGACCTCCGCGTCGGCCTCGTATTCATCGTTCGCGTGGATGCGCCACTGGACGGTGCGTTCGAAGGACCGCGCGCTACCGAGGTCACCCCGCATCGCCAACAGGCGGCGGAGGAATGCCTGCACGCGGCTGCTCCCGGAGGCGATCCGCGTGAGCGTTCCGGTCATCCGGTCGCTCTCGACCCGGTCCCCACGAGATTCGTGGATCATCCCCACGACGGCGATCGCTTGCGACACGAAGTACGGGGGATCGTCGCGCCGCTCGTCCAGCAGCTCCCGGATGAGATCGTGTTCCGCCAACGCCTCGTCCCACCTCGCCATCCGATGCAGGATCGCGACCCGCCACGAACGGACGTGCAGCTCCACGTTGGGACCTCTCCCCGCGATCTGGACGAGGCCGTCGTCGGCGATACCCAGGGCCTCCGGATACCGCCCCAGCTCGAAGAGGCACCACGCGCCCGCCGAGTAGCAGTCCCCGATCTCGAGCGGATCGGTCAGCACCGGAAGGAGCTCCGCTCGTCGCTCCCACAGAGGAAACATCCGGTTGTAGTACCCCAACGAGACCCATGCTGCGTTCGCAGCGTCGAGAGCCCCCGACGCGAGGTCGGGCAAGCCCATGCGAATCGCTACCTCGGCGGCCTCGATCCCCGCGGACTCGTACGGTCGAAGGTCCTCCATCGTCGCCTGTTCGGGAAGCGGGTAGCCGAACAGCCAGCCGGCCCGCACCCCGAGGAGCCGGATCCGCGCCTCGCTGTCGCCCGGCGGTAGCGCGGCCCTCCCGAGCTCGTAGACCTCGGTGGCCTCCGCTTCGGTCGGAGGCGCCCCACGGATCGAGCCCGGCCACCGCTGGGGCACTTCGCAGGCGCGGGCGGCCAGGTAGGCGATCCGTTCACCTTCGTCTGGCGCCGAGCGGCTGAGCACCTCCGCCGCTTCACGGAAGTACCGCCACGCCAGGTCGCCTTCGTAGGCGTCGAAGCACGCCTCGGCCATCGCCTCGAGCGCGTCGACCCGCTCGGTATCGCTCGCGGCAAGTTCCATCGCCTGCTCGGCGAACCGCTGAGCTTTCCGGATCCCGAGCCGCCGCAGCGAATCGCGCGACGCGCGGAGGAGCCAGCCCAGGGCGGCGGCGCGGAGCTCGTTGGGCGCCGCCCCACGTGTCTCCTGCGCCAGACCGGCGGCCGTCACGTAGTGGTAGGCGAGCAGCTCCGCGAACTCCGCACTGCGCTCACCCGCCGTGCGTTCGAGCCACGCGGCGACGTTCGCGTGGGCGTCGATCCGATCGCGCCATGGCAGCGATTCGTACGCGACGTCGCGCGTCAGGACGTGCTTGAAGATGTATTCGCGCTGACCGGCGAGCGTCGACCCCGGCCGAGAGAGCACGAGCTCCCGATCGTGCAGACGGCGGAGCGATCCGTCGGCGTCGACGGCCGACACGCCCGTGAGCTCGATCACCGGCCCCGACCAGAACACCCTCCCGACGACGGAAGCCGCCTGGAGCAAGCGCTTGTCGTCCGGCTCCAGCAGATCGATCCGTGACGCTAGGACGGCTTGCACGGTGTCGGGGATGTCCACGTCCTCGATACCGGATGCCGCGCGCCAGCGATCGTCTTCCCGGAGGAGGAACCCACCGTCGATCAGCCTCCTGACGATCTCCTCGAGGTAGAACGGGTTCCCCTCGGCGCGCTCGAGGATCTTGCCGTGGATGGAGGTGGGGAGATCGTCGACGGTCAGCAGCAGCCGTACCAGCCGATCGGCCTCGTCGCTCGACAGCGGATCCAATGCGATCGACGACATGTTCCGTCGCCCGCCGCCCCAACTGGGGCGCTTCGCTGTCAGGTCAGGTCGCGCCGGACAGAGGAAGACGACCGAGCCCTCGACGTGCTCCGCGAGCTCGTCGAGGAGATCCAGGAGCACGGGGTCGGCCCAATGGATGTCCTCGATGACGACGATGATGGGAACGCTCTGCCCGAGTGCGGTGAAGAACGACCGCCACGCGGCATGGAGCTCGTCGCGGACCTCACGCGGGTCGGCGTGAGCGAAGGACACCTCCGGGTCCTCGAGTCCCACCGTGTACGCGAGGGCTGCCGTCGACCGGGCAGGATCGGTCGCGACCTCCTGGGTCAGGAGGTCGCGACCGGTCTTGCGGACCTTCTCGACCGCCAGCTCCGGCGGGTCGGAATCCAGGATCCCCGCATGCCCCTTCAGGATCTCGGCGAGGGGCCAGTACGTGATGCCGTCGCCGTACGGGAGGCACCGGCCCCGCAGGACCGTCGGCGGCGGGTCGGTCGACTCCGCCCATCGGAGGAACTCCGCGGTCAGTCGAGACTTCCCGACCCCGGCCTCGCCGTACACCGTGACGAGGTGCGGGCGCCGCTCCTGGACGACCCGCTCGAGGATGCTCCGGAGGAGGTCGAGCTCTGAGGCGCGACCGACCATCGGCGCGGACAGTCCTGGAACGCCTCGCGATCCGATGCCGGTCTCCTCCACGAGACGGACGGCCCGCACCCGATCGCGCTTGCCCTTCAGCTCGTGGAGCCCTCGATCCTCGAACGAGAAGCCGCGGACGGCGTCCGCCGTGCGTTGGGAGACGAATATCGCTCCCGGGTCGGCGACGCCTTGGAGCCGCGACGCTGCGTTCACCGCGTCGCCCGTCACCATCGCGTCGCCCGGCCCAGGGTTCGTCGCGGCGAGGACCTCGCCGGTGTTGATCCCGACGCGGATCTGCAGCGAGACGTCGTACACGCGCTCGAGGTCGCGGTTCAGCTCGTCGAGTCGCCGCATCATCCGAAGGGATGCACGGAGCGCGCGCTCGGGATCATCCTCGTGCGCCGCCGGCACGCCGAACGCCGCCATCACCGCATCGCCGATGAACTTCTCGACCGTTCCGCCCTCTGCCTCGATCTCCTCGCGCATCGCGTTCCCGTAGGACTGCATCACCTCCCGGAACCGCTCCGGGTCCAGTCGTTCGCCGAGTGCGGTGGACCCGGTGATGTCGGCGAACAGCACCGTCACGACCTTCCGTTCTTGGCCGGCGTTCGGCGGCGTCGTGGGTGCTCCGCACGAAGGACAGAAGCGCGCGTCCTCGGGGAGCGGGGAGCCGCACGTGGCGCACGCCGTCATGAGCGGGCTCCCGCACGTCGCACAGAAGCGAGCACCGGCAGCGTTCTCGGAGCCGCACGCGAGGCAAGCCGCCACGGGCGGAGTGTATGGCAGGGTACGCTCCGCGACGATGGACGTGTCCAGGCTGGTTCGCGAGCCGACCAGGTTGCGCATCCGCTTCTTCTCTTCCCCATCCGATTCGGCGAGGGCCCGGCGCCCGACCGACCTGGTGCTCGTGTTCGTGTCGCTCATCACGATCGGCTCGACCTTGCTGCTCGACGAGGGCACGAGTGCGTTCGAGGCTGCGATCACGTCGTTCGTGACAGCGTTGCCCGGTCTACTCGGTTGGTTCTGGGAGAGCTGCGACGCGCTGGTGGCCGTCTGGGCGGTCGTCCTCGTGGGCGCGGCCCTCTTCGTTCTCGGCCGTCGCTCGCTCTTCAGGGATCAGCTCCTCGCAGTCGCCCTGGCGGCCGTGGCCGGCGCCCTCCTGATCCGCAACGGAGCCAGTCTCCTGGACGGGATGACCGCTTCGGGACCGCCACCGATCTTCCCCGGGATCCGCCTCGCGTTGGCGGCCGCGGTGATCGCAACGACGAGCCCACATCTGGGTCGACCGGTCCGGCGGATCGGGAGATGGCTCGTCCCCCTGGCGTCCCTCTCTGCCGTCGCCCTCGGCGTCGCCTCGCCGATCGGTGTCATCACCGGTCTGGCGATCGGATACGGCTCGGCAGCCCTCGTGCATCTCGTCTTCGGTTCGCCCGGGGGACGTCCGACGCCCCAAGAGGTGGTGGCGGCGCTCCTCGACCTTGGGATCGAGACGAACGCGGTGCAGGACGGAGCGCTCGGAGCACGCGGTGTCGCCGTGATGGAGGCGTCGGCTCTCGACGGTCGCTCCCTGCAGATCAAGGTGTATGGGCGCGACGCGTGGGACGGGCAGTTGCTGAACTCGACCTGGTCGTACCTCTGGTACCGCGACGAGGCGCCGAGCCTCACACTCAGCCGGCTCCAACAGGTGGAGCACGAAGCCTTCCTGACACTCCTCGCCGAGCGAGCCGGCGTGCCGGTGCTCCCGGTGGTCGCCGCGGGAACGGCGGAGGAGGACGCGATCCTCGTCGTGGAGACGCGGGGGCGGTACGTGACCGACGTCGGCGAGGCCGAGGTGAGCGATGTCCTGGTCGGGGACCTCTGGCGGTCGGTCGCTCGGATGCACGAGGCGGGCATCGCGCACGGGAGCCTCGATGCCCTCCACCTCTCGGTCCTTGCCGACGCCACGGGAGCGATCGGCGGGTTCGGTGGTGCCAACGCGGCGGCCACACAGGCGCAGATCGGGGCAGATCGAGCGCAATTGCTCGTGACCACGGCGCTCCTCGTCGGGGACGATCGGGCCGTGTCGGCGGCCATCGACGCGATCGGCCCCGGTCCGCTCGCGGAAGCGCTCCCGTTCATCCAGAGCGCAGCACTCACCCGAACCACCCGTCGGGCCTTGAAGCACGCCGATACCGAGCTCGATGCCCTCCGGGAGCGTGTCGCCGACGCGACGGGAGCCGACCAGCCCAAGCTCGAGCCGCTTCGTCGCGTCACCTGGGGCTCGCTCCTCGTCGTCGGGCTCTTGCTCTTCGGCGCCTTCGCGATCGTGTCTGCGTTCTCGAGCGTCGGGATCGACACCCTCACCTCGGAGCTGTCGAACGCAGACAGCGGGTGGATCTGGGTGGCCCTGCTCGTCTCGCCGCTCGTGCAGGTCGCCGAGGCGTTCTCCACGATCGGCGCCTGTCCTCGCCCCCTTCGCCTCGGTCCGGTGATCGGTCTGCAGTTCGCGATCCGCTTCATCGCCCTGGCCGTGCCGAGCTCGGCCGCACGTGTCGCGCTCAACGTCCGCTTCTTCCAACGAGCCGGGCTCGCGACATCGCCCGCCATCGCCGTCGGACTCGTCGACAGCGTCGCCGGGTTCGTCGTTCAGGTCCTCCTCCTCCTCGTCATCTGGCTCGCCGGCCTCGCGTCCCTGCAGATCTCCACGAGCGGACTCTCGATCGACATCAGCAGCCAGCTCATCGTCGCGGTCGTGATCCTCGTCGTGGTCGGTGTCGCCGTCGCGGTGTTCGTGCCCCGAGTGCGCCGAGTGATCGCTCCCCGTCTGGCGGAGGCCGGGGAAGCGATCCGCGTCCTGCGAACGCCGACCAAGGTGTTCGAGCTGTTCGCGGGCAACCTGGTGGCGCAAGTCATCCTGGCCGTCGTCTTGGGGATCTGTTTGCGCGCGTTCGGGCAACATGCATCGCTGGCGGAGCTGATCCTCGTCAACACGCTCGCGAGTCTGCTCGCGGGTGTCTTGCCGATCCCGGGCGGGATCGGGGTCATGGAAGCCGCGATCAGCGGTGGACTCGTCGCGGTCGGGATCCCCGAGGGCGCGGCGGTCGCCACGGCGATCGCATTCCGCCTCGTGACCTTCTACCTGCCGCCGATCTGGGGCGTGGTCGCGATGCGGATCCTGCGGCGCCGCGCCTACATCTGACCCGCTGTAGCGGATCGGCCGCCCGCGCACCGGTGAGCGAGCCTTCGCTCGCTACACTCGCGCGCATGGAGGTCCCGGAGAAGCCGTCGCTCGATGGTCTGGAAGCGAAGTGGGGGGAATGGTGGGAGACAACCGGCATCTTCCGCTTCGACCGGTCGAAGACGCGCGAGGAGATCTTCGCGATCGACACGCCGCCTCCGACCGTCAGCGGCACGCTGCACGTCGGTTCGGTGTGTTCGTACACCCACACCGACCTGATCGCCCGCTATCACCGCATGCGGGGCAAGGAGGTCTTCTACCCGATCGGCTGGGACGACAACGGGCTGGCAACCGAGCGCCGTGTTCAGAACTACTTCGGGGTCCGGTGCGACCCCACGCTCGCGTACGACCCGGGCTTCGACATCGGTTCACTCGAACGGCCGGATGACGCCGAGCCGGTCGCGATCAGCCGCCGGAACTTCATCGAGCTGTGCGGTCGGCTCACTTCCGAAGATGAGAAGGCGTTCGAATCGCTGTTCCGCACCCTCGGGCTCTCGGTCGATTGGAGCTACATCTACACGACGATCAGCGAGCTCTCGCGTCGCGTGTCGCAGCGCGGGTTCCTGAGACTGGTTGCCAAAGGCGTCGCGTATACGACAGAGGCCCCCACCATGTGGGACGTCGACTTCAACACGGCCGTCGCGCAGGCGGAGATCGAGGACCGCGAGCAAAGTGGCTTCTACCACCGCGTCGCGTTCGCTCGCGAGGACGGCGAGACGGTGGAGGTCGAGACATCACGGCCGGAGTTGCTCCCGGCTTGCGTCGCGCTCGTCGCGCACCCGGACGACGAGCGTTACGCGGCCCTGGTGGGCACGACCGTCCTCACGCCCCTGTTCCGGGTGCCGGTGCCGGTGGTCGCGCACGAGCTCGCCGATCCGGAGAAGGGCACCGGGATCGCGATGGTCTGCACGTTCGGCGATCTCACCGACGTCACGTGGTGGCGCGAGCTCGGTTTGCCCCTGCGCGTCGTGGTCGAGAAGGACGGCACCATCGGTCCTCGGAACTTCGGCGGAACAGGATGGGAGTCTCGCGATCCCGGTGCCGCGAACGCGGCGATGGACCGGCTCGCGGGACGCACGGTCAAGCGGGCGCGCGGCGAAGCCGTCGAGCTGCTCCGGGAAGCGGGCTCGCTCCTCGGTGAGCCCCAACCGGTCCGACACGCCGTGAAGTTCTACGAGAAAGGGGAGCGACCGCTCGAGATCATCACCAGCCGGCAGTGGTTCGTGCCCATCCTTCGCTTCCAGGATCGACTGCTCGCCCGCGGCGAGGAGCTCTCGTGGCATCCCGCGCACATGGGGGCTCGCTACCGCTCGTGGGTGGAGAACCTGAATCAGGACTGGTGCATCAGCCGTCAGCGGTTCTTCGGCGTCCCCTTCCCCGTGTGGTATCTCCTCGACGAACAGGGGCGCCCTCGCTACGAGGATCCGCTCTACGCCGATGAAGGTTCGCTCCCGATCGATCCCCAGGAGGACGTGCCCCCGGGGTTCACGGCGGAACAGCGCGGTATCTCCGGCGGCTTCACCGGGGATCCGGATGTGATGGACACGTGGGCGACATCCTCGCTGACGCCACAGATCGCTGCGGAGTGGGAGGAGGACCCCGACCTGTTCGGGCGGCTGTTCCCGATGGACCTGCGGCCGCAGGCCCACGACATCATCCGGACCTGGCTCTTCTACACGGTCTTCCGTTCCGAGATCGAGCACGGATCGCTGCCATGGTGGAACGCTGCGATCAGCGGGTTCGTCCTGGACCCGGATCGCAAGAAGATGTCGAAGTCCAAAGGGAACGTGGTCGTGCCGACCGAGGTCTTCGAGCGACATTCCGCCGATGCCGTCCGGTACTGGGCCGGGCGGGCACGCCTCGGGATCGACGCCGCCTTCGACGAGAAGCAGATGAAGGACGGACGCCGGCTCGCGATCAAGGTCTTGAACGCGTCGAAGTTCACGCTGGGGATCGAAGCCGAGACCACGAGCGTCACCGACCCACTCGACCTCGCGATGCTCGCGTCGCTCCGCCGGACGGTGGTTGCCGCGACCGAAGCGCTCGACGCGTACGAGCACGCGAAAGCGCTCGAGGTCACGGAACGGTTCTTCTGGGGGTTCACCGACGACTACCTCGAGCTCGTCAAGCAGCGGGCGTACGGGGTGCGAGGAGCGGAGGCGGCCGGCTCGGCGGTGGGGGCGCTGCGCACCGCCCTGGACGTCCTGCTGCGAGCGTTCGCCCCCTTCCTCCCGTACGCGACCGAGGAGGTCTGGTCCTGGTGGCGCGAGGGATCCGTGCACCGGAGCCCGTGGCCGGTGCCAGACGACCTTCCCGAGGGCGGCGATCCCGAGGTCTATGAGGTCGCCGCCGACGTCCTCACGGCTGTTCGCAGGACGAAGGCGCTCGCGAAGCTGTCCCTCCGTGCGCGGGTGCGGCGCGTGATCGTCCGCGACACGCGCGAACGCCTCGCGAAGCTCGCGCTCGCGGAGGCCGACCTGTGCGAGGCGGGGAACGTCGAGAAGATCGGGCCGGTCGAGTCGGACGAAGCGTCCATCGAGGTCGAGCTCGACACCGACGAACCGTGATGCGGTTCTCGGACGCCGTGAGCCGGCTGAACGCGCGCCAGCCCGAGCACATGCCGGGTCCATCGTTGGACCGGATCCGCGAGATCGCCGGGCTGCTCGACCAACCGCAACTGACATACCCCTCGATCCACATCACGGGGACGAACGGGAAGACCACGGCCGCCCGGGTGGCGGCGTCGGTGGCATGTGCGCACGGGATCACCGTCGGCCTCTACACGTCGCCGCATCTCCTGTCGGTCACCGAGCGGCTGTCGATCTGCGGGCAGGACATCACGGAGGGGGAGTTCGCTCAGGAATGGGAGCACCTCGAACCGTTCCTCCAGCTCGTGGACGGACGTGGGTTCGGTGAGGTGACGTACTTCGAGGCCGTCACCGCCCTCGCGTACCTCTGGTTCGCCGACAAGCCCGTCGGCCTCGGGGTCTTCGAGGTCGGGTTGGGCGGGACGTGGGATGCGACCAACCTCGTGGACGGGGAGGTCGCGGTCGTCACCCCGATCGGGATGGATCACGTCGCCGAGCTTGGACCGACCCTCGAAGACATCGCGGGGGAGAAAGCGGGCATCCTCAAGCCGGGTGCCACGGCGGTGTTCCGGGAACAGGAACCCGCCGTGGCAGCGGTGCTGGCGGGGCGTGCTGCCGAGGTCGGCAGCACGCCCCGCGGGGAGGGCGAGGACTGGGAGGTCGAGGAACGCCTGCTCGCCGTCGGCGGGCAGGCGTTCCGTCTCCGCGGGCTCCACGCCGCGTACGAGGACCTCTACTTGCCGCTGTTCGGTGACTACGCCGTGCACAACGCGGCCGCCGGGATCGTCGCGGTCGAGGCGCTCACCGGTCAGCCGCTGCACGACGACACGTTGCGCGAGGGCCTGGCCGTCGTGCAGAGCCCGGGGCGGCTCGAGATCGCGGCGCTCGAGCCGTCGGTGATCCTGGATGGTGCGCACAATCCGGCCGGAGCGGCGGCCCTCGCCGACGCGATGCGCGAGTCCTTCCGGTGGCGGCGTCTGCATCTGGTGCTCGCCGTGAGCGCGAACAAGGATCTCGCGGGCATCTGCGCGCCGCTCGCCCCGCTCGCCGACGAGGCGTACGTGGCCAGGAACGACAGCGTGAGGAGCGCCGATCCCGACGCCGTCGCAGCCGCGCTGGGCCGTCCGGCGGCGCGGTTCGGGTCGGTCGCCCAGGCGCTCGCCGCCGCGCGAGCCGCGGCCGATCCGGCCGACGTGGTCCTCGTGACGGGGTCGCTGTTCACGGTCGCCGACGCGAAGCGAGCGCTGGCCGCGCGTTGAGCGCCCGCTAGACTGACGCGAACATGGCCAGCGAGTCGACCCTGCTGATCGTGAAACCGGACGGCGTTCGCCGCGGCCTCGTCGGCGAGATCCTGCGGAGGGTCGAGGCGAAGGGCCTCACGATCGACGCGCTCGAGCTCCGCGTGATCGATCGGGCAACGGCGGAGGAGCACTACGGCGAGCACCGCGACAAGCCGTTCTTCGGTGAGCTCGTCGACTTCATCACGGGTGGGCCGGTCGTGGTCGGGAAGCTCTCGGGCGAGCAGGCGATCGTCTGCTGGCGGACGTTGATGGGCCCGACCGATCCGGTCGACGCTTCGCCCGGCTCGATCCGCGGCGACTACGCGACCGTGATCGGCGAGAACATCGTGCACGGGTCGGACTCGCCGGAGTCCGCGGCCCGGGAGTTGAAGCTCTTCTTCGACGGCTGATCCCCGAACCGGTGACCGGACTCCAGGAAGCGTTCGAGCGGATCGGCCGCGCCGCGGAGCTCGATCTCCCGCTCACGCACGCGCCGGGTCTCGCGCTGGCGGTCACCGACGGCAGCGACACGCTCGGCGCCGTCGTCCGCGGCTTCGCCGACGTCGCATCGCGTCGCCCGATCAGGCCCGACACACGGTTCCAGATCGGCTCGATCTCGAAGTCCTTCGCGGCGCTCTGCATCCTGCAAGAAGAGGCGAAGGGGACCATCGCGCTGGACGTCTCGGTGAACGAGCTCCTGCCGTGGCTCGAGCTGCCCGAGCCGTTCGGTCCGATCACGCTCCATCACCTCATGACGCATACGAGTGGGTTGATGAGTGGCGTCGAGCTCGGACCGTGGGGGGTCGGTGACGCGCTGCTGGCGCGCTCCCACCCGCCGACCTTCGCACCCGGCGAGCGCTTCTCGTACTCGAACCTCGGCTACAAGCTGGTGGGGCACGTGCTCGAGCGCGTCACCGGGATGCCGGTCCATGAGGTGCTCCACGATCGGATCCTCGGGCCGCTCGGGATGACCAGGTCCGTCGGCGCGATCCTCGAAGAGGATCGC
>Ga0307312_10001065_pt1 | contig 13779 bp, 14 predicted proteins | sample ER_DNA_202_FD_194489 | JGI IMG/M metagenome (GOLD analysis project Ga0307312, IMG submission 194489) | Bulk soil microbial communities from the East River watershed near Crested Butte, Colorado, United States - ER_DNA_202 | ecosystem: Environmental > Terrestrial > Soil > Floodplain | place...
CCACGACGGATGATGGAACGGCAACGCCTCAGGATGGCCCAAGACGAAGTCGAGCCAGCGCTCGTCCTCGGGCGCAAGGACGAGCAAGGGGGTCTCGGTCAATTGAGCCGCTTCAGACGCCGTCGCCACGAGCGAGCCTTGAGAAGAGGATGAAGACCAAGAGCGGAACCTCGAGTAGCCCTGGGAGAGGATCGTCGGCCGCGAAGATCGCCGCGACCCGCGGACCCCCGAACGAGACGTAGCCGCGCACCTCGAGCCGACCGCGGGACAACTCCTTGGCGAGCCCAACGAGGTCCCAGCTAAGACGCCTCCACTTGACGCCAGCAGCTCCGTGCACCTTCTGCACGGGGTTTCCGTGCACCAACTGCCACAGAAGGTAGGGGAAGTCGACCCCCGCCCTCGCGCCAACGCTATGCCAGCCCCAGGCCCGGGGATTGACGTCGAGCAACTTGAGGACCCCGGTACGCGGGTCGCGCTTGTACTCCAGCTCGACCAGACCTGTGGCCCGCATTGCGGCGAGGATTTCAAGGGAGGCCTCAATCACGCCGGGTTCGTCGACCGTCTCGACGAATGTGCTGGCGCGGCCGAAGTCAGGCGGAAATTGCCGGGTCCGCCGAGCCACGATGCTCGCAAGAGGCTGCCCCTCGCTGCAGAGCGCTGCGAAGGAGAACTGGCAGCCGCCGCCGCCGGGGATGAACTCCTGCACCATGATCGTTTCGGGCGGGACGAAGAGACACGCCTCGTCGTACCGGGCGACAAGCGAGTGCTTGTCGTCGACGCGCCACGCCTTGGCCGCGGTGAAGCGGTTGAACTCTTCCTTGACCGCGGGCTTGAGAATGACCGGAAACTCGCACTCGAGCGCCGCAAGTTCGGTGCTATCCCTCGGAAAGAATGTTCGTGGGCTCTCTATTCCGGCCGTTTGCGCAAGCTGGGCCGTCAGCCGCTTGTCATGGGCCCAGCGAACGACGTCCCAAGGAGGCGTCGTCATCGTGAAGACGTTCGCAAGCTCGCTGTAAGCGCGCGCGACGGCTGCAACGGTATGGTCGCTCGTCGGGAAAAGCGCCCACCCCTCGAGCCCTTCCTCGCCTGCAATCCTCAGAAGCTCCTCAGACAGGGGTTCTCCGCGGCGGCCGATCGCAACACTCCGGCGTACATAGCGGGAAGTTGTCGCGAGACGCTCCTCCTGCTCCCAGAGAACCCAGACCGGAATGCCGCGACGGCCGAGACTGCGAGCCAGCCCGAGGCCGCGATAGTCACCGCCGATCACGATCGCACCGTCACCTGCGCCCCGATCCGTCCCGCGACGAAACTCCGGGGTCGTTGGCTGAGAGACGGCCGAGTTCACCGGTGTAGCCGAGCCCGGCGCTCGACGCCACGCGCCAGGGCCTGCGCAGCCCACGCAGTGCCGGCAACGAAGCGCATCAGCGGCCCAAAGCTCCAAGCGGCGGGAGCGCCCAGGAAGTAAAGGCCCGGGAGCGTGCTCTCGAACCCATGTGAGAGGCGGGGATACCCGTCGACTCGGTTGACCGCGCGGAGAAGATCCTCCGGCAGGAAAGCGTAGCGGCCGATGTCGACTCGGAACCCCGTGGCGAGCAGCACGTGATCGACGTAACGCTCGCTGCCGTCGCTGAGTGTCAGCCGCACGGTGCCATCCATTCGTTTGGCCTCTGTTACCACCACACCACTCGTTATCGGGACCTCACGAAGGCGCGGAATCAACCAGGCCGCGCCAGCCGGGCGAAGGGAGCGAACGGCAAACCGATCCTGCAGCACGCGCGGAAGTCGACGGTACCAGCCTGGAAGCGCAACAAGCCTGCTCAGCCCCACCGGCCCAACTTCCGCAGGCGCAAACATCAGACGCGTCAACGGTCCGAGTTGGTGGAGCCAGGGTTGACGACGGAGGAAGAACACACCGGGTGCACGGGCAAGCACCTCGATCTCGCACCCAGCCTCGCGAAGAAGGGCCGCGGACTCGAGAGCGCTCTGGCCGGCACCTACGACGGCGACGGTCCGCCCTGCGAGCACCGAGAGATCCGAGTGGTCTGAGGAGTGGCTCGCGAGTTCTGGCGGCAACTGATCGAACTCCCGAGGTCGCGAGGCGAAAGGAGCGATCCCCGCGGCGATCACGACCTGTGCCGCCGTGATCGCTTCGCCGTCGGCGAGCGTGAGGCGAAATCGTCCGCGATGGTGGTCGATGCGCACGACGGGCCGTGAGTCGACCACAGGCGCGACCTGCCGCTGCACCCAGAGGCCGTAATCGATGAACCGGTCGATCGGAAGGGGCGATGGCACTGGCTCTCCGCGCGCGGCTCCGTATGCCGCCAAGCCAAAACTGTTGTCCGGGTCCGCGATGTCGGAGGCCACGTTCGGAGAGCGCAGGAGCATTCCCGCCGGCATGCAGTGCTGCCAGAAGCACATGGGCTCGCCCATCACCGCAATCGACAGCCCGAGTCTTCCGACGTGCGAGGCTGCGGCCAACCCATAGGGGCCGGCCCCTACGATTGCAACGTCGATCTCGCTCATCGCCTGACGTTACCGCCGGTCGGGGAAGAGTCTTCGAGCGCCCACCTCAGGACTTCGTCCAAGCAGTGTTCTCCCAACTAGCCGAATGGCTCACGTCCAAAGACGGGACGAGTACCACCTCAGAAATGGCGTGGCTGTGCGTATGCGGCAATACCCATGATGATGATCCCGAACGTTCAGGTCTACCCCCTCCCGAGGTCCGCGTGCCAGAGCTGCGGCGACGCGCACGGGATAAGGCAGCCTATGCCCGAGCAACCTTGGACGAGTCTCGTGGAGGAAGAAGAGCGTACGAAGCCAGGGCCTGGAGCAGACGGTTTCGAACGTCTGGGAGCGGCGTGCGCACGGTGCAAACGCTATCGGAGCATCGTCCCTCAGGACGGAGCGCGGCGATAGACGATCTCTGCAAAGACATCGGCGATCAGCGGGTCGAGTGAACGCGGCAGTGTTCCATCGGGCGAGGCGTGCTCGCGGACGAAGTAGAGGTACGTCCGCCAGTTCTCGGCTTGCTCCGGTGTGGGATCGGCATAGGCGTCGACCGCCGCCTGCAACTCGTTGAGATTCCAGGTTCCGGGCCGAGCCGGCAGGGCCGGCTCGGCCTCCACCTGCGGGACGGACACCGGCTCCGGCACCGGCGGAGGCGGGGCGGCAGCGAGCACCTCCAGTTCGCGTTTGCTCATGGCGATCTCGTCGGCACGGTCTGCGAGCTTCCGCTCGCTCGAGGCCAACTCGCCCGCCCGTGAACCGACCGCGCGCTCGGCTGCAGCGAGTGCCGCAGCGCGCTCGTCGAGCTCCTGTTCGCGCGCTGCGAGCTTTCCTGCTCGATCTGCAAGTGCACGTTCCCGGGCAGTCACGCCCTTCACGCGCTGCTCGACGAGGCCCTCACGCTTGCTCAGGTCGTGGTCGTCAACCTCCGAGGCAACGACCTGCCGGGTGCCGCTCGCGCGCACGAACATCAAGGCCGAGCCGAGCAGGAGACCGACGAGCGCGCCGATCAGCCCGTTCCGCAGGAAGCGACGGTCGGGCCCTGCGAGCACGTGCGCGGAGTCGAGCCCGGCGGCATGCAGCTCAGGTGTGCGCGTGCCGAAACGCGCCTCGACCAGCTGTCCGAAGACAACCGCCGCCTCCTGCGCAAGCTGCCTCGCCCGGTCTGCGTTCGAGTCCGTCGCCGTGATCGCGATCACCTCCGAGCCGGGCCGAACGCTCGCATCGAGGTGGCGTCGAAGACTCTCCGCGGACTCCGGCAGACGGAGCGTGCTCTTCACGTTCCCGGCCACCACCCCGCTCGTCGCGACCTCGCGGAGATTCCCGAGCAGCGGCCGCACCGCGGCCGTCCCTGCAGGCGAGGTGATCAGAACCTTCGCCTCGGCCGTCCTCGACGTCGATCCGAGGAGCGAGACGAGCATCGCGACCACGATCCCGGCCAGAACACCGGCGGCGAGCGGCCACCAGCGACGAGCCAGATTCGAGCTCATGCCTGTCAGCTGCGCTCGCGGAGCGCCGGGAAGAGGATCACGTCGCGGATCGTGTCCCGGCCCGTCAGCACCATCGCGAGCCGGTCCATCCCGATGCCGCATCCGCCCGTCGGCGGCATCCCGTAGGAGAGCGCCTCGACGTAATCCGGATCGCCCTCCTCGGCCGTCGGGTCGCCGGCCGCCTTCTCGGCCGCCTGCATCTCGAAGCGCTCGGCCTGCTCGACGCTGTCGTTCAACTCGCTGAACGCATTCGCGAACTCCATTCCGGCGACGACCGCCTCGAAGCGCTCGACGAGCCCAGGATCGGCGTCGGTACTGCGCGCGAATGGAGACATCTCGATCGGCCAGTCGATCACGAACGTCGGTTGGATCAGCTCGGGCTCGACGAAGTGCGAGTACGCATGGTCGACCAACTGTGCCCAGGTCTTGTCGTGACTCGTGTCGACTCCTGCTGCGTCGAGCTTTGCGCGGAGCTTGTCGGGGTCGCGCGACCACGCACCCTTCTCCTCGAGCGCCTCGACGAACTTCACGCGTTGCCACGGTCGCGCCAGATCGACCTCGTGGCCGCGGAAGGTGACCTTCGTCCCGCCGATCGCCACCTGGGCTGCACGCTCGACCAGCGTTTCCGTACGCTCCATCGTGTCGTTGTAGTCGGCGTACGCCTCGTACCACTCGAGCTGCGTGAACTCCGGCGAGTGCTTGTACGAGACGCTCTCGTTGCGGAAGTCCTTCGAGATCTCGTACACCTTCTCGAGACCGCCGACGATCAGCCGCTTGAGGTAGAGCTCGTCCGCGATACGCAGGTAAACGTCCTGGTCGAGGTAGTTCGAATGCGTGACGAACGGCTCCGCGAACGCGCCGCCGTATTGCGGCTGCAGGATCGGCGTCTCGACCTCGACGAAGCCGTCGGAGTCGAGGTAGGCGCGGATCGCCGCGATCATGCGCGAGCGGACGAGCGCGTCACGGCGCGCGTCCTCGTTCATGAGCAGGTCGAGGTAACGCTTGCGGTAGCGCTGCTCGGTATCGGTCAGCCCATGGAACGTGTCCGGCAGCGGACTGCGGTTCTTGCCCAGGAGGACGAGCTCCTCGACGGCGATCGAGGGCTCGCCCCGCCTCGCCTTCGCCGGGGCGCCGGTCACGCCGACGACGTCGCCGAGGGCGACGTCGATCACGCCGCTCCGCGACGTGTCGCACAGCAACTGGATGCGGGCGTTTCGGTCGACCAGATCGAGGAAGACGAGCTTGCCCATCTCTCGCCGCCCGAGCACGCGGCCCGCCACGCGGACGGTCGTGTCGGCCTCGGCGCCGGGCTCGAGCTTCTCCGCTTCGACGCGCACGGCCTCGAGCGGCACCGTGTCTGGAAAGCGCTTCGGCGTCATCGGCGCAGCCTAAGGCTGAAGCCACGACGCTTGCGCATCTCCGGGCGAGGCGGCAGTGGCCCACCCTCCACGACCGCCCTGGGAACGTCCTGGGTCAGCCATTCGCCCAAACCGTGGTCTCCGACGGCCTCCCGCGCCGCGGAGAGGCCGACCTCGCGCACGCCTGCCGTGTGCGCGTCGCTGCCGATCATGTGGACGAGCTCGGCCTCCAGAAGCTTGCGGGCGCACATGCGGGCCCGCCGGCCGAGCCGTCCGTCGACCGAGGCCGCCGTCACCTGGATCAGCGCCCCCGCGTTGACCAGCTCCGCGACCTTCGGGATGTCCGCTTGCACGGCTCCGTTTCTCTCCGGATGTGCGATCACCGGAGTGATCGCGTGCGCAGCGAGGCGCGAGACGATCAGGTCGAATGGAAGGGGCCAGTCGCGGTAGGGCGTCTCGATCAGGAGGTACATCGGGTTGCCGCCGAGCGCGAACCGGCGCAGCTCGTCGATCGAGAGGCGCTCGAGTTGTTCGAGCGAGATCTCGCCGCCCGGAAGGAGCTGGAGGTCGATGCCTGCACGCTCCAGCGCGACGGAGAGCTGTCGCACGCCGCCTTCCATCGCGTCCGAAGTCGTCGGATAGTCCTCGCGGACGTGCGGCGTCGCGGCAATCGCCGTGATCCCGTCGGCAACGGCTCCGCGTGCGATCTCGAGCGAGTCTTCGAGATCGCGCGCCCCGTCGTCGAGGCCCGGGAGGATGTGGGAGTGGAGGTCGATCAAGCCCTAGAGGCTACGGCCCGGAGCAGCGTCCTGGGAACGGTGTGCCGCCGGTAGAGATCGAGCCGCGGCACCGCATAGTGACCTCCCTGCGGGCGGCGGAGTGCATACGCCCGTTCATACATCGCCCCCCGGGCCGCAAGGCGCACTCGCTCGTCGTGCTCGCCGTAGGGATAGGCGAGGTCCGAGCAGAGCCGACTGAGGCGATCCTCGATCTCGGCCTTCGATTCGTTCAGCTCGCGGTGAAGCTCATCGTCGTTCAGCTCCGCCAGGTGTGGATGCGACACGGAATGCGAGCCGATCAGAACCCCACGATCGGCATGACCGGCCAGCTCGTCCCAGCTCATGGTGGCGAGCTCTGCCGGATCGTCGCCGGCAAGCTCGGGAATCGCCAGGGACGCACCGTCGCGCGCGTACCCGGTGCAGACGAAGATCTCGATCGGAACTCCCAGTCGCTCGAGCTCGGGAAAGACGGACGCCGAACTGCGAAACGCGTCGTCGAACGATGCGACGACCTTCCAGAACCCCGATAGCGCCCGCACTTGCCGCAGCAGCAAGTCGGGCTGAATGCAGAGCCGGTGCTCCCACGTCGGCGAAACGGCGTGGTAACAGAGCACGAGAGGTCGCGTTCGCACCAGGCGAGGCTAACCCTTCGCTGTGTAGAGTCGCGCCGTGCCCGAGGCGCAGCTCGAAGACTCCGGCTCAGGCCTCGCTCCCACCTCCGACGGCTGGTTCGTCGTGAACGTGCGAGATGCCCAGTGGCTGACTTCGGAGAACGGCGAGAAACGGCCGTCCGGCTCGGAGTGCTCCTTCGAGAGCGCGAAGTCCGAGTTCCCGCAGCTCGGGGTCCGACTCCATGTGCTGGAACCGGGCGAGCCGAACGGCCTCTACCACGCCGAGTCGGAGCAGGAAGCGTTCCTCGTTCTGTCGGGCGAGTGCACACTGCTCGTGGAAGGCGAGGAGCGCCTCCTGAGGCAGTGGGACTTCTTCCACTCCCCAGCCCGAACCGAGCACATCTTCGTAGGCGCCGGCAACGGCCCGTGTGTGATCTTCATGGTCGGAGCCCGCTCGGAAAACTGGAACGTCGTCTACCCGGTGTCAGAACTAGCAGCGAGCCTCGGCGCAAGCGCAGAAACAGAGACGACCGACCCGAGCCAGGCGTACACGGGATTCGAGCCGTCCCGCCGTGAAAGACCGTCGTACTGGGACCGCCTCCCCTGGTCCTAGCCGGCTAGTCCTCGCCGCCGAGGCGGGCTTTGCCCGACTCGGCCGCTGCGGCCCTAGGACAACCCCCGCGTAAAGTCATCATGGCGCGCGCGAATGCGCGCGCCGGACTTTACGCGGCTTTAATTTCGAGGATCTTGAACCTCATCTTGCCGCGCGGTGCGGCGACCTCGACGGTCTCGCCCTTTTTCTTGCCGATGATCGCTTTGCCGACGGGCGACTCGTTCGAGAGCTTGTTCTCGGAGGGGTTCGCCTCGGCCGAGCCGACGATGTGGTACTCGATCGTCTCCTTGGCGGCGACGTCGCGGAGCCTGACCTTCGAGCCGATCGAGACGACGTCCTTGGCGATGTCCTTCTTCGAGATGACGCGCGCGTCGCGCATGCGCTCCTCGAGCGTCGCGATGCGGTGCTCGAGCAGCATCTGCTCGTTCTTCGCGTCGTCGTATTCCGCGTTCTCCGCGATGTCACCGAACTCCCGCGCGATTCGAATTCGCTCGGCTACCTCGCGGCGCTTGGTCGTCGAGAGCTCCTCGATCTCCTGCTTGAGCCTCTCGTACCCCTCGGGTGTGAGAATGACTTCCTTCACGGTTTTCGTCCCCTTCTCATGAAAAAAGCGCGGCGCAGAGGCGCCGTCGCGGGCGCGTATGGTAGCGGCACGCGGGGTAGGCGTCAACAGTGCTTGGGGGTACTATTTCCCGCTCTGTGCAGGTAGATCTTCGAGAATCCTGGTGGATCGGGCCGGTCGAGATTCCGACCCGGCTGGTCCTCGCCCCGATGGCAGGGGTCAGTGTGCAGGCCTTTCGTCGCCAGGGGCGGCGCTACGGAGCCGGGCTCGTGTGCTCGGAGATGGTCAGCTGCGCCGGTCTCGAACATCGCAACGAGCGCACTTTGGGCTATCTGCGGGTGGGCCGTGACGAGCATCCGCTGGCGATCCAGATCTTCGGTTCGGAGCCGGGAGTGATGGCCGACGCCGCCAGGATGGTCGTCGCCGCCGGCGCCGACATCGTCGACATCAACTTCGGCTGTCCCGTGCGCAAGGTGACGAAGACCGGCGCCGGCGCAACCCTGCTCGACGACCCCGACCGGGCGTCCGCGATCGTCGGAGCGGTCGCTGACGCGGTCGACGTCCCTGTCTCGGTGAAAATGAGGCGCGGCCTCGAAAATGGTTCTCGCGCGTGTCTACAAGTAGGACCGCGTCTGGTGGAGGCCGGTGCCGCCACGTTAACGCTCCACCCACGCTCGGCCAGGCAGATGTACACGGGTGAGGCGGATCACTCGTTGACGGCCGAGCTCGTCGAGCTCGTCGACGTACCGGTGATCGCGTCTGGCGACGTCACGTCGCGCGCGCGTGCGCAGAGCGTGCTGGCGACGACCGGCGCTGCCGCGGTGATGGTGGGCCGCGGCGCGCAGGGCAATCCCTGGGCGCTACGGGAGATCGTCGACGGCGACGGCGCCGAGCCTTCGCGCGAGGAGGTCGCCGCCGAGCTGATCCTCTTCATCCGCGAGACCGTGCGCGAGCTCGGCGAGCACCGCGCTTCCGGGTTCCTGAAGAAGTTCTACGGCTGGTATCTCGGCCGCGGCCGGTTCCCGAAGCCGTTCAAGCAGGAGATCGTGCAGCTCGAGACGACGGACGAGGTCGTGACGCGGCTGTTCGCAGCTGCGCCTGGCGCCGCGTCGATCGTGGAGCAGCTGGAGGCGGAGCTGCCCGACCCGATAGACGAGATCCTGCTGGACTCGATGCCGATCTCGATCTACGGCGGCGGCTAGAACCAGCGCAAGTTTCGGCCCTGGCGGCGCGGCTAGTTAACGGGGGAGGCCCTCGTGGGGGAACCCGCGCAGGGTCACTGCGGCGAGACCCGCGCGGCGATCGAGGGCCTCACCCTGTTCCAGGGTTACAACTGGGTCAGACGCTGTGTCGCCGGACCGGTCTGGCCGCATGGTTCGCGCCACACCCACTAGTACGTGAGGTGGGCGAGCCCCGGGGGACGACGCCACGCCTTCTACGGCTCAGGCGCAGCGTCAGAGGCTCGCCCACCCCAGTTTTCCACCCTGAGCGCCTGCCGACTAGCCGCCGTGGCCCTTTGGCCCGGAATGATCATGGTTCTGGTCCCCATGGCCCCACCCGGGCTTAGTCTGGCCGTCATTGCCGCCATTGCCGTGGTGGCCATTGTCGTGGTCGTCACCGTCATTGCCCGTGGTGGGGGGAGGCGGCTGGACAGGCGGCTGCGTGACGACAGGCGGCGGTGGCGTCACGACCGCAACGGGCCCCTTCGCAGGTGAGGCAGGCGTCGTCGGAGCCGGCGTGGTCGGAGTCGTGACGGGCGGCGTCGGCGTGCCCGGCTGAGGCGACGGAGCGGGCGGAGGCGAGGTCGGCACGGGCGGCCGCGGGGTCGGCTTGTCCGGAGGAGCCGGCCGAACGCTCGGCGACGGCGTCTGGACGATGAGAGTCCCTGACGGGCTGGAAATGACGAACGCCGGCCTCGGGGCGATATGACGAGTGGGAACAACAGGCTTCGGTTTGACCGTGGAGCGGACCGGGGGCTTTGGAGTCGGCTCGACGATGTTGACCGGCGCTGAGACGGGATGGCCCGACGGTGAGGCCTCGAAGGCCGCACGCCAGAAGTAGCCGGTCGTCACGCCCGCCACCACGAGGGCAGAGATCCGCAACGCGTCAGATGTGACACGCATCCGCGGCAGTATCTGGTTCAGACCAGACGGCATACCTCTACCCCCCTTCCTCGCTGATTGTAGGCCTATTTCGCGCTTGTGCCAGTGGCGACACAGTTCTTGCCTGCGGCTTTTGCTGCGTACAAAGCAGTATCCGCGGCCCGCATCAGATCGTCTCCGGATTGGCCGTCGACCAGCTCCGCCACGCCGAAGCTCGACGTCATCCGAACCGTCTCGTGCTCTCCGACTGGAACGGGCACGACGCTCAGGGAGTGACGCATCCGCTCGGCGACGCTGGCCGCGTCTGCGGAGTCCGTCTCGGGGAGCAAGATTGCGAACTCCTCGCCGCCGATCCGGCTCGGAACGTCGACGTCGCGAACGTGCGACCGGACTAGGCCGGCGAACGCACGCAAGACGTCGTCGCCGGCGTGATGGCCGTGGTCGTCGTTGACCCGCTTGAAGTCATCCAGGTCGGTCAGGACGACTGTGAGCGGCGAGCCGAACTTGCGAGCCCGATCGATCTCGGCCTGCAGCGCATCCATGAAGCGACGACGGTTCACGAGGCCCGTCAGGTCGTCCGTGATCGCCTGATGCTGAACGACGGCGTGCAGGCGGGCGTTCTCGAGCGCAACGGCAGCCTGCGACGCGAGCCACTCGGCGAGCTCCTTCGTCTCGGACGAGAAACCGTTGTCGCCCGAATGGAGCAGGAGGGTCGTGTCCCCGTCGGCCGTGTAGCCGAGCGGTAGCAACAAGGTCGGCGCATCGGAACCTCCCACCGTGCCGATCCAGCCCACCTCCCGGCCCGACGCGAAGATCTGGCCACCGCTCGCCCCGGTCGACTCCGTGATCACCTCCAGGATCACCGGCAGCAGGACGCGCGGGTTGTGCGTGGCGGCGAGCGCATCCCCGACAAGGGCGAGCGCCTCGCGCGGATCGCGGCGATCCGACGATGAGCCCTTCCGCCGGTCCTGGCGTGGGCGCTCCCGGGCCCGTTCGGAGCCCGCGGTTCGCAGCGTCCAGATGAGCAGGCCGAGCGTTGCGAGGGTGCCCGCGATTGCCAGGACGAGCATCGTCCCGTTGACCGCCGCGACGAGTCCCTCGACCGACGCCTGGTCGAGCAGAACCATCATCAGGCCAATTCTTGCGATCGAGCGACCTCCGCGCTCCGCTCAGCTCCCTCAGCGGTTGCGCTCCCAGACGAGCCGAAGCCCTTCGAGGGTGAGGAACGGGTCGACGAGCTCGATCGTGCCCGCGTGGGGAGCAATCAGGTCGGCGAGACCTCCGGTCGCGATCGCACGGGCTGGAGTGCCGAGCTCGTCGCGGATCGCCTTGACGATCCCGTCGACCTGGCCGGCGAAGCCGTATACCACGCCCGACTGCAGCGCCGCGACGGTCGTCTTGCCGATGACGGTCGGCGGCTCGACGAAGTCGACCTTGCGCAGGCGGGCGGCGCGCTCGAACAGCGCGTCCATCGAGACCTCGATCCCGGGCGCGAGCACGCCCCCGACGTATTCGCCTTCCGGAGACACGACGTCGAAGTTCGTCGAGGTGCCGAAGTCGACGACGATGCAGGGTGCGCCGTAGCGGTCGGCCGCAGCAACGGCGTTGGCGATCCGGTCCGGCCCCACCTCACGCGGATCGTCGTAGCGCACCGGGATGCCGGTCTTCACTCCCGGGCCGAGCTCGAGCAGCTCCACGTCGGTGTAGCGCCCGGCGAACTCCTGGTAGGAACGGCTCAGCTGCGGGACGGTGGACGACAGCACGATCCCATCGACGCGGCCGAGGTCGAGGAAGCCTTTGTAGAGGACGCTGAGCTCGTCGCCGCTTCGGTTCCGCTCGGTTGCGATCCGCCAGTGCTCCGTCAACGAAGCGCCGTCGAACAGACCGAACACGGTCTGGGTGTTCCCCACGTCGACCGCTAGGAGCACGAGTCGCTAGAGGTCGTCGTCAGACGAGAACTCGCCGATCTTCTCGGCCAGAGCCTCGGCAGTGAGGCTCGGCTCGTCGCCTTCTGCGCGCAACTCCTCGACGGTGACGTCACTCGACGTCCAGACCTCGGTGCGCGGAATAATCCTGGTCGGGCGGTTCTTGTCCCAGACCCAGACGTCCTCCATCTTCAGGTGGAAGAACGGGTAGTTCGGCTGCGAGACCTGCGCCAGATCGAGCTTGTTGCAGAGGTACGTCGCGTCTTGCGTCAGCACGCAGTAACGGAAGAGCCCGAAGACGGCTGTGTACTCCCGCTTGAGCTGCAGCTCGAGCTCGGCCTCGAATTCGTCCAGCTCGTCGAGGTGACTCATGCTCCCGAGTCTAGCCTTGCGAGGAGAGTCTCAACCGGTCCCTGACCCGGCACCTCGAGGTCGGGATCCAGCTCTGCGAGCGGCTCGAGGACGAACCGCCGCTCGTGCAGGCGCGGGTGCGGGACGTTCAGCAGCGGCTCGTCGATCGTCTCGGCTCCGTAGAGGAGGAGGTCGAGGTCGAGCGTTCTCGGCCCGTGCGGCGCGCCCGCGCTGCGGTCGCGTCCGAAGGCCCGCTCGAGCTCGAGGAGCGCACCGAGGAGGGCCCGGGCCGTCAGGCCGGTCTCGAGCTCCACGGCGCCGTTCAGGAAGCGGGGCTGGTCGACGGGACCGACGGGCTCGGTGTCCCGTAAGGACGAGACCTGGATCACCTCGACGTCCGGCAGCCCGCGCAGGCGCCCGATCGCCGCCCGGAGGGTCACCTCGCGCTCGCCCAGATTGGACCCGAGGCCCACGAAGGCTTTGACCATGGCGGGGAGCCTAATTCCTGACTACTGTGCGCGGACGTGGCGCCCAGGCTCCTGATCGCCGTGGCCATGTTCTTCATGGCGGCCGCACCCGCCCGGGCCGACCTCGTGCAGCTCAACTGGACGCACGGCGGAGACCGACTCGCGCGAGCGGCCGGCGGCACGGAGCTCGCGCCCGAGCTCCGGATCTGGCGCGTTCCTGCGTACGCGGTCGCGGACCTGCGCCGGGCCGGCGTCGTCCGGCTCAGTCACACCGAGCGTGTCGTTCCCACACTTGGGCTGGCCCTCCAGCAGGCGACCGATCCGCTCGTCCCTCAGCAATGGTGGCGGGTCGCGGTCGGTGCGGACGCGGTCGATTCTCCCGGGCCCGGCAAGCCGGTGACCGTCGTCGACTCCGGCATCGACCTGACGCATCCGGAGTTCGCATCGCGGCCGAACACGACCGCGCTCAACAGGCAGACGATCGACGAGATCGACGAGGACCACGGCACCGAGGTCAGCTCGGTGATCGGCGCGCCGAACAACGGTGTCGGAGTCGTCGGTGTGTACCCCGACGCGGTGCTACGCGTGTGGGACGCGAGCCCGTTCGGCTTCCTCAGCGAGGGCTCGGCAATCCAGGGCATCTACGAAGCGGCCAAGCTCGGGCCGGGTGTCATCAACCTCAGCTTCGGCGGCGAGGACGACGATCCACTCCTCGACGATGCGATTCGGTTCGCGTTCCGTGAAGGCTCGCTCATCGTCGCGGCAGCCGGCAACGACGGTTCGACGGGCAGCCCGCCGAACTATCCCGCCTTCTACCCGCACGTGCTGACTGTCGCCGCGACGAACGAGGACAACCGCGTCGCCGCCTTCTCGTCGATCTCCCCGACGGTCGACCTCGCGGCTCCCGGCGTAAATATTCCTGTGGCAGAGCCGATGTCGCAAGAGCCCGCCGGCTACATCTCTGCGAGCGGCACGAGCTTTGCGTCGCCGCTCGTCGCCGGTGCTGCGGCCTGGAT
>Ga0307312_10001066_pt1 | contig 13773 bp, 11 predicted proteins | sample ER_DNA_202_FD_194489 | JGI IMG/M metagenome (GOLD analysis project Ga0307312, IMG submission 194489) | Bulk soil microbial communities from the East River watershed near Crested Butte, Colorado, United States - ER_DNA_202 | ecosystem: Environmental > Terrestrial > Soil > Floodplain | place...
CGCCAACGGCATGCTTCCGGCGTCGCCCGCGTCCTATAGCGGCTTAGCCGGAGCCCCCCACACGGACGGGCAGCGGTTCCCTCACGACCCCACCCGTGCCGGACGCCGCCTTCCCGTCGATCGTCCACACTGGGTGCCCCGCAACAAGGACGAGATGGACGCCGTTGGGTACACGAATAGGATCGTCGTACGTGGCCGTGTCGACGAACTTCCGAGGATCGAGGAGGATTAGATCCGCTCGAAGGCCGCGCCGTACCCGTCCCCGATCCGACAGCATGAGACGATCGGCCGCTCGAGCCGTCAGCCGAGCAACAGCCTCTTCGACCGAGATGATCCGCTCCCGAATCGCGTAGCGACCGAGAACGCGAGCCGTAGTGCCGTACAGCCGCGGGTGCGGGCGGGCGCTGAAGATCCCGTCGGATCCAACGAGCGCGAGCGGATGTCGGAAGATCGTGCGAACACTCTCCTCGGTCGCGTAGGTATCTATCGCCGCGACCGCGAGATTCGTCTCGGCGAGCAGATCGAGCGCGGCGACCAACGGGTCGACGCCCCGCTCCACCGCGATCTGTTGCAACGTCTTCCCGGTGTCGTCCCCGCGAGGCGGTCCGGCTTCAGCGATCGTGAACGCCTCAGGACCCTCCGTGCCGTACGGATTCTCCCAGCCCGGGATCCCTCGCCCGATATCCCGAACGATCGTTCGTCGTTGGGACGGATCATTCAAGCGGGCGACGATCGCCTCGGCCCCTCCATCGAGCGACCACGGAGGAAGGATCGTTCCGAATATCGTCGAGCCCGCCCCATAGGGATACTGGTCGAACGTAACATCGATGTCGGCGTGGGCCGCGTCGAGGAGAGCGAGCAGCGGCCGGATCAGGTTGGCGTCGCCGATCGCCTTGAGATGCGAGACATGGAGGGGCGCATCGGAGCGCCTGCACACGTCAATCATCTCCGTGACAGATTCGAGGACCCCCGCGGCCTCGTTGCGAACGTGGACAGCGACAGGGGCCCCCACCCGAGCGGCCTCGGCAGCGAGCGCGACCAGCTCCTCTGTCCCGGCGAAGAGCCCGGGCGCGTAGATCAAGCCGAACGAGAGCATGCGAGCGCCCGCCTCGAACCCCTTACGGGCTTCGTCGCCCATCAGGCCAAGCTCGTGTCGATCGGGCGCTCGAGCTTCTCCGCCCATCACCCGTTCGCGCACCGCGCTGTGGGCGACCGAGGGCACGAGCGTCGTAGCCGGCCGGACCTTCTCGAGCGCCTCGAGGTATTCCGCGATCGTCGACCACCCCCAGTCCTTCGGCCCAGCCCCCTCGAGCGGCAGCATGTAGTCGCGTCGGGCGCGCCACCGATCGGCCGAGAGAGGTGCCGGCGCAAGGCCGTCCGGGTTGATGACCTCGGTCGTGAACCCCTGCGCGATCTTGGGGATCATCCTGGGGTCACGGAACGGTTCGAGCGCGCTGTGAGCGTGCATATCGATGAAGCCGGGACAGAGCATCAGCCCGCTGGCATCGAAGATCGCACCGGCATCGGTCGTCGAGATGCGAGGTGCGACGTCCGCGATGCGACCACCCGTAACACCGACGTCGCCACGAAACCCTGGCGCGTCCCCCGGCATCACGGTTGCACCGCGGATCAGGAGGTCGAAGCGTGCCACAGGGCCGAGCTTACGCGCGGGCGCGGTGTGCCGTCACGATGTCGATGCCCGTACGTCGATCGCCGTGCCGCCTTTGTACACCGCGCGAACCTGCGAGATCGCGTCAAGGTCGAGGAGTGGATTGCCATCCACGATGAGGATGTCTGCCCGTTTGCCTGGCGCGAGCGTTCCGACGATGTGATCAACGCCGCACGCCGCTGCCGAGGCGCTCGTCGCCGCGAGGATCGACTCCATCAGCGTCATCCCGGCTCGTGCGAGGAGCTGGATCGAGTAGTCGAGATGCCCGAACGCGAAGTCGAAGCACCCCGCATCGGTGCCGGCAACGATCCTCGGTCCCATCCCCAGCTGGATGAGCCGCCCCACGTGCTCGATCCTCGTCTCGGTCTCCCGTTCGGCCGCCGTCAGATCTCGCTCCTCCGACTCGGTGAGCCCTGCGCGCTCCCGCCGATCGCGCAACCGCAGGATGGTGTCCCATCCGCTGGCTGCCATCGTCGGGCTGAGGTAGATGCCGGAGGCGACGAGGCGCTCGGCAAGCTCGTCGTCGAACCGCATCACGCCGTCGGGCTCGAGGAACTCGCCGTGCTCCAAGCAATCGCTCCCGGCTTCGATCGCCCTGCCCATCGCCTCGGCGGCTCGGCAGTGAGCGGTCGTTAGACGATCGAGGTCGTGTGCCGTTGCGACCGCCGCCCGCAGCTCCTCGAGCGTGTACGAGGCACGTCCTGGATCGGTCCCGATCGTGCCGCCCCCGCTCGCCATGATCTTGATGTGGTCGGCCCCTTCGCGGACCAGACGTCGCACGGTGTCCCGGATCTCGTCCTCGCCGTCGGCGGTTCCATTGCACCAGTGGAAGTGCCCGTCGGACGCCGTGATCGGCCGTCCGCTCACGAGCAGCCGCGGACCTTCGAACACGCCCCGCTCGATCGCATCGCGCAGCTCGAACCCGAGACGGTTCCTCGCCCCGTTGTCACGCGCGGTGGTGATGCCGCTTCGCAGATGGATCGAGGCGTTCTTCGCGCCGGCCATCGCCATCCGCTCGTCGGTCTCGGCGGCCATGTTCTCGTAGGAGCGACCGTCGGCGAAGAGTGAGAGATGCGCGTGTGCGTCGATGAGACCGGGAAGCGCCGTCGCACCGACGAACTCTTGCACGGCCCATTCGTCGCGTCGGTCAGACGGGAGAGCAGGGGCCGGGCCCGCCCAGTCGATCATCGTCCCTTCGATACGGATGACCGCATCGGTGACGGGATCGGCACCGGTCCCGTCGATCAGCTGATCGACCCGCAGAAGCGTCGTTGATCCGCCATCCATGTGGTTGCCCGCCGCCGGAAGCTCTGGTCCCGCGACGTGCCCATCGCGGAGGTGTCACAGTATAAGGATGCCCGAAGCCTCCCAGATGCGATGCGGAAGCGCCGGGCCCGATCCACGACCTCGAGCAGGCGGATGAGCGATCGGGCGATCTTGTCCGTCGAGGATCTCGTGGTGCGCTTCAAGACCCGCGGCGGGATCGTGTATGCCGTCAATGGGGTGAGCTTCGACGTTCGGGAGGGCGAGACCCTCGGCCTGGTCGGTGAGTCCGGGTGCGGCAAGACCGTGACCAGCCTGGCCGTGATGCGCCTCCTCCCGAAGGGATCGGCCAGCGTGCCCCGGGGTCGCGTCCTGTTCGAAGGACGGAACCTCCTGGAGCTTCGGGAATCGGCGATGCGCGACATCCGGGGCAAGGAGATCGCGATGATCTTCCAGGACCCCACGACGAGCCTGAATCCTGTGCTCCGGATCGGGAAACAGCTCACGGAGACCATCCGCGCCCATCAAAGGATCGGTCGGGTCGAGGCCCGTGCCCGGGCCGAGGAACTGCTCGCGATGGTGGGTATCCCCGCTTCGGGGCGGAGCATCTCCGAGTACCCACATCGGTTCAGCGGGGGCATGCGCCAGCGGATCGTGATCGCGATCGCGCTGGCCCTCGCCCCGAAGCTGCTCATCGCAGACGAGCCCACGACGGCCCTCGACGTCACCATCCAGGCCCAGATCTTGGACGTCCTGCGGGAGCTCGCGAAGCGATCGGGAGCTGCGATGCTCCTGATCACCCACGACCTCGGCGTCGTCGCGAGCATGACCCAGCGGATCGCGGTCATGTATGCCGGGTTCGTCGTCGAGACCGCGTCCACCGATCTGATCTTCGCAGCGCCCAAGCATCCGTACACCGTCGGGTTGCTCCATTCCATCCCGAGGCTCGAGGACGAACCGACCGACCTCGTGGCGATCGAGGGGATGCCACCCGAGCAGAGGCGTGAGCCGGTGGGATGTCCGTTCGCTCCGCGGTGCGCGTGGCGCATCCCCGCCTGCTGGACGACCAATCCGTCCTTGCGACCGGTCGCGTCGTCGCCCGCCGAGGATGCGGATCATCAGGTGGCGTGCCACAACCCACCAACGCTCGAGGAGGCGGACGCCGGCAGGCCCCTTCGATCCGGGTTCGGGGCGGCCCCTGGGCCCGGCCTATCCGCGCCACTCGTGGTGCCGGGCGAAGGGGGTCTGGAAAGGCCATGATCGCGCTCGGCGAAGCGAGCCTCCCGACATCGGGATCCGGGAGCGCGCCACTTCTTCGCGTTCGGGATCTCGTCGTCCATTTCCCGATCACCAAGGGGGTGTTGTTCAAGCGCTCCGTCGGAACGGTCCAAGCCGTCGAGGGCGTGAGCTTCGATCTTCATCGGGGCGAGACCTTGGGAGTGGTCGGCGAGTCGGGCTGCGGGAAGACCACGACGGCACGAGCGATCGTCCGGCTGAACTCGTCGATCTCGGGTTCGATCGTGTTCGATGGGCGAGAGCTCGTCGGGCTCGAAGGTGAGGCCCTGCGCCAGATCCGGCGACGCATCCAGATGGTGTTCCAGGACCCGTTCTCCAGCCTGGACCCGAGGATGAGGGTCGGGTCGATCGTCGCCGAGCCGCTCCGGGTGCATCGTGTTGGGACGCCGCAGGAACGGCGCGCGCGTGTGGGCGAGCTCCTCGAGGTCGTCGGGCTTCCTCGCTACGCCGCGGGGCAGTACCCACATGAGTTCAGCGGTGGGCAGCGTCAACGGATCGGATTGGCGAGGGCACTCGCCCTGCACCCGGACCTCATCGTGGCCGATGAGCCGATCAGCGCTCTCGACGTCTCCATCCGTGCGCAGATCCTCAACCTGCTGGCCCACCTTCAGCAAGAGTTCGGCCTCGCGTACCTCCTCATCGCACACGACATCGCGGCCGTGCGATGGATCAGCAACCGCGTGGTCGTCATGTACCTCGGACACGTGATGGAGCAGGCCTCAACGGCAGAGCTGTTCCGGGCGCCGCTGCATCCGTATACCGTCGCACTCCTCTCGGCGGTCCCCATCCCGAACCCCGTTCTGGAGGCCGGGCGTCAGCGGATCATCCTGAAGGGGGACGTGCCAAGCCCGGCCGCGCCCCCGGCCGGTTGCAAGTTTCACCCGCGCTGCTGGCTCCGGGAGGACCTCGGGAACCCGCCCGAGTGCGAGGAGGAGGAACCACCCCTGCGGCTGCTCCCGCCGGCTCACGAGGTGGCCTGCCACTTCGCCGAACGCGTGCTGGAATCTGCGGCGCAACGCCGAGCGGTGGCCTGGAGAGCTCCCACCGAGCCGCCTGGGACCAACCCGCATTGACTTCGCGTCGCCCCTGCGGCTAGCCTCCGAGAGCCCGCAAGGACGATCCACACACGCCCGCCGCGAGCAAGGCGGCAAGCTTTCGTCTGGATGGTGATGCCATGGGCGAGGACACTGATCCGAAGACCTTGATCTCGGAACTCCTGCAGGAACCCTTCGACCGGCGAACGCTCTTCCGACGGGCCGCGACGCTCGGTGGAGGCATGCCTGCCCTCGCGGCGATCCTCGCGGCATGCACGTCCACACCGTCCGAGAAGACGGCGCCAAGCGAAAGAACGAAGACGGTCGTGGTCGCCTCGGGGGCCGACGCCGTCACGTTGGACCCGGGTGTGTCGTTCGACGGACAATCGCCGCTCCTGTGGCGCGCCGCCTACGACTCGCTGCTCGAATACGACGGAGGCTCGACCAACACCGTCGGCAGCCTCGCAGCGAGCTACGAGGTCTCGTCCGATGGACTGACCTACACGTTCCACCTGCGGCCGAACGTCTCGTTCGTCGACGGCGAAGTTCTCGACTCGGCGGCGGTGAAGCTGAACGTTGAGCGCCAGCAGGCGGTCAAGCAAGGCGTAACGTTCGCGCTGTTCCCGCTCAAGAAGATCGAGACCCCCGACGACTCGACGGTTGTGATGCGGCTGGACTCGTTCAACGACGGGTTCCTATCGGCGTTCGCCGGCAACTACACCGTGAAGATGATCTCCCCGAAGGCGATCACGGATCACAAAGGCGACTGGGCCCAAGGGTTCCTGCGCAACAACATGGCGGGGACCGGTCCGTACATCCTCGAGTCCTATCAGCAGTCCGATAAGGCGGTCTTCCGCAAGAACCCGAACTATTGGCGGGGGTGGCAGGGCACCCACTTCGACCAGGTGATCGTCTTGTACGTGCACGAGCCGGCCACGGAGCAATTGCAGCTGGAGCAGGGGCAGGTCGACATCGCGCTGTTCCTGACCGATGACATCATCCAATCGTTCCTGAGCTCGACCGACGTGACGGTGACGAACGATCCCTCCTTCAACCTGTTCTACCTGTCCTTTTACTGCAAGAGCGGACCGACGTCCGACGTCCGGGTGCGACAGGCTCTCTCGCATGGGTTCGACTACGACACGTACATCGGCCAGATCCAGAAGGGCCTGGGCGCGCAGCGGGCACACGGACCGATCCCGAGCAACTTCACCGGCTACGATCCCACGACGCCCCAGTACGACTACGACGTCGAACGGGCGAAGCAGCTGCTCGCCGACGCTGGGTACGCGAACGGCGGGTTCCCCATCAGGCTCGTGTACGAGCATGGCTACGCGTGGAAGCCGCCCCTTGCTGAGCTCTTCCAGTCGAACATGCGTGACCTCGGGATCGACGTCTCGATCCAGCCGCTGAGCCCGTCGGCGTGGGCGGGGCTTCTCTCCAATCCGGATACGGCCGGACCCGCCTTCCCGGTCGTTTGGTGGCCGACGCTGAACACGCCTTTCGATTACATGTGGTCGCTCTTCCACACGGACGCGCAGGGGACAGCCGGGTACAACTGGGGCTATTACTCGAACCCGAAGTTCGACTCGCTCCTCTACGATGCGTCGGCCGTGTCGGACCCCCAGGAGCGGGACGCGATGTACGGCCAGGCGCAACACATGCTGGTGGAGGACGCTCCCGCACTGTTCATCATGGAGCGTGACTACCACCTGCCCAAGCGCCCAGACATCGAGGGCTTCGTCTTCAACGGCATCTATATCGAGACGCTGAACTTCTATGGCCTGAACCGTGCATAGGGACGCCAGGTCCTCGGCAACCGGCTGACGGGACCGGGCGGGCGTGGCCGCTTACATCGGACGCCGGCTGATCCTCACCGTGATCGTGCTGCTCGGGATGACCATCATCACGTTCGTCCTCAGCCACGTGGTCCCGGGGAACCCGGCCCGCCTCCTGGCGGGCCCGCACGCTTCTCAGGTCCAGGTCGAAGCCTTCGCCCACCGGTACGGGCTCGATCGGCCTCTACTGACTCAGTACTGGACGTACATCACCGGCCTGGTCCACGGCGACCTCGGCGTTTCGCTCACGACCCGCCGGCCGGTCCTCGACGACTTCCGCCAGTTCGTGCCGGCGACGCTCGAGCTGGTCCTGGCGGCCATGTTCCTCATCGTCCTGATCGGCATCCCGCTCGGGATGCTGTCCGGTGTGAAAGCAGGTGGCTTTCTCGACCACGTCACCCGGTTCCTGACGGTTGGCGCGGTCTCGATGCCGGTGTTCTGGCTTGGCATGATCCTCCAACTCGTGTTCTTCAGACGGCTCTCGCTCTTGCCGATCGGTGGCAGGCTGGAGATCTTCGATCAGCCCCCGCCACACCTGACCGGGCTGTTTCTCGTCGATTCGCTCGTGTCGGGAGATCTGCGGGCGTTCGGAGCCGCGATCGTCCACCTCTTCCTCCCCGCGATCACTCTGGCCGCCGGCAGCCTCGCCGTGACCGCTCGGATGACCCGCGCCTCGATGCGGGAGACACTGGGAACCGACTACGTCCGCATGGCGCGCGCCAAAGGGCTGTCGGAGGGCATCGTCCTCACGCGTCACGCGTTGCGCAACGCGCTCATCCCGACCATCACGGTTCTTGGACTCCAAGTTGGTGCGCTGTTCGGCGGCACGGTGCTCACCGAGGTCGTGTTCAACTGGCCGGGCATCGGACTCTATGCCGTCAACGCCATCCAGAATCTCGACTACTCCGCGATCATGGGCGTGACGCTCCTGGTGTCGGTCGCGTACGTCTTCGTGAACCTGGCCGTGGACATCGCCTACGTCTTCCTCGACCCGAGGATCACGTTTGCGGGACGGGTGGACGCATGACCGCGCCGGGCGGCGGAAGGGGCGGGCCGCTGGATGATCCCCAAGCTTCGGGCGGTGCCGCGACTGCGACCCTGGAGTCCGCCCTCGCGCCGACAGCTCCTGCGAGGCGATGGGGTGCCGCCGGGGTCCTTCGACACTTGGCGTCGAATCCGCTCACGGCAGCCGGGGCTGTCGTCGCCATCGTCCTTGTCCTGGTCGCTCTCGCGGCCCCATTGATCGCGCCGCACGATCCCATCGCCGTCGATCTCCCTCACCGTCTTCGTGCTCCAAGCTCGCGATTTTGGTTCGGGACGGACGAGGAGGGTCGGGACATCTTCAGCCGGGTCGTGTACGGGACCCGGATCTCGCTCTCGGCCGCGGCGGGGATCCTTCTGATCGCGGTCGTCGTCGGGGTGGCGGTGGGGCTCGTGGCCGGTTACGCCGGAGGCTGGGTCGACGAGGTGCTCATGCGGGTCACCGACATGTTCCTGGCATTCCCTTCCCTGGTACTCGCCATGGGGGTCGCGGCCACGCTCGGTGCGAGCCTCATCAACAGCATCGTCGCGATCGGGGTGGTTTGGTGGCCATGGTACGCGAGGCTCGTGCGGGGCCAGGTCCTGCGCCTCAAACAGGAAGCGTTCGTCGAGGCGGCGCGCGTCGCGGGAGCGACAGACCGCCAGATCGTGCTGACGCATATCGTGAGGAACGCGATGTCGCCGATCGTCGTGCAGATGAGTCTGGACGTCGGCTACGCCATCCTCACGATGGCGAGCCTGTCCTTTATCGGCCTGGGGGCGCAGCCGCCGACACCGGAATGGGGAGCGATGATCTCGGTCGGGCGCGATTACTACCTGAACCAGTGGTGGTACGTGACCTTCCCCGGGCTGGCGATCTTCCTCGCGGTCATGGCCTTCAACTTCCTGGGAGACGGATTGCAGGAGGCGCTCTCCCCCGAGACCACAAGGTGATCGCGGAAGCGATGGGTGCGTCGGGTCGAGGTGCGGCGCTTGACAAGGAGGACGACTGATGGCAAGGACGATCGTGTCGGGAGGCCTTGTGGTGACGCCCTCAGGGACGACCGCGTGCGACGTGGTGATCGAGCAAGGCCGGTTCACCGGCCTCCTGGAAGGCTCGTCCGGCATCGACGCCGACGAACGCATCGACGCGACCGGCCTGGTGGTCTTACCGGGCGGCATCGACGGGCACACGCACTTCTTGCAGGACGACCCCGAAAACACCGATGCCGCCCTGGCGGCTCCCCACCCTGAGGAGTTCGACGGGTTCACGAACGGCGGTCGCGGCGCCGCGGCCGGCGGAGTCACGACCGTGATCGAGATGCCGCAGGCGGACCCCTCGACCGTCACGGGGGAGCTCTACCATCGGAAGATCGACCTCGCCGCTCACGACGCCGTGGTCGATTACGCCCTGTGGGGCGGCGCGATCCCGGGACGCACGACCTCAGATCTCGCCGACATGGTCGAGGCCGGCGCCGTCGGGTTCAAGGCGTTCACGTGCAACTCGGACCCGACCTATCCGGGGCTCGACGACGCTCAGCTGATGCAGACCCTCGAGTTCCTCAAGGACACTCCGGTCATGCTCGGCTTGCACGCCGAGAACGACGCGCTGTTGCAGCGCGGACTCGCAGAGATGCGGTCTGCCGGCCGCACCGATCCTATGGCGCACGCCGAATCCCGCCCGCCGATCGTCGAGATCGAGGCTGTCAACCGGGCGATCTTCTTCGCCGAGCGAACCGGTGGATGGGCCCACATCGTGCACATGAGCTCGCCTGGCTCCGCCGAGCTGATCCGGCAAGCCAAGCAACGCGGGGTCCGGATCACGTGCGAGACGTGCCCCCAATACCTCGCGCTCGACCTCGACGACCTTGCCCGCTTGGGCCCGTTCGCCAAGTGTGCGCCGGCGATCCGGGCCCGTGAGGAGGTCGAGATGATGTGGCGCTACGTGGCCGATGGCGTGATCGACTGCTTGACCTCGGACCACTGCGCGTTCACGGCGGAGGTGAAGCGGTCGGGGCGGAAGGACATCTTTGATGCCCCCAACGGTCTCGCCGGGATCCAGACGCTCGTGCCGGTCTTCATAAGCGAGGCCCGTCGAAGAGGGCTCTCCTGGGAGCGGATCGCGCAGATGACCTCCGAGACGCCGGCCCTTCTGTGGCACCTGGCGCCCAAGAAGGGAGCCATCCGCGTCGGTACCGACGCCGACCTCATCCTCCTGGATCCGGAAGGCAGCTGGGAAGTACGGGGAGATGATCTCCTCCACACACACAAATGGAGTCCCTTCGAGGGTCGGACCCTGCAGGGGCGCATCATCCGTACGATCCTGCGAGGGGAGACCATCTACCGACTCGACGCGGAGGAGAAGGTTCTCGTCGGGGCGGGGTTCGGACGATTCGTCGCTCGACAGGAAGGCACGAGCCGGATCTAGCGTGGACACCTCGCATCGCGCGATCCGGTTCCACACGCTCGGCGGCTTGGAACGGCTCCGACTCGAGGAGGTCCCGGCGAGGGGACCCGGAGGCGATGAAGCGCTCGTGCGCGTCTTGGCCGCCGCCGTCAACCACCTCGATCTCGATCTTCTGGCCGGCACCTCGCGCTACGAAGTCCACGTTCCGCACACGCTTGGGATGGAGGGAGCCGGAGTCGTGGAGGCCGTCGGCGCGGACGTGACGACGGCTTCTCCGGGTGACCGCGTCCTCGTTGCGACGGACGTCGTCTGTGGCCACTGCACGTTCTGCGCCTCCGGTCGCAACAACCTCTGCACCGATGCGTTCCGGCCCGGCCTCACACACCCGGGTGCGTACTCCGAGCTCATGGTGGGTGCCTGCTCGCGGGCTGTACCGATTGCCCGACCAGATCTCCTTCGACAGCGCCGCATCCATCCAAGTGTCGTTCGGCACCGCGTGGCACATGCTCATGACGCGAGGGCGTCTCCGCGCCGGCGAAACCGTGCTCGTGATGGGCGCGGCTGGCAACGTCGGCCTCGGCGCCGTTCGGATCGCGAAGTTGGCAGGGGGCGCGCGTGATCGCGGCGAGCGCTCCGCCGAGAAGAACCGCGTATCGGGATCGCGCTCGGGGCATCCCTTAGAGCGTTCGTCGCGGCGGCATCAGAGTCTGAAAACCACTAACGGTATTTCAAGACCGTCGCCCCTTCGTCCGCTCGGCCACCCTCCCGGCCGGGGGCCTAGTCATGGCCATGGACCTCGGCAACGGGATTACGCAGGGCGGCTTGGGACTCTTGGGACTCGCCGACACAGGCAAGGAACAGCGGGCGGGCTCCCCGAGTCTGTCGCTCGGGAGTTAGGAATGTTCTCCATCCAAGCCAACGGACGCAGCAGTCGCTCGCGAGCCAGAACCAGAGTGAGCCTGACCGTGGTTGGGCTCCTTCTCGTCGGATGCTCCGGGCCCGGCACCGTGCCGACCCCGAACGACGCGCCAAGCCCGCCAGCCCATGAAACCGCGCCGACCTTGCCGCCGGAAGGGAGGCTCTTGCTGTACACCAATGCCGGCCCGGTGATCCTGAGCCACGTCCAGCACCAATCGACCTATCTTCAGCCCCCCGGCGAAGCTATCTACGGTCGCGACATGTCCCCCGATGGGTCGGAGGTTCTCGCGCTGCCTTTCCAGACCGAGCCGACCGGCATCACGCGGGAGCCGAAGATCCTGGTCATCGAGACCGAAACCGGTGGGAGGGCCGCCGATGTTCGCGTCGGGCCTAGGGGAGACTTGGGTCCAGCATTCTGGTCACCCGACGGCGCGAGCATCGCCTACCGACTCCCCATCTACCCGGTGGATCCGGCCAAGATCCATCCAGGGCCACACGGCGACCGAAGTGCTCACCTTTGCACGCTCGATCTCGGGACCGAGTTCAAGAGGTGCTTCCCCGATCTGCGGCGGGTCGACGACTTCAACTGGGCGCCGGACGGCCAGACGCTGGTGGTGGATGTCGTGGGCCCGAGCCCGTTGTGGCAGCTCGATATCTCCACCGGCCGAGGTCAATATTGGTTCCGTTGCACGGAAGCTGGATCGAGCGTGCCGGGCTAAGCAAGCCCGTAACGTTCACGAGCCCCGGATGGTCCCCTTCTGGCCGCTACGTCGCCGCCTGGGTCAACAACACGCCCGTCGTCTTCCGCGCCGACGGCCGGCTGACCACGGTTGGACGGAGGAGCCCGGAGTTCAGCGAGGCACTGGGGTGGTCGCCCGCCGAGGACCTGTTCGCCTTCGCCCGGGGCGACCCCGTACTTCACCGAGATCCGGCTTCTCGACCCCGAAACGGGCGAGGATCGGCGCCTCGTCTCAGCCCGAGGCTATCCGTACATCACGGGCCTTGTCTGGAGCCCCAGCGGCCGATGGCTGGCCATCCTCCGGTGGGGAAGCTCCTTTAATCAACGCATCGAGGTGATAGACGTCGCAGGCGACCAGCCGACTACCGCGACTAAACGGAGCGACTCCCCCGTCCTCATCGACTGGGGTCCGTGAGGCATCAAGAGGCTCTTGTATGCGGGCGACGTCAGGAGGTCACCGATTTCGACATCGCCCTGGAAAAAGAGGGGAGGGCGGTCCTTCGGGGCCGCCCTCTCAGAGGTCCATCGTGCAAACACGCTGACCTCTTCGACCGGCCTTGCGACCGGCTATGCCGTGTCGTGCCGCCCCGTCGGGGGCTCTCAGGTCCCGGGCGCTGGCGGCAGCTCTTAGCTGGCTAGCTATGCCCGTAGGTGGGCTCTGACCGCTGGTGGCTGAACCGGCTCGCGCCGCTCCGGTACCTGAACGAAGGGTACACGCGCCCTCGGGAAAACGCAAGGGTCCCCTTGCGCCCTTCACCGCCGATCGCTCCGCGCCTCGCGGGTCGCTCGGATGCGCCGCAGGCGATCGGCAACGGCCTGGCTAGATACCCGTAGCTCTCGCGCCACAGCTGCCTGGCCCGCCTCCTCGACCAGATCAGCCCACTCACGGCGCGTAGCTTGTAGCTCAGCTTCAAGCCGGCCGATGCGGCTTTCGAGCGAGTGCAGGTGCCGCTTCTCGGGCGTAGTCAGGTCCTTTCGAGGGCGAGGCATAACCTCAGAGTAGCCCAAGACGTTCTACCAAGGGTCACCTTGACGGAACTCCCGCGATTGGGGGCTGGGTTGGAAGAGAAGTTGTAGCGGCTGTCCTTGCCACACCGGAAAGGGGATCCCTTCCCCAATTGATGCTTGCGGTTGACTGAGGCTGGCCGTTTCAAAGGGGCTGGACTTCGGTCATCGGTAGAGCCCTCGAATCCGCAACTCGGGGAGTTCGCGCGGGACATCGATCGAGCCACGGTCTTGTGCCCCCTGATCTCGACGGCTATCTTTGTCCCCTGAATGACCTACCGAGTTTCAGGGGAATGCCATTCGCGTGAACGGACCAGGAGGGGACGTCTCATCATGAGGACGCGTCCGCGGAAGGCCCTGGCGATCATCATCCTGCCTGTCGCCGTGCTCCTCCTCACGTTGCCAGCAGCGACCGCTCTAGCAGGACCCTCAGCGACGGATCTTACGTCTCTGTCGACCGACGTGACCTCGACCGCGACCGACACCGTGGGCGACGTGACCTCGACCGCGACCGACACCGTGGGCGACGTGACCTCGACCGCGACCGACACCGTGGGCGACGTGACCTCGACCGCGACCGACAC
>Ga0307312_10001068_pt1 | contig 13770 bp, 12 predicted proteins | sample ER_DNA_202_FD_194489 | JGI IMG/M metagenome (GOLD analysis project Ga0307312, IMG submission 194489) | Bulk soil microbial communities from the East River watershed near Crested Butte, Colorado, United States - ER_DNA_202 | ecosystem: Environmental > Terrestrial > Soil > Floodplain | place...
TCCGTCCCAGCCGGTCCGAGAGCCAGCCGGCGACGAGCGGCATCGGCACGGACAGGACGATCAGCGCGTTGTACATCGGAACGGCGATCTCGTCCGGCAGGTGCAGGACGCGGCCGAGATAGAGCAGCGCGAAGAGGTTGACGACACCGAGCCCGCGCCCGCCCCCGCCGAGGATCGAGGCGAGGTAGATCCAGCGATGGTCGGGGTCGCGGAGGATCGTCCCGAACGCCTCCCGAACGCTGCCATGGGCGACCGCGGCCGCCTGGTCTGCGCCGGTTTCGCGGACGAACAGCAGGATCGCGAGGGCAATGACGACCGCCGGCAGGCCGAAGATGACCACCGTGTCCCGCCAGCCGAGATTTGCGATCAGCGGGTAGCCGACCAGCGCAACGACGACCGTCCCGACGTTGCCACCGGAGATGTGGGCGCTGATCGCGAAGCCCCGCCGGTGCTCCGGAAACTGTTCGGCAAGAAGCCCGTTGCCAACCGGATGCTGCGGCGAGCCGCCGATCCGCGAGACGATGTTGACCGCCGCGAAGGACGCGAACGTCGGGGCCGCGGCCTGGGCGGCGAAGCCACCACCGAACAGGATGCCGCCCGCCGCCAGAAGCTTGCGTCGCGAGATCATCCTGGTCAGCTTCGCGTAGCTCAGTTGGACCGCGCCGGAAGCGAAGCTGCCGGCGGCCGCGAGGAGGGCGATCGTCTCCGCGGTGACGCCAAATTCGTCGATGATCCGGAGGTAGACGATCGGCAGCAGGACGGCCTGGGCGTGGTTGACGAGATGGGCCAGGGACAACAGCCAGAGCGTTCGGTTCGGGTGGATGTCGTTGGGCACCGCCGCATGGTGGGGCATTCGAAGGGGCGGCGTCGCCACGTCGCGCCCGGTGCGGCCTGGCCCTGACTACGCGGATCGCGCGATCCGAGCTGCGAAGAGCCGATCGCCGCTCACGCTGGTCCAGGCCATGCCGTCCGAACTTGGCATCGGACGCGCCGGATCTCGAAGCGATCCCAGCCACGCTGCCGACGATTCCGGGAATCGTGCCGCGAACAGGTCGGCAAACTCCTGGACGAGGCCGCGATTGCGGCTCGTGGAGCGAAGGATCAGCATGCCCGACACGTTCCAGCCTGGACCGACTTGGCGCCGGATGGCCGCGACCTTGTCGGCGAGCCCGCGCATCGTGTCCCCACCGTCGGCGAGGAGGTCGACGATCTCGACAACGGCGATCTCTCGACGCGAGGCACGTTCGAGCTCAACGTCGATTGACCTGGACCGGCGTGCGCCAGGGTCGATGGGGCGTTCCGGACGGGCGATCCAGCCGCCGCCGCGCGCAATCGCGATGACCAGCTGCTGCCGACGCAGATGCTCCATGTCGCGCGGCAGGTCTGCGCCGGGAACAGCTTCGAGGAAGGCCGCCAGCTGCGCACCGACCGCCGCGGCGCAGGCGGCGAGGGTCTCGATCGACGCGGTTCCTGCGCCGCCGCGTTCGAGTCTGCTCCAGAAGGGTTGGGAGACACCCGCGCGGTCCGACGCCTGCGCCTGGGTCAGGCGCACGGCGATCCGGCTTTCCCGAAGACCGATCCCGATACGCTGCGCCAGGTAGCTGCTGCGACGTCGGCCGGTGATGCGCGCCGTGCCTGCGCGTCGATGAGGGTTGGCCATCGCATACGCCTCTGCCGCCCGGTCCATTGAGCCCACTGGATATTCCGTGCAGGATTACCGAAGCCGCTTGCCTCGCGGTTACGGGCCGATTGGCGCTCACTTATCCGTCACGGGCATGGCGGGCGTCCAGGATCAGGGACGAGACCGCAGTAAGCGCGCGACTAAGCCTGGGAGGAATAGAGATGGCCGGCGCCGTGACGAGAGCACCGTCGCGGGCGCCGGTCCAAGCGCCGGGCACCCGCGGCAGCGGGCCGGACATGGCGACGCCGCCGGCCCCCAGGACCGGCGGCGTCGCTCCCCCGGAAATTGCCTCGCGCGGCGAAGGCTGACGAGCCCCCGCGGGTCAGTACTGCGCGCGGGTCAGTACTGGAAGAGCAGCTCGCGGTACTTGGGCAGCGGCCAGAGGTCGTCCGCGACGAGCGTCTCGAGCTCGTCGACGACCTCCCGGAGCGCTTCCTGGGCCGGGATGACCTTCGTGGCAAAGGCTTTGGCCTCGGCCGGCACCGATTTCGCCTCGTGCGCATTGTGCTGGGCGTGCTCGAGAGCGGCGATCGCATCGACGAGCGAGTCGGCAAGGCCCGAGACACGCTCGCAGACCGAGGCGATGCCCCGCGACGAGGGCGCCGAGTTGAGGACCCCGAGGTACTGGGCGGTCGCCGGCAGGATCATCGTCGAGGCGATCTCGCGGGCACAGTTGGCCTCGATGTCTTGGACCTTGACGTAGCGCTCCCAGTTGATGTCGACCCGCGAGGCGAGCTCACGTTCGGACAGGACGCCAAACTTCGAGAAGATCGTCTTGGCCTTGTCGGTCGCCAGCGATGGCAGCGCGTCGACCGTCGAGCGATTGTTCGGCAGCCCGCGCTTGGCCGCCTCGGCGTGCCACTCCTCGGAGTAGTTGTTGCCGCCAAAGATGACCTGCTTGTTCTCTTTGACGATCCCCGACAGGATCTTCGTCAAGCCCTCGAAGTCGGCCGGCTTGAGCTTCTCGAGGGCGTCGGCAAGCTGCTCCAGCGAGTCGGCGACCGCGGTGTTGAGGACCGTCTGGGGCCAGTAGATCGGCGCCGACGAGCCGACCGCGCGGAACTCGAACTTGTTGCCAGTGAACGCGAACGGCGAGGTTCGGTTCCGGTCGGTGTGGTCCTTCGGGAGGACCGGCAGCGAGGTGACGCCAAGCTCGAGGTTGCCGCCCTTCTTCGAGGCCGAGGCAGAGCCACGCTCCAGCTGCTCGATGACATCGTCGAGCTGCGAGCCCAGGAAGATCGACATGATCGCCGGCGGCGCTTCGTTGGCGCCGAGACGGTGGTCCTGCCCGGCGTCGGCGATGCTCGCACGGAGGATGTCCGCGTGGACGTTGACCGCCCGGATGACCGCCGCGAGGAAAGCCAGGAACTGGGCGTTGGCGTGCGGGTCGTTGCCGGGATCGAGGAGGTTCTCGCCCTCGTCCGTGGCCATCGACCAGTTGTTGTGCTTGCCGGAGCCGTTGATGCCAGCGAACGGCTTCTCGTGGATCAGCAGCATCAGGCCGTGCTGCTGGGCGATCCGCCGCATCGAGCTCATCACGATCATGTTGTGGTCCGACCCGACCGAGGTCGGCTCGTAGACCGGCGCCATCTCGAACTGGCCCGGGGCAACCTCGTTGTGACGGGTCTTGGCGGGGATGCCGAGCCGCCAGAGCTCGCGGTCGAGGTCCATCATGAAGGCCAGGATCCGCTCGCGGATCGGGCCGAAGTACTGGTCCTCCAGCTCCTGGCCCTTTGGCGACGCCGCCCCGAACAACGTCCGGCCGGTCAGGAGGAGGTCTGGGCGCTGCTCGGCGAGCCGGCGGTCGACGAGGAAGTACTCCTGCTCCGGGCCGATGTTCGTGAAGACCTGGCTGACGGTCGAGTTGCCGAACCAGCGCAGGATCCGGAGGGCCTGCTTGCCGAGCGCGGCCTGGGAGCGAAGCAGCGGGATCTTGTGGTCCAGCGCCTCGCCCGTGAACGAGACATACGCCGTCGGGATCGTCAGGGTGACGCCGTTCGGCTCGACCTGGAGAAAGATCGGCGAGGTGACGTCCCATGCCGTGTAGCCGCGCGCCTCGAACGTCGCCCGGATGCCACCCGAGGGAAACGAGCTCGCGTCCGGCTCACCCTGGACCAGGTTCCGGCCCGAGAATTCCGCGATCGTCTGGCCGTCGCCGGACGGGGTCAGGAACGAGTCGTGCTTCTCGGCCGTGGAGCCGGTCATCGGGATGAACCAGTGCGTGTAGTGGGTCGCCCCGTGCGCCAGCGCCCACTCCTTCACGCCATGGGCCACCGCGTCGATGATCGCCGGATCGAACGGCTCGTGCCCCTCGATCGTCCGGCGCAGCTTCCGGAAGATCGGCTTGGCGAGGTACTGGCTCTGGGCTCCCTCGTGGAACACGTACTGGCCGAAGATGTCGGCCCCGGCGTCCTCGAGGTAATCCTGGGTCTTCGCGACCCGGTGGCTGGCGATCTCCGAGATGGCGGTCTTTCGGGCGGTCATGGCTCTCCTGTCGATGCCTCCGTGACGGTCGCCGGGCAGATGGGGTAGGCCCGGCTCATGGACGACGGGTCGGTCGAGTCGTGCAGAGCTCCTCCTCTGCGTCGGCGGCCGCAATCTCGTGCACCCCGCACGACCGACGACGAGATTCTCGGGTTTTTGGCAGCGTAGCACTGGCCTCGGTTGCGTTTCAGTGCCGACACGGTTGCCGATCTTTGTGATCGTTCCAAAGGGATCGCTCGAGGTGGCCGGCCCTGGTCAGCCCGGCGGGGGAGCGGCAGGCGGCGAGGGCGCCGAGCCGGGCGGAACGTGCGAGGAAGACGGCGTGCGGGCCGCCACCAGGTCATCGAGCAGCCGCCCGAACTCGCGCTCGACGTCGACGTAGCGGTCCGAGCGGTTGACGATTGCCAGCTCGCCGCTCCGCGAGAGACGCGTCCAGATCCGTCGGCGCGGCAGGTAGAACGTGATCGCGATGCCGCTGATGAGCAGGGCGAACGCGGTCCAGACAAACCCCTGTCCCGGATCCTTTTTGGCGATGAGTAGCGTGTACTCGCCGAAGCTGCGAACGCCGACACTGAAGTCGGTGCCGTCGGCCGGTGACGCGGTGCCGGCGCGGAGTGCGAGCGGCGGCAGGTCCGTGGCGATCGGGTTGCCGTCGGCATCCTCCCCGGTGATCCGGTACGGGACGATGAGGACAACACCAGTCCCATCGGTCGAGCGCTTGAGGAGCAGCTGGAGACCGACGTCCCGTCCGGGAACCGATAACGTCCCGTAGGGCAGCCCGGCCGCCTGGCCGTCGAGCGGCACGGAGCCATCCCAGAGCGGTCGCCCTGCAGCATCGCTGACGAGCATCCGGATCGCCGGCCCGAAGCCGTTCTGGTGGAACGTGTAACCGCCGACGCTCAGCGGGTCGTTCACCCGGATCGTCTTCCGGGCGATCTCCTTGCCGTCCTGGAAGACCCCGAGATCGGTCGTGAAGTCGGTCGCCTGGCCCGTCTCGAAGAAGCCGGGCGCCTCGAAGTCGTAGTTCTTGACGACAAGCAGCCCCGGCGTCCCGATCGGCTGGACCGTGAGCGAGTCGCCCTCGGTCACGATCAGGCCCTGCTCGTCACCGAACACCGACGTGACGACCGCCGCGATGAGGAACGTGATCAGCCCGAGATGGGTGAGCAGCGTCGCCATCTTCGTGTACTGGTGGCGATCGCCGTAGATATAGCTGTCGCCGTCGACCTCCGCCTCGCGCAGCTTGAAGTGATGGCGCCGAAGGATCGCTCGAACGGCCTCCGGCCCGACGCCGCTCAAGACGGCCCGATCGGGCAGGCTCGGCGCGAAGAACGGCTCCGGCTGGACCACCCGGATCTCTGTCGACTGGCGCCACAGGCGCGGCGTCCGATCGAGCGTGCAGACGACGATCGACACCACGAGGATGATCAGGCCGAGGGTGAACCAGGTCGAGCTGAAGATCCGGAAGACCTGGAGCCGCTCGAGGACGTCGACGACGCCGACCCCGAACACCGGGTCGTATCGGTCGTGGATCGCGGCCATCGCCGTCTGGTAGTCGGAGACCGAGCGGAAGGCGAAGCCGGGCAGCTGCCGGATCGTCATGCCGACGACCGCCATGAGCGAGAGGACGATGATCTGCGAGACGGCGAAGTTGACCGAGGTCAGCAGGCTCCAGATCGCGCGCCCAAGCCGGGCAGCGACGTTCGGCTCGATGGGTCGCGCCCGAGCGGCCCAGGCAAGGTCCGGTGTGGCGATCGAACGGACTCCTAGACGGGCGTCGAGGCGAGGCCGGCGCTCGTCAGCTCCGCGCTCGACGCCGTGACGGCGTCACGAGCTGCAGCAAGGGCCCGCTCGAAGTCCGCGATCAGGTCGTCGGCATCCTCGAGCCCGACCGAGCAGCGGAGCAGGCCGGGCGCGATCCCGGAATCGGCGAGCGCGGCGTCATCCAGCTGGCGATGGGTCGTCGACGGCGGATGGGTGACGATCGTGAAGACACCGCCGAGCGACGCGGTCAGTTCCGGGATCGACAGGGCGTCGATGAAGGCTTCCCCCGCTATGCGACCACCCGCGAGCTCGAAGGCGAGCATCCCCCCGCCGAGTGCGAGCTCCTGGTGCGCGACCGCGTGCTGCGGATGACTGACCAGCGACGGGTGGAAGACCCGCACGACACCGTCCTGGCGCTCGAGCCAGGCGGCGATGAGGGCGGCCGTCGCCGACTCCCGCTCGAGGCGGATGGCCAGAGTCGCGATGCCGCGCAGGACGAGGAAGGCCGAGTACGGAGCAAGGGCTGCGCCCGTGTCGACCTCTAGCGCCGCGACTGCGTCGATCAGCACTCGTCGACCGCAGACGACGCCAGCGAGGACGTCGCTGTGGCCGGACAGGTACTTCGTCGCCGACTCGATGACGAGATCCGCCCCGAGCTCGATCGGGCGGCAGAGGTACGGCGAGGCGAAGGTGTTGTCGACGACGTACAGCGCCCGATGGCGATGGGCGATCTCGGCGAGGGCGGCGTGATCGGCCACGACGATGGTCGGATTCGCGATCGTCTCGGCGTAGAGGATCCGGGTAGGGGCGGCCGCCAGCGCGGCCTCGACTCCGCCAAGATCCGTCACGTCGACGAACACGGTCGACACGCCGAGCCGGCTTAGAATGCCGCTGAACTGGGCCCGGGTCGTCCCGTAGGCTGCCCGCGTTGCGACGATCCGGTCGCCCGCCGAGACGATCGACAGGATCGCGGCGTGGATGGCCGCCATGCCCGTGGCCAGGGCGAAGCCCGCCTCGGCCCCTTCCAGCTCGGCAACGGCGGCAGCCAGCGCCGCGACGGTCGGGTTGTCGACCCGGCTGTAGGCGTAGCCGGGTACCGCGCCGGTCAAGACCGCGCCGAGCTCAGCCGCGTCCTCGCTCGAGAACGTGACGGTCTGGTAGATCGGGACCGAGGTTGGGCGCTGATCGACGGGCGGGACTCGATGAGCCGCCCGGATTGCCCGGGTGGAGAACCCGGCCTGTCGCGCGGGATCGGGTCTCTCCCTGTTGGCCTTCTGGTCCGCCATGGCCCGATGCTACACCGAGTCGTCCGGGCGGCCGCCGACGGCCAGCGGCAGACCCATGACCCGGTTCTTGCCGCTGCGCTTGGACGCGTACATCGCCTGGTCGGCGCTGATCATCAGCTCGTCGCTCGTCCGGCCGTCCTCCGGGAAGCTGACGACGCCGACCGACATCGAGGCCTCGATCCGGACGCCGGACACCGAGATGTCGAGCTCCGTGACACCGATCCTGACCTTCTCGGCAAGGACGTGCGCACCTGTCGGGTCCGTCTCCGGCAGGAGGGCGACGAACTCGTCGCCACCGTAACGGGCGGCCGTATCGATCCGGCGGACGCCGTTCCGAACGACGTCACCGACGCCGCGCAGGACCCGGTCGCCGAAGTAATGGCCGTACTTGTCGTTGATCGGCTTGAGCTCGTCGAGATCCATCATCAGGAGGCAGAACCCGCGATTCGAGCGAGCGCTCCGGGCGATCTCGCGGTCGACCGCCGCGAAGAAGTAGCTCCGGTTGTAGAGGCCTGTCAACGAGTCGATGGTCGACAGGCGGATCGCCGCGTCGCGGGCCCGTCGCTGTTCACGGGCGATGACCATGGCGACATAGGCGAGCAGGACGAGCGCGGTCAGGTTGATCCCGACGATTGCCACGGTGTTCGTCGTGATTGGGCCGTTGCCCGGCACGGTGACGGCCACGAGATAGCCGAGACTGGCCACCGCCGCGAGCCCGAACGTCACGCGCGGACTGACGACCAGGGCAGCCCCGCCCACGATGAGCGGAAAGGTGAAGAAGAACGGGCTCTTGTCGCCACCGGTCAAGAGGACCAGGAGCGTCGCGAACGTGATGGCGACGCTGCCTTCGACGACGAACTTGGCCGCGCCGAGGCCAGTTGGCGGAAGGAGATCGTGGACGATGAGCACAAAGATCCCCGCCAACGCGAGGAGGGCGAAGATCGATGGCTGGGTGTCGCGCCACAGGCCGGTGATCGCCACGATCGTCGACGTGGCAAGGATGAAGACCCAGCTCACGATCCGGACGACGCGATCGTAGGCACCGGACGGCACGCCATCGGGCTCGAATGGGGGCGTGTCGACGGTCAGGATTCCGAAGCCATCGGCGAACCCGTCGACGGTTTCCATGCCGTGGCCCAGCTCCATGGCGCTTCGCCGGCCGAGCAGCGGCGGCACGATGATCGCGCCCATGACGAAAAGATTGGCCACGACGGCAAACAGGATGAGCGTCAGGACCGGTTCGACCGGCACGGGTGGACCTCATTCGCGGTCACCGGAATTGTGCCCAACGCGTCCCGGTGGGGGCCATCTTAGCCGACGAGGGTCGACGCTCCGTTTCCTACCGAGTTCCCCATTGATATGACTGCTTGACCATCCTCAGATAGACAAACGTCTCCGTGTCTCGCACGCCGTCGATCGTCCGCAGCCGCTCGGCCAGGAAGCGCAGCAGGCCCTCGTTGTCTTCGCAGACGGTCTCGATCAGGATGTCGTACGTGCCCGCGGTGATCACCACGTAATCGACCTCGGGGAACTCGGCGACGCGAGCCGCGACCTCCATGAGCCGGTCCGCGTGGCAGCGGATCCCGATCATCGCCATCTGCTGGAAACCGAGCTTGAGCGGATCGGTGACTCCGACGACCTGGAGGATCCCGCGTTCGACCAGGCGGTTCGTCCGTGCTCGGACCGCTGCCTCCGAGACGCCGAGATCGGCAGCGATCTGGGTGAACGGCCGGCGGCCGTCCTGCTGGAGGTGCTCGATGATCCGCTTGTCGAGATCGGAGACGTCCTCGCCCGGCCGTCCCGCCGGGCGGCCCCGCGGCGTCGTCACGACTTGGGGCTCGGTTTCGGACTCGGCTTGGCAATCGGTTTCGGGGAAGCTGCGGCCGGCGACGCTACCGCTGCGGTCCGGCTCGGGATCGGCATGACCGCCCGCTGCTCGAGCGGCCACAGGAGTGGGTCGATGACCTGGACGAGGCGCTCGGCCTGCGCCTGACGAGTCGCGTCAGGCGACAGCGGCTTGCCCGTCGAGGGCCCGAACGCAATGAGGACGTTGAACCCGACGAAGAGATACGGCGGGCTGCCATCGGCCGGCGGCTTGCCGGGAGTCCACTTGACCGCCGCGCGGAGCGTCGCGCTGCTCCTGTACTGGCTGATTACGAGCGGCCAGTTGTCGATGGCGGCGTTGATCTGCTTGACGATCGGCGAGCTCGGGTCGCCGCCGGTCGCGTTCGTTACCGACAGCGGCAGACCGGCCCGCCTGATCACGTCGAAGATCGCATCGGCCGTCGCCGGGTCCGACAGGTGCGGATCGGGCGTGATGACGGGTGTCGGTGCGATGGTTGGCGGCGGAGCTGACGACGGGACACTTGCCGAACATGCCGTCAGCATCAGCGCAATGACCGCGGTTGCAACGCCGCGGCAAAGAGCCGAATGATTCGAAACTCGCATGGTCGGCCGGATGCTAGCACGGGGTTCGCACCCAAAGCCCCCCTGACAGAAGTACCGAGAGGTCCCATTCGTGCGTGAACAAGGCGCAGTTCACTCCCCGTCGAGCAGGCGAAGGACGGCTGCGAATCGCTCGATCGATGGTCGGTCGATCGGATCGAGGACGAGCTGGACCTCCCCGATCCCCTCGCGGGCATAGGCTCGCAGCTCCTCCGCCATCGACTCCGGGGAGCCCTCGAGAGGTGGGGCGGACTCGGCGATCGAGGTGTCACCCATCGTCCGGCCGGCGCCGCCCGAGAGACGGACCTGGACTGCGACCGTTCGCTCGATCGCAGCGGGATCGCGACCCACCTCCGCGCAGGCGGCGTCGACCTTCGCCCGCAGCGGCCCCACGCCTGCCGGACGGTTGGAGGTGTCGGCGTACCAGGCGTTCCACGAATCGACATACGGGGCCGTGATCCGGAGCATCCGCTCGCCGGTCGACCCGATCATCAGCGGCGGCCCACCGCCGCGCGGACCGCGCGGCAGGAGCTCGCAGTCACGCGCCTCGTAGTACGTCCCCGCGAAATCGACCGCCCCATCGCCGAGCAGCGAGCGGATGATCTTGAAGGCCTCCTCGAAACGGGCGATCCGGTGGTCGAACGGGACACCGAATGCCCGGAACTCCGTCTCGTTCCAGCCGGCACCCAGGCCGAGGACGAACCGGCCGCCGGAGATCTCGTCGATCGTGTCGGCTCGCTTGGCGAGGATCGCCGGGTTGTGGAAGGCAGTGCAGGCGACGAGCGGGCCGATCGTCACCCGGCTCGTGACGGCCGCCAGGCCGGCCATTGTCGCCCAGGCTTCCCACGGTCCTCGAGGGGCGCGGTCGGGCCAGCGGTACAGCAGGTGCTCGCCGAGCCAGATGGCGTCGTAGCCGAGGTCCTCGATCGCGCGGGCCATGTCGAGGATCTCGGGCCAGCGGACTTCGCGCTCGACCTCGGGAAGCTGGACTCCGACCTTGAGCGGCCGCGTCACCGGCCTGCCTGCTGCGTCATCGGGACTCCTGGGTCGTCATCGGGCGGCTTCCGCGAGGGCCAGCGCCGCGGTGTCGATCGCAATGAGCCCACCGAAGACGAGCCCGACGAGCGGCAGGCCGGCGATCACGAGGGCGACCGCCGCGATCTCGAGAAGGAGCCCGCCGGCGATCGCCTGGGCCAGTCGGGAGATCGGGTACACGGCGCGCGGCGCAATGAACAATGCCCAGATCACGATCAGTGCCGCGGGTGCACCAGCCGCGAGGGCAGCCTGCACCGGCAGTTCGCCTGACGCGTGGACGCCCCAATAGCCCAGGGCCACGATCGCGCCGAGCTCCAGGAAGAACCGCAGGGCCGCACTGGCCGAGACACGCATGGCCGGATTATGGCTGCGCACGGGTCGCCCCACGGCCTGTCGGCGCCACGTCGCGCCGGCGAGAGAATCCCCTCGTTTGGCGGATCACGCCAGTCCGCGTGCTCCCTAGTCGATCTCGATCGATTCGCGCCGCGTCCGGCGGCTCGAGCGGCTCTCCGACTCATCGATGCGCTCGATCCAGAAATCGACGATGGATCGGACGCCGAGAAGCTGCTCGCGGCCGGCATTGCGGAAATGATGCGTGGCCTCATCGGGCACGACCCGGGCCATGAGCCCGCGACCTCGTTCGCGCAGGCCCGGGGCCTTCTCGAGGCGCGCGAGCCGTGCTTCGAAATCGGCCATGGGGTCGCCTTCGCCGCTGGCCACGCGGTGGGGTGCTTCCCTCGCCCGCAGCGACCTGCCTGCTGCCCGGGTCGGGGTTCGTCGTCCTTCGGTCATGGTCGTCCTCCATGTGACGCTCGGGGAGCCGCGTGAACCGGTGCGTCGAACCTGATGCGCAACGTCTGGCCCTCCATCTTCGCCCCGCGCGTCGGCGCGTCAAGCAGCATCCGCGGCAGGACCAGGCTTCGTCGCCAGGTACCGACATGCAGGACGAGCTCGTCACCAGTCCGCGACAGGCGGACCTCGTCTTTCGAGGCGAATGGCAGCTCGAGCTTGAGCACGTACCCGTCCGCTTCCTTGATCACCTCGTACGGACGCCCACGGTAGAGGATCTCGGCCGGGTCGCCGTCGCCGAAGAGGGCAAGGCCGACCTCACGCAAACGCTCGATGCCAACCATCTCGCGGTCGAACATCGGGACCGTCCGCACCGGCACCGGGCCGAACTCCTGCTCCACCACCGGCAGGTAGCGCTGCTGGATCTCCCGCAGGCGGGCGAAGGAACCGCCTGGGTCCGGGGGCAGGACGCGGTTGGCGACGACGAGATCGCTCGGGTACCCGAACAGGTGGAAATAGGTGAAGGACCGCTGGGCCTCCGCGATCGACATCTTCTCGAGGGCGAGGACGACCCGGACCGTCGACTGTTCCGGATCGGCGAGCAGCTTGTGCAGCCGATCGAGCCGACGGAGCAGCCGCTCCGCGGCCTTGAAGACCTCCTCCCTCGGCATCGGCACGCCGAGCATCCGCTGGAGGACCGGGCCGCCGATCCGCGAGACCCTCTTGCCGATCGGGGCGATCCGCTCGACCCACCAGCGGCTCGCCTCGGGGAGGGACAGGAGGCGAAGCGTCTCGCCGGTTGGCGCGGCGTCGACGACGATGACGTCGAACTTGCCCTGGTCGACGTGGTCGGCGATCCAGAGGAGGTTGCCGAGCTCGTCCATGCCCGGCAGCACGCTCATTTCCTCGGCTAGAACCTCATCGAGGCCATGCCACGCGAACAGGTCGGCGACATAGTTCTGGATCGTCCGCCAGTACCGGCCGATGTTGTAGTAGACATCGGGTTCCTGTGCCCACAGGTTCGGCGCGATCTCGGAGGGCTCGGGGCCGAGCTCGATATCCAGGGCGTCGGCCAGGCTGTGGGCGATGTCGGTCGAGAGGACGATCGTCCGGTCGCCGCGCGCGGCACAGAGAATGGCGCTGGCAGCGGCGATGCTCGTCTTGCCGACACCGCCCTTGCCGGTGTACACGAGGATCCGGACCATGTCGCCTCTGTCGGTCGGGCGCTTCGCGGGGCCCGTAATCGTACGCCGAGTTCCGTCCGTCGGCGGCAGCCGGAAGGCGCGCCTAGGTGAAGTCCGGAGATCCTCCGGGCTGCGCTTCTCGAGGCACTTGTACGTGGCGCTGTCGATGCCAAGAATCCTGGCATGAGTCTCACCGCTCGGCAGCTCAACCGGGCCACCCTTGGCCGACAGCTGCTCCTGCGCCGCGAACCGCTCAGCGTGGTCGAGGCCGTTCGCCGCGTCGTCGCCCTGCAGGCGCAGGAGCCCGCCTCACCGTATCTCGCCCTCTGGAACCGGCTCGTCGATTTCGAACCGAAAGAGCTCGACGCGGCATTTGCCGACGGAACGGTGGTCAGGGCGTCGCTGATTCGCCTCACGCTGCATGCGGTGCACGCCGAGCACTACCCGACGTTCCACAACGCGATGCTGTCAAGCCTGCGTGCCTCACGTCTGAACGACCGCCGCTTCACCACCAGCGGGTTGTCCACCGCGGACGCCGACGCGCTCCTCCCCCATCTCCTGAAGTTCGCGGCCCGACCGCGCACCAAGGCCGAGATCGAGGACCTGGTCGAGGCGCGGTTGGGCGAACGCAATCCGCGCGCGTGGTGGGCGCTGAAGACGTTTGCACCGTTGCACCACGCGCCGACGGGTGCGCCGTGGACGTTCGGCACCTCGGCGGCGTTCGTGGCAGCTCCAACCAGGCAGGGTCCCGAGTCGACGGACGAATCAGTCCAACAGCTCGTCCTGCGGTATCTGGAGGCGTTCGGGCCGGCCTCGGTGGCGGACTTTGCCCAGTTCACGATGCTCAGGCGGCCGGCCACGCTTCGGGCGCTAAAGGCGCTCGGCGACAATGTCGAGGAGGTCGGCGGCCCGGATGGGGTGACGCTTTTCGACGTGCCCGGGGCTATCCTCCCGGCCGAGGACACCGTCGCGCCGCCGCGGCTGCTGCCGATGTGGGAGAGCATCCTGCTCGCGTACTCCGACCGCAGCCGGGTGATCCCGCCCGACGATCGCCGGCTGGTCATCCAGCAGAACGGTGACGTCCTGCCGACGCTGCTCGTCG
>Ga0307312_10001070_pt1 | contig 13746 bp, 14 predicted proteins | sample ER_DNA_202_FD_194489 | JGI IMG/M metagenome (GOLD analysis project Ga0307312, IMG submission 194489) | Bulk soil microbial communities from the East River watershed near Crested Butte, Colorado, United States - ER_DNA_202 | ecosystem: Environmental > Terrestrial > Soil > Floodplain | place...
CGAGACGGCCGGGCCGGTCGCCGTGGCGGAAGCTCTCGGCGATCTCGGAGTCGCCGTACAGGTCGACGCCGGCCTGCCAAAGTCCGGGCTCCTCGACGAGCGCACATAGGACGAGATAGCCGCCGTACGACCCGCCATAGATTCCGAGCCGGCCGTTCGACCACGGCTGGTCGGCGGCCCACCGGGCGGCATCGATCATGTCGAAGGCGTCGGCGTGACCCCACTCATCGTGATTGGCGTTGCGGAACTCGCGGCCGTACCCGGTCGAGCCGCGGAAGTCGACGTCAAGGAAGGCGAAGCCCTCGCGGGCGAGAAGCTGCTTGAACGGGACCCAGGCGCGGTAGGCCTGCCACGTCGGGCCACCGTGGGGATAGACGACCGTCGGGACGCGCGTCGCGCCGCGCTTGCCGGTCGCGCCGGCCGGGCGCCAGAGCGTCCCCTCGATCCGCCGGCCGTCGCGCGCCTTGAAGGAGATCCGCTCACCTGCGATCGTCCGGTCCGGGCGGAACGCCGACTCGAGCACGACGGGCATCGAGCTCGTGACCTGGCGCGGGCGGGCACCGGCGGGCGCGACGCCGGGCACCGGCAGCAGCCACAGGTCCTGCGGCCGGGCCTCGCTCTCACCGATCGCCGCCAGCCAGGCGCCGTCGGCGAGGAAGCCGACCGAGCGCCAGACACCCGGCCACGGGTTGACGACCTCGCCCGCGCCGGCTGCGACGGTCGGCGGCGGGTTCTTCGGCGGGCGGCCGCGGCCGCGCTTCACCGGCGTCGTGCCGCCGATCGGGGCGACGACCAGGTCAATCAAGGCGTCGTGGATGTGGCCGTGGACGAAACGGCTGCCGTCGGGCGACGGCAGGGCCGCATAGCCATAGCCGCCAGTGGGCTCGCCGTGCTCGCGGCGGCCGGTCGTGAGGACCGTCCGTTCGCGTCCGTCGGCGGACAGCCGGACGACCTGGAACCAGCCATCGGCATCGGACAGGTAGAGGAACCCGCCGCCCGGCACCGCCCGCGGCCCGGCCGCCCATTCCTTGCCGCCGCCTGCGATCCGGCGCTCATCGCCGCTGGCGACGTCGACGAGGTGGATCTCGCTGAGTGCGAAGGCCGGCGCGCGGAACGTGGCGACCGCGATCGTCGCCCCGTCGGCGGACCACGCAAAGTCCTCGACGTCGTAGCCGACCGGTGTCAGCGTGCGCGGCTCGGGCGGATGCGGATCTCGGGCCGGGCGACCGCGCCGTGGCACCGGGGCGTCGACGACGTTGACCTGCGACCAGCCGCGGCGTCGTGAGCGGAAGGCGAGGCGCAGTCCGTCGGGCGACCACTGCGGCATCGAGACGCCGGCCGGATGGCTCGCCACGAGCACGTCACGGCCGCCATCGGCATCGACGATCCGGATCTCCTCGCCGCGGGTGTAGGCAAGCCGACGGCCGTCGGGCGACCACTGCGGGTCGGCGACGTCCTTGTCCGACGCGGTGACCTGCGCCGGACTGCCGCCACGGAGCGGCAGGACGACGAGCTGCCTCGCGCCGGCGACCTCCTGGGTGCACACGGCGACCCGGTCGCGCGGGTGGAGGCGGAACTCGCGCGGCGTGTCGACCGCGACCAGGCGCTCGATCGTCAGCCCACCCGTCGCGGCCGCGACCGTCGCCCCGGATGCCCGGGCGCCCGTTCCGACTGGCTCCTTCATCGATCCTCCTCGGGGTTCGCGGCAGCCGCCGGCCAGCCGATCCGCGCCGCCCACGGTCCGATCATCGCGTGATGGGCGCGCACGTGCCCGTGGAGATCCTCGTAGGCCCAGCTGAACCCCTCCGGGTCGAGCCATTCGTCGTCGGTCATCGCCTGGATCGCCGCCCCGAGCCGGGCCGCGCCGGCGGCGTATGCCGTCCGGAGATCCGCGGCCGGCGTGCCTCGGGCGGCCCGAACCTGGCGGTCGTTGAATGCATCGAGCCCCTCGGGCGGGAGGTCGGCCCACGCACCACCTGCTTGATGGGCCTCGAGCGCGCGCGCCCCCTCCTCGAACCAGCCCGCGAGGTGCGCGACGTGATCGGCGAAGGTCCACGGCTCGCCGGTCGGCGAGATCCACACCTCATCGGGTGTCGTCGTCATCAGCCGATCGAAGTCGGCGAGGATCGTGTCGGCGCTCGCCCAGAACCGCTCGCGACCGGTCGCGAGGGATGCCCGGGTCGGTTGGGGGTCGGGGCCGAACGGGTCGTTGCCGGTCTGGCGCTCGCGGAGGGCGTCGGCCCACGGCTCGAGGACGGTCAGGTGATCGACGGCATGGCCGTGGAGGACCTGCTGGACCCAGCCCCAAGCGGCATCGCTCCGGATCGTCTCGAGGGGCAGGGTCCCGGCGACCTGGACGACCCGATCGTGGGCGGCCATGCCCCGTCGCCGGAGATCGGCCGCGGCGACATTGGCAAAGAGCGGCCGGCGTTGCTCGTTGAAGGCGTCGAAATCGCCGCCCGCGTAGTAGTCGTCGTCGGTCGGCCACGGGCCGCCGCGGACAACGTCGGTGATGTAGCCGGTCGCGAGCTCCCACCAGTCGACGACATGGCCGACGTGGTCGAGCATCGACCAGTCGGGACCACCGGCGTCCGACGGCGCGGCGCCCGGCAGTCGCCACGCTGCATCGTCGAGCCCGGCCCAGACGGCGACGAACCGGTCGTGGACGGCGGCCTCGTCGGCCCAGTAGTCGCGGGTCGGCGAGCGGAAGTCGATCGCCCGCAGGTCGCCGAGGGCGTCCCGGCGCAGGTCGACGAGGCGCTCGGTCGTGGTCGCCGTCACGACCGCTTCGGCGCCTCGGTCGACGGTCGGCCGGCCGGGCCGTCCGGTGTCCGGCTGACGCTGGCCTCGAGCTGATCGCCGAGCTCGACCGTCCGGCGGAAGGCCGCCCAGACCGCCTCGGACAGGACTGTCCGCAGCCGGCCGGACTCGAGCTCATGGAGCGCCGCCGCCGAGGTTCCCCCGGGCGAGGTCACCATGTTCCGCAACTCGGCCGGATGCATCCCCGACTGCTTCGCGAACAGCGTGCTCCCCTCGAGCGTTTCGACGACGAGGTCGTGGGCGAGATGGCGCGGGAAGCCGAGGTGGACCGCGGCGTCGATCAGGGCCTCCATCACGAGGAAGACGTAGGTCGGGCCGGTGCCCGAGACGGCCGTGGCCATCGCCACCATCTTCTCGTCGTCGACCTCGATCTGGATCCCGAGCGCGTCGAGGAGCGCCGCGGCCTGGGCGCGCTGCTCGGCGGTGGTCTGCGGAGTCGCGTACCAGACCGTCACGCCCTTGCCGAGGCGAGCCGGCGTGTTCGGCATCGCCCGGATGACCTGGTCATGGCCGAGCGTCCCGGTGAGCGCCGCGGTCGTCGCGCCGGCGAGGACCGACAGGACGACCTGACCCTTGCGCAGCCGCGGTCCGATCTCCCGGCCGACCTTCGCGAGCATCTGCGGCTTGATCCCGAGCAGGACGACGTCGGCGCCGTCGATTGCCTCGAGGTTGTCCCCGACGACCCGGATCCCGTATTCGGTGCGGAGGTGGTCACGACGCTCCGGGCGGGGGTGGCTCGCGACGATCTGGTCGGGCGCGACGAGCTCGCCTCGGAGGAGGCCGGCGATCATCGCCTCGGCCATCACCCCGGAACCGACCGTCGCGATCGTCTTGCCGTCGAGTGGGGTCATCGGGCCGGAGTATCGCATGCGAATTCGATCGGATCGACGCGGGCGCGGCGCCCAGCGGAACGAAATTCGGCGACCTCGGCGGTCCGGGCGGTGCCGCGTCGACGGTCGCGGCGCCAGGCCGTCAGCCGCTGATGGCCGTCGCGAGGACGAAGAAGCGGCCGCTCGTCGTGACCTCGACGTCGCGGAAGCCCGCGGCCTTCATTGCCGCGGCGATCTCGTCGACGGAGCGGAACACCTTGACGATCGAGAACTCGCGACCGTCGTCCAGGCGACGGACGGAGCGGTCATCGGCGGGGGGCTCGTGATCGACCGCACCCGAGCGGGGATCGGGAAGCGAGTCGATCAGGGCGATCCGGCCGCCGGGGGCGAGCCATCGGCCGGCGAGCCCGAGGAATGCGGCCGTTCGGGCACGCTCGATGTGGCTCAGCCAGAACCCGGCGAACAGGGCGTCCGCCGGGGACCCGTCGACGGTCGTGCCATCGGCGATCGCGCGATCGGGCTCCGCCCACGCGTCGCGGACGTGGAGATGGGCCCGAAGGCGGTGGGCGACGAGGCGTTCGCGGGCGCGGGTGAGCGGTGCCTCGGCCGCGTCGTACATCCAGAGCTCGCCCTTCGAGGCGAGGAGCGGTGACCACCAGCCGGTCCCGGCCGCGAGCTCGACGATCCGGCCCGCGATCGGCAGGTTGTCGAGCCAGCCCCCGGCCGCGTCGAGCTCGGCGTTCCAGGCGGCGTCGTGGATCGGGCCGTGCTCGTACCGGCCGCGCCGGAGGTACCAGTCGTCGTACTCGGGGGCGCGAGCCTGGTAGTACGCGATCATGTCCGGATCCGAGGGCAGCGGCGCCCGTCCGGAGGGCCTCGTCGAGCCACCTTCGACCGGTTCGCCCGCCGCCGGCGCCGCCGGCGCCGACAACGCCGCCCGAGCCTCCAGCGCCGCCCGAAGCCGGAACCGGAGGAACTCGTTGTCGCCCGCCTTGCCGAGGCAGTCGGGGCAGAGCTTCGCGAATCCCTCGAGATCGTCGGGCGAGCGAACCGTCCACGACCGCCCGCACCAGAGGCACGCGAAGGTCGGCTGCGGCGGGTGCGCCGTCGGCGAGGCCACGGTCAGCCGATCGGCGTCCAGCCGGTCGGCGGCGAGATGTCGCGGAACGCCTCCGGATCGAAGATCTCGGCCAGCATCTCGATTCCGTCGACGACCCGCGGACCCGGCCGCGAGAAGTACGACGAGCCGTCGAGCGCGATCAGGTGACCGCGCTGGATCGCCGACAGCTCGTCCATCCATTCGGGTCGCGACGTCCGGTCCCATTCGTCGACCGTCTCGCGAAGGTGGTAGCCGCACGGCATCAGCAACAGGATGTCGGGGTCGACCTCGGCCACGGCGTCCCACGTTGTCGGGCGGGCCGGGCTGCCGTCCTGGCCGAGCACGTCCCAGCCTCCGGCACGCCGGATCTGGTCGGGCACCCAGTGACCGACGGCGAACGGCGGATCGAGCCACTCGAGGCCGACGACCCGTGGGCCGACGAACCCGCCCTCGCGTCGCTGCTGGGCCTTCGCCTCGATCGCCCCGAGCCGCGCCCGGAGGCGCTCGACCAGCTCGACCGCAGCGTCCTCGGCCTCGGCCATCGCGCCGACCGTCGCGATCGTGTTCAGGATGCCCTCGACCGACGTCGGCTCCAGCGAGATGACGGTGGCGTCCATCTCGAGGGCGCGGACGGCGTCGTTGACCTCGCGATAGCCGACGGCGCACACCGCGCACAGCTCCTGGGTCAGGATCAGGTCGGCGTCGGCTTCCTCGAGCGCGGCCTCGTCGAGGTGGTAGATCGCGGATCCGCCATGCACCGCGTCGCCGACGCGCCGGTGGATCTCGCGGCTCGTCGCGCCGACGAGATCCAGCGCGTTGCCGGTCATGACGGGCAGTCCGACGACCTCGGGCGGCCAGTCGCATTCGTGCGTGACGCCGACGAGCTCGTCGCGCAGCCCGAGGGCGCAGACGATCTCGGTCGCGGAGGGAAGCAGGGAGACGATCCTCATCAGGGGTCGAGTGTAGGGCGGACCGGCCCGGTGATCCGAACCTCGCCCGAGCAGGCAACCTCAGCGGATATCCGTCACTCGCTCGCCGAGGTCGAAGGCGGAGCCCCGCGACGCCATTCGCCCGAGGTTTCTGAGGCCGAGCTCCGCGAGGCCGTCAGCCCGACGGTTTCAGCTCGTCGACCATCGCCCGGGCGGCGGCCTTGTCGGTGAACCACACCGCGTCGATCTTCGTGTAGTTCGCCCACTCGGGCGGCAGCGACTCCTCGGGGAAGATCGCGTTCACCGGGCACTCCGGCTCGCAGGCCCCGCAGTCGATGCACTCGTTCGGGTCGATGAACAGCTTCCGGTCGGTGCCTTCCTCGTAGTGGATGCAGTCGACGGGGCAGACCGACACGCACGAGATGTCGAGCACGTCGATGCACGGCTCGGCGATCACATAGGCCATGGGGTTGATTCTCCTCGACCCATTCAGTGGAGGCTCGTCGGTCCCGCAGCGGGGCGGACCCGAATCCTAGCACCGCCGCGCAGTCATCAGCCTCTCGGAGGCGCGACGGTGATGGCTTCGCGCATGCCCTTCGCCCAGTGGCCCGGGATGTGGCACCCGAGAACGAGCCGGCCGACGATGGCGGAATCCGCCGGAACCGTCCAGACGAGGTCCACCCGCTGGCCGGAGGCGACGACGATCCGGATCCCGGCGACGTCCGGCGCGACGCTCACGATCGGCGTCGGGCCGGGCGGGGGGTTCGCCGCCCCGGCCTCGGCGGCGTCCCACGCGTCCTGGACGGCCGGGTCGCCGATCACGGCCTCGTGGACCTCGAGCCCGCCGTTGACGACGTGCAGGAGCACGGTCTCGCCGGGCACGACGTCAACCGGATCCGGCAGGAACTGCCAGTCCTTCATCACGATGTTGACCTCGCGCGGCGCGACCGACGAGCCGGGCACGATCGGCGGGGTCGCCGGAGGCGGACCGGTGTCGCATCCGGCGGCGACGACCGCGATCGCGATCGCGATCGCGAGCAGGGTCATGGCGGCGGCGCTCCGGGCGCCGATTCGATCGGGCACGGGCGGCAGTCTATGACCGTGCCCGACCGTCGTGCGCGACGCCCGTCCCCGCGCCTTGACACACCCGAGAGCGCAATTGCACAGTGCGGCATCGCTTCGCCCGCGCGGATCGCCGTCACCGCGTCCGTCAGCGACGACCATCCGGCCCCAGACCGAGGTACCGCTTGGCGCTCCCGTCACCGCCCGCCGCTCCCGTTGCGCCGCAGGCCCGCCCGGGCCAGGGCGACGCGGTGCCCGCGATCCGGCTCGAGGGCCTGACCAAGACCTTCGGCGACAACGCGGTCGGTCGTCGGGTTGCGCAGTCGATCCCGGATGCCGGCGGCACGTTCCCGCTCGTCGCGGTCGACCACATCGATCTCGACGTTCGTGACGGTGAGTTCTTCTCGATGCTCGGCCCGTCCGGATCGGGCAAGACGACGACCCTCCGCATGATCGCCGGCTTCGAGCTGCCGACGGAGGGCAGGGTGCTGCTGCATGGCGTGGACGTCACCAGCCAGCCGCCGTTCCTGCGCGACGTGAACACGGTGTTCCAGGACTACGCCCTGTTCCCGCACATGTCGGTCGGCGACAACGTCGCCTACGGCCTGCTCGTCCGCAAGGTGCCGAAGGGCGAGCGAGCCCGCCGGGTCGGCGAGGCGCTCGACATGGTCCGCCTGAGCGGCTACGAGCGGCGGAAGCCCGGCCAGCTGTCGGGCGGCCAGCGCCAGCGGGTGGCCCTCGCCCGGGCTCTCGTCAATCGGCCCCGGGTCCTGCTGCTCGACGAGCCGCTCGGAGCGCTCGACCTCAAGCTCCGCGAGGAGATGCAGATCGAGCTCAAGTCGATCCAGCAACAGGTCGGGATCACGTTCATCTACGTCACCCACGACCAGGAAGAGGCGCTCACGATGAGCGACCGACTCGCGGTATTCAACCACGGCCGGATCGAGCAGGTCGGGCCGCCTGCCGACGTGTACGAGCGGCCCGCGACCGCCTTCGTCGCGGGGTTCGTCGGAACGTCAAACCTGCTCCGCGGCGATGCCGCGCAGTCCATCGTGGGACGGCCCGGCACCTTCACGGTGCGACCGGAGAAGATCCGGATGGCCGAGCCGTCGGATCCGGTCGGGGCGGACGAGACGTCGGCGCTCGGCCACATCCGGAGCGTGGTCTATCTCGGACCGGACACCCGGTTCGTCGTCGCGCTTGACGCAGGGTCCGAGCTCGTCGTCACCCAGCAGAATCTCGTCACCTCGTCGATGGATGCACTCGCCCTGGAGGGCAGGACCGTCCGCCTCATCTGGAAGGCAAACCACAATTACCCGGTCGCCGACTCGGGTTCGTGAGCTCGCGCCAGGCATGGCGGCGCATTGGAGGAGGAGCAGCAGATGCAGCATCGGAGGATCCTCACGGCACTCGCCGTGACGGCCATCGTCGTGGCCGCGTGCACGGGCGGCTCGACGCCGGCGCCCAGCGCCCCGGCGGCCAACCAACCACCCGCCAGCCAGCCGCCGGCGAGCCTGGCGGCCAGCCAGCCGGCGCCGAGCGTCGGCGCTTCGCTCGGCCCGACCGAGGGCGCCCTCAACCTCGTGGCCTGGGCGGGCTACGTCGTCGGCGGAACCGGCGGCGAGCAGGTCCAGGGCTACGACTGGGTGACGCCGTTCGAGACCGCGACCGGCTGCAAGGTCACCGTCAAGGTCGGCCTCGACTCGGCCAACATGGTCCAGCTGATGAAGACGGGGCAGTACGACGGCGTGTCGGCGTCGGGTGACGCGACGCTCCGCCTGATCGCCGGCGGTGATGTCTCGCCGGTCGACTTCAGCCTGATCCCGAACTACGCGAACGTCTTCGACGGCCTGAAGAACCAGCCCTACAACACGGTCAATGGCGTCGGCTACGGCGTGCCCCACGGACGCGGCGCCAACGTCCTGATGTACGACCCGAAGGTCGTGACGACGAAGCCCGACAGCTGGAGCACCGTCTTCGAGGCGAACTCGCCGTACAAGGGCAAGGTGACGGCCTACAACTACGCGATCTACGTGGCGGATGCCGCGCTGTACCTGATGGCGACGAAGCCCGAGCTCGGGATCAAGAACCCGTACGCCCTCGATGAAACGCAGCTCGCTGCGGCCAAGGACCTGCTCCTCCAGCAGAAGGGCCTGATCAGCAAGTACTGGGGGACGGCCCAGGAGGAGATCGACGGGTTCACCAACGGCGACATGGCGATCGGCTCAGCCTGGCAGTACCAGGCCAATACGATCAACGCCGCTGGCGGCAAGAAGGTCGAGTTCGTCAAGCCGAAGGAAGGCGCGACGGGCTGGTCCGACACCTGGATGCTCTCGTCGAAGGCCAAGCACCCGAACTGCATGTACGCGTGGATGGACTACATCATCTCGCCCAAGGCGAACGCGGATGTCACCGTGTACTTCGGTGAGGCGCCGGTCAGCCCGCAGGCGTGCGCGGAGGCCGAGAAGCAGTCGGCCGGCCATTGCGACGCGTTCCACGCCGCGGACGAGACCTACTTCAAGGATGTCTACTACTGGAACACCCCGACCAAGACCTGCCTCGACGGACGGGGCGACATCTGCACCGACTTCGACGCCTGGACGAAGGTCTGGACGGAGGTGACGGGCGGTTGATCGCCTGCCAACGGATCGCTCACCGACCCCCGGCGGCCTCCCGCCGGGGGTCGTCGCATCGACCGTCCGGATCTGATCGACCGCGATGACCGCGGAGCCACGACCGGTCGCCTCGCCGGCATCGAGCCTGATGCGCTCGATCGCGGCCGCCCTGTACCGTCGTCCGCGGGCCCAGCTGGCGCTCCTCCTGGCGGCGCCGCTCGGCTGGCTCGTCGTCGCATATCTCGGATCGCTGGCGTTGTTCTTCATCACGTCGTTCTGGTCGGTCGATTCGTTCAGCGGCAAGCTGATCACGACGCCGACGCTCGACAACTACGCGGCGGTCCTGAGCGCGCCGGTCTACCGGACGATCGCGGTCAGAACCCTCGTCATGGCCGCCCTCGTCACGATCACGACGATCGTCGTCGCCTTCCCGATCGCGTTTTACATGGCCCGAATGGCGTCGGCCAGGACGCGCGGGATCCTGGTCGTGTCGATCCTGCTCCCGCTCTGGAGCGGATACCTCGTGAAGGTCTATGCCTGGCGGCTGATCCTCAGCCAGGGCGGGGTCCTGAACTCGGTCCTGGCGCCGCTCGGGCTCAGTGGGCCTGGCTACAGCGACGTTGCGGTCTGGCTCGTCGAGAGCTACCTCTGGCTGCCCTACATGATCATCCCGATCTACGCTGGGCTCGAGCGGATCCCGACGTCGTTGCTGGAGGCCTCGTCGGACCTCGGCGGGCGATCGTGGATCACGCTGCGCCGGGTGATCCTGCCGCTGGCCCTGCCGGCCGTCGTCGCGGGCTCGATCTTCACGTTCAGCCTGACCCTCGGCGACTACATCACGCCGACCCTCGTGTCGAACACGAAGTTCATCGGCAACGTCGTCTATGACTTCATGGGCATCGCGGGCAACCAGCCGTTCGCGGCGGCCTACGCGATGGTCCCCGTCTCGATCATGCTCGTGTACCTCCTGATCGCCCGCCGGCTCGGCGCATTCGAGGCGCTCTGATGCTCCTGCCGCGTGGGATCCGGATCGCCCTGCGCGTCGCCACCGGCTTGACGATGGCGTTCATCTACGTGCCGATCGCCCTGATCCTCCTGTACTCCTTCAACGCTTCGAGGGTCGCGGCCTGGCCGATCTCCGGGCTGACCCTCGACTGGTACGGGAAGGCGCTCGCCAATGCCGGGATCCGCGACGCGCTGGTCACCTCGGTCGAGGCCGCGATCGGCGCGACCATCGTGTCGCTCGTCCTTGGCAGCCTGATCGCGATCGCCGTCCAGCGGTACGCGTTCTTCGGCCGACAGACGCTGAGCTTCGTGGTCATCCTGCCGCTGGCTCTGCCCGGGATCGTCACGGGCATCGCGCTGAACACCGCATTCCGGGCGCTCGGGCTCGACTTCGGGCTGATCACGATCGTGATCGGCCATGCCACATTCTGCGTCGTCGTCGTGTTCAACAATGTCGTCGCCCGTTTGCGGCGGACGTCGCGAACCGCGGAGGAAGCGTCGATGGACCTCGGCGCGGACATATTCACGACTTTCCGCCGGATCACGTTCCCGGCGATCCGGTCCGCGCTTCTCGCTGGAGCGCTCCTCGCGTTCGCCCTGTCGTTCGACGAGATCATCGTCACGAACTTCACGTCCGGAGCCGGAACGCAGACCCTCCCGCTCTGGATCTTCACCAACTATCAGCGACCCAACAACCTGCCGCTGGTCAACGTGGCCGCGGTCTTCGTCCTGCTCCTGTCGATCATCCCGGTGTATCTCGCGTCCAGGGTGACGTCCGACCCGGCGGCGACGGGCCGGACGTGAGCCTCACGGCGCGACGGCCGACCGACGGGACCTGAGGCTCGGCTCGGGCGGACCGCTGCTAACGCTCCCAGCGCACGGGCTAATGCTCCCAGCGCAGGCCGGCTTCGCTGGCGAGAGCGATGGCCGCGAGGACCGCGAGCGAGGCGAGGATGCGGGCAACGTTCGTGATGCGACGACGCATGGTGGGCACTCCTCCGGCAGCCGCCGGCGACGGATGGCGATCGACCCCGATCGTGGAGTGCCCGGTCCGGAAATCGCTGCCCGCAGTGTCGCGTGCGACCGTTATCTCCGGCTTACCCGGCGGTCACATCGACGGCTGGTAGTCGTCGTCGAGAAAGCGCTCGGGGTCGTCGCGGAAGTCGAGGAAGCAGCCCTTGCCGCAGAACCAGTAGGTGGTCCCGTCGTGCTCGATCTTGAGGTCGGTGGCGGTCGTGTCGACCTCCATCCCGCAGACGGGATCCTTCTCGATCGGCATGTGGACAACTCCGGTGCAGCGACGGTTCAGTACTCCCCGGGAGTATAGGCGACGTCGTCGTCCGGGCCCCGGACGACCCTTCGGCCGCCCGGCGCGTACGATCCGCGGCATGACCGATCCCCTGCTCCAGGATCCGCGAGCCGCGCTCCTGGCCGAGCGCGCCAGGCTCCGTGCCGGGATCGCCGAGGGGATCGTCGCACCGGGCCCGATGACCTACGGGTCGCAGGCTGCTGCAGCCAGCCAGGTCTTCGAGCAGCAGCGCGACCTCGCCCTGCGTGATCGGAACGAGCAGCACCTGGTGGCGGTCGACGCGGCCCTCGCCCGGCTGGACGACGGGACCTACGGCACGTGCGCCCGCTGCGGCCGCCCGATCGCCCCGGAGCGGCTCGATGCCCTGCCCTGGGCGGCCCACTGCATCGACTGCCAGCGAATCGTGGCGCGCAGTGGCTGACTCGGTCGAGGCGCGTCCGGCCGCCGCTCCGGGCGATGCCGATACCGTGCCTCTCGTCACGATCGACGCGATCCGGGCCGCCGCCGCGATCCTCCGCGGCATCGCGATCCGGACGCCGCTCGTGCCCTTCGGTCGGCCCGAGGCACGGCGCTTCCTGAAGGCCGAGTCCCTGCAACCGATCGGCGCGTTCAAGATCCGCGGCGCCTACGTCGCGGTCGCCTCTCTGCACCCCGACGAGCGCGCACGCGGCGTGATCACCTACTCGTCCGGCAATCACGCCCAGGGAGTCGCCCGGGCCGCGCGCCTGCTCGGCGTTCCGGCCGTGGTCGTGATGCCGTCCGACGCCCCGGCCCTGAAGAAGGCGCGCGTCGAGGCGGACGGCGCCGAGGTCGTGGTCGTGGGGACCTCGAGCGAGGAGCGCCAGCGGGTCGCCGAGGAGATCGCCGCGTTGCGCCGCCTCACGATCATCCCGCCGTTCGATGACGACCGGATCATCGCCGGCCAGGGCACGGTCGGGCTCGAGATCGCGGAGGACCTGCCCGATGTCGCGGCCGTCCTCGTGCCGATCGGGGGTGGCGGGCTGGCCAGCGGGATCGCGGTCGCCCTCCGGGCGCTCGTCCCGGGTGCGCGGCTGATCGGCGTCGAGCCGGAGCTGGCCGCCGACGCGCGGGACTCCCTGCGCCAGAAGCGGATCGTCCGCTGGGCGCCGGCCGACGTCTCGCGGACGATCGCCGACGGGGCGCGGACCACGGCGATCGGCAGGCGCAACTTCGCCCACCTGTCGCGGTTCCTCGAGGACGTCGTGACGGTCTCGGAGTCCGAGATCGCGGCCGGCGTCCGGCTCGCCGCCGAGGAGAGCCGCCTGGTTGTCGAGCCGACCGGCGCGCTCACGGTGGCAGCGCTGGCGTTCCGATCCGCCGAGGCCGGCCTCGACGGCCTGGCCGGACCGATCGTCGCCGTCGTGTCGGGCGGGAACGTCGACCCCGAGCGATACCGTCACTTGCTCGAGGCACCGCTCCCGGGCTGACGCGGGGGCTCCGCGTCGGGCGGCATGAGTCCCGGGCGGCTCAGATTCGGGCCCGACAAGCGTGGTCGCACTCCGAAACCGCCGATTTGGGGGACCGGCATTGCTCAATGGACAGCAGATTGAGTCCTCTGGGACTCGGGGCGGAGGAGCCGTCAGCCACGAGGAGCCTCAGCGCCCCTCGCGCTCGCTCGCCAGCCGCTCCGCGAGCCGCGCCTCGCGGACCCGGATCGCGTCGCGCTCGCGATCGGAGCGCCGATCCGAGACCGCCTCCTGGGCTTTCTCGTGGAGCATCCAGCCGGCCAGGATCCCGAACAGCCCGGTCAGGAACAGGATATCCCCGGTCAGCCACATCACGCCGCCCGCGATCTGCTGGTCCTCGAGCACGGACGGCCCCCACGTCCGGACCGTCGTCGCGTAGTGGGCGTACAGGACGACGGTCGAGTTGAGGATCGTGACCGCGAGGAACGTGTTCTGCGGCATCTGCAGGAAGACGTACATCGCCCGAACGGGATGCGGCATCCGCCATGGACTCGGATCGAGGCCGACGGCCGGCCACCAGAACAGGAGGCCGGCACCGAGATAGAGCGCGTGCTCGAGGTCGTGGATGGCCGGGTTCTCGAGCGCGGCAT
>Ga0307312_10001071_pt1 | contig 13745 bp, 10 predicted proteins | sample ER_DNA_202_FD_194489 | JGI IMG/M metagenome (GOLD analysis project Ga0307312, IMG submission 194489) | Bulk soil microbial communities from the East River watershed near Crested Butte, Colorado, United States - ER_DNA_202 | ecosystem: Environmental > Terrestrial > Soil > Floodplain | place...
CCCATTTTAAGTCAAGGGTAGATCAATGGGTAGTCATTTTGGCAGATGGGTAGATCAATGGGTAGTCATTTTGGCAGATGGGTAGATCAATGGGTAGTTGAAATTGCAGATGGGTAGATCAATGGGTAGTTGAAATTGCAGATGGGTAGTACGATGGGTAGTCGAAATTGCAAATGGGTAGTACGATGGGTAGTCGAAATTGCAGATGGGTAGTACGATGGGTAGTTGAAATTGCAGATGGGTAGTACGATGGGTAGTTGAAATTGCAAATGGGTAGTACGATGGGTAGATCAATTTTCAAAATGGGCAGATCAAAACAAGAAAATGAACTTCAACGATCCAATATTGTCCACCTGCTAAGAATAATTTAGTTTCACAATTTTGCATCAAATGGTTTAGATGTTCACGCTATAGATTCTTCTAAAGTAGCAATAGGGGATATAAACCAAAAAATAAGAGGAAAAAATATTTCTTTGCATTTAAGCCATTTTGAAGCAAGACAAACCTTTACCATTTGATAGTAGCTATTTTGATGCAGTTTACTCACACATGTTATATAATATGCGTTTCACAGATGTGGAACTGAGCTATCTTTTCAAAGAATCCAATAGAGCATTAAAAAACAATTGTTTGCTGTATTTTTCGTTCCGAAGTGATAAAGATGTTTTGTATAATAAAGGTAAGAAAATAGGTAGCAATATTTATGAAATAGATGACTTTCAAATCAGATTTTCTACCAAGGAACAAATAGAGTCATTTTTAACAATCTATTTTGAAATCAAGGACATTGAGGAAAGTTATGAGGAGCCCGTAAGTCTTTATCTTGTTTTCTGCAATAAGAAATAATGAAATAAATCCAGAGGTCTTCGACCGTCGGTACCCAAGACGCTATCGGTTCTAAAATAGGATTTTGGTAATTAAAGAGGACTACAAAGCTTTAGAGTTTTCTCTTACTTGCTTTTGGAATTAGTTTATTCGAGCTGAGTGGATAATTTTTCATATTATTCTAGAACAACAAGCAATTAGTCGACTTATGTTCCATTACCATTAGCAATAAAATTATATTCTCGTTATGAAAATTTTTAATTCTATTGCAGATGTCAACTAAACGGTTTTCTCTTGCCCCTGATATATTCCCACCAAGTGGTGATCAACCGACAGCTATAGATCTACTTGCAAACGGGATAAAACATGGTAAAAAGTTACAAACTTTACTGGGCGTGACAGGTAGTGGGAAGACCTTTACAGTGGCAAATGTAATTTCAAGGACAAACAAAAATACACTTGTGATTTCTCATAACAAGACACTGGCAGCTCAGCTTTATTCAGAGTTTACACAGTTCTTTCCACATAACAACGTTGGCTACTTTGTAAGCTTTTATGATTATTATCAGCCTGAAAGCTATCTTCCCCAAACTGACACTTATATAGAAAAGGATACAGAAGTCAACGAAAAAATTGAAAAGATGCGCCTTGAAGCTACTGCGATGCTGATGTCAGGTGAGCCTACAATAATAGTCTCAACAGTTTCGTGTATCTACTCGCTAGGATCTCCACAAGAATGGGATCAGAGTGCTATTACTCTGTCAAAGGGAATGGAAATTGATAGGAAAACTCTCATTCACAAGCTTATCGAGGCCCGATATGAACGAAACGATATAACTTTATCACCAGGGAAATTTAGAGTCAAAGGCGATATTATTGACATAATACCTGGATATTCTGAAGACATTATAAGGATATCTTTATTTGGTAACCAGGTTGAAGAGATAGGTGTTCATAATAGCGTTACCATGAAGAGAAAACGTAGTGCTGATACTGTCAAGATATTTCCCGCAAAACACTACATAATAGATGAGGATACAAAGACTGATGCATTATCATCCATACGTGGTGAACTGGAAAGGTGGCTTCCAAAACTTCCAGGGGAGCTTGAAAGACAGAGATTAACATCTAGGACCAAATATGACCTTGAAATGATTGAAGAGTTAGGTTACTGCTCTGGAATTGAAAATTACTCGAGACATCTTGACGGAAGACGCCCTGGACAACCACCATTCTGTCTTCTTGATTTTTTTGGAAATGATTTTTTGCTTGTAATAGATGAATCGCATGTAGCGCTGCCACAGATTAGAGGAATGTTTCATGGTGATTATACCAGGAAAAAGAGTCTTGTAGACTATGGATTTAGACTCCCAAGTGCATTTGATAACCGTCCACTAAAATTTGAAGAGTTTGAGAAATATCTAAAATCAACAATGTTTGTCTCTGCTACGCCATCAGATTATGAAAGAAAAAATAGTTCTGCAATTGTAGAACAGTTGGTAAGGCCAACGGGCCTTGTTGATCCAGAGGTCGAGGTAAGGCCAACAAAAGATCAGATAAAAGATATTATAAATGAGATAAATATGCGTGCGTCCAACAACCAAAGGGTACTTGTCACAACCCTTACCAAGAGAATGGCTGAAGACCTTGCAGAATATCTTGCTAAAAAGGACGTAAGGGTGAGATATATGCACTCTGAAATTGAAGGACTAGAAAGGACTGAACTCATACGCCAGTTAAGAATTGGAGAGTTTGATGTACTGGTTGGTATTAATCTATTAAGAGAAGGTCTTGATATACCAGAAGTTGGTCTTGTAGTAATACTTGATGCAGATAAAGAAGGATTTTTGCGTAACACAACAAGTTTAGTGCAAACATTTGGTAGGGCATCGAGAAATATTGATGGAACCGTAATAATGTACGCAGACAACTTTACACAGTCTATGAAAGAAGCGATATCCGAAACTGAGAGAAGAAGGAAAAAGCAGATCGCTTACAATCAAAAATATGGAATTACACCAAGGACTATAGTAAAGGCAGTTGCAGAGAGGGAAGATCAAGCAGGAATCGACGTAGAAATCAAGTCAATGTCAACAAAGGATCTTTCAAAGCTTGCGATTGAAATTGAGACAAGCATGAAAAGACATGCTGAAGACCTGAACTTTGAAAAGGCGATAGAATTAAGAGAACAGCTAACAAAGATAAAAAGAGTGTTAGACACTCAGATTATTGAGGCCTCAACTAGTAGATAGGGCAATAATAGGTGTAGATGGATAAATGAATAACATTAGTAATAATGTGGGTCGTGATAGTATAATCATCAAAGGTGCACGGGAGCACAATTTAAAGAATATCAACCTTGAAATTCCCAAAAACAAACTCATAGCTCTAACGGGTATTTCTGGATCTGGTAAATCAACTTTAGCCTTCGACACAATATACGCAGAAGGACAAAGAAGATATGTTGAATCTCTTTCTGCCTATGCAAGACAATTTTTGGAGATGATGGATAAACCTGATGTTGACTCCATTGAAGGTCTATCTCCTGCGATATCAATACAACAAAAGACCACTAGTAAAAATCCACGCTCGACAGTAGGTACGGTGACAGAAATATATGATTATCTGAGATTACTTTATGCCAGGATAGGAGTACCTCACTGTCCTCAATGTGGAAGAAAGATTACGACGCAATCTGCTGATTTTATAACAGATACAATATTAAAGACATCAAAAGGAAAAAATGTTCTTTTACTAGCTCCAATTATAGAATCAAAAAAAGGAACGTATGAAAAATTATTTCAGGAGTTAAAACAAAACGGATACGGTAGGATAAGACTTGATGGTCAAATAATCAATTTGAATAAGGATGATAATGAAAATGACAATGGTAACGATAACAAGAAAGATACTAAATATCCTAGGCTTAACAAACACAAGAAACACACAATAGAAGTCATTGTAGATAGGATAAGGCCCTCAGTTGAGGATAGGTCGAGGTTGTTTGATTCAGTCCAGACTGCCTTAAAAACAGCAAAAGGCATAATCAAAATTATAGTTGATGATAACAGTGAAACAGTTTACTCACAAAGAAAGGCATGCACAAAATGTGGAATAAGTGTTCAGGATCTAGAACCTCGTTCATTTTCATTTAATTCACCGTTTGGTGCATGTAAACAGTGTAATGGATTGGGTATCAAAGTTGAGTTTGACCCGGAATTAATTATTCCAGATAGAACAAAGAGTATTTTAGACGGTGCAATAAAACCGTGGGCAGGCCACTTTGCAACATTTAGATCTTCAATGTTGCGCGATGTTGGAAAAAGATTTGGTTTTAATCTCTATCAGTCCATATCAGCCATGACAAATAAGCAAATTAACGTTATTCTATATGGTACTGATGAAAATATCCATTATAGATATGAGTCTAAAACATCTGATTCTACTTGGGAATATCGTAGTTCTTTTGAAGGAGTCATTCCCAATTTAGATAGGACATACGCCCAGACAGATTCTGATTCGAAACGACGTGACATGGAGCAGTTTATCAGAGAGCTGCCTTGTGAGCTTTGCAAAGGAATGAGACTTGGTCCTGATTCTTTGGCGGTCAAGATTGCTGGCAAGTCTATTATGAACATATGTGATTTGTCAATTGACAGTTGTTATAATTTTTTCATGACACTTTCTCTTTCAGAGACTGACAGTTTTATTGCAAAGAATATTCTAAAGGAGATAATATCAAGACTTGAGTTTCTTAAGAATGTCGGACTCAATTATCTTACCTTAAACAGGATGACCTCAACACTATCTGGTGGCGAATCGCAGAGAATACGTCTTGCTACACAGATTGGTTCTAACCTTACAGGCGTCTTATATGTACTTGACGAACCTACAATTGGTCTGCATCAAAGGGATAATAACAGATTAATTGAAACACTGAGAAAATTAAGAGATCTTGGAAACACGCTGATAATAGTTGAACATGATGAGGAAGTTATTAGGAGCTCAGATTGGGTTATCGATATTGGAGAAGGGGCAGGAATCCATGGTGGAAGGGTCGTAGCAAATGGAATGCTGAAAGAAATTATGCAAAATGAGGATTCTATAACAGGAAGATTTCTTAGAGGAGATGATACGGTTCATCACAAAGATAGAGTAAGAAATCCCAATAGTTGGCTGACACTTCACAAAGCCATGGAGAACAATCTAAAAAAGATAACAGTAGATTTTCCTCTAGGGTGTATGACGACAGTAACTGGTGTATCGGGATCTGAAAATCAACTCTTGTAAATGAGATACTCTTCAAAGCAATGTCAAATCACTTTTACTCATCTAAGGAAAAGCCTGGCTCTCATGAAAAGATTACAGGTCTTCAAAACCTGGACAAAGTAATAGGAATCGACCAATCTCCTATTGGAAGGACACCTAGGTCTAACACAGCAACATACGTGAATGCTTTTGGTCCCATACGAGAGATCTTTGCAAAAACCATGAAAGCCCGAGAAATGGGATACAAGCCTGGTCGATTTTCATTCAATGTTCCTGGTGGGCGATGCGATTCATGTGAGGGAGCTGGGGTTAAGAGAATTGAAATGCAGTTTCTAGCTGACGTGTATGTGACTTGCGATGAATGTAAAGGAAAAAGGTACAATTTAGAAACCCTGGAGATAACATACAAAGGCAAGACAATTTCAGATGTCCTCAATATGACTGTTGAAGAGGCGCTTGAATTCTTCTCAAACATCTCCTCAATAGAAAGAAAACTCTTGACGCTTCATGACGTTGGATTAGGGTACATTAGACTGGGACAGCCGGCAACAACACTTTCAGGAGGAGAGGCACAGAGAATAAAGTTATCATCTGAACTTGCAAGAAGGGATACTGGGAGAACACTCTATATTCTTGACGAACCGACCACGGGATTACACTTTGCGGACGTGAAAAAGCTTCTTCATGTCTTAGATAGACTTGTGAATGTTGGGAACACCGTCATTCTAATTGAACATAATCTTGATGTAATTGCATCCTCTGACTGGATAGTTGACCTTGGTCCTGAAGGGGGAGAAAATGGCGGAAACATTGTTGTTACTGGCACACCGGAACAAGTATCAAACCATATTTCAAGTTATACCGGAAAATATCTCAAATCAAAGTTAATGGTAAGTCAGACAATAAGAAAAAGTAAAACTGGTGTACGAACTTAACATCTTCCATACCTTATAAGACTTTAAATCAATCTGAAAATACAAAGAAGGTACGCGAAAAAGCGCTCCTGCTTCCTTTTGATCCAGGAGTATACATAATGAAAAGTAAAGAAGGTAGAATAATCTACATAGGTAAGGCAAAGAATCTTCGCAAGCGTGTCTTATCCTACTTTACATATGGCCATTCTCAAGAGTTATCAAATTGGAAAACTATGAAGCTCGTAGGAAAAATCCAAGATATTGATTTTCTTGTCACGGATAATGAGATTGAAGCTTTTTTGCTAGAATCAAATCTAATTAAACAATATAGACCACTTTTTAACATTGATCTCAAAGATCAGCAACGATACACTTATCTTAAAATTTCAGATGAATTATTTCCCAGATTACTCGTAGCAAGAAGAAACAGAGATGGTAAATTTATGGGCCCAAAAGGCAGAGTATTTGGACCTTTCGTGCATGGAAGCTCAAAATTGCTTGCCATAGGTTTATTGAGAAAAATTTTTAAAATTAGAATTTGTAATAGACTCCCAAAAAAACCTTGTCTTGAATATTTCATAAATAATTGCGATGCTCCATGTATAAATAACGTTACTCGGAATGAATATATGGAAAATGTGGAATCGCTTGTGAATATACTACAAGGAAGAAAAAGTATTGATGACTTTATAGAAAAAATCAAAGAGGATATGAATATTGCTTCGTTAGGACTTGATTATGAAAAAGCAAAAGAAATTAGAGATACTGTAAATCGACTTGAGAACTTGAGAACAAAACAAAAGATTGAACAATCAATCAGTTCCAGATCTGAAGAGGAGTACGTTGGGGTCCAGTATGACCGCCTACAATCGAAAGCGCATATTTTGATTCTCAGGAGGTACCGTGGAGTTATTAGGGACAGGAAGAAATATGAATTTGAGCTAGTTGGTGATAACTCTTTTTCTACTTTTCTGTCACAGTATTGTAATTCCAAGTCATCAGTACCACGATTTATCTATGTTAACGAAGAACCAGATTCAAAGCAAGTACTTGAAAAGTCCTTAGAAAGGATTGCCTCACATAGAGTGAACATAATAAAAATATCTAACAGAACCGATGTTGAAAGAAAACAATTGATGAACCTAATTGTTAGAAATTTATCAACGTATATATCAAAAGGTTATGAACCTGCCTTATTTGAGCTAAAAAGAATACTGAATCTTAAGTCACTACCCAATATTATTGATTGTTTTGATATTTCAAATCTTGGTTTATCAATAGCTGTTGGTTCCTGTGTTAGGTTTGTTAATGGGATTCCTGAAAAATCATATTACAGAAAATTTAAAATAAAAACCATAAGAGATCAAAATGATTTCGCAATGATAGCCGAGATTGTAGGTCGCAGATACTCAAAAGAAGATATATTGAATTTACCCGATTTGGTATTAATTGACGGTGGAAAAGGTCAGCTTCACGCTGCACTTAATGCCCTATCAAAATTAAGCATAAAGATCCCCTGCATATCAATTGCAAAAGAAAGAGAAGAAATATTTGTACAATTTTCTAATTCGCCAATAGTTATCCCAAAGAGTAACGAATCACTTAAAATATTACAATACCTGAGAGACGAAGCTCATAGGTTTGGACTTATTTACAATGTAAAGTTGCGCGATCTGAAATAAATTACATATACGTGGGTGAACAAAAAGATGAATGGATTGTAAAATTTTAAGTTACTGTGCTAAAATTTGAATTATTTTATCAAATGCAAACACTGTTCGATGTTTATGTTTACCAACCTTGCCCTACTTACCCTCTAACAGCTCCGAGAGTCAAACCTCTAATCATCCTCTTTTGGGAAATTAACATCAAAACGACAACAGGAATGAGTGCAATGGTTATTCCTGCAGTCAGGTAACCCCAGTCTATTCTGTAAAGTGAAATGAACTGGTATAAGGCAACTTGAAAAACCATGACATCAGGTTTGTTAGACAGAACAATAGGTAACACAAATTCATTCCATGAAAATCTGAACGATAAGATGCCTGCTATCAGAAATCCTGGCATGGACATGGGCACAATGATGTGCCAGAGAGCCCTTAATTTTGAGCAACCATCTATTAGTGCTGCTTCTTCGAGCTCCTTGGGAATTGTTTCGAAATAATTCTTTAGTAGAAAAATATTGAGTGGTATAATAAGGATTTGAAATGTCAATACGAGTGCAAGAAGTGAATTTAAAAGTCCAACATTAGCTAGCATTATGTATAGTGGTATAATGTTTATGACTACCGGGATCATGAATAATCCCAATATTGTGCTCATCAGCAAGTTTTTTCCCTTAAATTCAAACCTTGCGAATGCATAGCCTCCAAGTGCGCTTACAGCTACGCTTAACCCAGTACCTCCAATACTTACTAACAGACTGTTGAAAAGGCTTGTCACTAGTTTTGGATCGGTAAGGACAAAGAGATAATTATCCAACGTAGGTGCATCTGGCAAGAGTTTTGGAGGGAAGCTAATTGCTTCTTGATTTGGTTTGAAAGATGTTGAGAGTACCCATATGAGAGGAGCTAAAGTAATAAAGAGATAAACTGCAATAACGGAGTATATTAGAGTCTTTTCAATTGGGATCATTTTATCACCCTGTTTATTAGTGATTGAAAGTGGAGTTCAAGCCATCGTCGCCAATTTGGATTCAGATTTAGTATTCTAGGTTTCTTACATTTGTCTAATTTCAACTGTTCTCTCTTGTCTCCTGAAAAGTCGGATATACGAATATGCTAGAACCAAGTTCATGCCGATCAAAAGGAATCCTGCAGCAGCGCCCTTTGACAATAGTCCAAACTCAAAAGCTTGTCTGTACATATATAGGGATGAGGTAGTGCTTGCGAATAGAGGTCCCCCGTTTGTCATGACTAGAATTAGATCAAAGAAATTTACTGACCACATAGTTATAAGTATAAGATTTATGATGATGAACGGTTTTAGTAAGGGCAGTGTTATGTAGAAAAAACTTTTAATTTTTGTCGCTCCATCTATGCGTGCTGCTTCATAAACTACTGGGTTTATCGAAAAGAGTCCTGCTGTTAAAAATATCACGGTAAATGGGGCCCCATGCCACATGTTTGCAATAACCAATGTCCATACTACCACCCCTGGATCTGACAACCAAGCAACAGGGTTTAATCCCATCTGTTCAAGACCGTAATTTAAAACTCCAAAACTATCACTAAAAATGAACTTAAATGAAAAGCCAGTTATGACTGCAGAAACTGTCCATGGTATTATGAACAAGGCACGAAACGCATTGGACCCCCATATTTGTTGATTCAATACTACTGCAAGGACCATTCCAACAAAAAACTGAAGTGCCACTGACCCTCCGACAAATAATAGGCTTACCTGAAGCGACATATGAAAATCAGGATCACGTAAAAGGTTTGAGAAATTCTTGAATCCTACATACTTCCATTCCCCCAGAATTGTAGTTAGAGATACATTGTGCATTGATATGTATATGTTCCACATAAGTGGAAACAGAAGAAACCCAATTAGTATCGAAAGAGCTGGTACTAGAAGTAAATATGGCTGTAAGCTCCCAGCTCTTGCCTCCAGCGTGAGTTTCATTTGGTTAATACGGTAAAATAAAAAGATCTTGTACTTGAAGGTGGCAGCTAAGACCAACCAAGTACTTCTGCAGATTTTTTGGCAGCATCGTCTAATGCTTGTTTTGGTTCCTTCACACCAAGATAAACTTCATCAATCGCCTGTCTGATGTTATCGGCTATCTGTGGGTATTCTGCAATGCTCGGTCTACTATGCCCTATAGATAGCATTGATATGAGCTCTTTATAATATGGTATTGTAGCATTAAGCTGAGTCGAATACGTTCCTTCGGCTATCGGTTTTTGAGTTGGAAGATATGCATAATTCGCTAACATTGGTGCAAGCACATCTGGCTGTATCATTATTGTAAGCAATTCCCAAGAAAGAGCTTTATTTGTAGAAGTTACAGGAATCCCGAGCATCCATCCACCCATCATTGTGGCACTAGTGTCACCTTCTTTTGGAACTGGAAACATGGGAATCATACCAACACTCTTATCAAAATTCTTCGATTCGTTGCGGGGAAAATGTCCTAGTAACCAAGAGCCTTCCAACATCACTGCAAATTTCTTGTCTGCAAACTCCTTACCCCAGAAGTGATTTATCTGAGGTTTTATACCCGCCTTTACTTGATCACTCAAAAACTGGAGAGCTTGTACGCCTTCTGTACTGTTGTAAGCAGGAAACCAGTATGTTCCCTTCTGTGGATGTCCGCTTTTTTGCTTGACTATTTCACCACCAAGCATCCATAGATAGGGGTACCACATATCTGGAGAGTGGCTAGCGCCGACAAGGTGCATTGCTTGAATTCCCTTATCTTTAGTCGAGTTTTCTAACTTCTTAGCTGCTTCTATATAGCCATTCCATGTTCTCAGAGAGTCAGGGCTCACACCACTTTGATTTAATAGGTCCTTCCAATACCACATAGCCCTTACATCAGTCCATGCCCAAATTCCATATACTTTACCATTATAGATACCCCCATCCCAATTAGTTTTGAACCATTCAGAAGATCTGTTCCATGACTGTGTCAAATTTGAAAGATCTGAAAGAAACTTTCCTTCAGCAAATTCGCCAAGCCATATCTGATCAATTGAAATAAGATCAATTGGGGTTCTTCCTGCCATTGCAGTCAGAATCTGTTTTCTTGTATCTGCGTATGGTAACACCCGATAGTCAATATCTATCTTCATATCTGGATGTCTTTCTCGTAGTTTTGTTAACGCATCAGCAAACAAACTATCCCACCTTTCCTTTGGCTCTGCCACTATAGCTGTTAGTGTGACCTGTTTAGGTTGTTGTGCGTGCACCATTGTAAATGGAGTCAAGCTCGTCGCAACCAAAATGAGAGACAGTAAGCCTATTACTAAAATGAGTTTAAAATCCTTAAAGATGTATTCGTGAAGCGTATTTGTGGAAGATTCCTTCTTTGTAACAGGAGGATAGTCTCCGAGAGAATTAGAATTGCTCATTGTTCATAATTAGAACGTAATGCTTTTAAGCATTGGCCAATTTGTGTGGCCGACATGTTATTGAATCCTATATCTTACCACACTGTTAATATAATACTTCTAAAAGCTTGAAGAATCATTACAATGAATACATTCAGTCACCACAATGATCGATTGTTATTCAGTGATTCAAATTTCATCTCAGCATTTTGCAAACAATCCAGTATCAGTTATGAGCCATAGTATGAGAAATTAAAATTAATATGACATGCAAATCAAAACAACTCAAGTAGAGGCGGATTATTTTGACAACACTCAGCATAAGAAATCTAACCAAGAGATATGGGAATTTAACTGCATTAGAAAATTTTTCCCTGGATATACACTCAGGTGAGTTTATGGTACTCCTTGGCCCTTCTGGGTGTGGAAAGACTACGGTATTAAGATGTATCGCTGGTCTGACCGTTATTACTAATGGAGAGATCTATATTGGAAATGATTTAGTGAATAAACTTCCACCAAAAGATCGTGATGTAGCCATGGTATTTCAAAATTATTCTCTTTATCCTCATATGAACGTCTATGATAATATTGCTTTTCCATTAAAGATGAGAAAGACCGAAAGAAATCAGATAAATGAAAGAGTCCAAAACATTGCAAATCTTCTTAACATAAGTAATCTACTCAAAAGGAAACCTAAGGAAATCAGCGGAGGTCAAATGCAGAGGGTGGCACTAGGTAGGGCCCTAGTGCGTGAGCCAAAAATCTTTTTGATGGATGAACCTCTAAGCAACCTTGATGCTAAATTACGTTCAGATATGAGGGTTGAGATAAAAAAATTGCAGAAAAAAGTAGGGATCACTACGCTCTACATCACACATGACCAGATTGAAGCAATGAGCATGGCCGACAATATTGGGATTATGGATGCCGGAAAACTGCTTCAGCTTGATGCTCCACAAAAAGTATACAATGAGCCTACCAATCTATTTGTAGGGGGTTTTATAGGCATTCCTCCTATGAATTTCTTGCAATTTGAGATAGTTAGAGAGAAATCTATGTTTCTTAAACTAGTAACTGGCAGTACTCACGAACATAATAATAAATTCATGATAAAAGTCCCGGACGGACTCTCAGCAACTATATCCAATATTAGGGACGACGCCCTCATCCTGGGTATAAGACCAAAAGATATTATAGTGTTGAGAAAGGATGAAGAATTCGATGGTTTCAAGGTTAAGGGAGAGGTAACTTTTATCGAACTGCTTGGTGATGACTCAATAGCAGAAGTAAAACTAGGTCAAAACTCCCTAAAAATATCTAATGTACCCTCCAAAATAGACAATCTAATTATTGGAAAAGAAACCGTACTGGGCATAAAATATGACAAAATATACTTGTTTACGAATTCCGGAGAGAGGATCAATTCTTCAATAATACCCTCATCAGTTTGATGTGGACTCCTAATAGACAAATCTTTCTAAAAACGGAATATCTGTCAAGGGTAGAATATCATTAACAGAAACATGAGACCGCCAGTGTTTAGTATTATCTTGCAACAGCTAATCTTTCCTTGCATAGCAACTTTTGCATTAATGAATCTTTTTTGTTACCATAAAAAGAAATTCTTAATAATGACAAATTGATGCTTAGAATGATCTGTTAAGATTATGAAAGTGTATAAAATCTCTGCAGTAACATTATTAATCAAAGATATGGAAAGATCTTGTAATTTTTATTCTAAAATACCAGGTTTTAAGCTGGTCTACGGAGGATCTCCTCCTGATCCCTTTACTTCATACGAAATTGGCGATAATACATCTGTCTATTTAAACCTGGAATTGTTTAAGACATCCACAAATAGCCCAGAGCGTGAAACAAAAGATTTTGGAAAAATAATTCTTCATACAGAGGATGTTGACAAATTATATTCTTATTTTAAGAACAATCAAGTCATTTCACAACTAATATTTTTTGAAAATGAACCATCAAATGCTTCATGGGGCGAGAGGTATTTCCACGTGCGTGACCCAGATGGATACCTGCTCTCATTCGCAAAGTCAATAAAGAATAAAAATACTTTCTGACATGATATGACGTACGTTACTGATTTATTATTACATTAATTGATCTAGTATCGATACTAATGGTAACTCTATTTTTATACAACTTACCACCAAAATAAATAAATGTATAAATCAAAATGTATTAAATTACATACTAGTTCATATGACTTTTCCTATATGGTCCCCGTGTTCTTTTTCGTGCCTTCTCTTCTTCCAACTTTCTTTTTAATAAGTCAGCTTCCTTATCAAGCTGATTCATACTAGATATTCCATTTTGATTTTTCTTGGCGCTGCCTTCATCATTTTGGGTTTGACGTCTCCTGAGCTTATTTTGGCTTGTCACATTAATGTAACGGAGAGATATATTAATAATGTTTCCAAGATATAGCAATAAATTTATAATAATTTTTAGTATGATTAGGTGGTAAGTAACAAAGCACGTCCAACTAGGGATATAAAAAATATGGAAGACTTACAATAGTAGCATGGAATAAAATATAGTCATTGCTACAGCGTTTACTCCACCAACAGCAACATACTTTAGTTTTTTTGAACCGTTAAAACATATTTCTTTGGTTTTTTTGAATTTTTCTACCACATATCTAATTTAGAGT
>Ga0307312_10001073_pt1 | contig 13730 bp, 12 predicted proteins | sample ER_DNA_202_FD_194489 | JGI IMG/M metagenome (GOLD analysis project Ga0307312, IMG submission 194489) | Bulk soil microbial communities from the East River watershed near Crested Butte, Colorado, United States - ER_DNA_202 | ecosystem: Environmental > Terrestrial > Soil > Floodplain | place...
GCACAAAAGACCCCATAGTGGGTCATTTTTCCGATTTCGCCGGGGGAGCGCCAAGTCCGCAGGCGCCGGTGTGAGCTAGTTCACAAGCACTATCGGCGGGCCGAGCTACACCTGCGAAACCAGCCTCCATCCCGAGGCCGAGCCCCACCCCAAGCCAAGGAGACCTGCCTTGAGATCATTTTTGTACCTGGGTCTTGTTGGAGCATTGGTTTGTTGTGAACCGGCCTTTGCTCAAAAGCTGGTCGACCCGAATGCTGTGGCGCCCGAATATCGTGAAGCTGCGGAAAAGCGCCGTGCCGAGCAAATCAGGCAACGCGAATGCGCTCACAAGGCCGACGAAGCCAAGGTGCTGCCCAGAGATCGGACCGCCCATATCACGCGATGCCTGGCCGAAGACGGCCAAACCAAAACGTCTGCCGTCGCGCACTAGTGGTCGTTGGCTGGGTTGGCGAACGCGGTGGGACTGTCCGTAGCTTCCGAGGAACTCCGCGGCCTGCTATCATTTACGCCGTTTCGGAATTCATGGGGAAGGATCGGCTCACATGTCATCGTGGCGTATTGTGACGACGGGCCTGACGCTCGTCGTATGTGGATTTCTGGCCTGGCCCGATCATAGCTACGGCCGATCCCGCACTCACACCGGTTCACCATCCCAGGGAGGCTCGCGCCTCTATGTGTTGCTCGGTTTGGGCAATAATTCGCCGGGGCTCAGCGAATTCGGCAGCAGGATCGGACGGCGTGGCATTCCGACGACGATCCGAAATTATGCCGACTGGCCGGCGCTCGCGCAGGAGGCGATCCAGCAATACCAGAGCGGCCGGCTGCGCTCGATCATGATCGTCGGTCACTCGCTGGGCGGCAGCGCCGCTGCTGACATGGCCGCGGAGCTCGGCCGGGCGGGTGTTCCGGTCCAACTGGTGGTGACCCTAGATCCGGTAGGCGGGTCGCAAGTTCCCTCCAACGTCCGCCGTTCGGTGAATTTCCGCCCCACAGGCAGTGAAGATCATTTCTCGGTCATCGCGGCGCACGAGCGGGACATGACCAGCTACGTGTTGGGGGAAAGCAGGGCCGGTGCCGTGATACGAAGAAGGGGCGTGACGCCGTAGCAACTGCCCGCCCTTCCGATACGGCAGGACGTCGGGGCTAAAGGGCCGACGCCCGGGCATCAGCTGTTGCGAACAGCGGGCAAAAGCATCCGCCGACTTAAGCCCCAATGTTATCCAAGTTTCGGGATACGTTCTGAGCAGCGCCAGCTGATTCGGTGGACGATCGCGATTCGCGAGGTTATCGCTATGGCATTTTTCAAGCGTGAGCTCGGCCCGGTCGAGCGCTTCGAAAGTGCGCTGAAGGATAAGCAGGCGGCGCGGCAGAAGCTGGCCGACCGGTTGAGCACAGCCGAGACGGTACTTGGAGAAAAACGTGTCGCGGCCGAACGGCTGGCGGTAGCCGGTGCCACCAATGCCCAGCTTGATCGAGCCGAGGCCAACATGCGCGCCGTCGATGACCGCGCCAGGACACTGCGCGCCGCATTGGCAGAATTCGACGAGCAGATCGTCTCAACCGAACGCGCATTGGCTGACGCCAAGGCGCAGCGCGACCGCGAGCTGGTGGCGGACAGGATTGAGGCGATGGCTGCGGCAATCGAGCAGGCTGCCCCGGGATTTCTTGCCGGTGCCGCCGCGCTCGTGGGGGCCGTCACAAACAGCGCGGTGTCGGTCCCGGAAGCGACCCGGTTCTCGGCGAACGTGGATGCGATGCGCCGGGAGGTTCTCTCGGCTGCGGACCTGATTTGCTGGGAGCTGCGGACCGTCGCGGTGCGCACGCGCGCGGGCAACGCAAACATCGCGTTGCCCGCGCCGCCCGAGCTGGAGCAACCGCCAACTCCGGAGATCGAGCGGCAATTGATTTACACGCTCAATCCGCTGCTTTGGCGGGAGGGCAGCGAGGTGCGCCGGGTTCCGGCGTTCGCCGTGGTTGGGCTGCCAAAAATGTTGCTGCCGGTCGCGCTGCGGCATCAGCATGTGGACTATCTGAATGCCCGGCGTGTGCAGACCCTGATGCACGTTCATGGCAGCGGAGAGTTCAACAGCGATCCCGATCCAGACGATCCGCAGCTCGTCGATCTTGATGCGCTCGCCGCAGGGGAGCAGGAGGGCGCCCGAGCCGATGTTGCGTGAGCGCGGTGATCACGATCGACAGGCGACGGCCGCCCGAGGGCGTTGACGGCAATCAACGGTAAAGGGGGCGCCACCATGAACAACAACATGGCTGTCTTACGGGAACGATGGAACGATCCTCTTCTGACAGCTCTCACCGCGCTGCTTGCCGTCATGTTGTTTGTCATTGCGCCCCTTCAAGCCTCGGGGGTATTCGTTTTTCAAGCTTTCGAGTTCGTTCTTGCGATAGTTCTGGTTGCCGGCGTCTTTGTCATGTCCGGAAACCGAACGGCGTTCGCTGCGATGCTCGTCTCGCTCGTGATGGCCACGATAGGGGCAATATCCCGCCTCAAGGCGCCGTCGGTCCTTGACATCAATCTTTTCGCGGGCGCGTGGCTGATAATGGGAATTACGTTGGGGTGGGTGGTGTCGCGCGAGGTGTTTGCCCCGGGACGCGTTACGCATCACCGCGTTATGGGGGCCGTCCTGCTCTATCTCACGATCGCCATCACCTTTGCGGCACTGTTTGCATTTGTTGGATCGCTCGTACCCAAGGCATTTTCCGGATTGTCGCTGGAAGATAGTCCGGCGCTTGCCAGCAACCTGATCTATTTTAGTTTCATCACGCTGACCACAACGGGCTACGGCGATATTTTTCCAGTGCATCCGATAGCGCGCAGCCTTTGCAATCTGGAATCAATATTTGGCCAACTCTACCCCGCGACATTGCTCGCCAGGCTGGTAACACTCGAACTTGCACATCGGGCATGACTGTCGCTGATGCTGCTGGGAGCCGGCGCGCGAGCGCTGTTCGATGACGGCGTTTCGTGGATAGTGCTGCAAAAGTCCCAAAATCCCGTGCGACCAATTTTCTGCTAAAACACGCGTGGCCGGAAACAGGAGATCCCGATGCGCGCTGATTTCGAGACAATTGCCGTTTCGCGGCACCACGATCACATCCTTCTTGTCACCCTCAATCGGCCCGAAATGTCTAACGCGATGAATACGCGTATGGGGCTCGATCTCATGGAATTGTTTGAAACCCTCTCGATCGATCTGGAGGGGCTGCGCGCTGCGGTTATTACAGGCAGCGGTAAAAAGGCGTTTTGCGCCGGCGGCGACCTGAAGGAACGCAACGGCATGACCGACGAAAGCTGGCAGTCGCGGCACGCAATTTTCGAACGAATGGTTCGGGCGATGATAGGATGTCCAATTCCGTTGGTGGCTGCTGTCAACGGCGCGGCCTATGGCGGCGGCTGCGAGATCGCCGCGGCTTCGGATTTCGTATATGCGGCCACAAATGCGCGCTTTGCGTTGACGGAAGTGACGCTTGGAATAATGCCGGGAGCAGGTGGAACCCAGAATCTTGCCCGGGCCGTTGGCGAGCGCAGAGCAAAGGAGATTATCCTGTCGGGCCTTCCCTTCACCGCCGAGGAGGCCGAAGCGTGGGGGCTGGTCAATCGGGTCGTTGAACCCTCTGAGCTTTTGGAAGCCACGATTGGGATTGCCCAACGTATTGCCGCCAACGGGCCGCTAGCGGTACGTCAAGCCAAGCAAGCCATTCATCGCGGCATGCAGATGTCATTGTCCGACGGCTTGGCGTTCGAGATTGAAGCCTACAATCGCCTGGTCTCCACCGAAGACCGCCGGGAAGGGGTGCTGGCGTTCAACGAGAAACGAAAGCCAGTCTTTCGAGCACATTAAGCTCTGGTGCACCGGTGACATCCAACGCTATCGTCGATAGGAGCGGCGCGGCGCACGCGAGCCAAAAATGTGGTTGGGGCGAGACTGGCTATCTCGGAAATCACATATAAAAAAAGGAGGAAACCATGAGCGGTGCAAGGCTAAAACATTACGGCTGGGGCCGCGAAGGCGAAGGCATGACGGCTGCAGAGCAGGCTTTTGTGCTCGGCCGTTACCGCGCGAAATTCGCCCGCGATGGGTTCGAGGCCATATCGGTGCCGCGCCTGGAGGATCTCACGCTGCGTGCGCCGCGCGTGGCGCCGCCGGCCTCGCTTGCCGCTTTCTGCACCAGCGAACGCTACGACCGCGCCGCGCACGCCTACGGCAAATCCTATCCGGATTACGTCCGCGCCATGCTCGGCGACTATGATAGTGCGCCCGACGTGGTCGCCTATCCGCGCAACGAAGCCGAGATTTCCGCTGTCATGGACTGGGCCGGTGGGGTCGGCGCCTCGCTGACGCCGTTCGGGGGCGGGTCGAGCGTCTGCGGCGGCGTCGAGCCGCGCGTCGATGGGCTTCGCTATAAGGCGGCCGTCACGCTTGACCTGCGCAATCTCGGTAACGTTGTCGAGGTGGATCAGCTATCGCGCGCCGCGCTGATCGAAGGCGGTGCCTATGGTCCGTCGCTGGAGAGCCAGCTCAAGCCGCATGGCGTCACGTTGCGGCATTTTCCGCAGAGTTTCGAATATTCGACCCTTGGCGGCTGGATCGCGACGCGATCGGGCGGTCACTTCGCCAGTCTCTACACGCATATCGACGATCTCGTCGAAAGCCTGCGCGTGGTGACGCCGCGCGGCATAATGGAAACACGTCGCTTGCCGGGATCGGGTGCTGGGCCGAGCCCCGACCGCATGTTCATAGGCTCGGAAGGAACGCTCGGCGTGATCTCGCGCGCCTGGATGCGGTTGCAGTCTCGTCCGAAATTCCGTGCCGGCGCATCGGTTCGTTTCGATTCGTTCTTCGGTGCGGCGCGCGCGCTGCGCGTCATCGCCCAGGCCGGCCTCTATCCATCGAATTGCCGTATCCTCGACCCGCAAGAGGCATTCAACACCGGTGCGGCCGACGGCAGAGCCGCGATCATGGTGCTGGGTTTTGAATCCGGCGACCATCCGCCGGATGCCTGGATGGCACGCGCGCTCGAATGCTGCGCCGACCATGACGGGACGCCGGAAGCCGCCAAAGCCGACGGCGCACATCTCGAAGGCGCGGCGGGGATCTGGCGCACCGCATTTATTCGCATGCCCTATGCGCGCGAGTTTCTGACGCCGGCCGGTCTGATCAACGACACTTTTGAGACCGCCATCACCTGGGATCGGTTCGAAAGTTTCCACGACAAGGTGAAGGCGGCGACCGAGCGCGCGATCCTCGAGGCGACCGGGGTGAAAGGCGAGGTCACATGCCGCTTCACCCATGTCTATCCGGACGGGCCCGCGCCGTATTTTTCTTTCCACGCACTCGGCCGCCACGGTGCTCTTCTGGAGCAGTGGCAGGCGATCAAGAATGCGGCCAGCGACGCGCTGATTGAAGCGGGTGGCACGATCACGCATCATCATGCTGTTGGCCGCGATCATCGGCCCTGGTACGACCGTCAGCGCCCGGCGCTTTTCGCGGCCGCGCTGCGAGCGGCAAAAAGAGAGCTCGATCCGCAAGGTATGCTCAACCCGGGAGTGCTCATCGATCCGCAAGCGTGATCGACGCGCCAACCGGGGCTAGCCTGAAGGGCGGTCGAATAATTGTGCTATTTGCTGCGGTGCACGACTCCGTTGTTGGCAAATTTCAAAGTTATGTTCGGCCTCCTCTTTTCCCCAAAAGCGCGTCGGGTGGGGCGCGCCGACTATCTTTTTATCGCATCGATCACGCTGTTGCAGGCTAACCCAGTGGCTGCCCGGCCATCGGCTTGACAGTACGAACAACGCTGTCGGACACTCAATTCCATCGTTTTCCGAAATCATTCGTGGTATCGCTATACAACGATATTCTCGCACTAGAACCGGGCGCCAAGTTCCGGATAATCGCAGATTTTGCCGCCTACGATGCGGTCGGCGATCGGGAGGGAAAATGCCATGATCAAAAAATCTCTGACTCTAGTTGCGGCTCTGGGTGCCATTGCCGGAATCGTTGTTACTTCACCCGCCGAGGCTCAGGAGCGCGCGGTCAAGATCGCCGGGTTCGGTGCCAAGTCGGGTGTCGTGCGCGTCTTCGGCATCAACAGCGAAGCGGCACTGAAGGCGGCCCTCGAGCAAATCAACAATGCCGGCGGCGTCACGCTCGGCGACGGCACCAAGGGCAAGATCGCCCTCGAATACTACGATGATCGCTGCAATGCCGAAGAAGGCATTTCCGTCGTGCGCCGCATCGCCTCCACCGAAGCGGTCATTGCTGTCGGGCCGACCTGCTCGAATGTCGCTGAATCGCTGTTCGGGATTCTGCAGAAGAAGGTCGGGGACAGCTCAGACTCGGGGCTTCAATTCCCGATCATCGCCGACGTCGCGGCGAAAGGCGGACTAGCCAAGATTTCGGAGTGGGCATTCCGCAATGTGCCGAGCGAGCTCGAGATGTACAAGTCGCTGTTTGCCTGGGTGAAGACGCAGTACCCGGACGTCAAGACGATCTACGGCGGCGTGGAAAAGGATTTCGCTCATTCCAACGCGACCTTCGGCGTCATGAAGGCGCAGGCTGAAGGCAGCGGATTACAGGTGCTGGGGCAGGGCGAGTGGCTTCTGAACGACACGACGTTCTCGACCCAGGTGCGCGAGATGAAGCGCGCCGACGCGGACGTGGTAGCGATTTCCGCCCATCCGTTCACGACTTGCGGCGTGCTCAAGGAAATGCAGCGCCAGGGCGTCAAGCCGAAACTACTAATCGGCCTTACATCGTCGTCGTCGATCGAAACGCTGCAGGGCTGCGGAGCACAGGCCGAAGGCATCGTAATCCCGACCAGCTTTGCACCGGTCACCCCGGAAGCCACCAAGGCGGCTGAACTGGTGGCGAAGTTCGGTGGCAGCGCCGATCTGCACAGCGCCGCGGCTTATGAGATCGCGTTCATCCTGAAGAACGTGATCGAATCCCAAAAGATCATGGGGAAGCCGGACACGGTTGCTGCGGATCGCGAGAAGATGCGCGCGGGGCTCGCGGCATTGAAGGAGACTGACGGTCTGCTCGGCAAGGTCGGCCGCACGGCCGATCGCGAGGCGATCAAGCCGTTCCTGTTCGTCCACGCCAAGGACAACACCTGGAAGGTCCTGTACAAGCCGGCGTCCTGACCGCTGCAACGCGAGGCGAACCGGTCTTGGCCCGGTTTGCCTCGCCTGCGGCATCGGCGAGCTGTATTCCGGGATCATGAAGGCCCGTTGTTCGACGCGAAATTGCTCAACTTCATCGGCCTGGATCCCTAAGGCATGTCCTATCTCCAAGTTGTTGACACGCTGCAATCGATCGCCGATGGCGTTCTGTTCGGCGCGACCTATTCCCTGCTCGGAATCGGCTTCACGCTGGTGTTCGGCGTGATGCACAAGATCAACCTGTCCTACGCCGCGGCGTCGATCGGCGCGGCATACGCCAGTCTGATTATCCTGTCGGTGGTCAAGGCACCAGCGATTTTCATATTTCTGCTGGCTGGCATCGCCGGCGGCATCATCGGCGGCGCGATTTATTTCGTCTGCTTCCGCTTCATTCCCCAGGCCAATCCGCTCGCCACGCTGATGTCAACAGTCGGCGCGCTGCTTCTGATCGACGAGATTATCGTGCATGCGACGGTGGGCATCCCCGTGCCCTATCCCGCGCTGTTTTCCGATGTGATCGTCAATGCCGGCCCTTTCACCCTGCGCGGCGACCTGATGTTCATGTTCGCGCTGGGCTGTCTGTCTATGTTGCTGCTGCTGGGGTTGCTCTACCGCACCAAGCTCGGCCTCGCGACGCGCGCGGTCTCGCAGCAGCCCGCCGCGGCGCAGTTGTGCGGAATTTCGATCCCGCGCGTCAACGGCCTGACCTTCGTGATCACCGGCGCGGTCGGCGGCATCGCGGGCGCCATGATCGGGGCCGCAATCGGCGTGCTGTCGCCGCTGCTGTCGCTGCCGCTGACGACCAAGGGACTGATCGTCACCGTGATCGGCGGATTAGGTTCGATTCCAGGCGCGATTATCGCCGGCCTGCTTGTCGGGGGTTTCGAGAACCTCTTTCAGTATTTCCGAGGCGTTACGGAACGCGACCTCTATGTCATGCTTCTGCTGTTTGCGTTTCTGGTATTCCGGCCGGGCGGCATTTTCTCGCCCGCCGCTGGTCGGAACTGAGGAGAGCGCATGGATTTTTATCTAGGACTTGCCCAGATCGTCGGTGTCCACACATTGCTGGGGCTTTCTGCCTATTGTGTTCTGTTGACCGGACAGGTCAGCCTTGCGCAGGCCGGTTTCTTCGCTATCGGCGCTTATGTCGCGGCAATGCTTACAGTGCTCGCAGGCTGGCATATCGCCCCCGCGCTCGCCGCCGCGTCGTTCGTCGCAGGCGCAACCGCCTGCGTGATCGGCTTCCCCGCCCTGCGCGTCAAAGGCCTGATGCTGGTGGTCGCGACGCTTGCGTTCGGGGAGGCGGTACGGCTGTTCTTCTTCAACTTCGACTATCAGGTTGCGAAGGGCGAAGTGAAGATTGGCCCGGCTGGCGGCGAAGGCTTTCGGCAGATCAGATTTTTCCCGGAGAACGGCTGGTCGACGCTCGACGTTCTGATGTTCATCTGGCTGTTTGTCGCGCTCGTGATGGCGGCATTGTGGTGGATGGATCGCTCACGCGCCGGCGCCGTGCTGCGCGCTGTGGGTGAGGACGAAGTCGCAGCACAGAGCGCCGGGATCAATGTGACAGCGGTCAAGGTGGCGGCGATGACCGTCGGCGGCCTGATTGCCGGTCTCGGCGGCGGAATCTTCGCCCACTACACCGCCCATATCGAGCACGCCCAGTTTGGCGTCGCGCTCGCCACGTTTGCGATCGCCTATCCGATCCTCGGCGGTCTCTCCAGCGTGTTCGGGACCTTGATCGCCGTCGTCTTCGTCCAGGGCTTTCTGATCGAGGGGCTGCGCTTCCTTGGCGACTGGCGCAACCTGTTGTTCGGGGGCCTCATTCTCCTCGCTATGAATGTCAGGCCGCGCGGGCTTATCGATGCGGCGACGATAGCCGCCATCAAACGCATGCGGATTCGCAACAGGGAGCCGGGCAATGCTCGAACTCAAGGGGTTGAGTAAACATTTCGGAGGCGTGCGCGCCGTTGACGGTCTTGACCTCAATGTTCCGCGGGGTGAGGTATTCGGTCTCATTGGGCCGAACGGCTCCGGCAAGTCGACTGTCGTCAATCTCGTCTGCGGCCTGTTTCCGGTCACGGCCGGCCAGGTTCTGTTGCGCAACGAGGACATCACTGAGCTTGCCTCGCATGTGCGGGTTGCGCGCGGGGTTTCCCGCACATTTCAGAACATCAGATTGTTTGGCCAACTCAGCGTCTGGCAGAATTTATGGGTGGCGCAGAACGCGATCGAACACCGGAGCGAAAGCTTTCTGCGCCGCTGGCTTGGCGGTCCGGGCCGCGCGCGCGAGGAAATTGACCGAATCCTGGAGTTTTCCGATCTGTCGGGCAAGCGCGACGAGCTCGCAGGCAATCTCGCGTTCGGCGAACAGCGCCGCCTCGAACTCGCTCGCGCTATCGTTGCAAAACCGGCTCTGCTGCTGCTCGACGAACCGGCGGCCGGAATGAACGCCGAGGAGATTGACCAGCTCGACGCGCGCATCCGAAAGCTGAAGCAGGATGGACTCACGGTGCTGCTGATCGAACATCACATGGAGCTGGTGATGGCGGTGACGGATCGCATTGCGGTTCTCAACTTCGGTCAGAAGATCGCCGAGGGCACGCCGGACGAAGTGCAGACCAACCGGCTGGTGCAGGAAGCCTATCTCGGTGTGGCGGAGGCGGCGTGATGGAGGCGATGCTCGAGATCGCCGACGTCGTCACGGCTTACGGCAAGATCGAGGCGCTGAAAGGCGTCTCGCTCGGCGCAAACCGGGGCCGCATCACCTGTCTTCTCGGGCCGAACGGTGCGGGCAAGACGACTCTGATGATGACGATCGCCGGAGCGCTGAAGCCGCGCCAAGGTTCGATCAAACTTGAGGGGAACGAACTTGTCGGCCTCTCGCCAGCCCGCATTGTCGGCAACGGCGTCGCACTGGTCCCGGAGAACCGGCTGGTGTTTCCCCAGATGAGTGTGCGCGAAAACCTGCTCGCGGGCGCCTACCAGCGCAACGATTCTCGCGAGGTCGTCGCCGACATCGAACAGATGTATGCGCGCTTTCCGCCTCTGAAGGAGCGCCGCGAGCAGCTCGCCGGAACGCTGTCCGGTGGCGAGCAGCAAATGCTGGCGGTGGCGCGCGCGCTGATGTCCCGTCCGCGGCTTCTGCTGATGGATGAGCCGTCGCTCGGCCTGGCTCCCATCGTCGTGAAGGAAATCTTCGGTATCATCGCCGAACTGAACCGAGAGGGCGTGACGATTTTCCTGGTCGAGCAAAACGCCCATCTGGCGCTGCAGGTCGCGCACCATTTCTACCTCATGGAACAGGGTCGCGTGACGTTCTCCGGAAATCCCGGTGAACTGGCGGAGGACGAAGTCATCAAGCGCGCCTATCTTGGCACGCGTCGCTCGGCCGGCTGACCGGATCGGCCCGCTTATGATCCCCTTCATCCAGACCACGTTCGACGGTCTGATGGTCGGTTCCTCATACGGACTGCTTGCACTCGGCTTCGCGTTGATCTTCGGCGTTATGCGCCGGCTCAATCTGAGCTATGGCCCCTCGATCATGGTCGGCGCCTACCTCGGTACGCTTCTCTATATTCAGTTCGGTGCACCGACGTATGTGGTGGCGATCGTCGCGGTCGCCGGTTCGGTGATGGCAGGCGTCTATGTCGAGCGGCTTTGTTTTGCTCCGCTCGGCGTTGGCGCGGGCGTTGCCTCAATGGTTTCGAGTTTCGCAATCTGGATGCAACTCGAACAAGCGAGCCTGCTGATGTTGCCGCGTCACAGCTATCCGTTCCCGTCGCTGACCAGCGGCGAGCTGTTATCTCTGGGACCGCTCGTTGTGCGGCCTGACTATCTCATCATGCTCGCCGCGATGCTGGCGATCACCGCTGCGCTCCATGTGTTACTCTATCGCACACGGTTCGGCCTCGGACTGCGTGCGATCGTTGAGAACAGCGTCGCTGCAAGCCTTTCCGGGATCGATGTCCAGAGCACAATGCTGAAGGCCTTTGCGCTGGCGTCGGCGATCGGCGGCGTCGCCGGCTTTCTCGTGCTGTCGGCCAATCAGCAGGTGACTGCGATGCTCGGGATGTGGGCGACGTTGAAAGGGCTGATCGCGATGATGATCGGCGGGCTGGGTTCAATCCCCGGTGCGATTGTCGGCGGCCTCGTTCTCGGCGTTATCGAGGTCCACAGCCAAACTTTGTTCGGGCCGCAGGTTCGCGATCTGGCCGCCTTTGGCTTGCTGTTCGTTCTGCTCGTGTTGCGACCGGGCGGAATCTTCGGCACAACGGCGATCAACGACCGCGTGGGTCATCGGGGAGGTGATCGATGGACGACCACCTGATCGGCATCCTCTCCAATATCGGCGTGATCTCCTTCGTCGCCCTGTCCGCTTATCTGTTGCTGTTGACCGGGGAAATCTCGTTCGGCCAACAGGCCTTCTTCGCCATCGGAGCCTACACGGCCGGTATCGTTACCGCGATGTGGCAGTTGCCGTTCTGGCTCGGGCTCGGTGCGGGCGCGGCGGTAGGCGGAGCCGCCGCCTTGTTCGTCGGACTGCCGACGCTCAGGCTGCATGGGTTGCAATTTGCCATCGCCACGCTCGCGTTTGCAGAGGCCGTGCGGATCCTGTTCGAACTATTCCGCTATCAGGTCGTACGGGACGGCGAACCGGTCGGACCGAACGGCATCGAGGGTTTCCGCAGTATCCGCTATATCTTCGAGAACGATGTGAGCGCGACGCAGTTCATGTTGATAATCTACGGATTGCTCGGCGCGACGCTGTTTGGATTTTTTCTTCTCGAGCGCTCGCGGCTTGGCGTCGCCTTTCGCATGATCGGAGAGGACGATCTGCTCGCCGCCACGCAGGGCGTCCCGGTCATCCGTGTAAAGCTGATGGCGGCCTGCCTTGCCGGCGCTATCGCCGGCCTCGGCGGCGGGCTCTATGCGCATCTCACGACCTATGTCGAGCCCGCCATCTTCGACGTGATGCTTGGGGTGCATAGCCTGGCATACGGCTTGATCGGCGGCCTCGGCACAGCGTTTGGGCCGCTGCTTGGCGTCGTCATCGACATCGGCCTCCTGGAGTCTACGCGCTGGTTTGCCGGCTATCGCATGATCGTCTTTGGCGGTCTCGTTGCGGTGCTCCTGATCGTGCGCCCACGTGGGTTGCTCGACGAGCGGCTGGTGCATCGCATCCGGCGTGTTGTCGGCCGTCGAGCACCGCCTAAGCCCGCAAACGCCACTGTTCTCCGAAAGGAGTTGTCATGATCGCCGCGCGGGACTTGCTGCTGTCACTATTCCTCGTGCTGGTTTCATCCGGAAGTGGACTGGCAGCCGACGTGAAAGCCAAGGCGGAGGTGAGTTGCTCTGCCACGGCGAGGCCGCTCGAATACGACTGCAGCATCAAACTATCCGACCAACGAAGCGGAGAGGCGTTGACCGGCGTCGATGTGACGGTTGGAGCCGATATGCCATCGATGCCGATGGCTCATAACGTCAAACCTGCCAAGGCCATGCCCGGCAATGAGCCGGGGACCTACCGCGCCCACATCAAGCTTGAGATGTATGGAGACTGGGCCGTCAAGGTCGATCTCGTCGGTCCCGTCAGGGACCGCATCGTCAAGTCCATGCGGTTCGAGCCGAGACCGTGAACCGCTCCGAGACTGAATAGGAAAGAGTAGAAAACCATCCAGTCCGGGGCGGTTTCTCTCATGGTCCGCCCACGTTTCCGATTATCATGGAATGTATGCATCGCCGGGAAGCGTAAACTGAAAGGTGGCGCCACGCCGCTGGTTGGTGCGCGTCAACAGGCGCCCGCCATGCGCCTCGATGATCGAACGGCAGATTGAGAGGTCAGCCCTAAACCGGTCGGCTTCGTCGTGTAGAAGGACTCGAACACCCGCTCGAGCATCGCCGCCTACAGTCCCGGACCCGAATCCTGCACCGCGACCAGCACGCCGGTGCTTCGGCTTCTCCCACCCGCTGCCAACTGCCCATGATTGCCCGACGGGCAAATCACTTCTGATTTTCAGAAATCGTGTCAAGCCCCGAAATCAAAAATATTTTTGTTTTCGCCTGACCCAAATCAGATGCATATCCAAGTCGTCTCGTCCCACCAGAGGGGCGATCGCGCGTCGTCACGAGCGCGGGGCGGGATGCGGTGGACGCAAGAGCGTCAGGCGCGCAAATAGCAATCGCAGGGCGAGATGAACCTCGTGAGCGGTCAGCGGCGTGCAAGATGATCGGCGCTTTTTTGCGTACGGTGAAGCCGTGTGGTTCTGGCACCCGTTGCTGGTGTCAAGCTGGCGGAGGCGAAATCAGGCTCGACCGGGTTTGATCAGCCTTAATCCGCTGGCGACGGTGACAAGACGAATTCGTCGCCGGGGAGAGCACGAAATAAGCCGTAAAACCATTGCGCGGGGAATGCCGGGTTTACTCCGGTGTACCTGTGGTGACTAACTCGTGTGCTCACTTCACATTGCACGCGAGGCTGCGGGTGCATTGGGCACCCGGCATTCCCTGCGCCCTCGTTTTTTCAGGGCGAAGCGTTCACGCACCACTC
>Ga0307312_10001075_pt1 | contig 13725 bp, 14 predicted proteins | sample ER_DNA_202_FD_194489 | JGI IMG/M metagenome (GOLD analysis project Ga0307312, IMG submission 194489) | Bulk soil microbial communities from the East River watershed near Crested Butte, Colorado, United States - ER_DNA_202 | ecosystem: Environmental > Terrestrial > Soil > Floodplain | place...
CTTACCAACGACGTTGTGCACGCTGCCGATGTCATTGTGACCATGGGCTGCGGCGATGCCTGTCCGATCTATCCTGGCAAGCGCTACCTCGACTGGGATGTCGCCGACCCCAACGACCAGCCCATCAACAAGGTCCGCGACATCCGCGACGACCTGCAGGCCCGCATCACCGCGCTGCTACGTGACCTCAACATCTGACAACAAGGAGCCGCTCATGGCCGACAAGCCATCCGTTCTGTTCGTCTGTGTCCATAACGCCGGCCGCTCCCAGATGGCCGCGGGCTTCCTGCGCTACCTCGCCGGTGACACGATCGAGGTCCGCTCCGCCGGCTCGGAACCCGCGGAACGGATAAACCCGGTTGCCGTGCAGGCCATGGCGGAAGAAGGCATCGACATCACCGCCGAGCAACCGAAAATCCTGACCACCGAGGCCGTCAAAGCCTCCGACGTCGTCATCACCATGGGGTGCGGCGACACGTGTCCGTTCTATCCGGGCAAACGCTATGAGGACTGGGTGCTGGATGACCCAGCCGGTCAAAGTATCGAGGTTGTCCGGCCGATCCGTGACGAGATCAGGCGTCGAGTCGAGCACCTCATCGAGAAACTACAATTTACTGCCGCGCGCACCTGATCTTGATCGCTAAACGCGTGGGATCGCTCCCCGTCATTCCCAGGAAGCAATGGCTCCCGCTAGATCATGGGATGTCCCGCTCAGGTCGACTTTCGTGATTGTCAGCTGCTCCCTTGGCTGGTCTAAATGCACGTCCTCGTGGATACGCGGTCGTTTAGGTTCAAACTTGCCTCGGCTGCTGTATGCCGTCTGAGCGTTGTCGGGGTGACAGGATTTGAACCTGCGACCTCTTCGTCCCGAACTCCGCGCAGGAGCCGTTTGCAGCCTTGTTTACGCCGGACCGGACGCATCTGGATGAAGCCGAACGCGTTCGACAGTGCGGTAGTTGCTGTACTTCGCTGCTGTACTGGCCTTTCTGGTCCGTGTCTCGGGGCAGGCGTTTCGAGGACGTCCGTCCCGTCCGACCCGAGCCTGGAGCTTGTATATGTTGATCAAGGATCTTGCCATTGTTTGGTGTGAGGAAGGATTCCGGCGCCGCGCCAGCCATCTCGAGATGGCAGTAGGGGGCCTGAACCCTACCCCAGACCCTCGATGGCCGTCTTGAGGCGGGAGATGTCGATCGCGGCCGGCTTGGCCGTGGCTGGAGCCGGCAACTGAGGGACCTCTCACCACCAGCCCTGCTTGTGGGCCCAGCGCAACAGGGTCAGGGATATCGCCAACATGATCAACAGCAGGATGGCGAGCGGTACCCAGCGGGTGGATTCGTTGACGATGACGTTCATCCCGAGGACAGAAGACAGCGACGTAATGGGAAGGGTAATCGCCGCGATGACGGCGAGGCGCTCGGCGGCGATGGTCATCTTGGTGTCGGTACGCGCGCGATAGAACTCCGTGACGCCCATCAGAAACACCAGCTGGGAATCGCTGATATGGGCGACGGTTTCGTACTGGTCGAGCACGTCCTTCATCAGCTCCAGGCCTTCGGGCGGTGCAAAGGTGGTCAGCTTGATCGCCCGCCGATAGATCTCGCTGCCTTGAGCAGCCATGGTCTTGATCGTCAGCAGCTCATGTCGAGCCGCGAACAGCTGGCTCAGAAACTCCTGTGGATCCTCCTTGACGTCAGCCATGACCCCCTGCTCCATCAGGCCGACCTCACGAGCGATCTCGGCGACCAGTTCAGATTCCCGGCGTGCGATCGAGGAGACGATCGCGTACGTGAGGCCGAACGGCGAGGTCGCATGCAGCCGTCCGCTCTCCAACCGGGCCGCAACTGCCTCGGTCTCGCGCAGCGCCGCCTCCAGGGGAACCTTGGGGCTCAGCGGCCCATGAACCGTCACCAGGAAGTCTTCGCCAACGAACTGGTCCAGCTCGAGGTAGTGCATGTGGCCGCGTGCGCCGATCTCTGGTGTGTGCACGACGATGAACACATGGTGCGGATAAACATGGAGTCGTGGAATGTGGTTGCGGTTTCGGCTTTCGGCGATCGCCATCGGATGAAAGTGAAAGTCGCGTGTGAGCACCGCCTCGGCGTCGTCGCTCCATTCAGGAATGTCGAGCCAAAGGAATCCATCGGTACGCTTCTGCAGGGCCGGCAGCTCAGCCAGGTCGCGGCTGCTCACGCCTGTGGAGTCGATCCAGCGCAGCCTCATGGCGAGACTCCCTTCCACGTTGTTGTTTCTACACCACGCCGCCATCGATAGCTGCTGCCCCAATGTGCGCCGGACGGCGGAGGACCAGCTGTGAGGTCGGCGAGCCTGTTGCTGCGGCCCGGCGCCGATGGGTCGCGCGGGACGCGTGCTCGAGCCGGACATCGAGCTCACCGCCTTCGTCCGTCGCTACCTCGCCTCCCGACCGGCAGCGGGATCAAGGTACCCGGCACGGACGGCCGCCACAGCGTCGCACAGCCGCGCGACGAGTACGCCGACCTCGCCAGCGTCCTGGCCACCCTTAGATCCGAAGACCCGTTAACCCCCCTGCCTCGCCTTGCCTCGCTCGCCGAGGCGCAGGCCAAGCTGGCCGCGATCCGAGCTAGCGAGGTGTGATCCACGGGCATTCGCCGGTTAGCCTGGGACCCGATGGGGATCCTTACGACCGAGCGGCGGGTGGCGCTTCACCGCCGCGCCCTATGGCTTGAGTACCTCACAGTCGGCTGGAATGTCCTCGAAGCTGTCGTTGCCATCGCGGCGGGGATCCTAGCCGCCAGCGTCGCGCTCATCGGGTTCGGTTTCGACTCTGCCATAGAGGTGATCAGCGCAGTCGGACTGCTGTGGCGGCTCCGCAAAGCGGGGCCGCACGCCCCGGTCAGCGAGGAAAGCGAGGCGGAGAAACGCACCCTCTATGTGGTGGCGACCACGTTCTTCCTGCTCGCCGCCTACATCGCCTACGACGCCATATCCGCCCTGATCCAGCGAGAGGAACCGCTTACCTCCCCGGTCGGCATCGTGTTGTCCGTGCTGGCTCTGGTGGTCATGCCCGTACTGGCATACGCCAAGCACCGCACTGGTCGGGAGATGGGCAGCCGTGCCCTGGTTGCCGACTCCAAGGAAACATGGGTCTGCTCGTATCTGTCGCTCGCGCTGCTCGTCGGCTTGGGCGCCTACGCACTGCTCGGATGGTGGTGGGCCGACCCTGTTGGTGCGCTGGCGATGCTCCCGATCATCCTCTGGCAAGGGTGGGTGACGCTGGCCGAAGCGCGGGAGCCAGTCGAGGCCAACCAAGCACCAGACTGATCACTACCGTTTCTATGGCTGCGCGTGCCTCGATTCTCGGTAGCGACCTCACCGCTCCCCGCACCGTGATGACATGCCCCGCTCGAAACGGACGCGACTCCGGCGCGCCAGCTCCCATCCCGAAACGGGCGACCCGAGCATCCCGAATGTCTATCCAGCCAGCAAGCGCGAAAGGCATGGGTCATGAATGCGGCCTGCCAAACCCGAGTCACCTGGCAACCCGTGTGCCGCTCGCTGGACCTCTCAGCCTCGGACCCGCGGAAGCGTGGCAAACCACTGATGCTGCTGTCCTAGGTGCCTGAACGTCTCAATGATATTGGCGCCGTCGTAGCAGCGATGTCCCGCACGGCCGAAAGCGTCACCGGGTTCTGGCCATCGGGGGCGAGGCATGATTTGAGCGTAGCTTGCAAGGAGCAGGGAGGATCCAATGATCGGCACGAGCAAACCGACCCTGCGGTTACGGGGCTCAGGCGCGGACCTTCGGTTACGCGTTGCGACGGCCCCGGATCCGCTCATCACCGTGAACGAGGGTTGCCGCGCGTCGGTCGCCGTGGAGAAAGCCTTGGGCGAGGCGATCCGCGCGGCAATCGCGGCTGGCCACAGCTGGACCGAGATTGGTCAATCGCTGGGCCTCGATGCGCGGACATCTGAAGGTGTGTGGGAGGAGTTCGAGGCATCGCGCCGTTGGATGCGGTCGAGGTTCTGGGGCATCGGTGGGGAGGCGACGTGATGAAGCGCGCTGTGGTGCGGCTGCTCGGTCTTTATCTGCTGTTCGCCGTGATCGGCAGGTTTGTTGAGGGCATGGGCGCGGTCGAGTGCGGCTGCGCTGAGGGGTGCTGGTGTAGGCGTCCGGGACTCAGTACGTTCCGGTGGGTCTTTCCCTGGCGGCATCGATGTTCGTCGGACGTCGCGACAGTTGCCCCGTCCTCCTGATCGCTGGCCAACTTGGTCGCTGGTCACGGGGTCGATGGTCGAGCTTGCTCGATCACGCAGTGACGCCTCAGCCAGGATGTCGTTCCGGCCGTTTCGCGATCTGGCGGAGCTCGGCTATTGAGGTCGACAGGTCGCGTTCTCGACGGCATGCCGGATCGCGGTGCCGTGCATCGCGCTGTGGAGGAGCCTGTCAGCGACATGATCCAGGGTATCGAACGGATGTTCTACAAACTCCAACGCACCGCTCGAGGGCCAGCAGCCCGGGCACGAGTCGACTGGGCGGTGTCATAGGCGATCATCGTGACGCTCCTGCCAGCCAAGGCCGAGCTGCTCGACGGCGTCGCGCTCCTGGTCGGTCAGGTGTCGTACCGCGTGTACTGGATCGCAAGGGCACTCGGGTTCCTGAATTGACCTCGCACTCAAACAGCCGCCGCCGGGTCAGGTGGTCATCTGCACGCGTGGGCATGCCATTCAACCGCGCGGCTAGCTCGCCTACAGCTGAGCCGACCGGATCTCGGCTAGCCGCGCGCGCCGAGGCCAAGACGCTACGCATGCGTCGCAGATGGTCGCGAATCTGACCGGCTCGACTGCCGATGGCTGCTCAGGCCAATGAAAGGGGGATGACACCGGGGTACCGATTTGCACGATCGCGTACGGCACCGAAGAGGGCTATGTCGATCTCGATGGCACGCCGGAACCAGTGCCCGTCGACCGTGAGGAAATGAAGCGGATCGCCGCGGCAACGAACGGGGAGTTTACGGCGGCCACTGCCGATCAGCTGAAAATGGTGTCCAGAACATCGGGTCCGAATGTTGGCTACGAGAAGGCCTACCGCGAGTTGACAGCCGCTTCGCCGGTTACGGCCCGGCCCTCGCCGCCCTGGGCGCGATCTTTCTAGGAGCAAACTGGCCGCCCTAATATTGGTGCGCTCTGAGATTGTCAAAAGGGGCCGTCTCGATGATTCCTCTGCTGTCCTTCCTCGCTCCCGCGCGGCTGTGGCGGCTCCTGCTGATCCCCTTGCTGGTCGGGGGTAACGCGCGCGGGGGCCTTGAGGTGGTGCCTGGTCGGGCCCCAGGAGCTGGATTCGGTGGGCATGTCGATTTGCATTGACTAACCTTGCATTGCATCGCTCTCGCGAGGCTAGTGTGCTGATCATGGCGAGCGTGGCGGAGAATCTGGCCGCGGCGGAGGCACGGATCAAGGCGGATGCTCTCGTGTCGGCGCGATCCGAGCGTAAGCAGTTGCTACCGCTAGCGACTCGCGCTCCATTGACCTGCTTGTGACGGTAGGCGATCGTGTGGAGCAGCACCTTCTGATGCAGATCGCGCTTCACCGGGATGCCCCTTAAGAGGTGAAGCCACACGGCGTGCCTGCGACCTGTCGCTGGCCTTGGGCCGCCTGCTTGGCTCTCCTCGGTGCCGGCAGATCGGCGCCGCGGTGACCTGTCGATGTACTTACTTCGTTGAACGCGTTTGAGAATGATCCAGACCGTAGGGCTGGCCTAAGCGTGTCCACCGGAAGTATTGCTCGAGGACACCCAATCCCGAGGAGCGACTCCCACGACCTCCCATTCCTCAGAACCCATTGCATTGAGTTCGGTTTCGCGTCGTCCCAATTCGCGCGGCAGTTCATAGATCTTGTACTCCCACGTAGGTCAGTCCTGTCCTGTCCGTGCCCATCGGAAGCGGGGAGATGTTCTCCTGCCTCGCGCTGTCGTCACAGCCATCCTTTGCGCTTGAAGATGAAGAAGAGAACCAGGGCGAGGATGATGATGATCAGAGCTGAGGCTATGAAGCCACCTGCCGTCCCAAAGCCGGGGTAGGGCACGTTCTGACCGAAAAAGCCTGTCACCGCCGTAGGCACGGCGACGATCGCGACCCACGCGGTGATCCGGCGCATGTCCTCGTTTTGTCGGACTCCGGTCGATGCTGATTTCTCGGCAGCGATGGTCAAATGCGTCGAGGTCCGCGTCTGGTAGAACTCAATAACGCCATGCAGGAACTCCCGCTGCCCGTCAGCCATCGTCTTGATGACCGCGAACTGATCTGCGAGATCGGCGAACAATGGCGGTGCAGCATCAGGTAGGAAACGGACAAGTCGTGCCATACGCCCATAAGTTGCGCTGCTGTGCGTGGCAATGGTACGCACCGCGAGGAGCACGTACCACGCCTGGAACAGCTCCTCCAAGAACGCTTCCGGATCCTCCATCTCCTCACCGAGCATGACCCGCTGCTCCAGCAGCCCCGACTCCTTCGCGAGGTCGGCGATCAAATCTGACTCGCGTCGGATCATGGCCGAGACGATCCCGTACGACAGCTCGAACGGCGAGGCCATGCGCAGCTGTTTCCCTTCAAGCCGGCGCACTACGGCGTTGGTGTCTTGGAATGCAACTTCGGGAGCCACCGCCGGATTCAGCGGGCCATGGACTGTGACCAGGTAGTTCGGGCCGACGAACTGGTCAAGCTCGACATAATGCACATGGCCGCGCTTGCCGACCTTCGGTGTGTGAAGAACCGAGAACACGCACTCGGGGTAGATGTGAACCTTGGACACGTGATTGCGCTCGACGCAGTCCCGAACCGCGATCGCGTGAAAGCCGAACACCCCGGACAACACATTCACCGCCTGCTGGTCACAGACCGGGATGTCCACCCACACAACGGCGTCCCGACGTTCGAGCAGCCGCGGGAGCTCCTCAACCTCATGTCGCTCCACACCTGCTTCGCAGACAAGCAGGACATCCATACCCTCACCGCCCCTCCGCGTCACGAGGCAGCGCATCCGCGTCCGCGGACGCCGCCATCACAGATCTATTCAACTGCACGCGATGTGCCGCACGCCCGGTCTTAACAACATCTTGACGGCGGCGTGCGCACGAGCACTCCTCAGCCCAAGGCCAGCCGACACCAAACCCGCGGCGGGTTCGAAATCACACGACGCGTGCCGGGCGATGTCGCCGGCGACGGTAACGTACGGGCCCGTGGATGAACCCGACGGCCGCGTGACGAGGAGCAACAGTGTCAACGGCAGTGTGGTCGACAACGCGATCTATGTCGACGGCGTCCGAACCGCAAATCCGGCGACGCTGGACGAGACCTACGAACTCTTGGGCGAACGACAGGGCATGGCGTGGATCGGGTTGTACCGTCCCACTCCGGAGGAGATCCGATCAGTGGGGGCCGAATTCGGGCTGCACCATCTGGTCGTCGACGACGCCATAGCGGCCCACCAACGGCCCAAGCTCGCATCTGCTCGGCGGTCACCGGGTCGCCGGCGGTCAGGCCGTCGATCCCGTCCATGCCGGAACCGATCCACACCCCCGGCGTCTCACCTCGTTCTGTGTAGTAAGACGCCAGCCCGGTGTGCCCTTTCTCGGTCGCGTCCAAGGCTGCGACCTGCCGGGTCAGGTAGTCATACCCGGACCCGGCTGTGAGCTTATGGATGCTCATAGTCACACCCACCAGAAGGGGGTACATGCCGCCGGGCGGTCAGGCCGACCCGAGCTACCTCCGGCAGTGCATCAAGTGTGCAGGACCATGACACTTTCGAGAGCTGAGGAGGTACGTCTCGCGAGGCGGGTTCGAGGCGGTGACTGCTCAGCCAGTCGGAAATGTCGTAAGGGGCGCGAGATTTAGTTCGATGCAACCGGGGGGTCATGGGCAACCAGGAAACAAGGCAGGGGGACATGCTCGCAGCATCCCAGCTGCAGACGAGGAGCAGACGTGAACGGGCCGAACGATCAGTCGAGATCGAGCCCATTGGGTAAGCAGTTTGGTAAGCATCGGGCGCACTCACGAATGATCCGATTTCGGGTCCTTAGGGTTCGCCCGAGGTGGGACTGTCCGAGGTTCCGCTCGCTAGAGGCTGGGCGACGTGCAAGTCCGCATCTAGCGGTTGGCGGAGGCTGCCAGGACCGGGGTCAGCTCGTCGTCACTGTCGAGTGAGGATGAGACCAGGCGCCGAACGGAGGCGGCGTCGTCGAGATCGATGGCGGCGTCGGCGAGCGAGGCGCAACGGGCAAGGTCGAGTGCGCGCGCCCGTGCTTTGACTGGGGGCACAGATTTGGGGGACACGCTGAGTTCGCGGACTCCGAGTCCGAGCAGGACAGGAATGGCAGTGTGGTCGGCGGCGGCTTCTCCGCAGACGGCGACTGGGACTCTGCCGCCCGCGGTGTGACAGACGTGCCGAATGAGTCTGAGCACGCCGGGGTCCAGGGGGTCTGAGAGGGCTGCGACGGCGGTGTTTCCCCGCTCCGCGGCGAGTGTGTATTGGGTCAGGTCGTTTGTTCCGATGCTGATGAAATCTAGGTAGGGGAGGAACGTCGCGATCTTCAGCGCGGCGGCAGGCACTTCGACCATCATGCCGATGCGTAGTCCTTTGGGCTGGCCAGCAGGGCTGGCTGCTTCCTCGAGGATGCTACGCGCGTTCCGGATTTCGGCGATGGTTGTCACCATTGGGAACATCACACTGGTTGGCACTCTCCTGGCCACTTGGCAGATGGCTTGGAGTTGCTCGAGCAGTAGGTCCCGACGGTCGAGTGAGAGCCGAATTCCGCGGTGTCCGAGGAACGGATTCTCTTCGACCGGCATTGGCAGGTAGGTCAGCGGCTTGTCTCCACCGACGTCCAGGGTGCGGAATGTGACACGGCGGCCACCCAGGGCGTCCGCGATGGCGAGGTATTCCGCGACCTGTTCTTGGAGGTCGGGGGCCCGATCGCGGTTGAGGAACAGGAATTCGGTACGGACCAGGCCGGCGCTGTCTGCTCCTTGAGCAGCCGCCGCGTGGGCGTCCGCGTGCGAGCCGAGGTTGGCGGCGACCTCGATCCGCGTCCCGTCGACGGTGAAGGCGGGTTCGCCGGCCGCGGCGCGGTGTTTGCTCTCCTGGGCAGCCAGTTCGGCTGCCCGCTGGCTGAAGTGCGCCACTGTGACGGCTGGCGGGTCGATGACGAGCTCGCCGGTGGCGCCGTCGATGACGACGGTGGTCCCCTCAGCCAAGCTGAGTACGCCGGGTCCTGCCGCGACGAGGGCCGGGATGCCGCGTGAACGGGCGAGGATCGCGGCGTGTGAGCTTGGGCTGCCGTAGGCGAGGACGATTCCTTGCACCGCGTCGGGGTCGAGTTCGGCGGCCTGCGCGGGGGTCAGTTCCTTGGCTATCAGGATGCCGGGTCCGGTCATGGCGACGGCCGGCGCGCCGGTGAGCGCAGCGAGCATCTGAGTTCCCACGGCCCGTACGTCCTCGGCGCGGGCGCGTAGGTAGGGGTCTGGCAGTTCAGACCATTGCTTCTCGACGACAGCGAGGGCGTCGACCCAGGCCGTGACCGCACCGGCTCCGGAGTTGACTCGGTGTTTGACGTCGGCGAGCACTTCGGCGTCGCCGAGAAGCATCAGGTGAGCGTCGAAGATTTGGGCTTCCTGGGGCCCGACCTCCCGGACGGCGACGGCTTTGATGCCCTCGATCTCCCGACGCACGGCGGCTACCGCCTCGACGACACGACGCCACTCAGCCGTTGGGGTGCCTGTGGGGCCGCGGTGGTCGGGGGCTGCAGGGGAGTGCAGCATCCGGACCGGTCCGATACGGATGCCTGGTGAAGCCGGCAATGGTCCGGCATGCTGCACCTGGACAGGGGTTGGTGCATCATCCAGTGGCTCGTCGAAGTTGCGCGCGGCGAGGGCGAGCAGGTGGTCGATCGCCTCGGGCGCCTGTGGACCCGATGCCGAGATCTCGACCTGATGGCCGTGCAGGGCAGCGAGCGTTGCGACCCGGCTGAGGCTCGCCGCCGGGACCGGGTCAGTTCCGGTGGTCAGATTGCGCAGCCGGACCGAGGCGTCCAGACCGCGCATCTCGCTGACGAGGCGCGCGGCTGGCCGGGCGTGCAGTCCGTGGCGGTTGGCGATTGTGAACACCGCCACCACGTCCGCCGGTTCACCAACGACAGGCGTGGGCGGCGATGTGTCTTCCGGATTGCTCAGTTGAGCGTCTTTACCCATGAGTGCGTTGTGGGCTTCGGCGGCGACTTCCTTGCGGCCGGCTCCTCCAGCGGCTGCTACGGCCGCGACAACCAATCCTTCAATGAGTGGTGCCGCTGACAGAACGACCCGCTCACGCACCTCTGGGTCATCGATGAGATCGAGGGCAAGTTCGGCGCTGAGAACCGCACTGCCGAGGTCCATGAGCACGACGACGCCCGCGGGGCTGTCAACCTCCTGGATTGCCTCTTTGATGCGTACGGCGTCTGTGCCGAGGGTTACCTCGTCCAGTCCTGCGGCCACCGCGATGGGGACCGGGCGGCCGTGCAGCATCTCGGCTGCCAGTGCCACGGCGGCTCGGGCCAGGGCGCTGCTGTGCGAGACAACGACGATGCCGACGAGGCCTCGGGACGAATCGTGTTCAGGTGTTGCCATCACCATTCCCTCGCCATCCTTCGCTGATCGATCGCCACGAGTCGTACGCCGGCTTACAGCGATGCTCGTGTCGCCGCGGCCATGAGCAGCGCGACCGTGGTGGCGCCCGGGTCCTGGTGCCCGACGCTTCGCTCGCCGAGGTAGCTGGCCCGGCCCTTCCGCGCGAGCATTGGTGTGGTCGCGTCGCGCCCGCTCTCCGCCGCGACCGAGGCCAGCTTCACCGCGTCGGCCTTATCCATACCCTCTGAGACAGCGCTGTCAAGTGCGTCCACCGCCGGAGCAAGCGCGTCATACATCGTCTTGTCCCCGGCTTCGGCCTTGCCGCGAGCGACGATCCCTTCTAGGCCAGCGCGCAACGCTGCCGCGAGCTGGGCCAATGAGATCTCTGCAGTGTCACCGAAGGACCCCCCGGCCCGGAGGAAGAACGTGCCGAATAACGGACCGCTGGCGCCACCAACGGTGGAGACCAGAGTCATGCCGACCTTGTTAAACAGTGCCGACGCCGTTACCGGTGGGGTGTCGTCGAGCGCGACGAGGACGGCCCGCATCCCGCGGTCCATGTTTGCGCCGTGGTCGCCGTCGCCGATCGCGGCGTCAAGGTCTGTCAGCAGGTCTTTGTTCTCGGCGACGAGCAGGGCGAAACTTCGGACCCACCGGTCCAGAGCTGCCGTCGCCACCGTTTCGTCCATGTTCAGGCGCCCCATCTCAATGCCGGAGTATTCACGGGAGCATCCCAGAGGGAGAGTAGTTCGTCCCCGACTTTAAGCAGGGTCACCGACGTGCCGGCCATGTCGAGCGAGGTGATGTAGGAACCGACAAGCGAGCGCGCCACCTGCACGCCGTGAGCGGTCAGGATTCGATTCACCTCGTTGTACATGACATACAGCTCGATGAGCGGTGTACCACCGAGCCCGTTGACGAACGCGATGACGTTGTCGCCGTTGCTGAATGGCAGGTCGGCTAGCACGGGCTCGACGAGCATCTCAGCGATCTGACGTGCGGTGCCCAGTGGCACGCGTTGACGGCCGGGCTCGCCGTGGATACCGACCCCCAACTCCATTTCGTTTTCACCAAGGTCGAAGGTGGGCTTGCCGGCTGCCGGAACGGTGCACGAGGAGAGCGCCAGGCCCATGCTCCGACCATTCGCGTTGACCTGGCGGGCGATGTCGGCCACCTGCTCCAGTGTCCGGCCCTGTTCGGCTGCGGCGCCGGCGATCTTTTCCAGTAGCACGGTGACCCCGACGCCTCGCCGGCCAGCTGTCCAGGTGCTGTCCTGGACGGCGACGTCGTCGTCGGTGACCACGGAGAGGACCTCGACACCACTTGCCGCGGCCATCTCGGCCGCCATATCGAAGTTCATGACGTCGCCGGTGTAGTTCTTGACCACATGCAGGACACCGGCGCCGCCGTCGACCAGCTTCGTCGCGGCGAGCATCTGATCGGGTACCGGAGAGGTAAAGACCTCACCCGCGCAGGCCGCGTCCAGCATGCCCAGCCCCACGAATCCGCCGTGAAGCGGCTCATGACCCGAGCCCCCGCCGGAGATGATCCCCACCTTGTCGCGTCGCGGCCCGTCCTCACGGTAGATGATCTTGTGCTGGTGATCGACGCGAAGATCCGGATGTGCCGCCTCAATCCCCCGCAGCGCTTCGGCGACGACGTCTTGTGGGTCGTTGATGAGCTTCTTCATGGTGTTGGTCTCCTTAATCGGATCGAGTGAGGGGTCAGGACGAGATGCGCTGCCGGCTCGCCGGTTCAGGGTTCACATCCGGCTGGCTCGACGGTTCGGGGTCAGCGAGATCAATTCCCTCTGAAGAGGTTGCCCGGTCGGCCGGGGTGCGGGCAAGCACGCCATACAGCAGCGCGGCGGCGACACCAGCGAGGAGTTCCGCGACGACGTAGACGGGAAGTTGCCTCCACTCCACCTGACCGCCCGCGATCTGCTGGACGAGCATCGGCCCGAAGGTGCGAGCCGGGTTGATTGAGGCCCCGGTTGCGGGAGCAACCGGAATGATGGCCGCGAAGACAACCAAGCCGATCGCGACGCCAGCAAAACCAGCAGCTGCCTTGCGGTGGATCACGCCGAAAATGACGAACACCAGGATGAAGGTGCCGACGAACTCGGCGGTGAACGCCTGGGTCCAGCTGATGGAACTGTACTTGGCGACACCGAGGCCCACCTCGCTGGCCTTCTGACCCAGAACGCCAATGATCGCCGCCGCCCCGAGGACCGCACCGGCCACCTGCGCGAGGACATATCCGGGCACCTGCCGCCAGGGAAACTTGCCCGACACTGCGAGCCCGAGCGTCACCGCAGGGTTGATGTGGTTGCCGCCGATGTGGCCCAACGCGTAAACCGTCGCCACGACCACCGTGCCGAACGCCAATGAGATCATGCCCAGATCAGCCATCGTGAACGGCGCATCGCCGTTGACGATGAGCGTGGCCGGGACCGATCCCACGCCGATGAAGACGAGAAACGCGGTCCCGATGAACTCAGCCGCCAACCGCTGCGCCTGCGAGCTCTCATCCAGCATGGCCATACCTCCTTGAATTCTGAAGGAAATTCGATAATGTCGAATACTGTTCGGAGCATACACACATGGTTCGCTATGATGCAAGACACATCCGGAAACTTTGTAGAACCGAACCCGAGCAAGGAGGGACGCGTGATCCAGTCGATCGACCGTGCGATCCGGGTGCTTTTCGCGCTGCAGGGGGCCCGGCGCATGACCCTATCCGAGCTCGCCGGCCGTCTCGAACTGCCGCCCTCGACTGTTCACGGCATCGTCCGCACCCTGGTCGCCCAGGGCATGGTCGTGCAAGAACACGGTTTTGGCCGCTACCAGCTGGGCCCGGCGGTGCTGCGGCTCGGCAATGTCTACCTCGACACGCTCGAGCTGCGATCCAAGGCCATCCCCTGGGCCGAAGACCTCGCCCGCCGCACCGGTTGCGCCGTGCGCACCGGCGTGCTACTCCTCGATGACGTGGTGATCATCCATCACGAACCCAGACCTGACGGCAGCCGACAAATGCCCGAGGTGGGCATCGTTATCCCAGCCCACGCAAGCGCCCTAGGCAAAGCCATCCT
>Ga0307312_10001077_pt1 | contig 13713 bp, 16 predicted proteins | sample ER_DNA_202_FD_194489 | JGI IMG/M metagenome (GOLD analysis project Ga0307312, IMG submission 194489) | Bulk soil microbial communities from the East River watershed near Crested Butte, Colorado, United States - ER_DNA_202 | ecosystem: Environmental > Terrestrial > Soil > Floodplain | place...
TCACAGCCATCAGGAGCAGCTTGATCGCTATCTTGACGTAGTTCAGCGGATCCGCCTGGAGCTCCTCCACCATCACCAGTGCTAGACCGGTAAGCATGAGCGTGAATGACCCGTTCAGCATCGACGCGTTGACTTCCGTCTCCCTGGCCCTCACCTGGACCAGCAGGCCGCCGAGCAAGGCGGCAAAGCCGATCAGGTGGAACAGCACCAAGAGGTGCTGCGCGATCTGCACGACCCGACAGTAGTTTTGATTTAGCTTTGCTCGCGTGAACTCGCAGAGCGGTTAGTTGAAGTCCTTAGACAAGCCGTCGGTCGGTTGCCCAGCGGGTCAATTGGTGGCGATTGGAGAGCTGCAGCTTACGCAGCACGCTGCTTACGTGGGTCTCGACAGTCTTAATCGAGATGAACAGCTCCTTTGCCACTTCCTTGTACGCGTAGCCGCGCGCGATCAGCCGCAGGACCTCCCGCTCTCGCTGCGAGAGTCGATCTAGATCTTCGTCGACTGTCGCAAGATCTATCGATCCCGAGAAGGCATCGAGCACGAACCCTGCCAGCCGCGGCGAGAAGACCGCATCACCCTCGGCGACCCGGCGTATCGCGTCGATCAGTTCGCTGCCACTGATCGACTTCGTGACATAGCCACGGGCACCGGCCCGGATCACGCCGATGACATCCTCAGCGGCGTCGGAGACAGAGAGGGCGAGAAACTTCTGTTCGGGATTCTTCTCGTGCACCTTGCGGATGACCTCGACGCCTCCGCCACCAGGCAGATGGACATCAAGCAGCACCACGTCCGGCTGGGTTTGCAAGATCACGACGATGGCTCGGTCTGCATCTGCGGCCTCGCCGACAACGGCGACCGAACGGCCGATCTCGGCCTTGACCCCGGTACGGAACATGGCGTGATCATCGACGATGACCACCCGGTACGGACCGCGCGGGGCGGACGGCTGTTGCGACGTCGGCTGCGAGGTGGGCTGTCTTGTGGTCTCAGTCATCTCTTGATCTCCAGTCGTACTTCAGTGCCGTCGTCCGGTTCCGAACGAATCGTTGCGGAGCCGCCGTGCCGCGCCATACGGTCGATAATGCTCCCTTTGACGCCCATCCGATCTTCGGCGACCGTCTCGACGTCGAATCCCTTTCCGCGATCCCGGACAAAGACCTCGACAGAATCCTCATCCACTTCGGCATAGACATCGATCTTGTCGGCCCCGGAGTGCTTGGCTGCGTTGACCATCGCTTCCCGGGCCGCGCGTACCAAGGCCTGAATCGCGTCCGAAGTATCGCAATCGCCAACTGTCACCAGCTCGACCGGCACGCCGCGCTCGTCCTCGACTTCTGCTGCGGCGGCCGTCAGTGCGGCCTTCAGCGTTGCCTCCGGCAACTCCTCGTCGTACAGCCAGTTGCGCAACTCTCGCTCCTGGCGACGGGCCAGCTGCTGCACGGCCTTTGGGTCATCGGCTTGGCGCTGGATCATGGCCAGTGTTTGCAACACCGAATCGTGCAGGTGGGCCGCCATATCCGCACGAGCATCTGCCCGAACCCGCTCAGCCCTGGCCTGGTTGAGGGCAGTGCGAGAGCGGTGCAGCCACGGTGCCAGGACAATGGCTAGGCCAGCCAGGGCGAGCATCGTCATCGCCATGACTTCCGGCAATTGCGAGATCTGGCCCCGTTGTGCGAGCACAATGCCAAATGCCGCGCCAACGAGTCCTAGACCGACGATCACTCGGACCAGCGACGGCCAGCCACCGCGAGCGACGAAGGGCGCCAGCCACGCCCTGCCACCCGCCTCCTCCCGCCAACGCTTCTGCTGTGCCGTGTCGGCCTGACGCCAGACCAGTGCGGCACCAGCGCAGGCAAAGGCGACCGGCCAGAACAGCTGCGAACTGACGCCGAGCCCGGTGTTCTGCATGATCCACAACAAGCCGACGCCGAGAGCGATCAGCGCAAGCAGCATGCCCCAGTCGATGCGTCGCTTGGGTTTGGTTTGGTCCCGCATGCCAGCACGGCTGGCAGATTCCAGACCAGGTGCTTTGACCGTCGACTCGGGCGGCAGTAAAAGCCACAGGGCGCCGTACGCGATCACCCCGATGAATTGGAACGTCGCCAGTGCGACGAAGGCAATCCTGACCGCCAGCAACGGCCAGCCAAGATGCCGAGCCAATCCCGTGCAGACCCCGCCGAGCCAGGCGCCCTCGGCTACCCGAGTCGCTCGCGGCCGCTCCTCCGAAGCCTCCTCGCCAGACTCGGACTCGCTGGTCGACGCTGCCGCCGGAAGTGCAGCTGGAGGGGCGGCTTCCGCGTTGCCAATGGGCAATTCTGAAGCGTCGCCGGAAGCGTCGCCGGAAGTGTCGGTCTGTTGCGTTGGCCCAGTCTCGGAGTCGTGAATGTCAGGCTCGAGGTGGCTCGAGTCCGTGGCCGTCATGATCTCCTACCCTCACACGCGTCTGGGCTTACGACTAGCAGGGTGGTCCCCGACTTCTCCCTTAGCCAACTGGACTTGGACGTGGCCACGGCGGGAACGGTTCCCTGGTCGCGCGAACAGCCGGGAGCATTTGGGGGTGGTCCCTGATAGTTCGAGGGTAGCCCGCTGGGCAGGATGGAGCGCATGAGCTCAATCTGGACGATCCGTCGCAGCGCGACTGACGCAAAGCTCGCAGGCCTCTGCGGCGGTGTCGCCCAGCACTGGAGAGTCGATCCGCTACTGGTCCGCGTCGGATGGGTCTTGTTGGCGCTGAGTGGTGGAGTCGGCCTTGTCCTGTATCTCGCGGGGTGGCTGTTGATACCGCTCGAGGGCAAGGACAAGGCGCCGGTCGAGGATTTGTTCGGTGAATCGGTACGACGCTGGCCACGGGAACTGTGGATTACGTTCATCGTCATTGCCAGCCTTGCGATGTCCATGATCTTCGGCTGGCTCAGCCCTTTCACCATCGGACCCGCCATTGTGATTGCGGTGATCTGGTATTTCGGCTTCTACAAGGGGCGCCACGACAAGCGGTCCGTAACCCTGCCGAGCTCACCAGCAGAGTCTCTCCCTGCTGCGCCACAGCCCACCGTTCCGCAGTTCGTGGAGTATCCAGGTCCGCCAACGCCTTTCACCCAAGCTGCTGAGGCATGGCAGCGCCGGATCTCCGAACACAGCCGCCAGGTCACCGCTGCCACGACACCAACTCCAGCACCACCCACTACAGCATCATCGGCTCCCACCCCGGCGGCTGCTGAACCGCCCGCTGAATGGCCCAGTCCCCCACCGCCGAACTTGTCACACATTCCGACCGAGCGGCAGGCCACTGAACACACCGCCTTCCTGGCTGAACCTGATCCGGTTGGCCTCTACGTCGAATCCCCCCGCGCCGCGCCGATCAAGCTGTCTGACACTCGCTCGGCCCGACGACTCCGGCTGGTCTCGCTGATCATGCTCGGCGTGACCTTGTCCGGGCTCGGAATAGCTCAGGCACTCGGCGTGGCAATCCCACTGGCCGGCTATCTGGCAGCTGCGTTGCTGATCATCGGTATGACGCTGGTGGCCGCAACCTGGCTGGGGCGAGCACGCGGTCTACTGCCCCTCGGAGTCGTGCTCGCCATCGCTGCCGTGCTCGTCACTGCTGCGGGGCCAGCATTTCGCATACCTACTGCTGCCAGCTCAACACACGTGTACGTAAACCTTGCTGAGCTGCCTGCCGCCGGCGATTCCCAAGATTTCGGCGAGCTTTCGATCGATCTCAGCCAGCTCGCGGTAACTGGTGATGCGACCTATCGGGCGCATGTTGATGTTGGACAGATTGCCGTCACTGTGCCGAGGGACGCCAACGTCGTGATCAACTACAAAGCCGATCTTGGTGCTGTGCGCGTCTTCGGCGCAGAAGTGCAGGGGGGCTCTGATCTCGGCGGCCAACTCAGCGATCCTCAGCCGCCGCAAGCGGGGCAGCACATGTTGACACTCGATTTGTCCGTAGACGCCGGCAATATCGAGGTGCAACGATGAGAAAAACCTACGATGTCGTTGCCTTGATCTTCGGCATCCTGCTCAGCTGCGTGGCGCTCGGATCGCTTTGGCTCACTTTTGTCGGACCGCTCAACTGGCAGGTGATCAGGATCGTGGCTCCCATGGGTCTGGTTGCGGTCGGCGTTGCGGGCCTTGTCCTTTCCCGAAACCGTCAATAGCTAGTCCCGAAAGTGAAAGGTGACTCATGAGCAACCCCTATCCGCCGCAGGCGCCCAAAAGGTTGGAGCGAAGCAAGTCCAATCGAATCCTGGGCGGGGTCTGTGCCGGCGTCGCGAATTACCTCAACATGGACCCGACGCTGGTGCGGGTGCTCACCGTAGTGATCTCACTCTTCACCGGCGTGCCGGTCATCCTCTACATCATCGCGTTGTTCGTGGTGCCCGAGGAGGGCTCACAACCCACGTCGCCGACCTACCCGCCTGTGGGGGGTCCGCAGTCTCAAGAGACCGGCTTCCCGACCGCGCCGCCACAGACCCAACCGGCGTACGCCCCACCACCTTCGTCAGCGGCTGCGCCGCCGATGCAATCCGGCAGCGCGCCGGCGTCGGCTGAGGACTCCGTCTGGGGCAGCGAGGGCGCGCCGTGGGAACAGCGCCAGTCTGCTCCGGAGCCCGTGACGCCGCAGCCGGAACCGGTTGCTGCTGAGCCGCAGCCGGTCGCTCCTTCGGAGCCCGAGGCGCCCGTCGTACCACCGGCCCACGAGGAAGATGCCACCGAGTCGGCGCCGGAGCCCGCAGGGCCTGAGGAGCGACCAGCTGGAACCGATGGCGACACCACCGACAGTGATGCTGAAGCGGAAGCCACCCAGACTTCTGAAGGTGGGCAGCAGACCGACCGCAGCTGAGCCTGAGCTAGTGCACTAGCTGATCACTGGGCAGCGCGCACCATATCGACGAAGTACCGGTGGATCCGCAGATCGTCGGTGACCTCGGGATGGAACGAGGTGGCCATCACGTTCTCATGGCGTACGGCGATGATCTTCGACTCATCCAGGCCTGGTGGTACCACGGCACCCAAGATCTCCACGCCGTTGTGAATGCTCTCCACCCACGGTGCGCGGATGAAGACCGCATGGACCGGACCGCCCTCGATCCCGTCAAGATCAACATCAGTCTCGAATGACTCGACCTGGCGACCGAAAGCGTTGCGGCGTACGGTGATGTCCAGCGCGCCAAAGGTTTGTTGATCTTGAGTGCCGTCCAGCACATGCTTGGCGAGCAAGATCATTCCGGCGCATGCGCCGTACGCCGGTAGCCCGGCCTGCAGCGCGTCGATCAAGGGCTCACGCAAGCCGAAAATTCGTGACAGCTTGTCGATCGTAGTGGACTCGCCCCCGGGCAGCACAATCCCGCTTAGTCCAGCTAGCTCGGCGGGGCGGCGTACGGTTCGGACATCGACCCCACATGCTGTCAATGCGCGAAGATGCTCGCGTACGTCACCTTGGAGGGCGAGGACACCAACGACGGGCGGGCTGCTCACCAGCCGCGCTGGGCGAGGCGATGCGGCTCTGGAATGTCGTCGACATTGATGCCGACCATGGCTTCGCCGAGCCCGCGAGACACCTTCGCGATTACGTCCGGGTCGTCGTAGAAGGTGGTTGCCTTGACTATCGCCGCCGCCCGCTCGGCCGGATTGCCCGACTTGAAGATTCCCGAGCCAACAAAGACCCCTTCCGCCCCGAGTTGCATCATCATCGCGGCGTCAGCGGGCGTCGCGATGCCTCCGGCGGTGAAGAGCACGACCGGCAATTTGCCTAGCCGCGCCACCTCGGCGACCAGGTCGTACGAAGCCTGCAGCTCCTTCCCGGCCACGTACAGCTCATCGGATGCCATGGAGGTGAGTCGAGCAATCTCACCTCGGATCTGACGCATGTGGGTGACGGCGTTGGAGACGTCGCCGGTGCCGGCCTCGCCTTTGGAGCGAATCATGGCGGCGCCTTCGGCAATCCGGCGCAGCGCCTCGCCCAGATTGGTGGCGCCGCACACGAAGGGCACTGTGAACCGCCACTTGTCGATGTGGTTGGCGTAGTCGGCAGGGGTCAAGACCTCGGATTCGTCGATGTAGTCCACGCCCAGTGACTGCAGCACCTGAGCCTCCACGAAATGGCCGATCCGGGCCTTCGCCATGACGGGAATGGAGACTGCAGCGACGATCTCTTCGATCATGTCGGGATCGCTCATCCGCGCCACGCCGCCCTGTGCTCGGATGTCGGCGGGTACGCGCTCCAAGGCCATCACGGCAACCGCGCCGGCATCCTCAGCAATCTTGGCCTGGTCTGCCGTGACGACGTCCATGATCACTCCGCCTTTCAACATCTCAGCCATGCCGCGCTTGACACGAGCGGTGCCGGTCAGGCCGGTTGGCGGGGTGGGGCTGGTGATCTCGGACACGGTTAATCCTTCTTCAGATCCGGTGTTTCCCGATGGAGCCTGTTGCAGCACAAGCGTGCGCAACCATCCTTTTTCGTCCCTCAGTCTAGGTGTGCCGTCGATGGCGTCGAGCCCATTTTCATACCGCCAGATGGTAGGTACGTCTTGCCGGCTGTGCTGTCATACACAAGCGCTCATGCACGGTTCGTCCCTACGGCTGTGCTGTGAAACGCACCTTCAGACACCGGATGCCCGAATACGATCCGGATATGACGCAGCCCTATCACATGTCCAAGCCGACAGAGCCCGGGATCGCTCGGTTCACGGCATTGCTCGAGGAGCTGTCAGCCAATCGAGATGTGGTCAAGGCGTCCATGTTCGGTATGCCGGGCATCAAGCGGCGCGGCGGCAAGGCGTTCTGTGGCCTGTACGGGGAGGACATGATCTTCAAGCTCGCCGGTGAGGATCATGCGCGTGCGCTAAGCCTGCAGGGGGCACACCTCTTCGAGCCGATGGCGGGCCGACCGATGAAGGCGTGGGTGCAGGTACCGCCAGAACATCAGTCGCAGTACAGCGCTCTAGCACGCGCGGCTGAGGCAGGCCTCGGCGACTGACGACATTCCCTTAACCGCTCGGCGCGGCCTTCCGCCGCTTTTCTCAGAATCGCCCCCCGAGCGAGGGCCTCGTCCTTGATGACACGCTCAGAGGAACGACCACACGTCTGGCTCGGGGGTGATTCTGAGAATTTTTGCGCTACTCCCACTCGATGGTCGCCGGCGGCTTGCTCGTGATGTCCACGACGACCCGATTCACTTCATCGACCTCGTTCGTAATGCGCGTGCTGATCTTCTCCAAGACCTCGTACGGGAGCCGGCCCCAGTCTGCGGTCATGGCATCCTCGCTGGTCACCGGGCGGAGCACGATGGGATGGCCGTATGTGCGGCCGTCGCCCTGCACGCCGACCGAGCGGATATCCGCCAACAGCACGACCGGGAACTGCCAGATGTCGCGATCGAGTCCGGCGGCCGTCAGTTCTGCTCGCGCAATGGCATCAGCCTCACGTAAGACCGCCAGCCGCTCCTCAGTGACCTCACCGATGATCCGAATCGCTAGACCCGGTCCGGGGAAAGGATGCCGCCAGACGATTCCCGGCGGCAGGCCAAGTTGGGCACCCACGGCCCGCACCTCGTCCTTGAAGAGCGTGCGCAAGGGCTCGACGAGCTGGAACTGCAGGTCTTCGGGCAAGCCGCCGACATTGTGGTGACTCTTGATGTTGGCCGCACCTTGACCCCCACCTGACTCGACGACGTCGGGATAGAGCGTGCCCTGCACCAAGAACTCGACTTCGCCGGCCTCACCGACCACCTCGCGAGCAGCTGCCTCGAAGGTCCGAATGAACTCCCGCCCAATGATCTTGCGCTTCTGCTCCGGATCGGCCACGCCGGAGAGCGCGGAGAGGAATTGCTCTGAAGCATCGACCACCTTCAGGTCCACCCCGGTCGCTGCCACATAGTCACGCTCCACCTGCTCGGCTTCACCCTTGCGCAGCAGACCATGATCAACAAAGACACAGGTGAGCTGGCTGCCGACCGCCCGCTGCACGAGCGCGGCCGCGACAGCAGAGTCGACGCCACCGGAGAGTCCGCAGATGATGTGCTTGCCGCCGACCTGGTGCTGAATGGCCAGCACCGATTCGTCAATGATGTTCGCCGGTGTCCAATCGGGAGTGCAGTCGGCGATGGTGAACAAGAAGTTCTCCAGGACCTGCTGGCCGCGCTCAGTGTGCAACACCTCAGGGTGCCATTGAACGCCGGCCAGGCGCCGGTCAGTGTCCTCGAACGCGGCAACAGCTGCGCGCGCCGAGGTAGCGATTACCCGAGAGCCGTCCGGAGGTGCGATCACTTCGTCGCCGTGCGACATCCACGCGCTGACCGTCGGGGGCAATCCGGCAAGCAGCGTGCTGGGATCCGTCACGCTCACCGCAGTCCGGCCGTATTCACGCATCCCGGTTCGGGCGACCGATCCTCCGAGGACCTGCGCCATGGCCATGAAGCCGTAGCAGATGCCGAGGGCTGGGGTACCGCTGTTGACCAGCGCCGCATCTAGCTGCGGAGCGCCGGCCTCATAAACCGATGACGGCCCTCCAGAAAGGATGATCGCCTTCGGCCGCCGCGCCAAGATGTCTGCAGCGGAGGCGGTGTGCGGCACGATCTCGGAGTAGACCTTCGCCTCGCGTACCCGACGGGCGATCAACTGCGCGTACTGTGCCCCGAAGTCGACCACCAACACCAGATCGTGGTCTCGCTGGGTCATCTCGCGTCCTCTCCCCCGCCAGGTCTGGAAGCGATGAGTCTAATGCGGAGCGGCTCTGTCGAAGGGCGCCGCTTCGACAAGCGCCGTCCTAAGCTCACCGAAGGGCTCAGCGCATATCGCGTTACTGTCATGCGCCCTGAGCCCGTCGAAGGGCGACGCTTCCAGGCGCTAGGCGCGGCCGGCCCTCTTCATGACCCGAAGCATCCCGGTCATAACCGAGGTGAAGGACTTGCCATCCAGGCCGTGGCTGGGGGCGATGGGAATTCCGGCTTGGGTGGCCACGGACTGGACGTCGACGAAGCGCCTGATGCCGTCGCGACCCTGGCGGCGTCCCAGGCCAGAGTCCTTCATGCCGCCCATCGGCGCGTCGATGCTGCCGAACGTGGCGGCGTAGCCCTCGTTGACGTTCACAGTGCCACACTTGATCTTGCTCGCTACGCGGCGGCCGCGACCATGATCGGTGGTCCACACGCTCCCGTTCAGGCCATAGTCGGAGTCGTTGGCTTGCGTCACCGCCTCTTCCTCATTGGCCACCGGGTAGACACTCACCACGGGACCGAACGTCTCTTGGGCGTAGCAGTCCATCTCCGGAGTAACGCCGGTCAAGATGGTCGGCTCGTAGAACAACTCACCCAGATCTTCCCGATGCCGGCCCCCGGTGCGTACCGTGGCGCCCTTGCTCCTCGCATCCTCGACGTGCGCGCGAACGCGGTCCAGCTGATCATCGTTGAGCAAGCTGCCCATGTCATGGTCGAAGTCGGGAGCATTGCCGAGCCGGATCGCCCGGGTTCGCGCGACGAAGGCTCGGATGAACGGCTCGAAAAGCGGCTCGACAACATAGATGCGCTCGGTCGCTACGCACAGCTGGCCGGCGTTGGAAAACGATGCGCGCACCGCCCCCTCTGCTGTCGATTCGACATCGGCGTCGTCCAAGATCACCATCGGATTCTTGCCGCCCAGCTCCAGCGAACAGCCGATCAGCCGGCCAGCACACTGGGCAGCCACCGTACGTCCAGTCGCAGTCGATCCCGTGAAGCACACGTAATCGCTGACGTCGATCAACTCGCGTCCCACCACGGCGCCGCGACCATGCACGACCTGCCAGAGATCGGTCGGCAAGCCGGTCGACCGCAGTAGTTCCACTGCTGCTAGAGCGACCAACGGAGTCTGATGATCAGGCTTGAGCATGATCGCGTTACCCGCGACGAGAGCCGCCAAGCCGTCGGAGATCGCCATGGTCAGTGGGTAGTTCCACGGCCCGATGACACCGACAACGCCCTTTGGTACGTAATGCCGGTCAAGTCGGGTCAGCACAGGCACGAGGCCTTCGCCACGCTCCGAGCGCAAGTAGCGACGTGCCGTGCGTCCGTAATAACGCGCGGTGAGTGCAACGTGCAGTACCTCCTCGGCGGCACTCAACCGCGCCTTCCCGGCCGATTGCAGCAAGTCGATGAAGTAGTCCCGCTGGTCCAAAATATGATCATGAAAATCGAGCAGCAGCTGGACCCGCTCCTCGATTGGCCTGGCGGCCCAGGTGGCCTGAGCCCGGCGGGCCAGCTGTGCGCCAACCTCGACATCGGCTGCCGTAGATGTGGGTAGCTCGCCCATCGGCTGTCCGGTGAGTGGCGAGCGCAGCTCCATCGCCGGCCCAGTCGCGGTGAGCATCGCCCCCAGTCGGCCCAAGTCAGAGTTGGAGACTGCTTGCACACTCATGGCGCCCAGACTAATGGCCGCATCATCCCGGTGCTTTTGGGCTGTTCGCGAGCGCCGCACCTGTTCAGGCGCGAGCGAACACCAAGGAAGCGCGATGCGCGATCGCCCTACAGAAGGGGCGAGAGCGTCGGTAATCGCGCGCCGCCGTGCTGAGGAGGAGCGAGCGGAGGCGTTCTTCCTCTGCGAGCGACGACGAAGTAGGCGGGTTCCCGAGCGCGATGCGCGATCGCCCTACAGAAGGGGGTGGCAACATTCCGACTATGGACAGTGACGTCATCGTGGTCGGCGCTGGACTGGCGGGTCTGGTCGTCAGCTACGAGCTGGCAGCGGCCGATCGTTCGGTGATCATGTTGGACAGCGAGCCGCTCGAATCAATAGGTGGCCAGGCGTACTGGGCGCTCGGCGGGCTGTTCATGGTGAATTCCTCGGGGCAGCGGCGGCTCCGGATCCGTTTCCTCAGCTGACTCCGCGTGAGCACGATGTGCTGCGGTTATTGGCGCAGGGTCTGTCGAATTCTGCCATCGCTGCTCGTCTGGGGCTTTCGCTGAAGACCGTGAACAACAACACCTCGTCAATCTTCACCAAGCTCAACGTGGCCAGTCGTACTGAAGCGGCGATTCTCGCCGGCAATCGCGGTTTCGGCCACGCCTGAGCTCGGCCGTCAACCTGATCTGCCCGCCGAAAAAGTATGGCGCGCGGACGCAGGCAGCGACAGCTCAGCCAGGCGTGCGTTGACGGCAATGACAAGGACGTCGTGCTTCTGAGCTGAGATGCAGGACTTTCCGGTCAGATGCGCTGCGATGACCGGAGGGCTGAGGTCCGCGCCCAGTGTGGCTGCCCGATCTGAGAGATCGTCAAGGGTCGTCCGGCACGCAATGAACGCCTCGAAGAGACGCTCCAGTGCCTCCCTGCCGATTTCGCTGCCGGCTCCGATAAGAGCGGGAGCCGCTGTTTCTTGCGCCATCACAGAACCTAAGAGTGCGAAAAATTCCCGGTTACTAACCTCGGCGCAAGCAGCCATCATGGAAAAGCGGTCTAAAAGACGGCTATCTCCCACCCGAGGACGGCTGTGTTCCCAGCAATTTCGACAATAACACCCTTCGCAACTCGTTGCCCAAACGGTAGCCCCAACGCCACATATCAGCTCAAGGGCGAGCTAAGCGAGTGCCGCAAATTCACCGGCCTGGCCCTGGATCTCGCCCGGCCCCGGGAGCACCTGCGAGACAAACGATCAGAGCCGCCACACGACCGGCTCAACCGGCCGATAACTGCAGCGCACCCCGAGCGAGATCGAGGCTTCGAGATGCGAGCCGAGCTCGGGATGAATTGCGACCACCCGACGGAGGCTGTCATGGATCCGCGCCGAGACAGTCTTTCGAGCCCGCTCCACCTGATCACCCAGCCGGCGGTCCCTACCGCCCAGCCCTCCGGCTGCCGACAACTCACGCAGCAGGGCATCCAGTTCAGCGGTCGCGCTTCGTGAGGCGATCGCGTCACCGTGCTGATCGGCCTGCTCGATGTCCTCGTGGAGCACCTCGATCCGATCGATAGCCTCCCAGGGTCTTTGGTGGGTTCTCACCCTGTAGGCGCTAGATGACGTCTCGCGGTCGCCAGATTGCACGACGCCTCGAAACCATCAGCTAGCGGTCCACGCGTGACTACCGACAAGGTATCGACGAGGCCTGCGAAAGGTCCTCTCAGATGGAAGACTGGTGGCCCGTGACCTTAGCTCTCCGGCGTGCGCTCCTTGGCTTGGGCTGTCTGGTGGCCGTGCTCACCGCCTCTGTGACTCTCGCGTTACCGGCCGAAGCTGCGACGTTCACGACCCGGTGCGTGGTGGCCCGCGAAATGCGGATTTACCACACGTCCACCTCATCCAAGCCCGGCCGAACCAAAGTCCACTTTGGCACCACGATCTACACCGACAAGAAGAGCCACCACCGCTATCGCGCGTGGTGGTGGACGCTGAGTGAGGGTTGGCACCGAGGCTGGATCTCGGCCAACTCGAAGTACACCGACCGTGGAGCCTGCGGCCAGATCACCTGACGACCCTCCGCCGCGGGAGGCATCATGGCAAGCGAAGTCGCTGACTGAGCCGGACATCCCAGGCGCCGCCGGCGCGGCTAGCCCGGCCGCGTTCCGGGCTGTACGCACTGCCGCAGGGCGATCTCCATGCGCCTGATCGGTCGTCGCAGTACGACGCTCAGGGCGTGGAGATCATTCGCCTTCCAGTGCCGAAAGCCTGCCTCCATCTCGTCGATCGCCGTCAGGGCGACTTCTCCTGCGGAGTGCCCGGGGTGGAGCGCTGCCCGGACTGCGGCGATCGTGGGCGGCAGCACCAGGGTGAGTTCTCGGGCCGCGAGCGGCCACTGCTCGGCCAGGTCATCGCTGGCACTTACGTCGGCGACCTCGTCTAGCAGCCAGCGTTCCGCCCGGGCCAATTCGGTGGCCAGCTGGACTCGGTCGTTTCAGCTCGGCCAGCGGCGGATAGCCCTTCTGCGCCGCCGCATAGGAGGCCAGCAGCCGAACGCTCGCGTCGGTACGATCCGGCGATGCGGCTCGTTGTGCTCCCTCCACGCGTTGCCGTTCGACCACCGGATGTGGGACGTGACGCGACCGCTGTTGGCTGATGCCGCCACCCCGCCCAGCCAACCCGCAGGCGTTAGGTTTCCGCCGCGACCTCCACAACTTGCAACCGGTCGAGCTCGCCCTTGGTCATCGTGCCGAGCTCGCCGAAGACGGCGTCCTGGTGCTCGGCGATGCGCCGGTCGACGATCCGAGTCAGCTCGAAGGCGATCGCACCGGTCTGGCGCACGGTCAGGTCATCCAGAGCGGGCTCTTGGCAGAGGTGACGGCGACCCCGAGAAGCACGGGCGTCAGCCCGTAGTAGTCCTTGTACGAACGCGGGTCACGAAGCGTGGGCGGCGCACGTCCAACCAGGCCCTGAGGGCCCAGGCAGCCGGGCGATCACAGCTTCCTGACGCACAGTCATCCGCCAGCCCACTCGCGGCATCCCTGACTGGCTGCGACCACCGTGGGCGCGTAGCGTCAAGGTTCGTCACCCGTGCAAGGAGGCGAAGATGAACGCTTTCGGCGAGGTCAACGCGAGAGCACAACACCGCGACACCGAGTCGCTTTTGTTCAACCCGCACACCTACGATCCGTCCCATTTCGACCACGTCACCAGAAGGCTGCTCAGGACGACCATCGACTGGTTCGAGCACCGGGGCAAGGAAACGCTTCTGCAGAACTACCGCGAGTGCGTCTGGTACGCAGACTTCCTGGAGTTTGTCGCCAGGGAGCATTTGTTCG
>Ga0307312_10001078_pt1 | contig 13709 bp, 13 predicted proteins | sample ER_DNA_202_FD_194489 | JGI IMG/M metagenome (GOLD analysis project Ga0307312, IMG submission 194489) | Bulk soil microbial communities from the East River watershed near Crested Butte, Colorado, United States - ER_DNA_202 | ecosystem: Environmental > Terrestrial > Soil > Floodplain | place...
TGGGCGACACTGGGAAACCGACGCCCGCGAGCTTCGCGAGCTCCTCGGCATCCAGCTCCAGGAGACCCAGCTCTCCGAGAAACTGACTGTCGACGAGACCTTGAAGCTGTTCCAGAGTTTTTACCGCGAGCCGCGCGACGTCGGGGAGGTCATAGACCAGGTCGAGCTCGGAGAGAAACGGTACTCGCGCGTGGGTGGATTGTCGGGCGGGCAAAAGCAGCGCCTCGCCGTCGCCTGCGCACTCGTTGGGAATCCTCAGCTCCTCTTTCTCGACGAACCCACGACCGGGCTGGATCCACAAGCCCGGCGGCAGCAGTGGGATCTGATCGCCAAGTTCCAGGCAGAAGGAAGGACCATTGTCCTCACGACCCATTACATGGAGGAGGCGGAGCGACTCTGCGATCGGGTTGCAATCGTAGATCACGGTCACATCATCGCTCTTGGGTCACCTCTCGAGCTCATGGACTCCGTCGACGTCTCGCACCTTCCGCCGCCCGAGCCGCGGAAGACTTCGGCGACTCTCGAGGACGTATTCGTATCTCTCACCGGCAGGACTCTGCGCGATGAATGAGCGCGTTCCCTTCCCGATCACCGAGGAGATGGCGCGGGCCGAGCTGAAGCCGCTGATGAAGCGACGGTTCAGGGATCGCTCGATGGCCCAGCTCACCCTTGTCCGGTTTCGCGAGTTCATTCGCGAGCCCGAAGCTGTGTTCTGGACTTTTGTCTTCCCAGTTCTGCTGGCAGCCGGACTCGGCATCGCTTTCCGGCAACGCGGACCGGACAAGGTGCAGATCGGTGTCGTTGGAACAGCCGCGAATTCAGCTGCGCTTGCCGAAGTCCTCAAGAAAGATTCGACGCTGGTGGTCCAGATCTTCGACGATAGCGCTGCGGCCCTGGCGCTTCGCACCGGGAAGGTTGCGATACTCGTGGCTCCAGCCTCAGCAACGGACAGTGTTCGCTACGTGTACGATCGCGGGCGGAGCGACGCGGTCAACGCACGCGTGCTCGTCGATCGCGCGGTTCAAACGGGCGCCGGCAGAGTGGACCCGGTACGAGTCCAGGACACCTACGTAACCGAAGCCGGGTCGCGCTACATCGATTTCCTGATTCCCGGACTGCTCGGCATGAATCTCATGGGCGGGAGCATCTGGGGAATTGGATTCTCGATCGTGACAGCGCGGAGCAAGAAGCTGCTGAAGCGATTCATGGCAACGCCGATGTCGCGTGGCCAGTACCTGCTCTCGTTTCTGGCCTCTCGTCTCGTCTTTCTGATCCTGGAAGTCGTGACACTGCTTGGATTCGGACATTTTGCATTCGGCGTTCCGCTCAGGGGATCTCTTTTCACCTTGTTCCTGATCTCCTTGCTCGGAGCACTCTCCTTTGGAGGACTTGGTCTCCTCGCCGCATCGCGCGCGCGTACGGTGGAAGCGGTCTCGGGAATCATGAACTTCATCATGCTCCCGATGTGGATCTTCTCGGGAGTGTTCTTCTCGTCCTCGAATTTTCCGCAGGTAGTGCAGCCATTGGTCAGGGCGCTTCCGCTGACCGCGGTAAACGATGCGCTTCGCGCCAACATGCTCGAGGGCGCGTCGTTAGCCGCCGTCACTCCGCAGCTGCTGATAGTTATCGCCTGGGGAATCCTGACATTCTTCGCCGCGCTCAAGCTGTTCCGCTGGCGGTGACGATTTGAGCGACCCGTCGCCGCCCGCGTCGGAGAACCTTCTGGCGGTCAATGAGTTGCTCTCGATTCCACGCCACGAGCTCGACGTCAGGGTGTCGAGAGCCTCGGGCGCCGGCGGACAGCACGTCAACAAGACGTCCTCGCGCGTCGAGATCTTCTGGAATATCCCAGCTTCGCGCGCACTCACCGACGAGCAGCGCGCGCGGCTGCTCGAAAAGCTTTCTTCGAAGCTGACCACCGATGGGAGTATCCGCGTAGTCGCGAGCGACATGCGGAGCCAGAGCCGGAATCGTGACTTCGCCGAGGAGCGTCTAGTGGACCTTGTCAGACGCGCGCTCATCATTCCGCGAAAAAGGAAGCCGACCAGGCCGACGCGCGCGGCGAAGGAGGCGAGGCTCGAATCCAAGAAGCGACACTCGAACAAGAAGCGGAAGCGCCAGGATCGGTCGTTTGATTGACCGCACTCACGCTTCGCGCGCGCAGATCATCGCTGCGTTCGCTTCCATCTATCTGGTCTGGGGATCCACCTACCTCGCGATCAGGTATGCCATCGAGACGATCCCGCCGTTCATTATGGGCGGACTCCGCTTTCTGGTGTCGGGCGCGATGCTCTACGCCTGGGCTCGATACCGTGGCGCACCGAAGCCGACGCGATTGCATTGGCGCAATGCGGCGATCGCTGGCGCCTTTCTCCTGCTCGGCGGAAACGGGGCAGTCGTCTGGGCGGAACAGTTCGTTCCCTCCGGCCTTACGGCACTGCTCGTCTCGATCCTTCCCTTCTGGCTCGTGATCATCGAGTGGCTGAGACCGCCTCGACGCCGGCCTGGTGGGCTGGTGCTCGTCGGACTGGTGCTGGGTTTCATCGGAATCATCGTGCTCGTCGGGCCTGGCAACATCGGCGGTCACGGCGACATTCGTCCGCTGGGAGCATCGGTCTTGATACTCGGGTCGCTGTCTTGGGCGATCGGGTCATTCTGGTCTCGTGACGCGGCGCTGCCGGAGTCTGGACTGCTTACAACGGGAATGGAGATGCTGGGCGGCGGGGTGCTGCTTCTACTTGTCGGCACGCTCAGCGGCGAATTCTCCGACCTCGACATCCACGCTATCTCAAAAGCATCCGCGGTCGGGTTGCTCTACCTGATCACCTTCGGCTCGCTGATTGGCTTCACTTCGTACATCTGGCTACTCGACAAGGTCTCGCCGGCGAGACTCGGGACCTACGCATACGTCAACCCGGTCGTGGCGGTTCTGCTTGGCTGGGCAATCGCGGGCGAAAGGCTTTCTGTGCGCACTGGCGTCGCAGCGGCAATCGTGATCTGTGCTGTGGCGCTGATTACTTCAGCGCGGAGCACGGCAACGGCACCGAGTGGATAGCCCTTAGCGGTTCGGCAAATCTGGCACGCGCCAGACTGCCAGGGCCTTGTCGGCGTATGCCCCGCCCTCCTCCGTGCAGCCTTCGACAATTACGCTGTGTGGTGCGGGCAGCAGGAAGGGTGATTGCTCCAGATTGAGCGGCCGCCAATCTCCATCAACGATATCCTTGTTGACTTCGCGAGCGGGAAACGTCGTGGTGAGGAGATACTCGGCTCCGCTGGACTTCATCGTCTGAAAAGCCGCGATGATGTTGGCGAAGGAAAAGTGGACCAGGCAATCGCGGCACAGTATGACGTCCGCTTGTGGCAGTGGCCCGTTGATGACATCCACTTTCATGAACCTTCGCGCTGGGGACTCGTGGCGCTCCCGATTCGCCTCGATCAATGGCTGGACGATGTCGCCGCCTATGTACTCGATCCCTGAGAGATCCACGTGACTCATCCAGTTGAAATCACCGCAGGGTACATCGAGGAGTCGTCGTGTGTTCAGATGTCGAAGCAGGTGCGGCAGGGAAGCGCGGAGCTGCGCGGTTTCGTCGAGATTGGAGCCGGTGCCCGAGCGTGACTCCGCGTCGAACCACAGATTGGTCTGGTAGATCCGAGCGAAGCGTTCCTCGATGCTGAGCTCGGACAACGCAGCTGCCTGCTCCGCAAAGCGTCGTTCCGCAATGGTAATGGGACGAACTTCAGAATCTCGCTTGGACCGTTCGGGCATAGCCGCTTCCACTCAGTGCACCGGGTGCGCTAGTGAATCCTCTCCCATGGGCGTTCAGCGTGGGACCAGGAAACCAGATCAGGATGGAACAGGTGAGCGAGCAATTCCACCCCCTCCACTACACGCGGCCCGGGCCGGGCAAAGTACGCGTTGGCATCGACGGCATAAACAGCCGCGTCCGAGATCTGGGGCATCTGTCGCGCGAGCTCAGCCGCTCGCTCGAGCCGGTATCCGCACGGCGACACGATGATCATCTCGGGCTGGGCCTTGGCGACATCGTCCCAGTCCATGCGCACCGAATCTTCTCCCGGTCTTCCGAGGGGATCGTAGCCCCCCGCAAGCGAGATCATCTCGGGAACCCAGTGACCGCCGCAGAAGAGCGGTTCTGTCCACTCCAGAAACACGACGCGACGAAGGGGGGCCTGCGCGACAGCCGCGCGTACCTTCGCGAGGCGCTGCTCGTGTGCGCGTACGAGTGACTCTGCCTCATTGGTTCGACCGATCGCACGGCCAACAGCCAGAACGTTGTCGACGATTTCAGCCACGTTCCTCGGGGTGAGAAACAACACCTCCGGCGGTAGATCGAATTTTCTTACCGCGCGTGTCAGCTCGTCGCCCGATGGCGCGCACACACGACAGAGATTCTGAGTGAGAATGACGTCAGGCTTCAGCTCGCGGAGCAGAACTTCGTCGATCCTGTACAGCGTGTCGCCGCTATCCATGCGCTGCGCCACAGCAACGTCTATCGTAGCCGGAGAGGCATCGTCGAGATCGAGTACGGGCCGGCTCACGACAGGCAGCTTCGTGACAGACGACGGGTAATCGCACTCGTGCGACCTTCCAACCAGCTCAGCTCCGGCGCCGAGTGCGTGGACCATCTCCGTGCCCGCGGGGAGGAAGGAAACTATCCGCGACATATCACTCTATGTCGCAGAACATGAAACGTTCGTCGCGCAGCACAGTTTCTCCGACACGGTAGGGAATCGGGTGGCTGAATTGAGGAGAGTTCCACACGAAAGTGTGGAACTCTCCACGCTCGCCGCATGGATCGACCGTCGCAGGAAGGTCGGCCAGAAGTTCGCAGTCGAACGACCGTCCGGCAAATGTTGCGTCGAGCTGTGTAGTGTCGACACACACGAGCCGCGCGGAAAAGCCGTCATCGACGAATCGCTTGGCCAGCAGGGTCGTATCGAGTCCCCACAACGGGAACAGGGGCTCGATTCCGGTGCCTGACAACAACCGCTCACGGTACAAGCGCACGTCCTCCAGAAAGAGATCACCGAAAGCAACGTGGGTCACCGCCGGTCGCTCGCGCTTGATCTCCTCGAGCGCTTTTTGAAATGCCGCTTCGTACGCGTCGTTGGTGCACGTCGACGGCAATGGTATCTCGAACATCGGAAGTCCGAGGCGTTCCATCTGCGCCTCCAGCATGGAGCGGCGGACACCGTGCACGCTGATGCGATCGTAGTCGGTCGTAATACTGGTAAGCAGTCCGACTACTTGAACGTCAGGGTCCTGCAACAGAGCGTCGAGCGCTAACGCACTGTCCTTACCGCCACTCCAGCTGAGGACGACATATTTCCGCATGAATCGGCCCGGCTCGTCAGGCAAGCTTCTCCAACGTCTCTCCACTTGCCGTAGTCCGGGCCGCCCGCGGTATCGGGTGTTCAGCAGTGCGAGGCTTGTACACCCCGAACTTGCGGAATACCCACTCTCTCCACTCGTCCAGAATCTCGTAGAACGTCGGGATCACAACGAGGGTCAGCAGCGTCGACGTAATCACGCCACCGATCACCGCGCGACCGAGCGGCGCACGGAACTCCGCGCCCTCACCGATTCCCAGTGCGACCGGGATCATGCCGGCAATCAGCGCGAGGGTCGTCATCATGATCGGGCGCAACCGAATCGCGCCGGCCTCGATTAGCGCTTCACGTCGGGGTAATCCGTCCTTCTCACGCGCCCACTTGGCGAAGTCGATGAGCAGAATGGCGTTCTTCGCCACGATTCCCATCAAGAGGATCACTCCGATCAAGCTCATGATGTTGATCGTGGTGCCTGTGAACATGAGCGCGAGCATGACACCGATGAGCGACAGCGGCAACGAGATCATGATGGCAAGCGGCTCGAGGAAAGACCCGAACTGCATCACCAGAATGAGATACATGAGCATCACCGCGATGCCGAGGGCCGAGAAGATGCGTCCGAAAACCTCTGCCTGACTCTCGGATTCGCCGCCCGCCGTCATGTGCACACCCGGTGGCATTGTGATCTTCGCAATGCGGGCGTCAATGTCCTTCATCACTTCCGTGAGCGATCGGCCTGATGTGTTGGCCTGAACGGTCACCACCAGGTCGCCATCGAGGTGTGTTATCTGCGCCGGCCCCATCGACGGCGTGATCGTCGCGATCTGACCCAGCGGCAGCGTACGCGGCTGGCCATCGGGGCCGGTGACTACGAGCGGCAGTTGCTCCAAGTCGGCCGCGCGCTGCCTCGCCTCGGGAGCGAGTCGCACGTTCACCTCGCGTGTCTCGTCGCTCGGATCGACCCAGTCGCCAGCCTTGATTCCCGCGAACGCCGGACGTAGAGCTTGCGCGACTTGACCCACCGTCACGCCAAGCGTACCAGCGAGACCGCGATTGAGCTCTACGTTCAACTCGGGCTTCTGTCCCTTGGTCGACAATCCAACGTCGACTGCGCCCTTGACCTGCTTCACCTGCTCGGCGATCAGTTCCGCGGTATTGGCTAGCTGCTGCGGCGTACCGCCCCGCATCTCCAGCTGGATCTGCTTCTGCGCGCCCTGAAAATCGTTAGTGAACACTGACATCGTCGCGCCGCCGATGCGCCCGACTTCTTTCCGTAGCTCACGGCCGAAATCCTCGGCCCCGATGCTTCGGTCGGATTTGGGAAGCATCCGGACGTAGATATTCCCGGTATTCACGTCGCCGGTGCTTCCGCCGAGCGTCGTGAATGTGAAGCGGACTTCCTTGTGCGCCCGCGCCATTCGTGCTGCCTCTTCGGCCTTGATCCGTGTATACGCCAGATTGGATCCAGGGGGAGTCTCGATGGCGATGTTGACCTCGGACTGATCCTCGGTTCCGAAGAAGCTGGCACCGACGAGCCCGACAGCCGGAAGTGCGAGCGCTGCGATGAAGGATCCGACCGCGATCAGAACCATCGCTACCCTGTGATCGAGGGCCCACGCAATCAAACCCTTGTATCGGACAGCCATCCGGTTGAACCACTGATTGAAGTTCTCGAGAGCGCGTGCAATCGGATTGCGGCGCTCGTGCGCCTCGACCTGCGGATCAGCCCAGTAAGCTGACAACATCGGATCGAGCGAGAACGACACGAACAAAGAAACCAGGACGGAAGATGCAATAGTCAGGGCGAACGGTTTGAACCACTGCCCTGCCACTCCATACATGAACGCCACCGGCACGAACACCGCGACGATGGAGAACGTCGTCGCCGCGACAGCCATACCGATCTCGTCGGTACCCTCGTGCGACGCCGTCATGTGGTCCTTCCCCATCTCGATGTGCCGCACGATGTTCTCTCGCACCACGATCGCGTCGTCGATCAGAATTCCGATCGCCAGCGAGAGGCCGAGCAGCGACATCGTGTTGAGCGTGAATCCGAACGCCCACACCGCGATGAACGACGCCAGCACGGATACAGGCAGCGCCAGGCCCGTGATGACTGTCGATCTCCACGAGTTGAGGAACACGAACACGACCAGGACGGTGAGCAGGGCTCCGATCAGCAGGGCTTCTACGACGTTGCGGACGGATGCCGCTACGCGCTGACCGGAATCCTTGATGATGTCGATCTTTACCCCGGCGGGAAGCGTTTTCTGGATCTCAGCAACCTTCTTCCTGACCCTGTCGCTGACCTGCGTCGTGCTGTAGCCTTTGGCCTTCACGATGTTGATGCCGACCGCCTCGGCTCCGTTGTAAAGCGCGAGTGAGCGCTGTTCCTGGGTGCCATCGATCGCAGTGGCGACCTGGCCGAGTCGAACGATCTGCCCACCACGCTCGGCGACGACGAGATTCATGAAATCCTGAGGACCTTCAAGACGCCCCTGCAGGCGAATGGTGCGCTCGTCGAGATTGCCGTTCACGCGTCCAACCGGAGCCGCCAGGTTCTGCGATTGCAGCGCCTGCACGACCTGACCGACCCCAATTCCCGCGGCTTGCAGCGCCTGCGGGTTGAGCTGAATGGTCATCTCCCGTTTCACTCCGCCGACGAGCTGCACCTGAGCAATGCCGGGAACTCCGCGGATCTTGCTCGTGATATCCGGATCCGCAAGGCGGGTAAGCTGCGCCGGGGTCATCGTCGACGATGCAAGCGTCATCGAGATGATCGGCTGGTCCGATGGATCGAACCTTTGTAAAATAGGCTCCTTCATCTCGACGGGCAGGTCTGCCCGGATTCCCGAAATGGCATCGCGAATGTCCTGCGTTCCCACCTGCGGATCTTTCTCGAACAGGAAGAGCGTGATGATCTGGGCGTAGCCGTCGCCGGCGGTGCCGTAGATCTTGTCGACGCCCGAGATTCCCTTGATCGCATCCTCGACGGGCTTCAGGATTTCCCGCTCGACTCCTTCGGGAGATGCACCCGGATAAGGGATGAACGTGAGCACTACCGGCTGCTGAATGTCGGGGAACTCGTCGGTCTGCAATCTCCACCCGGCGAACAGACCGAACACCACGAGCGCCACCATTGTGACGACCGTGATCATCGGTCTCTTGATGGCAAAATCTGAAATGACCATACGTCAGCTCCCCTTACCGCTGTTGACAACCGGGCTCGCTACCGGTGCCGATACCCGCACCGCTGTGCCTGGAGTAATTCCCTGCGCCGCTCCGAGGAGGAGCGTGTCTCCGGCCACGAGACCCGAGAGCACTTCGATCGTCTCGGAGCTTTGGTCGCTGAGGCCAATTTGAACCTGCACCTTTTCCGCCTTTCCCTGCTTTACGCGCATCACTGTCGGCGCGCTTCCGCGCACATCGACTGCCGATGCCGGTACGACGAGTCCCATCCTCGTGGCGCTCGACATCCGTCCGTTCGCGAAGAGTCCGCCCACGAGAGCGCGACCCGCGTTGGGAATCGAGACGTAAATGCGAACCTGACGAGTCGTCGGATCAGCCGTTGGATTGATGCGAGTGATACGTCCTACAAACTGACGGCCGGGATAACCGCTCACCGTGAAATTGACGGGCACGCCGATCCGGATCGATGCGAGCTGCTCGGCTGGCACTGAGGCTTCGAGCCTCATGCTCGACGGATCGACAACGGTGAACAAGGCGGATCCCGGCTGAACCACATCTCCAGCCGACACAGGACGCTCGCTCACTACTCCGCTGAATGGCGCGGTCACTGTGGTGCTGCGATACGCTTTCTCCGCGCTCGCCAGTCTGGAATTCGCATCTTCCAGAGCTGCCTGCGCCGCGATCGACGCCCGGCGTGACTGGTCGATGTCTCGCTCGGCAATCGCACCAGCGGCGAGAAGCTTCTGGTTTCGGGCGAGATCCTTCGCCGCGACGTCCGCTGCATTGCGGGCAGCTACGAGCCCCGCGCGCGCCGAGGTGTAGGCGTCCTGGATTCCCGACGCGTCGATTCGTGCGAGCACCGCACCGGCATTTACCGCCTGGCCCTGGTCCGCATAAGTCTGGAGTACGCTGCCGGCAACCTGCGCGCGAAGCACCGCTTCACGCTCGGGCTCGAGAGTTCCTGATATCGACGGACCGGTCATGATCGCGCCATTCGTCGCGACGGTGATGTTCTCGGGCCCAACCACCATGGCTTCAGTTTTCGCCCTCTCGGCGGCAGCCGCATCGTCACCCTTGCTGCAGGCACTGACGGCCACGAGGGCCGACAGACCGAACAGAACGGCCGCACTCTTTATCTGGATACTGCGATCTATTCTCATCATTTGCTCTCTTCTGGATTCTACTGTGGTGGAATGCCGGTCGTTGATTGCTGCGTCTGGGACTGCTGGGTTGCTGCCTGCGTCTGCTGGCCACTCTGTTGCGATGCCTGCTGCGCACTGGCCTGGTTCTGTGCCTGGGCCTGAGTGGCGCCGGTTGTCTGGAGAGGCAGGTCAGGCAGCAGTGCGAGCTTCACACGCGCGACCTGAAGATTTCTCGCGGCCAGTGCACGGTTCACTACCGCTTGCTCCAGTAGAATTCGCGCGTCGTTCAGCTCGAGCTGGGTCGAGATGCCTTCCCTGTAACGGACTTCTGCGATCGAATATGCGCGGCTCGCCTGTTCGGCGGTGCCGAGACTTGCCTGCCACGCCTCACGCGCCTGGAGAAGATTGTTGATCGTCACGCGCGAGTCGAGCGAAGCGAACTCCCGGAGCTGGTCGTAGCGGGCCTGCGCTTCGCGCACGTTCGCCTCCGCCACCATCTGGTCGCCCTTAATGCGGCCTCCGGTGAAGAGCGGAACCTGCGTCCCGACCGCGACCGTCCAGTTCGTCCGGAAGTCTCCGGAACCCGGGAATCCTGTCAGCGGAAACGCCACTTTGCCGTACTGCGATGTGAGCGCAAGCGTGGGGAAACGCTGAGCCTTGGCGACTTTGAGCAGGCCACGCTGCGCGTCAATTGATGCCGCCGCCTGCCTCACGGTCGCCCTGTCGACGGCCGCGGTGTCACTGCTGATTGCGGCAGCGGCAGCGACGGCCGTGCCTATGGCTGCCGGATCGTCGACCATGGTAGTGAGCTGGACGGGACTTTCAAGCGGAAGATTGAGGAGCTGCTTGAGTCTGAGATATGCGACTTCGCGATCGCTCTGCCGCTGGATCACGATTGGACGCTGGTTCGCGCTCGATACCTGGGCGCGCAGTAGCTCGAACTCCGACACGTTTCCAACTGTGCGGGCGAGCTGCGTTTGCCTGAGGACTTTGTCGGTCTGCACCGCCGAAGACTCCGCGAGTGCCACCAGTCGATCGGCGAGGGCCGCGTCGAAGTACGCCTGCGTCACATCGAGCCGAAGCTGCGCGCGCTGGGCGGTCAGCTCGATCTCAGCCGAGCGGCGTCCGGCGTTCGCGACCGAATTCTGGGCCGTGATGCGTCCGCCCGAGAACAGGTTCTGGGAGAACGAGAGGCCCGCGTTGTATTGGTTCTTGGCGCCGAAGCCGAGATTGCCGAAGGATGAGAACGGATTCTGCCCAAGCGCGCAGCGGGACGCGTCCTCGAGCCCGGCGAGTCGCTCGGCCGTCGTCGCCGTCGCGTCCTGCAGGTATTGGTCGCAAGGCGTCGGCGGCGGAGCTGGCTTTGTCGTGTCAACGGCGGGCGCGGCGGTCTCTCCGATATCGAACTGTGACGCCAAGGTCCGCGTGTAGCTCGCGGAAGCGTTCAGTTGCGGCAGCCGTTGGCTGCGCGCTTGGTACTGCTGCCCCTGCGCGCGTTGGACTCCGGCGCGAGCGATGCGAATCGCCTCACTCTGCGCCTCGGCTGTCCGAACGGCTTCATCGAGAGAGATCGTCCGGGCCTGCGCCGCCGCCGGCGCTCCTGGCGCGACCTGCGCTTTCATAGCTGGCGCAATGATCATCAAGGCGGTGAAGACCGTTCCTATGGTTTTGGCCGCAATGCGGCCACGATTTTGATTCTTTCTTGAAAACACTGTTCAGGCTGAAAGTTGTTTCGTTCGTTTCGTCTGCTTGGATGTCGTTCGGCGGGACCCGATTTCGACACCCAGGGCGCGAAGAAGGAGGACGGTGTACATGTGTGCCGCCTTTTCCTGGGGCTGCGGGTACACCTCGGGCATCATTCCCCGTCCCATGGCGTCAGCGAAGATTGCCCCCATGAGCATCGCTGCCGCAGTTCTCGGGTCGAACTTTTCAGACGTCCGTCCCTGCCGTCTGAGCGCGACGAGGTATTTGCATAATTCATTAGACGCCTGCGTCGGGACATAGCTAGCGCATTTGGACATTTCGGGTCGCTCTTCGAGCTCACCCATTGTCTTACGGATGATCGGGCTCCGAAGTCTCAAATGTTGGATAAAGGACTCACTCCACTCGGTTAGCTCGCGCTCAGGGTCGGACGGGATCTCGGGAAGTCCCGCCAAACCGGCCGACTGCGTCATGTGCTTCATTGCTTCGCGGAGCAGCGCTTCCTTTGACCCGAACTGGCGAAAGATCGTGATCTCGTTGACGCCCGCCGCGTCGGCAATTCGCCGGGTGGTGGAGCCGCGGAAACCGTGCTGCGCGAAGACTTCGGCGGCAGCGGCCAGGATTTCATCTCTGCGATTCATGGAGCGGATCTTATTCACGGCCGCACCGGAATGCAAGTAGTCACTTACTTACACAGTCGTTTCCACCAACTTGTAACACGCTCGGCGTTTGGCACAAAGCATTGACCAGCAATGAGTTAGGCAGAGCCTAGCACGAATTGATTGCCATCGGGGTCGGCGAAAATCGAGGAAGTGCCCCAATCGGCTTCCTGCGGCTCCTGGATGAAACGAACGCCACGCGAAGCGAGCTCCTTGTAGGTCGCCTTGACGTCGTCGGCAACGAAGGAAATCCCGCTGAACGTGCCGATACGGTTCTCCTGGCCCGGTGGCGTGAAGAGGACGATCCCGGTTCCGGAGCGCCCGATCCCGAGCTCGATCCATCGTTGTTCGTCGTTGAACGGCTGGTCGGTGATTACTCGAAAGCCGAGCTTGGTCGTATAGAACTCGAGAGCTTTTTGTTGATCGCTAACGGGAACGCCGACGAATTTCATGGCCTTTATCATTGGATCCTCCGGTTGTGTTTGTTGTGCGTGTCGAGATCTCTCCAATTCTCGTCTGTCGCTATGGCGCCGCAAGGCGTGATGGCGTTACTATGGCGTTGAATGCCATAGCCAGTGAGGCCCGTGACGACCATTCAAGTAGATGCCTATGTCGTTGACACCCTGTTGCCCGATCTCGTCGGCCATGACCGTCAACCGTCGGCGTTTCTGGTTTACCTTTTTCTCTGGCGGGGCTCGCACGGGGCGGGGCGAATGAAGACCCAGGTGAGCCTGCTCGACATCGCCACCGGAACGGGACTCTCGAAGCGCGCGGTACAGGAAGGGATTCGGCGCCTGGCGAAGCGGCGGCTCGTTTCGATTCAGCGCGAGAGCATCACCTCAATTCCGGTTTATACAGTTCGTCGGCCGTGGGTCAGATGACCAAGCCCCAGCTGCAACTGGCATTCGACCTCGCTCTGGCGCGGGTCGAGCGACTCCTTGCCAACGACATGAAGACCGTGAAGGGAGTCTCCGCCCGGACACAGTTGGAGAAGCTCGAAAAAGAGCTGAAGCACGAGCGTACGCTGGCGCTCCAGCGGGAAACCGTTGATCGAGTTTGGCTGCAGAGAACCGTGCGATGGGTCGTTGAATGGGTCCCGGACAAGGAGCTCGCGCTTCTCGCCGCTCTCGGAGCAATTGTGCGAGCTGCTCCCGCCGACCTACCATAGCTGGCCCCTCACCGTATATTCGAGCCATGCGTCGTAATTGGATCTCGCGCAGTCTCGCCAGCGTGCTCTCGCTCTGGCTCGCCGTGTGTCTGGCCGAGCCGGTGCAGCTGCACACTTGTGCGATGCACGGTGGCCTCGCGATCGTCCAGAATGGGACTGTCGGCGCACATGGGGCTGATCACCACGCAGTACGTCCCGGTGTCGGGCACGATCACAAAGATCAGAGCAGCGACAGCCAGTCGCGCCAATGCAGCTGCCTGGGTGACTGCAACTCCGGAAGCTCTCCAGTCGGAATTGCAACGGCGGCGATCTCACTGCTCAACGCGCCGCTCGTTGAAGCCTCGGCTAACAGTTTTGCCCACGCTCCGCATTACATCGTTGCGCCCCGCTTTCTCCTTCCTTTCAGCAACGGCCCGCCAGTCAGTTCCTCTCGCGCATAGCTGAAGGCGACACTTCGGTCGCCTTCCCCGCCTCGCGCGATTCCGATCGACAGCTCTC
>Ga0307312_10001079_pt1 | contig 13708 bp, 13 predicted proteins | sample ER_DNA_202_FD_194489 | JGI IMG/M metagenome (GOLD analysis project Ga0307312, IMG submission 194489) | Bulk soil microbial communities from the East River watershed near Crested Butte, Colorado, United States - ER_DNA_202 | ecosystem: Environmental > Terrestrial > Soil > Floodplain | place...
TGTGTTGATCTGCGGCAATGCATTTGCGGAGACCAGCATGCCCCGAGTAGCCGAGATCATCCGGACCACCAAAGAAACCGATCTCCGCGTCCGGGTAGATCTGGACGGCCGGGGCGAGGCCGAGGTGAAGACCGGGATCGGGTTCTTCGACCACATGCTGGAGGCGCTGGCCCGTCACGCCCTGCTGGACCTCACGGTCGAGGCGCGGGGGGACCTCCATGTCGACGGCCACCACACCGTGGAAGACACCGGGATCGTCCTGGGGCAAGCGATCTCGAAGGCATTGGGGGACAGAGCGGGCATCCGCCGCTACGCCGACGCCATGGTCCCGCTCGACGAGGCGCTGGTGCGGTGTGTTATGGATGTGTCTGGTCGTCCCTATCTTTCGTACAACGTCGAGATCCCGAAATGGCAGATGCTGGGCGACTACGACGTGTTCCTCACGCCGGAGTTCTTCCGCGCGCTCGTCCTGAATGCGGGGCTCACGGTTCATCTCGACCTGCAACGGGGTGACAACCCGCATCACATCGTCGAGGCGGCGTTCAAGGCCTTCGCTCGGGCGCTCGATGGTGCAACCAGCCAGGACCCGCGGGTGGCGGGCGTGCCCTCGACCAAGGGAACGTTGTGATCGTGGTTGTCGACTACGGGGTGAACAACCTCGCGAGCGTGGTTCGAGCGCTGGGGGCGAGCGGACACCGGGCTCAGCTCACCGGAGATCCGGACGAGGTGCGCCGGGCAGATCGGGTGCTCGTCCCCGGAGTGGGGAACTTCGGCCAGGGCTCGCGCACGCTCAGCTCGACCGGCTTGGGCGAAGCGGTCCGGGAGGTGGCCGACGCCGGGCGGCCCGTCCTCGGTATCTGCCTCGGACTTCAGCTCTTCTTCGAGATGAGCGAGGAGGCGCCGGATGCTCGCGGCATCGGACTCCTGCCGGGCCGGGTTCGCCGATTCTCCAGCGGCCTGCCAGTGCCGCATGTCGGATGGGCCCAGGTGGACCTGACCGAGGCGGGTCGGCGGCATCCGGTGCTCGCACCCACGTTCAGCGACGGCGCGCAGTTCTTCTACCACGTGCATAGCTATTACCCCACCTCCCTGCCGGATCATGCGGTACTGGGGACCGGCGACTACGGCGGCGTGTTTCCGACGCTGGTGGGACAAGGGTCCGTCATCGGTGCGCAATTCCACCCCGAAAAATCCCAGGTGGCCGGGATCGCCCTGCTGGCGGCCTTTGCCGAGTGGCGTCCGTGACCGCGGTGCGAACCTCCCTGGTCGACGTGTACGTGCTCCGCGGTGAGGGCTCGAGCCTCGAGTGTCTGGTGCTTCGACGCGGCAGGGGCGGACGGTGTCCCGGATCCTGGGAGACGGTGCATGGCCACATCGAGGCAACCGAGCGCCCGCCCGCAGCGGCCCAGCGTGAGCTGGAAGAGGAAACCGGACTCGTTCCAGTCCGGCTCTACAACCTGAGCCGGGTGGAATTATTCTATCAGCACCGAACCGACGAGGTCGCGCTGGTGCCGGTTTTTGCCGCGTTCGTCGCCGGGGATGCGACCGTTCGCCTGGGGGTGGAGCACGACGGGTTCGAGTGGCTCTCGCTTGCCGACGCCAGGGGTCGATTTGCCTGGCCCAGGGAGCGCCGCGCGCTGGACGACATCGTGACGCTGCTGGCAAGCGGAAGCGCAGGACCGGTGGACGACGTGCTGCGGGTATGCTAGCGCGGCGCATCATTCCCTGTCTCGACGTGGCGGGTGGACGGGTGGTGAAGGGCGTGCACTTCGAATCGCTGCGGGACGCCGGCGATCCGGTCGAGCAGGCTTCCCGCTATGACGCCGACGGCGCCGACGAGCTCGTCTTCCTGGACATCTCCGCCAGCCCCGAGGCTCGCCGGACCACGCTCGAGATGGTGAGCCGGGTGGCAGAGACCATTTTCATCCCGTTCACCGTGGGCGGCGGGATCCGGTCGGTTGCCGATGCCGGCGCCGCCCTCCGGGCCGGCGCGGACAAGACGGCGGTGAACACCGCCGCGGTGCGCGATCCCTCGCTGGTCTCCCGCCTGGCCGAGAGCTTCGGCAGCCAGTGCGTCGTGGTGGCGGTTGACGTCAAGCGAATCGGGGGCCGGCTGACCGTGATGGTTAATGGAGGCCGGGAGGAAACCCCACTGGAGGCGGTGGAATGGAGCCGCAGACTCGAGGCCCTCGGAGCCGGTGAGATCCTGCTCACCTCTATGGATCGTGATGGGACCGGGGAAGGGTACGATCTCCCCCTGCTCCAAGCCGTAACCCGGACGGTAAGCATTCCGGTGATCGCCTCCGGCGGTGCCGGCAGCCTGGCCCACCTGGCCGAAGCACTCGAGGCCGGCGCTCACGGGGTGCTCGCCGCCACCATCTTCCACTTCAAGGACTCTTCTCTCCCGCGAGCTCGTGCGTACCTGCGCGAGCGGGGATATCCGGTTCGCCCATGATTGTCACCGCGTTCACTCTCCTCTCCGCGCTCATGCTCACGCGGTCGTTCGATGGCGCCGCACCGTGCGTCCGACCCACCCGCGCGGGCACTCAGGTTCAGGGCGAGGTGCGGATCTGTCCCGGTCGTTACCGGATTCCGGATCAGATGGACCGAGGGGTCATCATCATCGCCGCGTCGGGAACGCGGGTGGACCTCAGCGGCGTCGTGCTCGAAAGCGGGGACTCGGTGCCGGGCCGCTTCGTCGGGATTGGCATCGCCAGTCGCGGGGTGGACGGGGTCACCATCAGCGGCGGAGCCATCCGGGGGTACCGCTACGGTGTGCGGCTGGAAGGCGGGCGTGCCCATCGGGTGACCGGATCGGACCTCTCGGGCAGCCGGAATCTGGGGGTGCGGTCCATCTCGGCGCGGCCGGACTCGGCGGACCGCCTGGACCTGATCCGGCCGGACGTCTTCGAGGCGTATGGTGGAGGCATTCTGCTCCGGGGAACCGTGGCCGCCAGCGTGATCGGTGTGACCGCGCGCGGTGCCCAAAACGGCATTGCGCTGCTGGAGGCGCGGGAGAGCTATATCGCGGACAACGATCTTGCGTCGAATCACGGCTGGGGCATCCACCTCTGGCGCTCCTCGCGCAACATCATCGCACGGAACAAGGTGGACCACACTCGCCGCTGCGAGTCTCAGGTGCCGACCGGCGACTGCGGGGCCGCCGCAGTGCTGCTGCGCGACGCGAGCGATTCAAACACCATCGTGGACAACGATCTCACCGCCTCGAGCCTGGGCTTCTTCCTCACTGGAGAGCGGCGGCAGGGCCGGCCATCGGTGGGGAACCTGGTCTACCGCAACGATGCCTCGGAGGCGTTGCGCACCGGCTTCACGGCCGCGTTCGGCTGGAGTAACATCTTCCTGGAGAATCGGGCCGACAGCGCCGGCATCGGATTTCGGCTGGACCACTCCGGCGGCTCGACGGTGCGGGGAAATACCGTCATCGGCTCGCGGACGGCCGCCATCGTGAGCGATCACGGCGCTGATAATGCCATTCTTGCCAATGTGCTCATCGGTGGCGCGGTGGGTATCAGGGTCGGTGCACCCGAGGAGGGAGGCGAGGCGAGCCGACGCTATCGCATCGACGACAACGTGCTGGCCCGTCTGGAGCAGGGCATCGTGGTAGAGCGGACCACTCGCGCTCAGCTGCGCGGCAATCTGTTCGATGGGGTGGGGGACGGCCTCGTCCTGGATGGGGCCGGCCACGCCACCGAGGTCACCGGCAACATTTTCCTTCGCGCCTCCCGCTGGTTCATCGAGGCGCCAGATCTGGCCGCTGGAGGGAACTACTGGGCCACCGCGGATGCATCGGCCGCAACGGCGAAGGTGAAAGGCAGGATCAGCGTGTTGCCGTGGAAGCCGGCGAGCGCGGCGGGCTACTGAAGGATTTCCATCGCCAGCGATTTAAGGTCCCGAAGATTGAACGGCTTGCTCACCCGCCGAAAGGCATATCCCCCTGGCCCGGCGGGGAGCTCCTCCTCACGAGAGCAGGCCACCACCAACCGGCTACGGACCTCGGGACAGGCGTCGAGCAGGGCGCGCGCGAACGGTTCCGAGGTGCCCGCGGTAACCCTCAGGTCGGCAATGATCAGGTCGTAGCCTCCTTCCCGAGCCAGCCTCAACGCCTGCTTACCCGAGCGCACCGCTTTGACTGAATGGCCGTCGGAGGCGAATAGCGCGCTCAGTAGCCGATGAACGGCCGGGTCCTCGTCCACCACCAGTATCCGGCGGCCTTCGACGACGCTGGTTTGGGGGGGCACGGTGTTCTCCCGGAGGGGAGCAGACTCCGGCTCGTACAACGGCAGCGTGACCCGGAACTCGGCCCCGCCCTCGGGTGGCGGCTCGAAGGTGAGCGTACCGCCGTGTGCCTTCACCAGGCCGTAGCTCAAGGACAAGCCGAGCCCGGTGCCCTCGCCTGGGCCCTTGGTGGTGAAGAAGGGGGTGAACAGGTAAGGGGCCAAGTGCTTCGGCACTCCCAGCCCGGTGTCGCGCACTCCCAGCACTGCTTCCCCGTTCGAGCGGGTGGTCGAGAGCGTGATGCCGCGAGGCTTCCCCGGTTCCAGTCCGGCCACGGCCTGCACGGCATTGGTGACCAGATTCAGCAGTACCTGCTGGAGCTCGTAGCGGTCACCCAGCACGATCACCGGGTCGGGGCTCACCTCAGAGGTCAGCTCGATCCCGTGGAGCTGGAGCTCGTAGACGATAAGCAGGGATGTCCGGGAGACCACGTCGTTCAGATCCACGGCGGCCTGTTCAGGCACTCCCTTTCGGGCGAAGGTCAGGAGATTGCGCACGATCCGTCCGGCCCGCTCGGCCTGGTCGTGAATGACGCGCAGGTGCTCTCGAGGAAGCTCGGGGTGTGCGGGCCGCTCCAGCAGGAGCTCCGCCAGGCCGGCGATGGAGGTGAGAGGGTTGTTCAGCTCGTGGGCCACGCCCGACACCAGCTGGCCGATCGACGCCATCTTGTCGTTCTGGATGATCTGAGCCTCGAGAAGGCGCTGTTCGGTGACGTCCTCGATCAGGATCACGACCGAGCCCGGCTCCACGCCGGCGAGCGGCGCGGCGGTCAGCCGAAGGACCCGGTTGTTGTGCTCCAGTCGGACCACCAGTGGAACCGTGCGCTCCCCGCGGTAGGAAACCTCGATCAGGCCGGACACGGCCTCGGCTGCACCCGAGAACAGCTTCCGGAAGTTCTGGCCCACCAGCTCGCGCTCGGGCACCTCCACCAACGCGGCCAACGCCCGGTTGGCGCGCAGGATGGCGCCGTCAGGTCCCACCACGGCAATCCCTTCGGCCAGCGCGTTGAAGGTCGTCTCCCACTCTTCCTCGCTCCGACGGACCATCTCGTAGAGGCGGCTGTTGGCCAGTACCACCGAGGCGTTGGTGGCGACGGTGGACAGGAGCCGACGATCCTCATCGGTAAACGGCCCGCCCCGGCGGTCCGCTACGGCGAGCGCACCCATGGTGATGCCTTGGGCCTTGAGGGGGGCAACCGCGGCCGAACGCACCATGAGACCCGCGAGCAGGTGCACCGTCGGCGTGTCGCCGTTCTGGGCAACCTCGATCCGGTCACGGTCGATAGCGACACGCACGATCGCGGAGCCGGGCTCGTGGCTCACCTGCCCCAACAACGGCGCGAGCGACCCCGAGGCGGCGACGACCCGGAGGACGCGGTCTTCCATCTCCACCAAGGCCACGATGGCGCCATCGGCCTGGAGAAATCGGGCGGCGTAGCGCGCCACCTGATCCACGATCCGGCCGGGCTGCATTGACTCGGAGAGGACGTAGCTCAACTCCTGGAGAGAGAACAGCTCGCTGATGCGACGGTCCAGCTGCATCGCAAGTTGATCGGCTCTCTCCTGGGCCTTCCGGACCTGGGTCCGGGATCGGATCACCGCCATCAGGAAGGTGGCGCCGATGCCGAATGCGGCGAAGGCCGCCAGCCACCGGAACCGGTCCTGCGCCCACCACACGACTCCCCCGAGGAGAGCCACGGCAACCAGGTGGAGAGGCAGCTCCCAGGTCGTGTTCCAGCCGGAGATCAGCAGAAGGATGGCGGCGCAGCCCAGCGCGACGGCGGGCGATATGACGGAGTTGGTGAGGATAGCAGCGGCGACGACACACGCCAGGACCGCACCCGCCACGGCGGCGATCGATAGCTGCGAACGGCTGCTGCGGCTGGTCAGCTCGGCTCCCGGGAGTCGCGGCGGGCGACCCTTTCCGTCACATAGGCCTCAGGCGGGGCATTCGGCTTCACCCGGATCGACTTGGCCGGGATGCCGACGTTCACGTGATACGGACGCACATCCTTGGTGGCGACCGCATTGGCCCCCACCATGGCATGCCGGCCTACCCGCACACCCGCGAGGACAGTGGCGTGGTAAGTAATGCGCACGTCATCTTCCAGAAGGGTGCGTGCGTTGGTGACGTCCTTCTGATCCACGATGCTGTGGGTGTGGCTGTAGATGTTGGCGTAATCCGAGATGCTCACCCGATTCCCCAGCGTAATGCCGCCGCGGTCGTCCAGCAGCACATTCCGGTGCACCACCACGTCGTCACCCACCTCGAGATTGTACCCGAAGGAAAACTCGACGTTCTGAAAGCATTTGAAGTTCTTGCCCACCCGAGCGAAGATGTGCGGCGCCAGGATCCGCCGGAATCGGATACCAAGATGCACACTGCCGCCGCCTAGAAGCGATCGGTCGAAGCTCTGCCAGAGCCAGAGCAGCGGCTTCACCCGCGCGTACCGCTCCGCGTCGACTTCGGCATAGTACTCCGGCTCGAGAGTGATGTTCCAGGGATCGAGTGAGAGCAGGGCGACTCGGCTGGGGTCGGGGGTCCTGGGGTCCTGCAGCAGCTCGTCGTAGTCCTGCACACCCGGATAGTAGATCTGGAACAGGAGGTCACGGGTCAGCCGATGCCACTCGGCACCCGGCTCGGCAAGCTGGGCCTCCAGGTCGGCCAGCCAGCCGTCGTAAAACTTCTCGGTGGCCGTGGGAAGACGTACCTGGCGAAGTGGCAGAAGGACCATGCAGGGCTCGTTTTGGGGTCGGCGAGCACGAGGGAAGTGCGCGCACCGTACAATGATGGGCGCACCCCAGTGTTGACACCAGTGCTAATTGGGAATAGAGTAGTAGGAGTTGCAAATGAAAATCATTCTCATCTAGTCTTTTTGCTGTTCAAGGACCGCCGATGCGCCTTGCTCCATCCGCCGCCCTCCTGACCGGTCTGGCCATTCCACTCATCCTCAACCCACTCAACGCCCAGGACTCCGAGAGCACTTCCGTGGGAGGTTATGGAGAGGTCCACTACACCAACGCCACGGGGCCGAACACGCCGGGGATCGTCAACATTCGGCGCTTCGTGCTGTATCTGGCTCATACCTTCAGCGAGAAGCTGGCCGTTCGCTCGGAGCTCGAGCTGGAGGACGCAAAGATCGAGGGAGGCGAGGCGGGCGGCGAGGTGGCGCTGGAGCAGTTGTACCTCGACTACCTGATCTCGCCCGCCTTTTCCATGCGGGCCGGTCTCGTGCTGCCACCGGTCGGGATCGTGAACGAGATCCATGAGCCGCCGACCTTCAACGGAGTGGACCGTCCCACCTTCGATCAGGTTGTCATCCCCACCACATGGCGGGAGATCGGCGTCGGTGCGGTGGGCGCCATTCCCGGCTCGGCGGGGCTGAGCTACCGGCTATACCTGATGAACGGTCTCAAGGCCGCCGGGTTCACCGCTGCCTCCGGCATCCGGGGGGGACGCCAGGAGGGGAAGGAGGCGAGCTTCGCCAACCCCTCGGTCACGGGGCGGCTGGAGTGGGCCCGCCCGGGGCTTCGACTCGGTGGCTCGTTCTGGTATGGGGGGAGCGCCAACCAGGACTCGTTGCTGGGCACCGGCGCCTTCGATAACGCGGTGGCGCTGGTGTCCGCTGATGCACGATACGACGTGGGCCCGTTCATGTTTCGCGGTGTCGTTGCCCACATCAGCGTCGCCGACGCCGATGCCATCGATGCCGTCTATGCCACCCAAGTCGGGAGCCGGATTGCGGGCGGATACATCGAGGCCGCCTACAACGTGCTCTCGGCACTGGCGCCAGCGTCCGCCCAGCGGCTCAATGCGTTTCTGCGTTACGAGAACTTCGACACCCAGGCCGGCGTGCCTGCGGGCGTGGCGAAGGATGAGACCCTCGCGCGGCGGATCACCACCTTCGGGCTCTCCTACAAGCCGATCTACAACGTGGTGTTCAAGGGCGACTACCAGCTTCAGCGCAACAAGGCGGGATTTGGCGAAGGCGAGCTGCTGGCCTTGGGAGTTGGATATCAGTTCTAGACCAGGTGAGATGTGAGAGGTGAGACAGGTGAGAGGTGAGAGGTGAGAGGTGAGCGGGTTCCGTTCGGGATCGCCGCGCACGGCCGTGTCTGGGCTGGCGCGTTGCTGGCGGGAGCTCTCACTCTGTCCCTCTCACCTCTTACCTCTCACCTCTCACCCTTTTACCTCTCACCTCTCGTCGCCCAATCCGCTCCACCAGCCAAGGTCGCCAAGTCCGTCGAGCGGATCTTCGGCCCAGGTATACAGGTCGATACCCTGAAGGTCGATACCGCGTCGGTGCTTCGGGTTTCGAAGGGCGGTACCCTCCTGGGATTCGCCCGGGTGCGCAATGTGAAGGGAAAGGATCAGCCGATCACCTACCTCGTGGCCATCGACTCTCGGGATGCCCTCAAGGATGTGGACGTCCTGGTGTACCGTGAGCCGTACGGCGGCGAGGTGGCCTATGAGCCTTGGCGCAAGCAGTTCCGGGGCAAGACGACCACCGCCCCTCTCGTCGTAGGGAAAGACATCAGGAACATCTCGGGCGCCACTATCAGCTCGCATTCGGTGACCCTCGGCGTGCGACAGACCCTGGCTGAGCTCGCCGCGTGGCACGCCGCGGGCAAGATCAAGTGACCGGCGACCGGCTGCTCTCGTGGAGCAGCGTTCCCGAAACAATCCGGGCGCTGGGGCGATGGATTACCATCGTGCAGCTGGTGGGCTATACCACCTCACTGGTCTTCATCCGGCATACCACCGGAATGACTCCGGCCGGCGTGGTCACCCGGTATCGCGGATCTGATCCGGACGCGGCCGAGGGGGCCATGCAGTTCGCCAAGTCCTTCTCGGAGATGCTCACCGTCACCCACACCCACCTCTTCAGCATGGCGGCCATCTTCGTCTTCAGCGGGCTGGCGCTGGCGCTCTGCGCTCGCCCGTCGGAGCGGTGGCGCCGCATTCTTATCGTCGAGCCGTTCGTTGCGCTGCTGGTCTCGTTCTCCGCAATGTGGCTCATGCGCTACGCTGACCCCCGGTTCAGCTGGCTGCTCGCGGTCTCGAGCGGATTGATGGCGATCACCTTCTATGTGCAATCCTTCTTCATCCTGCGCGAGCTGATGACGCGCTCTCCGGCGGCGGCGTGAAGCGGCGCGATTTTCTTGGCACGCTCGGCACCGGTGCAGCCGCAGCCCTTACGCCGGCTCTGTGGTCCGGACCAATCAGAGACTGGTCCATCCGTCCGCCCGTCCGCCCGTCCGTCCGTTTCGTCGAGCGTTGGTCTTGGGCGATGGGCCAGCCGGTTCACCTCCAGCTCTTCGCCGAGTCTGAGGGCCACGGCTACGACGCGGCGGCGGCGGCGTTGGCGGAGCTTCGCCGGGTTGAGAGCCGGCTCACCTTGTTCGATGACACGAGCGATCTGGTCGAGCTAAACCGGTGCGCCGGCGGGCGCGGGCTTCGGGTCGGCGCGGATCTCGCGGTCACCCTCTCGGCCGGTCTCCGGCTGGAGCAGGGGACTGCCGGCGCATTCAACCCCGCGGTCGAGCCTCTGATGCGCGCCTGGGGGTTCCATGTCCCCCGAGCAACCGAGCCGAGCCCCGCGGAGATCCGGGAAGCACGAGGCGCTGTCAGAACGGCCAGAATCGTGGTGAGCGGCGATCGTGTCACCGTCCCGCACGCGGACACCCGGCTGGATCTGGGAGGAATCGGGGTTGGCTATGGCCTCGACCGAGCAGCGTCGGTGCTGCGCCGGCTCGGGATTCGAAGCGCATTTCTCGACGTGAGCGGGGACTGCATCGCCATTGGTGCGCCTCCCGGGCAGGAGGACGGTTGGCCGGTCGACATTGCCGGCCCGGGGACCGGCACCGGCATCCTGGCAACGACTCGGCTGCGCGACGCGGCGCTCGCCACCTCCGCCAACACGATGTCAGTGGTTCGGTACGGGCGAGCAGTGCGGGGACACGTGATGAATCCCGAGACGGGATGGCCGGCCGATGCCCTGGTCCAAGTCAGTGTTGTTGCGCGGACCGGCATCGAGGCGGATGCGCTGTCGACTGCGATGTTGGTGTCGGGAAAACCGGCGGAGGGGGTAGTGTGGTACCACAAGGCGTGAACAGTGAACAGTGAACAGTGAACGGTAAACGGGCCGCCACACCCGCTTCGCGGGTACCCGCCCCGTTCACTGTTTACCGTTCACGCTTTTCATCTACTGGTGTCCCGCGGCTGCTCCCGAGCCCTCGCCGCCGCCCGGGCGCGCTCCCGCTCCAATGTAGACTGCTTGTTCTGCCAGTCTTCTGATGTCAGCGCTGCGTACGAGAGCGTGAACGAGTCATCCACCGGTATGCTTTCCTCGAACACATAGATTGCGCTGGCTTGGTCGCGAACGCCCAGCTGCCCGGAAGTGAACCTCGGGGTGAGCGGGATGGTACCGATGGGCTGGAAAGCGCGATTCCGGACGAGCAGGGTGAGAGTCTGGGCATCGAAGTGCACATCTGACCGGACCCCGAAGAAGCTCACCAGTGCCAGGCCGGGATGGGACACGCCCGCCCGGGAGGCCACCGAATCGATTCGCCGGCGGTTCGTCTCCACCAGACCCAGGATTGATTGATAGGCATCACGGGCCAGCAGCCGGGTGACCCGGAGGTCCAGGGGGATGAAGCGGATCTCGAGATCGTCGTTGCGCATCCGGAGCGCAAGATCGTTCTGCGACAGCGTGCCGTACCCCGGCGGTAAGACCCGGACTCGTTCTCCGGACTGCCCGCGGACGGGCGCGGCACAGCCCAGCAGGGCCAACAGGGCGAACCAGTGACGCGTTCTCACAAGATCTCCTCACCGGCGGCGGCGATGATGCTGGCGGCGAGCTCCGGGATTCCCGTCCCGAAGCGGCTGCTGGTCAGCTGGATCTGCTCCGGCCGGAGTCCCAGGCTCACCGCCAGCTCCCGCTCTCGAGTCCGGAGCGCAGAGCGCGTGAGCTTATCGGCCTTCGTAAAGGTGGCCAGAACGGGGCGACCGCTTTCGACCAGCAGCTCCTGCATCTCGAGGTCCTCCCGCGATGGATCGTGGCGAATATCGAGCAGCCACACGATACCGGCCAGCGTCTCTCGGGTGCGCAAGTATCCGGTCACCAGCTTCCGGTATCCGGCACGCTCGCCCTTGCTCGCCCGGGCAAAGCCGTAGCCCGGTAGGTCGACCAGATACAGCTGGGGAAGCCGGTAGAAGTTGAGGAGCGTGGTTTTACCGGGGGAGCCGCTCACCCGGGCGAGTCCCGGTCGGGCCACGAGCGCGTTCAACAGGCTCGACTTGCCGACATTCGAGCGGCCGATGAACCCGATCTCCGGGAGCGGAGGCGCAACCTTGACCTCGAAGTCGGGAAAGGAACCGACGAACTCAATGGGTTGGGAAGCGAGAGGGTTAGCTCCCGCTTGCGCGAAGGGCGGACCGCGGTCCGCCCCTACATCCTCCGCCGTCCGTCTCGCCCTTCCCGTCCTTCCCGCCTTTCCCGTCCTTCCCGCGCTCACGCCTCCCGCTTGGCCCGCGCACGCTCGGTGACGATGAGGGGCGAGGTACCTTCGCAGATCGCCTCCTTGGTGATCACGATCTCGCGCACGTCCTCGCGATTGGGCAGGTCGAACATGATGTCGGTCATCATGGTCTCGAGGATGGCGCGCAGCCCGCGGGCGCCGGTGCCCCGCTTGAGCGCCCGCTGGGCCACGGCCCGGAGCGATTCGGGATCGAAGGTGAGGCCGACGTCCTCCAGGTCGAACAGCTTCTTGTACTGCTTGGTGAGGGCGTTCTTGGGCTCGACCAGGATCCGGACCAGCGCGTCTTCATCCAGCGCCTCGAGCGAGACCACGACCGGCAAGCGGCCGACGAGTTCGGGGATCAGGCCGAAGCGGAGCAGGTCATCGGGCTCGACCTCGGCGTACGGATTGCCCTTGGTCAGCTGGGGATTCGACTTCCGCTCCTCGCTGCTGAACCCGATCTGCTGCCGGCCGGTGCGGGCCTCGATGATCTTCTCCAGCCCGTCGAAGGCGCCGCCGCAAATGAAGAGGATATCCTTGGTGTTGATCTGGATGTATTCCTGCTGGGGGTGCTTGCGCCCGCCCTGCGGGGGGACGGAGGCGATGGTACCCTCGAGGATCTTGAGCAGCGCCTGCTGCACGCCTTCGCCCGACACATCACGGGTGATGCTGGGGTTCTCCGATTTCCGCGCGATCTTGTCGATCTCATCGATGTAGACGATGCCCCGCTCGCATTCGGCCACGTTGAACTCGCCGGCCTGGAGCAGTCGGACCAGGATGTTCTCCACGTCCTCGCCGACATATCCCGCTTCGGTGAGGGTGGTGGCGTCTGCGATGGTGAAGGGCACGTCGAGAATGCGGGCGAGGGTCTGGGCCAGGAGCGTCTTGCCGACTCCGGTGGGACCGAGCAGCAGAATGTTGGACTTATCCAGCTCGACATCGCCCTCGCGGCCGCTGGAGGCGTTGATCCGCTTGTAGTGATTGTAGACGGCGACGGCGAGCGTCCGCTTGGCCCGCTCCTGCCCAATTACATACTGGTCCAGCACGTCCTTGATCTCGGACGGCGTGGGAACCTGGGTTATGCTGTCCGCAACCTCGCGCTCCTCGTCCTCCGCCAGGATCTCATTGCAGAGCGTGATGCACTCATTGCAAATGTAGACCGAGGGGCCGGAGATGAACTTCCGGACGGAATCCTTCGATTTTCCGCAGAAGGAGCAGCGGAGGTGCTTGTCGTTGGACATGGAGCCGCGTCGTGATGGAGGTGGATAGTGCCGGGTAAAGTGCTCCCGGGACCCCTGAGCGTCAAGTCTCCTTGCCTTCCTTACCGTTTTTGTGTGGTACCAGGTCCTTGTGCGGCGTAAACACGCTGTCGATGATGCCGTACGCCTTGGCCTCTTCCGCGCTCATGAAGCGATCCCGGTCCATGTCCCGCTCGATGGTCTCGATCGGTTGGCCGGTGTGTAACGCATAGAGCGAGTTCATCTTGGACCGGAGATAGAGAATCTCCCGCGCCTGGATCTCGATGTCGGCCGCGGTACCCTGGGTCCCACCAGAGGGCTGGTGGATCATGATCCGGGAATGGGGCAGCGCGCTGCGCTTCCCCTTGGCCCCGGCCGCCAGCAGGAACGAGCCCATAGAAGCGGCCATACCCATGCAGATCGTGTTCACCGGCGCCCGCAGGTGCTGCATGGTGTCATAGATGGCCATCCCGGCAGACACCACGCCCCCCGGCGAGTTGACGTAGAGGTAGATGTCTTTGTCGGGGTTGTCGGCCTCGAGAAACAGCAGCTGCGCGATGATGATGTTGGAGACATCGTCGTTGATCGGCGCGCCGAGGAACACGATGCGGTCCATCAACAGCCGGGAGAAGATGTCGTAGGTGCGCTCGCCGC
>Ga0307312_10001086_pt1 | contig 13666 bp, 12 predicted proteins | sample ER_DNA_202_FD_194489 | JGI IMG/M metagenome (GOLD analysis project Ga0307312, IMG submission 194489) | Bulk soil microbial communities from the East River watershed near Crested Butte, Colorado, United States - ER_DNA_202 | ecosystem: Environmental > Terrestrial > Soil > Floodplain | place...
AAGGGTTAAGCTGATCCCCGAGGTAAAACCCCCAGTCAAGCTCCCCCGGTTGGACTCGAACCAACAACCCTTCGGTTAACAGCCGAATGCTCTGCCAATTGAGCTACAGGGGACTGACAACCACGCGGCTACGTAGATTAGCAGTCAGGTCAGCCTATGTCGTACTCCGATTTGAGTTGGCCCATCGCTTGATCAACAGCCGCCCGCACGCCATCAGTCTGCCAGCTCAGTCCTCGGGTGAGCGTGCCGTGCCAGACAACCGCGCCGCTACCGCCGAGATCCCGACGGGCTGCGATGATCACTCCGCGTTCTCCGGCCAGTGGTACGAACCTCTCGACGGCGATGGTTGCCGAAATTCGTTCCCGAAATAGCTCCGGCAAACGACCCGGCTCAGTCAGCTCGAGTACGCCATGGGTCAGCGCCCCTCCGGGCGCCGGGTAGCGCACCCAGCTGAGCTTGTTCAGCTCAGCATTCCAGCCTCCGCGCTCGATCTCGTGCCAGCCCAGATGCTCCCACGCCAGCTGGTCGCCGAAGGAGAATGCAGCCGGGCTGGCGATGCAGAATCCGGTTGGGGTTTTGGCCCAACCGAGGATTCGGGTCGGTCGATTGACTTGGCCATGCAGCGAGGTCTTCCAAGATTCATAGACCGTCTTGGACAGCCCGCGGCTTCGCGACCACCATGCCGAACCCCGGCCCTCGTCGCTTCTCACGCGGCCATTGTGCACGCGGCCACCTCATAGCTGAGCCGATGCCTGCTGGGGACACAATCCGCGCAGCGTCTCGAGCGCCCGCGCCTCGGTGCGGCGTACCCGGGTGACCGAGATCTGCAACAGCCGGGCGGTTTCGGCGTACGACCTGGGCGCTCCGTCTGCGAAGCCGAGCCGAAATTCCAGAACCTGGCGATCAAGATCGTCCAGTCGCAGCAGCAGTTCCCGGATGGGCAGCGGATCCGCCAGCACCTCGTCGAATTCGTCATGAGCCTGCAGCTTGTCCAGTGCGGGTCCGTCGACCAGCTCCAACGACCTCGGACATTGATGGGCCAGCAGGCCGGCCGTCCACCGCTCGCCGCGGCCCAGCGCGTGGGCCAGCTCCTCGACGGTCGGAGGCCGGCCCAGGCCTTGACTGAGCTCAGCCTCCAGTCCGCGCGCGGAGCGCAGTTGTTCAGCCCGGCTGGTCGGCAGGTTCATGGCTCCCAGGAGCTTGGCGGCCGCCGCGCCAACGAAGGCGCGGATCCAAAACAGTGCATACGTCGAGAAGCGATAGCCGCGAACATGATCGAACCGCTGCACTGCCGTGATCAGACCAAGACATCCCTCCTGGAACAGCTCCGCGTCTGGCAGCTGACAGCGTGCCGCGTACTGGCGACTGATCATCCCGACCAGCCCAAGGTTGGCGCGGATGAATCGTTGCCGGGCCCGCTCGCCGCTGGCTTCCAGCAAGCTCAGCTCGTGATCGGTCGCATCGCCGAAGCCGGAGCCCGACAGCCGGGCGTCTCGGGCTAGTAGGCCTGCCTCGATTGCGCGCTGTAGCTCGACCACTTGGCTGCCCGTGAGCAGCGGTTCACCGGGTTCGTCCTCGTATGGCTCGATCATGCCGACACTGTCCGGCAGTCAGGACCGCGAGCAACACCCAGTTAGGGCGAATCTGTGGATAACTGCGGATCTTTCCTCGACCAGACCGAGTCGGCTGAGCTAGGCGGGTGCGTCAGTCTGCGGCGCCGATGCTGCGGGTATGCAATGCCTTACGGCGCGCCTCGAGGACCACCAGCTCGGAGAACATCTGGTTGTATTTGTGCTGCTCCTCGACCGGGTTGGTGCGCTGCAGCTTGGACTTGAGCGCGGCGATCGTACGCATCACGGTGAGCAGCTGGAGCGCCGCGGAGTTGGCAATCGCGTACCGGACAGTCACTTCGCCATGGACTGGGAGCGGTTCCACAGCCAGCGAGGCGACCAGAGAGCGGATCTCGTCAGCCTCGCAGGCTGCTGAGACCTGGTGTACCCACTCCGTGTCGGGCGTGACGCCCGCAGCTCCGACTTCGACGCTCGCCTTCTCAACAGCGGTAAAGACTGCGGCGTACGCCGGGTGGGTGAAATCGGCTGTGGTGAGTCCGTCCCATGCGTCCGGGAACAGGTTCGGATTCTGGATCAGGAGCTTCGCGGTCTGCCGCTCGGTGGTCAGCAGCCGATCGCCAGGACTGGGTAGCAGCGGGAGCGCGGGACCGACTGCCGGCTCCGCGGTGAGTCGTGGATCGGCGGTTGTACCCCTTCGGGTGACTGATCGTCGGCCGGATCGAGCCGCCGCCCGCATCACCTCGGCGCGTACCTCCTCGATATCCATGCCGAGCAAGCCAGCGAGTTCACGCACATAGCCGGCGACCAGTCCGTTGTCCCTGATGCTGGCGACCAGCGGGGCCGCCGCTCTCAGCGCAGCGAGGCGGCCATCGACGCGATCAAGATCATGTTGCTGGAGCAGATTGCTCATCACGAACCGGTAGAGCGGCACGCGCCGCGCGACGAGCTCGCGGACAGCCGCGTCCCCGCGCTGAAGTCTCAGGTCACATGGGTCCAGGCCGGTCGGCTCAATGGCAACGTATGTCTGCGTCACGAAGTTCTGATCGCCCGCGAAGACCTTCAGCGCGGCCGCCTGCCCTGCCTCATCGCCATCGAAGGTGAAGATCACCTCTCCGCGAAACGCGTCGTGGTTGCCCATCAGCCGCCGCAGCAGCCGGGCATGATCATCACCGAACGCCGTACCACAGGACGCGACTGCGGTGTCAACACCAGAAAGGTGTGCGGCCATCACGTCGGTATAGCCCTCGACCACTACGGCCTGGCTCTTCTTGCTGATCGCCGTCCGCGCACGTTCCAGCCCGTACAACACCTGAGACTTCTTGTAGAGCAGGGTTTCCGGGGTATTGATGTACTTCGCCGGCATCCGGTCATCGTCAAAGAGCCGGCGCGCCCCAAAGCCCACGACCTGCCGCCCTGAGTCGCGGATCGGCCAGACCGCTCGGCCCTGGAAGAAGTCCCAGCCAGACTCTCGCGCGAGACCGCTCGAGACCAGCTCCTGGTCGCTGAATCGGCGGCCGCGAAGGTGCTGCAGCAGTGCGCGACCATCCCGCGGAGCGAAGCCGACGTCGAACCGCTCCGCTGCCTCACGATCGAAGCCGCGCTCAGCGAGGAACTGCCGAGCTGTCATCGCGTCGGGACTGCTCAGCTGCTCGACAAAGAAATCGGCCGCCAGCCTGAGCGCCTCAGCCAGCCGACTACGGGCGCCCGGCTCCAGGCGTGGGCCGGTCTCGTCGGTGTAGCGCAGCTGGACGCCTACCCGATCGGCAAGGCGCTCGACCGCCTCGACAAAGCTCAGATTGTCGATCTTGCGCATGAAGTCGATGACGTCGCCGCCCTCGGCGCAGGCGCCAAAGCAATACCAATAGCCGCGGGATGGGGTGACCTGGAAGCTTGGGGTTTTCTCGTCGTGGAAGGGGCACAAGCCCTTCATCGTCCCGCCCGCGCTGCGGAGTGTGACGTAGGAGCCGACCACTTCCTCGATGCGCGCCCGATCGCGTACGGCGGCGATGTCTTCCTCGTTGATCCGGCCGCCCACGGACGGGAGTCTATGTTCCACTCCTGACGGCGCGACGCCCTCACCGGAAAGTGGTCGCGACGGCAGAAGGCCGCTCACCTCAAGGATCCAGCGATGCTTGAGGGTCGGCTCCACACAGGTTGCAGGCGGTCTGCATACTTTGCTACCTGTGCAGACCGCGGGCAACCTAGGTTTACCAAGGTTGCATTCACGGGTGAGCGGAGTTGGGGGCGGAAGTGGTAGAAGATGCTGGGCTGGATCGTACGGTGCCCTGGGTCATCTTTGACGGCGACTGCGCCTTCTGCACGTCCAGCGCGCATTGGGTAGCCCGACGGCTGAATCGGCCGCTCGGCCCGAATGCCCAACTAGTGCCCTGGCAGTTCACCGACCTCGCGGCTCTCGGTACGACGACGGAGCGCGCCCAACGCGAAGCCTTGTGGGTAGGCACCGACGGGGCGATCTATGGAGGAGCGGCGGCTTTTGCGGAGTGGCTCAGATTCCGCGGTGGCGGGTACGCGGTTGCTGGTCAGCTCTTGAGGCTGCCGCTAGCTCGTTCAGTGGCTTCCGCGGTCTACCGCCTGATCGCGAAGAACCGCCACCGGATGCCGGGCGGGTCTCCAGCCTGTGCGCTCCCCCCGCCCGGCTTTGACCCGGCGCAGCCAGGGACCAAGGCGCTCTAACGGAGCGAAGGCCAGCCAGCAGATCGCCGTCGGCGCGAAGTGGATGTACAAGATCGCCAATGTGAAGGCGTGGAATCCCATCCAGAAGATCGCCGCCGCAAGCAGCGCACGGCCACGCAGCCACAAGACCACCACGGCTGTCAGCTCGGCGGTGAATGAGCACCACTGCATGATGTGAAGCAGCTCGGGATAGGGCAGCAAAAACTGACCGAGCCCATACGGTCGCCGGACGATCGCCCACATCAGGATCGAGCTGTCGGGCCAGCTGGTGATGCTCCAGCCGCCACTGCGGATTTTGGTCAGCGCGGACAAGAAGTAGGTGAAGATCACCGAGATCTGGATGCACTTGAGGGCCCAGCCAGCCTGCGCGGAGCGCTCCGTACTGCGCCATCGATCGGCGATCACACCGACCGTCGGCATCACCCATAATGCGACGACGAGCGCGAGATGATCATGGTCCACCTTCCCATAGCTCATGCCGATGGCCGTCCACCAGGTGAAGGCCGCAGCCACCACGCCACCTGCTAGTCGCGGCCACACGTTGGCAGCCGCCACCAGACAACCGATGACCAAGATCAGATACAGAGTGATCGTCAGCGGCACGCTGGGTGGCGGCAGGTGGAACAAACGTTCGATCATGAGCGGCTGATAGAGCTCTGGATTCCGGCTGAGTGGGATGGGGTCGCGCACGAAGAGATGGATGTCGATGATCACGAACAGGTAGAGCACCGTTCGGAGCACGGCGATGCGCGACTCAGGCACCACCGGCATGAACCAGGAGACCACCGACCGCAATGTCCTCACGACGGCAGCTCCCACGTGGCGAGTTCAGCGAGGCGGGTGCGCCCGACGCGGCCGTCGATGAGGCTGATCTGATCTTGGACCAGCCAGACCCGCAGCAGCGCCGGCTCGTCGCGATGCCGGGAGGTCCAGCCGCCCGCGACGGATCGCAGCAGCGATGGGTCAGCCGTGATCTGAGGTATGCGTGCCTCGATCTCGGCCCGACTGATTCCTGCCGTTTCAACCCGCAACGGCAGGTCGATGCGGCGCCCATCGGCCAACAGGCCCTCAACGCGAGTGATCACAGTGGTCGCGTCCTTGGCAGGGGAAAACGCGTACTGGGACAGCGGACCTACGGGCCAAACGTCGTCACTCATCCGGAGCGAACCGTTGAGCAGCAACCCGATGCCGAGCAAACTTGCGGCGATTCGCCACGCGTACGATGCCCGGCTCATGCCGCGTACGCGCTCCCCCACCGGGCGATTACAACACAATCCGGACCGCTCGTACGGAGGTTTGGTGCAGCCCGCGATTTCTTGCAGCGCCAGCGAGAAATCAGCTCTCGCGGTCGATGCCGCGAGGTAGCCGCTCAGGTGGCCAGTTGAGGTGGCGTACCGCCATGTCAAAGGCATACCGGTCGGTCATGCCGGCCACATAAGTCACTGCCGCCCTGATGGCGGCGTCGGACTGCGGCTGCAGGTCGAGCTCATCTGGCATCGCATCCGGATGCTCGCCGTAGTACTCCACCAACCCGCGCAGTACGTCAATGACGGCGCGAGACTGAGCCAACGAGGCGGGTCGCACGTAGATCCGTTCATAGTTGAATGCCCGCAGCGTCGCAAGTGCCTGCGCTTCCGCTGGTGGCATGCCGACCTCGCCGTGCTCCTCGACCGCCCGTACGACCGCGCGGACGAACGTGTTCAGCTGCTCTCGGCGGGTTCGTCCGCACACCTCGATGACGTCCGCGGGAAGATCATCAGGAGCGACGATTCCGGCATGCATAGCGTCTTCCAGGTCGTGCGCGCAGTAGGCGATCCGGTCAGCCCAGCTCACAATGTGGCCCTCAACCGTCAGCGGCGCCGGCCGCGACCAGGAGTGGTTGCGAATCCCGTCCAAAGTCTCGGCGCACAGGTTGAGATTCTGAAGGACAACGTCGGCACCCCAGGGTCCGTGGTCATAACCCTCGGGAATGAACGCATCGAACGCATCCTCGCTGGCGTGACCGCCGGGTCCATGACCGCAGTCATGCGCGAGAGCCATCGCCTCCGCCAGGGTCACATTGACGTCGACGCCCCGTGCGATCGATGTCGCAACCTGGGCCACTTCGAGAGCGTGCGTGAGGCGGGTGCGCTGGTGGTCGGTGGGAAAGACCACGACCTGCGTTTTGCCGGCCAGGCGCCGGAACGCTGTGGAATGCACAACCCGATCGCGGTCACGTTCGAAGCAGGTGCGCTCCTCGTCGGGCTCCTCGACAATCGCTCGGTTTCCCGCACCGTCGGCAAATGCTGCACCTGATCGCAACGTGGCGCGTTCGCGCTGCTCCCGCAGTTCGCGTCCGACGATGGGTCCTGCGCCGAGCTGGGCTGGGGAGCCGGAGTGCGCGCGGACAAGTTTGCCGTCAAGATGTCCGGACATGGTGTCGGCCCAGGCCCTGGCGCGAGGAGTGACCTCCTCAGCCACCGGAGATGCCCAGCTCTGCCGCCGCCAGATCAAGATCACGGCCGGATGCGTCAGCGAGCCAGCCGTCGGGCAAGGCCACCTTGGCGCGGGGTGCGCCCTGGCGTCCCCGCGGCGAGCCAAGCTCCGAGACCGGGAAGCCGATGTCTGGATCCAGCTGAGCGAGCAGGTCGTCGAGCTCGGTGAGCGATGAGACCATCCCCAGGCGGTGTCGCAGCTCACCCCCGACCGGGAAGCCTTTGAAGTACCAGGCCATGTGTTTGCGAAGATCGCTGAGGCCGTGCAGTTCGTCGGACAGCGCGACCAGCAGCTCAGCATGCCGCCGCACCATCCCCGCGACCTCGCCGAGGCTGGGCAGAGTGTAGGTCTCACGGCCAGCGAAGGCGTCCGCCAGATCACGGAACAGCCAGGGACGGCCCAAGCACCCGCGGCCGATGACCACGCCGTCTACTCCGGTCTGGCTGATCATCCGCAGTGCGTCGGCGGCCTCCCAGATGTCGCCATTGCCGAGCACCGGTATGGAGACGTGCGCCTTCAGCGCCGCAATAGCCTCCCAGTCGGCTTGGCCGGCGTACGCCTGCTGAGCCGTTCGGCCGTGCAGCGCGATGGCCGCACAGCCGGATTCCTCGGCGATCCGGCCCGCATCGAGAAAGGTCTGATGATCATGGTCGATGCCGACCCGAGTCTTGATCGTGATAGGTACGCCGTAACGTGCTGCCGCTTCCACCGTAGCGATCAAGATCATTCGGAGCCTGTCGCGCTTATACGGCAGCGCCGCACCACCGCCCTTTCGGGTGACCTTGGGGACCGGGCATCCGAAGTTCAGATCGACATGATCAACGCCGTACTCGTTGCAGAGAATTTCAGTGGCTTGCGCCATGATCGCCGGGTCGACGCCGTACAACTGGACCGACCGGACCCGCTCCCCCGGATCGAACTGGAGCATCGACAGCGTCTTGCGATCCCGCTCCACGAGACCGCGCGAGGTGATCATCTCGCAGACGTAAAGACCCGCGACGGTGTCCAATTGCTCGCTCCGCTCGCGGGAATCGCGCTGGAACCCGCCTACTTCGTCGTCGGTCGCAGACGAAAAGCGTGTCCGCTCCCTCCTCCTCAGCACGGCGGGGCGCGATTCCATTTGTTCTCGGCAGAGCTGCCGGTATGCCGCATTGGTGATCCCCGCCATGGGCGCGAGCACAACCGGAGGATCGACGGCGATTTTGCCGACGACGAGTGAGGCGGGCTGAGCTTGTCGAAGCCCAACTGCCTGCCCTTCGACAAGCTCAGGCCGCATGCCGGCGTGGGGGAGGGTGTTGGTTAGCAACCGACCAACCGCTGGGCGAGGTACTCCATCACCTTGTCCTCCGAGACGCGCTCTTGGGTCATCGAGTCGCGCTCGCGGACCGTGACGGCCTGATCGTCGAGGGTGTCGAAATCGATGGTGACGCAGTACGGCGTACCGATTTCATCCTGCCGTCGGTAACGACGGCCGATGGCCTGGGCGTCGTCGAAGTCGACGTTCCACGACTGTCGCAGCCGACTGGCCAGGTCTCGGGCCTTGGGCGACAAGGCTTCGTTGCGCGAGAGCGGCAGCACCGCGACCTTCACCGGGGCCAGCCGAGGGTCGAGCCGCAGCACCGTACGTTTGTCGACTCCTCCTTTGGTGTTAGGAGCCTCGTCCTCGTCGTACGCGTCAACGAGAAAGGCCATCATCGCGCGGTTCGGGCCTGCCGCAGGCTCGATCACATACGGGATGTACCGCTCGCCGGTTGTCGGGTCGAAGTAGGACAGATCGACACCAGAGTGCTCACTGTGGGTCCTGAGGTCGAAGTCGGTCCGATTGGCGACGCCCTCGAGCTCACCCCAATCACTGCCGGCGAACCCGAACCGGTACTCGATATCGACCGTGCGCTTCGAGTAATGGGAGAGCTTCTCCTTGGGGTGCTCGAAATGGCGCAGGTTCTCCCGCGTCAGACCGAGGTCGGTGTACCACCGGCTGCGCTCGTCGAGCCAATACTGGTGCCACTCCTCATCGGTGCCGGGCTTGACGAAGAACTCCATCTCCATCTGCTCGAACTCGCGAGTCCGAAAGATGAAGTTCCCGGGCGTGATCTCGTTGCGGAAGGACTTCCCGATCTGACCGATACCGAACGGCGGCTTCTTACGCGTGACCTGCACGACGTTGGCAAAGTTGACGAAGATGCCCTGGGCAGTCTCGGGACGCAGATAGTGCAGACCCGATTCGTCCTCAACCGCACCTAGATAGGTCTTGAGCATCATGTTGAAGTCACGCGGCTTGGTCCATTGGCCGCGGGTGCCGCAGTGCGGACAGGCAATCTCTTCCAGGCCGGTGGGCATACGACCCTTCCGGGCCTCGAAGTCCTCTTCCAGATGGTCTGCGCGGAATCGTCGGTGACATGACAAGCATTCCGTCAGCGGGTCGTTGAACGCGTTGACATGGCCGGAAGCCACCCACACTTGACGAGGCAAGATCACGGACGAATCCAGGCCAACGATGTCCTCCCGCTCAGTGACGACCGACCGCCACCACTGTTTCTTGACGTTCTCCTTGAGCTCGACGCCAAGCGGTCCGTAGTCCCACGCCGAGCGGGTCCCGCCATAGATTTCCCCGGAGGGGAACACGAAACCGCGGCGTTTGCACAGGCTGATGACACTGTCTAGTCGGCTGGTCGGGGTCACGTACTTCTCTCTCCAAACATTGAGCGGCGCCATCCCCGGCTGGGATGGAGTCCAGCGCATTAGGTTATCGCCCTCAGCGTAGAAGTCCTTGCCGAAAGGCTTACGCCTGAATCTCGCCACTCGCAGGTTCCGGGACCTACCAGGCCACTCGTGGCCGGTGCTGCAACCTACGTGAACGTAGCTTTCCTACGGTCTACACACATTGCAACCTATGCAGACCGTCAGCAAACAACGTGCACATAGGTTTCCGACGAGAGGCGATGCGGAACGGGAGGCGGTGGGGAACCGGAGGCGGTGATACGCGGAACCGGAGGCTGCGATACGCGACGAGTGTCAGCTCCGAACTGTCACCTCCATGAAACGCATTTGAAATGCATTCCTCCTACGGTCAGGGGATCGCCCCCCCGGGCACGAGGAGGCTGAGAAGTGATCGAGCATGTTGATCCATTCATTGGTAGCTCGGTAACAGACCTTCCTGCTCCACAAGGTCTGGCCCAAACGTGGTGGTGGCCCAAGCCGCAGGTCGGCAACACACACCCCGGCGCGACGTATCCCTTCGGCATGGCCTCGGTGTGCGCGTACTCGGGCGCCTATCCCACCGGATACGGGCTCTACTACCTGAGCACCGAAGGAGTGCCATCACAGCTCTATGCCACTCAAATCGCATCGGGATTCACTCACTTCCAGCAATCCGGAACCGGCGCGATCCGCAAGTACTACAACTACTTCCGCGTCACCCCCATGGAGGAATCCCTGGACAATCTCGGCAATACCTGGGAGCTACTGGACGAGCGCGCGGAGCCGGGCTACTACGCAACGAGACTCAGTTCAGGCATTGGCTGCGAGCTCACCGTCGGCCCCAAGAGCGCGGTTCATCGCTACACCTTCCCGGCCCATAAAGACGCGCGGTTGGTGATCGACTTCTCCATGGGGGGCCTGGCAATTCCGTACGGCGCAACGGTTCCGCTGCGGGCACACATTGAGTCGCTGGGACCCGGGTTGGCTCAGGCCGAGATCGTCGTGGAGGGTGCTCCGCTCGCTGTCCATGTGGAGTGTGATGCGGGCGACTGGCGGCAACTGTTGTGGTACGACCGTCGCCTGATGCCGGGGGGTACTCGCCTCGACTTCGACCGAATCCGGCCTACCACGTTGCGTCCATTCGGCTTGATGTGGCGCGGGCCGACCGAGCCCGGACAGGTACTCGAGCTGCGATTCGGCTTCTCGCTGCGCGGCGTGGAGCAAGCTAAGCGCAACCTGTACGCCGACTGCGGATCAGGAAGGGCGGCCTTCGACAGCCGGCGTGCCAAGACGGCGACCGTCTGGCGGCAACATCTCAACAAGATCAAGATCGAGACCTCGTCGGCGGCGCGACAGACGATCTTCTCCACCGCTGTCTACCACTCGTTGATCAAACCGTGTTTCGCGCCCGAGGAAAGTCCGATGTGGCCAACCGATGGGCCCTTCGTGTTCGACGTCTGCACGATGTGGGACATCTACCGCACCCAACTGCCGCTGATCACCGCGTTGTACCCGGCACGTGCAGTCGAGTTGGCGAATGCGCTGCTGTCGATTTGTGAGGAAGAAGGCAACTTTCCCATCGGCTATCGGATGGCCAAGGGCGCCGACAGATTCACCCGACAAGCCAGCGCGCTGGTCCACACTTTCCTGGCCGATCTCTGCCAGCTTGGCGTGCCAGGTATCGACTGGGACTGGGCGCTGTGCCACATGGACACCGATCTGCGACGCAGCTATGGCGAGGATTACCTGCTCCGCGGCCTTGCCGAGCCCATTTCCCACACTCTCGACCTGGCCTTCGGCTACCAGTGCACGGCGAAGGTGGCCTCCTATGTCGGCGACAACCAACTGGCCGTGCAGTTCGAACGCCTTTCAGGCCAGTGGGTCAACGCCTTCGCACCCGACGGCTTGCTGCTGGATTCCACCTATTACGAGGGAGGCCGCTGGAACTACTCATTCCGATTGCTGCATGACATGAGGACGCGGATCGGGCTTGCTGGCGGCGAGGGCGCGTTCATCGAGCTGCTGGATCAGTTCTTCGGCTACTACGCGGATCCGGTCAAGCAGTTAGGAGAACGCCCGAGTGTGGCGGATCAGGCAGCCGGATATGCGCTGAACCGTTTTGAAGGACTGAACAACGAGCCCGACATGGAGGCCCCTTGGGCCTATCACTACGCCGGGCGGCCGGACCGTACTGCAGAGGTGGTGCACGCAGGCATCAACAACATGTTCGCTCTGGGACGAGGCGGGCTGCCCGGCAATGACGACTCGGGCGGTTTGAGCTCGTGGTATGTGTGGGCCTCGCTCGGCCTCTTCCCCGTCGCCGGCCAGAGCCTTTATCTGATCAATGCCCCGGCATTCGCCGAAGCTCGAATTGCCTTGGCCGACAACGAGCTTGTCATCGATGCGCCAGGCTTCGTCGAGCCCGTCGCAGACGGTCCCACCCAGTATGTGCAGTCGGCGATCTTCAACGGAGAAACGCTGAATCGGACCTGGCTGACCACGCGCGAACTGCACCGCGGTGGCCATCTACGGCTGGAGCTTGGGTCGCGACCGTCGGGTTGGGGCACGACGACCCGGCCTCCATCAACCTCAGATCCGGCCGCCGAGGCCGCGAGGGCCAAGCCAGCTCGAACAGCGGATCGATACAGATGATCATTCAGACCACGGGGAGTTCGATCATGACAGCCGCCAAGAACAAAACTTCGGGAAACAGCAGGCACCAACGTCGACTGGTCATCGTCGTCCGAGCCGACCCAGTCATTTGCGGGCACTCCGGGGAAGCCCGGAATCTCGCTGAGATCGCGCTGCGGCGGGGCTTCACCGACGTACGGATCCTCACCTGGCCGTTGGACCTGCTCACCATCTCGGGTCTGCCGCTGAAGCCGCTCGAGGGTGTGCTGCCCTACAGCAAGGGCATCGAGGTGGAACGTCCGGAACCGGTCGGCGACTACAAGGTGTTGGACGGGCGTCATCTCGCCGGCATGACCGGACGCCTCGTCGAGCTGTTCACCGACGGGGTGCCAACGGTGTGCATGTCGCTATACCTCAGTCCGCACACGCTCGCGGTCTCGGAGGCGTTACGGGTCGCCCGATCCACGGGGCTGCCAGTTTCGGTGGCGACGATTGCCGAAGCGGTCGGTTCGGACGTCACCAATGTGGTGCGTTCCTGCGCCGCCGACGGGCGCCTCGGGGCGGCCGCGCAGGTGCTCTCGGCCTATCTCGATAGCGACGTGCCGGTAGCCGTTTCGGACTACACCAAGGATTTGATCATTTCCTCCGCCAAGGAGATCGACGCGAGCCACGGCACGTCCTTCGCCGAGCGCTGCCGACATCGAGTTGCGATCTCCTACCCAGCGATCAATACCGCGGATTACCTCGAGATATCTGGAGAGCGAACGACGGAAGTGCTGACCCGGCGCGGCCTGATGCGCGATGGCTATGTGCTGTACCTGTCCAGGCTCGCTCGCGCCAAGGGAGTCGACGACCTGATCACCGGGTTTGATGCGAGCCCAGCGTGCAAAAAACTCACCCTGGTGATCGCGGGCAACGGACCTGAGTCTCAGCATCTACGCGAGCTGGCAGCCGCGACTTCAGCAGCCAACCGGATCATCTTTCTCGACGATGTCGATGACGACGAGAAGCCTCACTTGATGGCTGGCTGCGCAGCGTTCGTGCTGCCGAGCAAGCCACGGCCGGAATTCGTGGAGACTTTTGGCATTGCACTTGTGGAGAAGATGCTTGCTGCGGCGGACCGGTCATCACCACCAACACCGGCGGCATCGGGGAGGCCGTCGGCGACACGGCGATGATCGTCCCGGTCAGTAGTCCCGAGGCGATTGCCGACGCGCTCGATCTGGCTGTGACGATGCCCATCGCGGAGCAGACCAGGATGGCCGAGCGGGCGCGCGAGCATGCTCGGCAATTCGACAGGGCTTGCGTCTTTGATCGCCTGCTCCAGCGGCTAGCCGAGGTGACAGAGCGGGAGCTCAGCTCCATCTGAACTCAGCCTGCTGCAAACCCGCTCGCCTGCTACGAACCCGCTCGTCTGCGGGAACGCACGTGCACGTGCGTTCCCCTCGCGATACACACGCTGCAACGCGTGCCTTGTGACTGGAGCGAACGTGCACGTGCGTTTCAGCGACGACATGCGAGGTTTCAATCGGCACGCTTAAGGCGATGCTGGTCTCTGCCAGACGGAGACATGCTGGGTGCTGTCGCTGGTAAAT
>Ga0307312_10001090_pt1 | contig 13636 bp, 9 predicted proteins | sample ER_DNA_202_FD_194489 | JGI IMG/M metagenome (GOLD analysis project Ga0307312, IMG submission 194489) | Bulk soil microbial communities from the East River watershed near Crested Butte, Colorado, United States - ER_DNA_202 | ecosystem: Environmental > Terrestrial > Soil > Floodplain | place: USA...
GAACATGGCGGACTCGTCGAAGGTGCGGGTGCCCCAGACCTCGTCGTGGTAGCGGACGGAGGCGGTATCGCCACCGCCGACCCAGCCGCAACGGGGCTTCCCGTCATGCCCGATGATCACATCGCTGCTCATCCGGCCCTCCAGCATCGCGCTTCGAGACCTAGCGTCGTCCGTTGACGTCAGGGATGGCATCACCCGAACGAGTGAGTTCTCCAGCGGCGCGACCACACGTTGGTTATGTCGGCGTGGTGTCGTTGGCCGGTTCCGCCGTTAACCCTTCCCGTCGTAACGAGTCCGGATCCGGCCGGCCCGGACGGGAGCCACTCTGGCGGCCGGCTCGTCGGTCACATCTGCGACGTCCGAGGTGTCTTCCCAGTGACCACGTGACTGAGTGACGGAACACACCATGCACCGATGAGTTTCCGAACGCCGCGTCGTCGTACCTACAACGACGTCGTCGAGTCGTCACCGGGATCGGGAAGGAGCAAGGGCAATGACGATCATGCGGAACGCAACCGCAGACCGAATCTACGAGCAGGCGGTTGCCGCGATGGGCGACGCCGCACGCGCGCTGTACGACGCCGAGGTCGCGCTGCACGACGCGCATCAGACGCACGTGGATCAGTGGATCGCCGCGGCGCAGGATCACCTGCACCTCGCCGTCGGGGAGCACTCAGCCGCCGTCGCGCGCGTCTCGCACCTGCGCGATCGGGCGCTCGCCGCGTAGCCGCGCGCCCAAATGCATCGAGCCGATGACCGAATCAGCCAGACAACGTGAGGGTGGCGTCTTGACTAACACCCTGTTGGAGCAGGACTTGAACCAGCCCAGCGAGACACGCGCCGGCAGCCGCATGGCCGCCGGGGCGAGCGCCGAACCCGCCGGGCTCACGGACTCGGCGCGCCACCTCGATCCCACGCCCATGGAGCCGATCGGTGGGCGATCACCACGCGACCTGCCGTGTCACCTGCACGATCCAGACCTCTGGTTCGCCGACTCACCTGCGGACCTCGAACGGGCGAAGGCGCTGTGCGCCACCTGCCCGGTCCGGCTCGAGTGCCTCGCCGGCGCGCTGCGGCGCCGCGAACCGTGCGGGGTCTGGGGTGGCGAGATCGTGCGGCACGGCCAAGTGTTGCCGTTCAAGAGAGGCCGCGGCCGCCCACGGATTCACTTCCCAGCTGCCAGCGGCGCAGATCGTCCTCGTAAATCGCCTGACCGCACCGACTCCCCCGGACGCCGAGGTTGCGCCGAGCATCGAGCTTGGCGAACGTCGCAGACACTCGTTGGGCCGTGAGGCGCGGTCATGCCCCTGCTACCAGCAGGTCGCGAGGGCTGAGTCTCACGAGCTGTCGCTAGGGATAGACGCTTAGGTTGCGTCCGGTGGCAGACGCTCGGCAAAGGCCGCCAGCACCTTCAGCGCGATTTCCGGCGTGCGCAGGAGCACTGCGCGGAAGTTCTCGCCCGTGATCACAAGCACTCTCACGGGCTGGGTCGCGGTGACGGTCGCAGTACGCGGCCGGTCAGAGACGAGCGCTATCTCACCGAAGAACTCACCAGGCCCAATAGTCGCCCGCTTCCTGCCGTTGCGTCGAACCTCCGCCTCGCCGTCGAGCAGAATGAAGAACTCTCGGCCGCGCTCGCCCTGGCGGGTGAGAACCGTCCCCTCCGGCAGGTCAATCTCATCCGCAATCGACGCAACCTGCCTGAGCTGCGCCTTCGCGAGCGGCGCGAACAGCGGAACGTTCTTGATCAGCGCGATCTTGCTGTCCCTGCGCGTCAGGACCGCCATTCCCCGAAGTCTATGCTGGTTGCCATCTCTGGGCGGGATTGGTGAGATGCCGAGTCAGTCCGTCCGTGGGCGGCCTACCTTGCTCAGCTGTAGGAGCGAGAATCGACACCTGACCATTCCTCTATCCCAGACCTGGGGGCGCGATGATGTCCGGGCCACGGGATAGAGCTGGGTTCGGGGCGTGGCCGTGACCGGGCGGGCGGACACGCCGGGTGTCATGGGCGAGGTCGATCCGGCGGCACGCCCGCTACAGGTCTATGTTCCCCGGCTCGCACTCGAGTGGCTGTCCCAGCGTCCCGGCCTTGAGCATCTCGCGCTCGACGGGACGATGGCCCTAGCGGACATCTCGGGATTCACCGCGCTCACCGAACGGCTTTCCCGCCACGGAAAGGTCGGCGCCGAAGAAATGAGCGACATCCTGAGCGATACCTTCGCCGCGCTCTTCGACGCCGCCCGCCCGGATGGCGCCGACCTGATCAAGTGGGGCGGCGACGCGATCCTCCTGCTCTTCCATGGGCCTGACCATGCCGCGCACGCGGTACGCGCCGCCCACCGAATGCGCACGGTGCTGCGCAGCGTCGGGCGAACCCGCTCCTCCGCGGGGCGGGTCACCCTGCGGATGTCGGTCGGCATCCACAGTGGTCTGTTCCACTTCTTCCTGGTCGGCGACCCGGCGCTCCATCGCGAACTGGTGGTGTGCGGGCCGTCGGCGAGCACCACCGCCGAGATGGAATCGCTCGCCGACGGTCGGATCGTGGTCAGCGATGCAACCGCCGCGCTGCTGCAGCCGACCTCCCTTGGCCTGCCCGTGCGCTCAGGCCGGGTGCTGCGGTCGGCACCGGTGCTGCCGGACCTCGCTCCGCCCGATAGCGCGGATAACGCGGTCGACGTGCGCCGACTGCTGCCACCGCAGATACGTGCCCACCTGCTCGCGGCCGCGGGCGAGTCCGAACACCGCCAGGTTGCGGTGGGGTTTATCCAGTTCTCCCAGACCGACGCGGTGCTCTCAGCCGACGGCCCATCCGCTGCCGTGGCGGCCCTCGATGAGTGTCTTCGCAACATCCAGGAAGCCTGTGCCGCGTACGACGTGTCCTTTATCGAGAGCGACATCAACCGCGACGGCGGCAAGATCCTGCTCGCTGCAGGCGCCCCGCGCAGCGGCGGCAGCGACGATGACCGGCTACTGCGTGCGGTGCAACTGGCCGTCGAGCGCGGCGGCCGGCTGCCATTGCGCGCTGGAGTCAACCACGGACGCGTGTTCGCCGGCGACTTCGGTCCACCCGTTCGACGGACGTACTCGATCAAGGGCGACGCCGTGAATGTCGCCGCGCGCGTCATGGCCCATGCAAAGACCGGTGAGACGCTGGCCACCCAGGACGTGATGTCGCGCTCGCGCACAGCCTTCGTGACTCGCGACATCGAGCCCTTCATGGTGAAAGGCAAGGCGCAGCCGATCCACGCTGCGTCGGTCGGGTCACCGGCGGGTGAGATTGCTGACGCTGCCTACGCCGACGACACCTTCGTCGGACGCGACACCGAGATGGCCACGCTGCGCCAGGCGCTCAAGGCCGCGACGGCCCGGCAGGGTTCGCTCATCGAAGTGATCGGCGAGCCCGGCATGGGCAAGACCCGGCTGGTGCAAGAAGTCCTACATGACGCGGCCGAAATGGTGGTAGTCAGTGGGCCGAGCAGCTCCTACGACTCGAAGACGCCGTACGTCGCGTTCCGCACACTGCTGCGCGAGCTGCTCGGCGTCGGTACAACGGCCAGCAGCGAGGTGACCGCGCAGCGGCTCAGGGACCGTGTCGCCGCGAACACCCCGCAGCTGCTGCCATGGTTGCCGCTGCTCGGGATCGTCCTCGACGTCGACGTCGGTAGGACGAACGAAACTGACGAACTCGATGAGCGGTTTCGCGGTCCGCGGATAGCCGAGGTGCTCGTCGAGTTCCTGCAGGTTGTGCTGCCGACACCGACGCTGCTCGTGTTCGAGAACACCCACCTCATGGACGACGCGTCGGCCGAGCTGCTGCGCGCCGTCGCGGCCGATCTAGACGGCAAACCGTGGGTGGTGCTCGCGACGCGTCGTGACGTGCCGACCGGATTCGTGCCCACGGAGCACGCGGCCCGCTACCGTGAGCTCCTCCTGACACCCATGGACCCGGCCGCTGCGCTGCAGCTGCTCGACGCGGCGACTAATGCCGCGCCGCTGAGCGCCCACGCGATGAACGCCATCGCGGCCAAGGCGGCCGGCAATCCGCTATTTCTGCGCGCCTTGGTGACAGCCACGCTGCGGTCAGGGAGCGAGGCCGATCTCCCCGACTCAGTCGAGGCCCTTCTCACCGCCGAGGTCGACCATCTCGACCCGAGCGACCGCACGGTCCTGCGCTGCGCGGCGGTGCTCGGCGTCCACTTCGCCGAGGCGCTGCTGCGCGACATGCTCGCCGCGAGCGCAAGCATGGTCGCTGCGGACCTGCACCGGCTCAGCGAGTTCGTCTACCCGGACGGTGTCGGAATGTGGCGCTTCCGCCACGCCCTGATTCGCGACGCGGCCTACGCCGGGCTTCCCTATCGTCTGCGGCGGCGCTTGCACGACTACGCGGGACGCGTCATCGAATCAACGACGCCGGACCTGGACGAGGTCTGCGAACGGCTGTCGCTGCACTTTTTCCACGCTGGCGACGTGGATCGCGCCTGGACGTACTCCAGGATGGCGGGACGCCGCGCGCAGGCCCAGTACGCGTACACCGCCGCGATCGGGTTCTTCGAGCGTGCGATCGAGTCCAGGTCCGCGGCCGGCGCCACGCATGAGGAAATCGGCGCCGTGCATGAGGCGCTGGGGGATGTCCGCGACGTCGCCGGATTCTCGCGCGATGCCGTCGTCGCGTACCGGCGGGCTCGCCCGTACCGCCGCGGTGACCCGGTCGGCCTCGCTGCGCTGATGCTCAAGGAAGCGGGGCTGCACCAGCGCATGGGCGCGTTCGTCACGTCGCTGCGGCAGCTCAGCCACGCGCGTGGCGTGCTGGCCGGCGCTGCCGGACCGGATGCCGACGCCGCCCGCTCGCGCCTGGCCACCCGCTACGCGTTCGGCAAGTACCTACAGGGCGACCGCCGCGGCGCGCTGCGGTGGAGCGAGGTCGGAGTCCACGAGGCACGCGCCTCCGGCGACCAGGACGCGCTGGCGTACGCCTACACCACCCGGCACCTGGCGTGCATCCAGGCCGGCGTCGCCGAGGACGAGCCGTCTGGTGAGCTCGCCCTGGCCATCTCCGAGCGGCTCGGTAACCTGCGCATGCAGGCGCACTGCCTGAACAACCTCGCAATCAGCGCGATGCAAGACGGTCAGTGGGATCGATCGGCGGCCCAGTTCGACCGCGCCGCGGACCTCTTCCGGCGCGTCGGCGACACCGCCAACGAGGCGAACGCGCAGTACAACCGGGCCGACCTGCTGATCCGGCAGCGACGCTTCGCGCAGGCCGAGCCGCTGCTCGCTGCCGCGCTGCGCGCCGCCCAAGCAGCCGATGATCACGAGCTGGTGGCCCTCGTGGCTCGCGAGACGGGGCAGGTGCTGGCGAGCTCGGGCCGCGTCCACGAGGCACTCGCCCGGTTCGACGCTGCACGCGCGGGCCTGAGCGAACTGGGACTGCCGCTCGAGTTGATCGGCCTCGAGGCGGCCCTGGCCGACTGCCTTACCGACGCGGGCGACGTGGACCGTGCGATCTCGGTCGCGAACGAGGCGGTGGCACGCGCCGAGGAGCTGCACGCCGAGTCGCTGCTCGCGGCCGTGCACAGGGTGCGCGGTCGCGCGCTGCTTGCTGCCGGACGCGACGACGACGCCCGCGCCGCGTTCGAAGAGGGTCTGCGCTGCCCCGATGGCGGCTTCGGCCGGCACGATTACGCGCTCAACCTCCTCGGCCTCGCACGACTCGCGGAGCGGCACGGGCAGCCGGACGCAGCGCGCCTGCTGAGCGAAGGCAACCGGATCCTTGACGCCCTGGGCGTGGTTGCCACGCCGCTGGCACCCTAGCGATGATCAGATGCTTCCCCGCACATCGTGGACGAAAAGCAGGAACAGCAGGAGGTCTCCCGCGTTGTCGCGGTGGCTCCGCCGATAGTCGGTGCAGAACGTATTGCCGGCGGCGTCGAGCGCGACACCCTTGTTCGTGCACGGTGCCGATACAAGGTCGAGCGGCCCCGTCGCCGAGAAGCTCACTTTCAACGTGTAGCTGGCGACACCCTTGCCGCGGCAGAGCGCCTTCGAGCAGCGGATGATCAGGGTGGCCGGGTTCGTCGGGCTGTAGTCGTTGGCCAGGTCGGCGATGAACTGCACGACCTGACTGCCGGCCGTACAGCCGAGATCGGATGTGCACGCGCCGAGTGAGAGAGCGCCGTCTTGCGACGAGATCCCGTTGGGAAGGATGACCACGCCGCACTCAGATTCAGTGGTGTCCTGCGTGCAGTCGGCATCTCCGACGCCACGTCCCACCCTGATCGACGGGTCGGTGAACGGGAAGATCTCAAGCGTCTTGAGCACGTCGAAAGGCGCCGTCGTGCCCGGCGTCACGGGGCGGATCTTGCCCGTCGCCTTGGCGACGGAGACCGTCACCTGTACGCCGTTGTCGACCGCCGAGTACGAGACCGTGAACTGCGCCGTATTGACGCCGCCCGGCATGACGACCGACGTCGGGCTGAGGCTGCCGCCTGGGTGGGCGCCGGATGCGAGTGACGCCGTCAAGCTGAGCTTCGTGTCGGTCTTGAACGTGGCGCCGGCGGGCGTCAGGGTCACCGTGAGCCGGAACCTGCTCCCCGCCGCCACGAGCACGTCCGGTACCGCGTCGCCGCCCCCGAGAGTCGCGTTGTCGGTCGATGCGGCGGCGGAGATGCCGCTCGGCGCCGGCGCCGCTGTGGCGCCCGCCGGGATCGCAGCGACAATCGTCGCACCGACAAGCACCGCACACACGAGCACGATCCGCAACAAACGGATACGGATGCTGGCAGCTGATCTGGCCATGACGACTCCTCCCCCGTAGCAATGCCGTCCTCTTGCGATCCTTCGCGGGGCACGGCAATGCGGTCAAGATAGCCCGGCAATATGTGCGGAGTCGACTATCATCCCGTTCATCCGCCATTCATCCCGACCCAGCACACTTTAATTACTATTCGCTATTGGGGTGAATCAGCCGGGTATATCGATTCTCTGTCCCTCCACAGCGAGGGCGACCGGCATCGAGGCCGCGAGCTCCCGAGCGAGCGCGTCGAGCTGCGTATCCGTCCGCACCGGTGAGTGATGGAACAACACCAGCGTGCCGACGTTCGCTTCGTTGGCCAACGTGATCGCCTCGTCCACGGTCGCGTGGCCGAACAGATCGGCCGTCGAGCGTTCGCTCTCCAGGAACTGGCCGTCATGCAGCAGCACGTCGACACCGCGGATCATGGCCCGCACCTCATCGCTGCAGCCCTGCACCGGAGCATGATCAGGGAGGTAGGCGAGCGAGCCGGAGAGATCGTCGACGCGGTATCCGTACGTCCGGCCGCCCTTGTGGGCGACCTCGGCAGCCGTCACCGCGAAGCCGCCCTTGTCGATACGTCCGGGCGGCAGGGCGTTGAACGTCCACGCCCCACGCAGCCCTTCGGGCGTGATCGGGAAGGAGGGCGGCGACATCATCTTGGCCAGCAGGTTGCGGCCGCTGAGGCCGCCCTGTGCGGGCAGGTACATGTCGACGACGCTCTGGTAGTGATCGCCGGCGACGAAGAACGGGATGCCCTGGACGTGGTCCCAGTGCAGGTGGCTGAGCAGGATCGCGCCGCGGTAGGCCGGTCCCGGAAGCAACGCGGTGAGCGTGCGGAGCCCGGTCCCGGCGTCGAGCACGAGGGTCGGCGCATCGTGGCCGTCGGCCGCGATCGCCACGCAGGACGTGTGCCCGCCGTAGCGGACGAAATCCGGCCCCGGGGCCGGCGTCGAGCCCCGGACGCCGAGGAGCCACAGCCTCACCGGTCGATCACGCGACGAAATGTAGCGGTCGGTAGCCGATCCGGCACACCTGCCCGGAAAGCTGGATGCGACGAGCTAGAGCTGATTTTGCTCCCGCTCGGCGATCGCAGCGCGTAGACGCTCTGCGACCTCGGGCATCTCTTCGGCGATCATTCGCAACTGGTGCGTCGTCAACCTCATTGCCTTCATCGGCGACGTGGCCACCACGCTTGCCGTCCGGCGCCGGTCGGATGCCAATACACCGATCTCGCCGAAGAAATCCCCCGCGCCCAGGGTCCCGAGCTTCGTCTGGCCGCGCCTTACCTCCGCGCTTCCCTCCTCAATCACGTAAAAATCCCACGCCAGGGCGGCGTCACGCACCAGAGCCTTGCCTTCGGGAACGTCGACCTCGACCGCGTATTCCGCGATCATCTCAAGTTGCTGCCTGGAAAGGCCGTCGAACAGCTGCAGTTCGGCAAGCTTGGCGACGTCCATAGGTGATCTCCTCCGCCCAGATCCAGAAATCGTCTCACCCCGCCGTTGAACTCGAAAAGTCCAGGCTTGACTCATCGTGCCGTGCTGCCCAGAGGTTGTGACTGGTAGCAGGTCGGAAGTGGCGGCACCGTCCGGTCCCGGGCTGCGCCGCGGCGACGTCGCCGCACTCGCCAGGGTGAGCATCGAGTGTTACTCGAAACTGCAACGCGGGGCTCTCGCCCCCGGTCCCCTTTTGGCATCACTGGACTAGTCAACGGTCTCTGGGCGGGTCCTGGTTGAGGCGTTCGGCCACGAGGGACTCGGCCGCCACGCCGCTCCTCGCGCTGCTTGCTAAGGCGGCCAAGAACTCCTCTCGGCGAAGCGCGAGCGTATGCAGCTCCTCGGCGGCGATGATCGTCGCCGTGCGCGGGACATCGCGGAGCAGAGCGATCTCGCCGAAGCAGTCGCCTGGCCCCAACGGCGGTCGAGGCGAGTTCCGCACCGTCACCGACGCTGATCCACTCGCGATGACGTGGAACTCCTCGCCCGGGTCGCCCTCTCTCATGACAGCAGTGCCCGGAGAGAACCGATGCGGCCGAAGTTCGGTTGACAGCAGCTCGATGACCGCCAACGGGAGCGGGGCGAACATCGGGAGGTCCCGTAGTAGGTCGACCTCCTGGCCCGGCTGTGGCATGGTTCGATCGATCCGCGCGAAACGTCTCGCATGGGCAATCGTCAGGGCGGTCAAGCCGAGTCCGAGCAGCGCGAGCGTGCCACGCATGTCGAATGCGTCGAGCAGCGATGGGGCCGCGACTGATCCCAGGCCGATCCCTCCCAGCGCGGCAAGCTCTAGCACGCCCAGAACCCTCGCCGTCATACGTGGGCTCAATAGCCGAGTGAGCAGCGTAAAGGCGCCGACGTCTTCTACGGCGTTGCCGATCCCGATCGCGATAAACGCTAGGTATGCGACTGCGGGTTCCATCACGAGGGCTAGCAGGACAAGCGGCAGGCCCCACAGGAGCACGCCGGCGATGAAGCTCCGGCCCAGCCGGGTCACCCGGACGACGGCTGCGGCGATGACCCCACCGACCAGTCCGCCGACGCCAACCGCGGCGTTGAGCCAGCCGACGGCCTGTTCGCCGAGGACCAACACGTTCACCGCGAGCACCGCGATCAGCACGGTCACGGCACCCCGGACGAATGTCTGCGCGACAGCGAGGATCGCGACGCCGCCGGGCGGAGCAAGCTGCACGAAGGCTTTGACCCCGGTCACCGTGTCGTGCAGCACCCGCGTGGACCTCGAGGCGGGACGGTGGATCTCCACGGTCAGCCGAAGCAGCGACAGCCAGGCGAAACCGAAGAAGGCTGCTGCCAGTGCGATCGACGCCGTAGGGTCAGCCAAGGCCAGCAGCACACCGGCCAGGACGGGCCCGATGAGAGCGCCTGTGCTCTCCATCATCGAGGCGACGACATTGGCCGCGGTCAGCTCGGCCGGCGTCCGCACGAGCCACGGCAGTGTCGCGGCCTGCAGCGGCCGGTAGGCGCCCTCCAGCCCGGAGCTGACCGCGGCCAGCCCGACTACGCCGAGCGCGGGCCCATCGACAGCGGCGGTCACGGTCGCAAGAGTGAGCAGGATGGCCTTCAGAGCGGTCGCCCCCCGCAGCAAGACCTCGCTGCGTACCCGATCGCCGATGCCTGCGATCGCGAGGGCCACAGTGACGCCGGCAAGCATACGGAAGAGGCCGTACACCGCGATCAGCGCGGCCCCACCCTCTGCGTACGCGAACACCACGAGGGCCACCGTGCTCGCGGATTCGCCCACGACGGAGAACCCCCAGCCAAGCTCGATCCGCCGGACGTCCGGCGACCGAAGCGCGTCCTTGAATGTCGCGCGGCGATCGGCGTGCCGGAGCCGGGCTGGTGCCACTTGGCTATCCGCTCTTCGACAGCGTCTCCGTGCTGCTGCGCACCTCGGCGACCGGGGCGACGTCGAGCATCGGCCCCGACACAGCGCCGCCCTTGGCGCGGTACGCGGATGATGCCGCCGATGTCTCGGCCGCTGCGGCGTGCGCATCGCCGGCCGCGGCCAGCACAGCGGCGAGCCCCGCGTGGGCGTAGCCCGGGAGCTCGAGATCGTCAGTGTTCTCGGCTAGCGCCAACGCTGCCCGACCGAGGTCCCACGGCCCCGTGGTATCGCCTACAGCGAGCCGGCACGGCAGCCTGGTACCGCGACCGGCGATCTGCGAAGCCCGATAAGCCGCCACGGTGGATAGCGCGGCGCGCTCACCGATGTCGCGCAGAGTCTGATAGCCCCACCGCAGCTCTGCCTCCGCGGCCTCCAGCTGGCCGCGATAAAGCAGCGCCATCCCGGACAGCACTGTCCAATGGGCACGACTGAGGGTCAGGCCGAGCTCCTCGTGGCGCCGTCGGCTGCGCTCCAGGTACGTACGGGCGTCTTCCTCTGCACCCGCCATGGCCGACAAGTATGCCAGCACCGCGCAGACGGCCGCCTCGACTCGGCGCGACCCGCGCGTTCGGTCGAGTAGCTCGTGACAGCCACGGCTTCGCTGGCCGGGGTGGGTCCGAGCGCCTGGCAGCGAACCAGACCGTGATCGCCGACTCCTCCCTGACCTCACCCGCATCGTGCACGTGGTTGAGAGCGCGATCAATTGCCTCGGTCGTCCGTCCGTACGCGCAGGCCATCCAATCCAGCTCGGAACGCAGCCGACTGCAGCCCAGTAGATCCGGGTCCTCTATGACGTGGAGGTGAGGGGACTCGAATCCCTGACCCGACACTGCCGGCGGCCAGAGATCAAGATCGCAACAACCCGCAGAGGCGCAGAAACCCTTGTCACGTAAGGGATTGAGCGGCACTGCAAATCTCGACGGAAGTCCGCGAATGATCACGGATTCAAGCAAATGGCTACCAAGATGGCGTGGCCGGCCCCTTTACACTTCCCCGAGTGGGTGGCGCGGATGTGGATGGGTTCGATGTCGCGATCATCGGGGGTGGGATCGCTGGTGCTGCGGCCGCATGGGCCCTCGCCCCCCAGCTCCGCGTCGTGGTGCTCGAGTCCGAGAGCGGGCTCGGTTACCACAGCACAGGACGCTCGGCGGCCATCCTCACAGAAAGCTACGAAGTGGGACCGATCCGCGAGCTCACCAGGAGATCGCGCACCATTCTGACGACCGAGTTTGCGAGCGTGTCGGGGCTGCTCAGCAGACGCGGCCTGCTATGGGTGGCCGCGACCGGGCAAGATGCCGCGGTCGAGCGCGCACTCGCCGCGGCGCGGGAATCACCTACCACGGTCGACCTTCTCGATCCGGGAACCGCGCAGGCACTGTGTCCGGTGCTGCGCCGGGAGCTCTGCTTGGCTGCGCTGCATGAGCCCGGCGCGATGGCCATCGATGTGGACCTTCTGCAGCAGGAGTACCTGCGGCGTGCCCGATCCCACGGTGCGACCGTGCGCACGAACGCGCGGGTCACCGGAATCCGCCATGACGGACAGTGGCATCTGACCATTGACGGGACGACGGTGCGGTGCTCGCACGTTGTGAACGCGGCCGGGGCGTGGGCGGATGAGGTCGCCATCATGGCCGGGCTCAGGGCGATCGGGCTCACCTCGCTGCGACGCACCGCGTTTCTGTTTCCGGCTCCGGTAGGCGCCGGTCACGAGGCGTGGCCGTGCACGATCGGCATTGACGAGGATTGGTACTTCGAGCCACAGGGTCCACTAATGCTTGGCTCCAACGCCGACGAACACCCCGACGTCCCACGCGATGTGCGCGCGGAGGACATCGACGTCGCCGAAGCAATCGAGAAGATCAACACGATCACCACGCTGAGCATCCGGCACGTACTCAAGCAGTGGGCCGGGCTACGAACGTTCGCCGCCGACCGCCTGCCCGTCGTCGGGCCCGACCGAGCTGAACCCACATTCCACTGGTACGCGGGTCTCGGTGGGTTCGGCATCATGACATCGCCCGCTCTCGGCCAGGCCCTCGCGGACAGGGTGCTGGCGCGACCGGGTCCCACTCACGATGCGTCGGATCGAAGTGCGCCGACGACGTTCTCGTAGCGCGGTAGTGCTCCCGTGCGTGGTCGTCGCACGAGGTTAGAGCGCTGCAGCGCCCTATTGATTGGGGATCCAGGCTTGCGAGCTAAGCGTGGCTAGATCGTTGACCATCAGCCCACCGTCCGAGACGGTCCACAGATCGGTGCCGATGATCAACGATCGGGTGATTCCGGCCTGCCCTGCGTCGGGGGGTGTTGTCGGCTGGGTGATGGTGCCGCGTTCGGTGATCTGGTTGTGGGCGACGTTGAGCACGAGCGCGCCGGCGTTCACCTGCCCGTTCGTCCACGAGTTCACCGGTAGTACCGCGGTGCCGGTCTGTGGCCAGTAGAGGAACGCGTGTGGGTCCGATTCGGCGCTGGATTGGAAGTTGGTTTTGACGAGGTGGGCGAGGCGCCGCGGGGATGCCGGGTTGCTTACGTCGAACAGTGAGATCTGCGTGCCGAGTGGTCGACCCTGGGCGGTGGCCTCTTGGCCGACACCGATCAGCGTCCGATCGGCGGCCGGGTGCAGGTAGGCCGAGTAGCCGGTGAGCTCGAGTGTGCCCGCGATGCGGGGGGCGGCCGGATCGCGTAGGTCGAGCGTGTACAGCGGATCCATCTGCTGGAACGTGACCACGTATCCGAGCGGGCCGATGAACCGGACCGCGTAGATCCGTTGCCGCTTGCCCAGGCCGTCGAGCTCACCGATCTTCGTGAGGATGTCCGCACGCAGCACGTACACCGAGCTGGACGACGTGCTGGACGCGTTGCCGTTCCCCGGCTCGTCGGCGAGCGCGTCGCCGGTGGTGGTGGCGACCCGCAGGTACCCGGCGTAGTCGGACAGGGAGTACTGGTTCAGCAGCCGACCGGACACTTCGCCCGAGGCGACGTACCGCGGGGCCCCCGCCCTGGAGATGTCGAAGCGGTGGATCTGGGTGTGCTGTGGTGGCATCAGCGGCCCGACCTGCGGCGGGAGGCGTGGAGAGCCGCCGTTCGGCACGACCATCGGCAGGCGCCTCGGCGCGTACCACCATTGTGGGTTGCTGGCGATGTAGAGGCTGCTGGTCGTGGCGTAGACGGTGTCCCCGTCAGCGGCCAAACTGACCGTCGAAACGCTGTCCAGGCCGGCGGCCAGGTCGATGCTGTAGATGGTGAGGAGGGACGTGCCGGTGTAGTCGGCCGGATGGCTCACGCTTCGGCACGACACGGTGCGCGACGAGACCGCCCCGTCCGCATTGCTCAGTTGGTATTTCGGTAGCCAAGCGGTGATCGGTGCCCGTCGCACCGCAGCGCTGACCTGCGCGAGTTGCTGCGTGTCATTGCCGGCACCGCCCGGCTGCGGAATTGCGAGGT
>Ga0307312_10001094_pt1 | contig 13622 bp, 5 predicted proteins | sample ER_DNA_202_FD_194489 | JGI IMG/M metagenome (GOLD analysis project Ga0307312, IMG submission 194489) | Bulk soil microbial communities from the East River watershed near Crested Butte, Colorado, United States - ER_DNA_202 | ecosystem: Environmental > Terrestrial > Soil > Floodplain | place: USA...
CCGCCCCGGATACCGGAAATAGTAGGCGAACTGTTCCGCCTGGACGTCGATCCTGAGGGCCTTCGGATCGGGAGCGGATAGGAAGATCCCGGCCCAGACTTTGGTCCCCACCAGCGACAGCACCACGATTTCCGCGCCCACCAGGAGGGTGGCGCCCAGCACCATCGGGGTAGCCCCACCCGGGAAGATCTTGATGGGCCGGCCGTCCCCCTTATCCCCGTACTGCCAGACAAAGAGGGCCAGGACGAACTGGGAGACCACGAACAGCACGCCCGCGGAGATCATCGTCTCCGCCATTTGACGATCGATGCCGACGCCGAGCACCGAAACGTCGGCGGGCAACCACCAGATGCGGCTGATGAAAATGGCGGATGAGACAACCGTGACCACGACCAGGATCACGGCGAAGAGTTTGCCCATCAGTAGGGCGTCGCCTTCATGACGAAATCCGCCGTAGCGGGCTTGGCACCGCCAACAGTCACATCCTGACTCTGGGTGCCGAAGCGCTCATGCCATGCCGTGACGGTGTACTTGCCGGGCGGCAACCCATCGAGGCTGAATGTCCCGTCCTGGCCCGTCAGCGCGTGGTGGGGCGTCGTGAGCACCACGAAGTTGCCGTGCATCCAGGGATGGACATTGCACTTGACCGCGATGAACTCGGGCTTCGCATAGGTCGTCTTGATCGGCGGGGATCCCGGTGGTTGCGACTTGTTCCACTCCGAGTTCACCTTGGCCAGCGGATGGATGTTGTGGGAGGTCTGATCGTCGTTATAGATCTCCAGCGGCTGGCCGACTTGCAGGACGGCAACGTGGGGAATGTATTCGCACCCCTTTTGATCGTACCGGACCGCCTCGGTGGCTGGCCCGGCGGATTTGCCCCCCGCCGAGATGTACACCACCACGTTCCCCAGGGCGTTGTCGGGACCGGCGACTACGCTCTCGGTCATAATGGGGGTCGCGTGCTGCTTGGCGCAGGACGGCTCCTTTGCCATATCAATCGGGCGCATCTTGGGCGGCGTGCCGGTAAAGGTGACGTGGCCGCTGATGGCGCCGGCGTTCTTCGCCGGGTGTCCCAGCGCAATGGTAGCGGACGTGCCTACCGCCAAGAGGGCAAGGGAGGAAACCAGCTTCCTGGACATAGGTGCACCGTTTCTCAGAGTGTGATCGAGTGAATCATTGCCCCTCAACCGGACCGAGCGGCTTGAGCTGGCCGGCATGAGCAGGAAGCCAGGCATTCCAGACTGCAACCTCGCGCGTGGGGAGGGGCTGCATGGTGCGGAGAAAGTGCACCAGGTCCCACGCGTCGCCCGGCCGGATTTGATCGGCGAAGGAAGGCATCGGGGTGCCGTCCAAGCCGGTCATGAAAATGCGGTAGAGATCGTGGTTGGTCTCACCGCACTTGAAGCGCGAGCCAGTGGTGAAATTGTACGGCCGGATGGGGTTGTCCTTGCTGTCGGTGAGGGTCGATGCGGACGGGCCGTCGCCATGACCGGCTGCCCCATGACATTTCCAGCACTCCATCTTCTGGAAGAGCTGACGACCGTGGAGAATGCTCTCCGGCGTAGCGGGTGTCTCCGCTGGAATCGCGATCGGGGTTCCCGGCCTCTCGGTCTGCCACTTGGGGGAGAACGTCTTGATGTAGGCCACCAGGTCCACCCGGGTCTGCCGGGTCAGCGCCAGCCAGGGCGGCATATTGGTCGTGACGAAGCCGCGCGACACAGACTGATACAGATCGTCGTCGGTGGGCAAGGATCCGGTGGGCGTCGAACGGCACTTGAACACCGCGGCGGTGAAATCCCGGGGCTTGGGGTCGATCCACTGCGCGTTCTCCCCGGTGCCGTCGCCTTCAGGGCCGTGACAGCCCACGCAGTAACGACGGTAGTCCTGTTTGCCCGCCGCTGCGTTGCCGGTGAGGTTCCCGACGTGGGTCACGGTCTGGCCCTGGGCGGCGAGGACCTCGACGCCCGACAACAGCAGGGCAAACCCGGCGACCCAGGCCCCCAACAGAATGCGACTCATTCGAGGCCTCCTGATCAGAAGTCGAAGTCGAGCGCGAGGAGCAGGCTGGTGCTCTTTACCGGTGTATCGGGCGAGAGGGGATCGAGTCCCACTCCATCGCCGCTCAGTGGTGCTGTACCGATCGTCTTAGTGAAGGAAAGCTCACCGAGAACGGCCAGGCCAGCCCGGCTGAACATGATGGGATACCAGCGAGTGCCGAAGGTGAAGGCGTCGATGTTGCCCAGGTTCTTCGGAGTCGCGGGCAGCGCCTGCTTGGACATCCGAACGATCTCGCTCCGCTGGGTCAGGATCAGCTGGGGACTGATGTAGTAGTGCAGCTCGAGCAGCCCGCTGTTCCAGGCCGGGTCCTGGGTGCCACCGGCGAGGTCCTTGTCGTCCGAGCCATGCATGAACAGCGGCAGCAACTCGAAATTCCCGATGAAGAAATCCCCCACCGCACCGAGCCGGTAGAAGCTCCTGTTCTCGGTGCCCGTGCCGGCGACCGGTTCTCCGCCGACGGTCTCGAAGACAGTTGGGCGCCGGCCGCTGTAGCCATACAGCCCCACCCGCTGGAGACCGAGCTTGCCGGTATCGAAGGCCTGGCTCAGCGTGACCGCTCCATCATAGCTCTTGCCGCTGGGGAGGCCTGGTACGCCGTCGGTGCCGCCCAGTATGGCGGCACTGAAGCGGGTATAGCTATTCGGCGAATGGCCCAGCCATTCGGCACCGATCTGGTTATCGCCCAAGCCGAAGTCGGTTGCGTCGCCGGCCGGCACGAAATGGTAGCTCTGGTAAAACGTGCCGTTACTGGACAGCATGATCGACCGCTTCTCGGACAGCATGTTGTCCAGCTCGAACTTGCCGAACTTGAGGTTGGCCCAGGGCGTACGGAACAAATTGTCGAACCGGACGAACGCTGCCTCGATTCCTACTCCCTCTCCGTCCTCAACCGTGGGCACGAACCCGAAGGTGACGTTCTTGTAGAGGGTTCCCAGCATGAGGAGATCGGCGCCGGAGATGTCGAAGCCCGACTGGGTGATGGTCCGCTCCGCGGTCCCGCTGACAGGATCGCCCGGGACGGCGTCTACCGGCTGGTTGGTGGTGCGCTCCAGGCGCCACTGCGGGGTGGTGCGGACTCCGAACGGTATATAGGCGGGGTTGAGCCAGATAGGAGAGTCACGATCGTTGCCAATTTGGTAGCCATTGTCCTTGAACCTTTGACCGAAGGCATTCAGCTCGGGCCACGCGGTGTGACAGGCCGAACACGGGAGGCCGTACTTTCTGGCGAAGGGAGGGATCGAGGCGGTCTCATGGATGGCAGGAGCGTAGTGGCTGAGCCCGGGCAGCACCCCGCCTCGACCCACGACGTACGCTGCATAATCAGGACGGTCCCGATCTCCTGGTCCATACGACGAAGCCAGGGCCGCCAGGCGTGAGACTAATCCAACCGACAGACACCCGCAGAGCAGGACCGCGCTTCGTCGAGCCCATTTGCAACTGCTCTTGCGACCCACAGACCAGTCGACCATACCGCCTCCTGGGTCCAGTGGTACCGAATGTATGGATCAGCTGCGGACTAAAACGGGTGCCTCGAGAGCGTCCTCCTTTGAGTGAGTAGCAACGCCTAGGTAGACCCGAGCTAATGCGTTTGGTAAGCCCTGTCAATACGGACAAATTGTCCGGGTAGGATTTCGTCGAACGTTCGGCGTGACGCTTGTACGGGGCTGCTACCCCGAATGGGGAATTGCGTGGAGTGCATCTTCCAGTCGATCGCGGTGGCCCTGGTCGCCTTGCTCCCCCACCCATCATTATACTGACTGATTCCGGACCCAGAGGCCCTAGGCAGTAACCCTGACAGCGTTCTACCCGAGGTTCCCGCCATTCCGCTGAGCACACGCCACTCCTTCACCTTCCTCACTCCCCTGCTCCGGACGGATGCCCGCGAGGATCGGCTCGCCGGGCCTATCCGGGGCGAGCTGCTTGGCGCCGAGCGGCTGGCTGAGCGGGCCCGGGAGGTCGCGGCCAGTCAGCGCCTGGCGATCGGAAGACGGGCTCGGCGGAGGACCCCACTGCTCGCGCGGCTGAACGGAACCCGCCGAGTCCTCGAGGAAGCCCAGAGCCGGCTCACCGCCTCGGACGGTGACCTGGACGTCGGCCCCGCCGGTGAATGGCTGCTCGACAACTACCACGTGGTGCAGGAGCACATCGGCGAGGTGCGGGAGAGCCTGCCGGGCGGCTACTACCGGGAGCTGCCGGAGCTGGCCCACGGGCCGCTCGCCGGTTACCCCCGGGTCTACGAGCTGGCCATCACCTTGATCTCCCATACCGAAGGGCGAGTCGACCTCGACAACGTCACCGGCTTTGTCGAGGCCTTCCAGGAGGTCTCGCCCCTCACCATCGGCGAGCTGTGGGCGGTGCCGGCCATGCTCCGCCTGGGTCTGATCGAGAACGTCCGCCGGATGGCGCTCCGCACGGTGAACCGCCTCGACGAGCTGGAGGCGGCGGACGCCGCGGCCGCCCGCATCGCCGCCGCGGCCGACGAGGGACAGCGAGCACTCGATGCGGAGCTCGACAAGTTCGCCACCAACCCGCCGCCGCTTACCCCCAACTTCGTCTCCCGCTTCCTCCAGCAGCTCCGGGTGGAGGGGGGCTCGCTCCCCGCCGTCGTCCGGCTGGAGCAGTGGATCGCCGAGGAGGCGCTGGGCTCGGAGGAAGCCACCGCCCGGGCCACCCAGCGGCTCGCGCTGACTCAGGTGGTGATGGCCAACAGCATCACCAGCCTCCGGGCCATCGGCCTGATGGAGTGGAACAGCTTCGTGGAGGGGCAGAGCCGGATCGAGCTGGTTCTGCGCGACGATCCGTCGGGCTTCTATGCCAGCATGACGTTCAAGACCCGGGACCGCTACCGGCACGTGGTGGAGCGGATCGCCAGGCGGACCCGCCGGTCGGAAGAGGCGGTCGCCCGGCAGGCCATCAACTTCGCGCGGGCTGGCGTTGCGGAGAGCGCCCGGGACCCGCGGCGCGCGCACGTCGGCTACTACCTGATCGACGAGGGCCTCGCCGAGCTGGAGCGGGCGACCGGCTACCGCCCATCAATGGGACAGGCGGTGGACCGCTGGGTCCGTTGCCACCCCAACCTGGTGTTCGTGGGCGGCGTGCTGGTCGCGACGGCGGCCGCCCTCGCCGCGGTACTGTGGCTGGGCAGCCCATCGGCCCGAGCGGCCTGGATCGCCGTCCTGCTGCTGGCGCTGATTCTGGCCAACGACATCGCGGTCAATGTGGTGAACCAGCTGGTCACCGCGTTCCTCACCCCCCGGCCGCTCCCCAAGCTGGATCTGCACGAGCACGGGGTGCCGCCCGAGTACCGCACCGCCGTGGTCGTTCCCACGCTCTTCGGCAGCGTCGACGCCGTCGCCGAGGCGCTGGAGAATCTGGAGGTCCAGTTCCTGGCCAACCGGGAGGCGCATCTCCACTTCGCGGTGCTGAGCGACTTCACCGACTCGCCCACCGAGACCCGGGAGAATGATGCGGCGATCGTGGCGGCCGCGGTCGAGGGAGTGAAGGCCCTCAACGCCCGCTACGCCGAGGGCCGGGAGGATGCCTTCTATCTCTTCCACCGGCCCCGTCGCTGGAACCCGCAGGAGGGGGTCTGGATGGGGTGGGAGCGGAAACGGGGCAAGCTCGCCGAGTTCAACCGGTTCGTCCTCGGCGGGGGAGATGAGGCCTTTTCCGTGATCGTGGGAGACGTGAATCCGATCAGGCATGTGCGCTACGTCATCACCCTCGACTCCGACACGGTGCTCCCGCCCGACGCGGGTCCCCTACTCGTCGGGGCCCTGGCCCACCCGCTCAACCGCGCGGTGTATGACCCGGCGCTGGGCCGGGTGGTGCGCGGCTACGGGATCCTCCAGCCCCGGGTCGGCGTCTCCCTCCCCAGCGCGAACCGCTCGATCTTCGCCGCCATTCACTCGGGCCACCCTGGCGTAGATCCGTACACCACGGCAGTGTCCGACGTCTATCAGGACCTCTACGGCGAGGGCAGCTTCACCGGGAAGGGTGTGTACGACGTCGCGGCCTTCGAGCAGGCCACCCACGGGCGGTTCCCCGAGAACACGCTGCTCTCCCACGACCTGATCGAGGGAAACTACGCCCGGGCCGGCCTCGCGACCGATGTGATCGTCTACGACGATTATCCGACCCACTACCTCACCTACACCCGCCGTAAGCACCGCTGGATCCGGGGCGACTGGCAGCTCCTGCCCTGGCTGAGGTCGCGCGTATCGGGCCCCGACGGCACCGAGCCCAACCGGCTCTCGCTGCTCTCCCGCTGGAAGATCGTGGACAACCTCCGCCGGAGCACCGTGGAGCTGGCCCAGCTCGCCTTCCTGGTCGGCGGCTGGATGCTGCTCCCCGGCTCTCCGCTCCGCTGGACTCTGCTTGGCATCGGCGCCATCTCCGCACCCTGGATCGTCTCCTTCCTGCTCGCGCTGGTCCGGCCGCCGCTCGACAAGTCCTGGCGCGCGTACTACGCGGCCGTGGGTCACGACGCTGCCACCAGCATCCAGCAGGTGGCCCTCGCGATCGTCTTCCTGCCCCACCAGGCCTGGGTCTCCGCCGACGCGATCGTCCGCACCCTGTGGCGTACGGCGGTGTCTCGCCGCCACCTGCTCGAGTGGCGGACCGCGTCCCAGACCGAGCGCGCCATGGAGAGCTCGTTCCGCTCCGTCTGGCGCGGCATGTCGCCGGCCGTAGGGCTCGCGATCGCCCTTGCCGCGGGGGTGGTCTGGCGCGCGGTCGCCGAGCCAAGCCCCGGAGTCCCTCTCTGGCAGCTTGCGGTGGCGGTCCTGCCATTGATCGTGGCCTGGATCGCCTCGCCGGCCGTCGCCTACGGCCTCGGCACCCCCGCCGTGCGCCGGGAGCACCGGCTCCCTCCGGACAGTCGGCGCCAGGCGCTCCGCTACGCCCTGCTCCACTGGCTCTTCTTCGATCGCTTCGTCACCGCGGAGAGCCACTGGCTCGCGCCGGACAACTATCAGGACGATCCCAAGCCGGTCGTCGCGATGCGCACGTCGCCCACCAACATCGGCCTCCAGCTACTGGCGACGGCGAGCGCCTGGGACCTGGGCTTCATCACCCTCAACGACATGACTCGGCGCCTGGAGCTGGCCTTCCGCGCGCTGGAACGGATGCGCCGCTTCCACGGGCACTTCTACAACTGGTACGAGCTGGAGAACCTCAGCGTCATGGAGCCGGCCTACGTGTCCACGGTGGACAGCGGCAATCTGGCCGGCCACCTCATCGCCCTCAGGCAGGCGTGCCTCTCGCTGGTCGACGAGCCGGTGTTCGACGCCCGGATCTGGCGGGCGCTCGACTCCGCCCTTGCCCTGGCCGACGAGCGACTGCGGGAGCTGGCACCGGGCCATCCGGCGCTGGAGTACCTCAAGGCCGCGCGCGCGGCACTGGTCGCCTCGCGTCGCGAGCCTGCCTCCAGCGCCGCTCTCCTGCGCGTCGCCGAGCCGCTCAGACGAGTGGAGGCAGCGCTGGCGGGTGCCGGACTCGCGGTCGAGACGGCGGATGCGGCAACGGAATGGATCTCGTGGAGCCTCCGGCTCATCGCCGGGCACCGCGAGTGGTATGAGGAGCTGAGCGGCGGGAGAGTCATCGCGGGCGGCCAACAGCCACGGGGCGATCCGGCGGCGCCTCAGGTGACCCCGTTCGCCACCCTCCGCCACCTGGCGGCGCAATCACCGGCGGCGGCGGAGCTGATGAAGCGGCTCGAGGCCATCGGCGACCGAGCGTACGACTATGCCATGGAGATGGACTTCAAGTTCCTCTACGACGGCACGCGGAAGCTGTTCGCTATCGGCTTCCAGCAGGGCACCCACTCGCTGGACGGGTCGTACTACGATCTCCTGGCCTCCGAGGCGCGGCTGGCGAGTTTCGTGGCGGTGGCCAAGAACGACATCCCGGTCGACCACTGGTTCCGCCTGGGCCGCACGCTGACCTACGCCGCGGGAGCGCCGGCGCTGGTGTCGTGGAGCGGGAGCATGTTCGAGTACCTCATGCCGATGCTGGTGATGCGGTCGTATCCCCACACGGTGCTTTCGCAGACCTATGACGGTGCCCTGGCCCGGCACCGGGCCTACGGCGTCGAGCGGGGCGTGCCCTGGGGCGTGAGCGAGAGCGCGTACAACATTCGCGACCGCCATCTCACCTACCAGTACCGACCGTTCGGGGTGCCCGATCTCGCGCTCAAGCGCGGGCTGGGCCGAGAGCTGGTGATCGCGCCCTATGCCTCGGTCCTGGCGACCATGGTAGACCCCGCGCGGGCCCTGGCGAACCTGGAGTTGATGGAGGACACAGGTGTGCTGGGACGCTACGGCTTCCGGGATGCCATCGACTATACCCGTCCCGACCCGGAGAAGGATTATTCCGTAGTCCAGAGCTACTTCGCGCATCACATGGGCATGGGCCTGGTCGCCCTGACCAACGCGCTGACCTCTCAGGTGTGGCAGCGCCGCTTCCATACCGATCCGGTGGTCCGCTCGGCCGAGCTGCTGCTGCACGAGCGGATCCCGCGCCGGGTGGTGCCGCAGGAGGCGCAGGGAGCACGGGTCGATGAGGCGCTGCCCGAAGCCGAGCTGGATCGCCCGTCGGTGCGCGAGCTCGACACCCCGCATACGGCGCAACCGCACGTCGCCCTCCTGGGTCACCTGCCCTACACCATCATGGTGAGTAACTGCGGCGCGGGGTACAGTCGCTACGAGACGCTCGCGGTCACCCGCTGGCACTCGGACGGGACCCGCGACGCCACCGGGCAGTTCTGCTACGTGAAGGACCTGTCGACCGGGCGGGTCTGGTCGGTGGCGCACCAGCCCGTGTGCGCACCCGCAGATTGGTACAACGCCTTCCTCGCCACCGACCGGGTCACGTTCCATCGCGCCGACGGAGACATCGAGACCCGCACCGAGATCGCCATCGTGCCGGAGGACTCGGCCGAGGTGCGGCGCGTCACCCTCACCAACAACAGCGACGAGACCCGCGAGATCGAGCTGACCAGCTACGGCGAGATCGTGCTGGCCTCGCCCGAGGCCGACCGCGCCCACCCGGCGTTCGGCAACCTGTTCGTGGAGACCGAGTGGCACGAGTGGTGTCATGCCATCACCGCCACCCGGCGCCCCCGCTCCTCCCAGGAGCAGCCGCTCTGGTGCGTGCATGTGGTCGATACCGGCAAGGAGCGGGTGGGATCAGTGAGCCATGAGACCGACCGGGCCCGCTTCCTTGGCCGCGGCCGCTCGACCCGCGACCCGGTCGTGCTCGAGGGGGACGAACCCCTCTCCGGTACGACGGGCTCGGTGCTCGACCCCATCTTTGCCCTCCGCACCCGCGTCCAGCTGAAGCCGGGGCATTCCGCCTCGGTGGGGTTCACCACCTTGGTGGCTACCAGCCGCGACCACGCCTTCGAGCTCGCCGACCGGTACCGGGACGCCCACGCCGCGCAGCGGGCACTCGATCTCGCCTGGACCTCGAGCCAGGTGGAGCTGCGCGAGTTCCACCTCACGCCGGGAGATGCGGCCGTTTTCCAGGAGCTGGCCGGCCACCTTCTCTATGGAAGCGAGGCATTGCGGGCGCCCCAGGCTGAGCTACGCCGGAACCGCGGCTCCCAGCCGCTGCTGTGGGGGAACAGCATCTCCGGCGACTGGCCCATTCTGCTGGCCACGATCGACTCCGCGGATGGGCTGCCCACCCTTCGCCAGATCCTGACGGCGCACCGCTACTGGCGCCGCCGAGGGATGATGGTCGATGTGGTCGTGCTGATCGCGCGGACGGAGACCTACTACCAGGACCTGGCCGACCGGGTCAGCTCGGCGGTGCATGCCTTGAGCGACATCACCTCCATCGACAAGCCGGGTGGCGTATTTGTCCGGCGGCGGGACCTGTTGAAGGAGGAAGAGCTGCTCATGCTGCGCGCCACCGCCCGGGTGCACATCTCCTGCGACGGCCGGAGTCTGGGTCGCATCCTGGCGACGGCAATGCCGGAGGAGTCGCCTCCCGAAGATGAGCTCGAGGGGGTCCCGGCGTTCCCCCGCCCACCGGCGCGAAGCGACACGCGGCTGGGACGAGTGGCCCGACAGCTGAAGATCCATCTGCCAACGGTGCCGGCGCTGATCGCGGCGGCCTCCTCCGCCCTGCGGCCCGGGCGCACTCCGGCTCGCACGGAGCCCCTGCATCCGGCGCTCGCTAACGGCTTCGGCGGTCTCACCGACGAGGGCGACTATGAGATCCTGGTCTCGGGCGATCGAGTGCCCCCGGCGCCGTGGGCGAACGTCGTCGCCAATCCCCACGGGGGTTTCCTCGTCACCGAGCGGGGCGGCCAATGCACCTGGGCTGGAAGCAGTCAATTCTTCCGGCTGACGCCATGGCACAACGATCCGGTGAGTGACCCGGCGAGCGAGGTGGTGTACCTCCAGGACGATGAGACCGGGGAGCTATGGTGTGCCACGCCCGGGCCGATCCGCCAGCACACGCCGTACACCGTTCGCCACGGCGCGGGCAGCTCGTCGTTCGAGCACGAATTGGACGGCATCACCACCCACCTCACGCTCGGCATGGCGAGAGAGTCGCCGGTCAAGCTCGCGCTGCTCCGGGTGACCAACGGCGGCACCCATGCCCGCCGCTTGACGCTGACAACCTACATGGAATGGACTCTGGGCTCGCTGCGCGAGCATACCCAGCACCAGGTGCAAACGAAGTTCGACCGCGAGCGGGCCACGATCTTTGCGCAGAACTACTTCGACCCGCAGTTCGCCGGATGGACCGCCTTCCACGCCATCAGCGAGCCGGTGATCGGTTATACCGGGAGCCGACGCGATTTCCTCGGGCGGAACGGCGTGGCCGACGCGCCGGCGGCGCTCCAGACCGGCGGCACACTCGAGGGCATCACCGGGGCGGGCATCGATCCCTGCGCCGCGCTCCAGTGCGGGCTCGAGCTGGCGCCCGGCGAGACCCGGGAGATCGCGATTCTGCTCGGAGCGGCTGACAGTGAGATCGGAGCGCGGCAAGCCGTCGACCAGTACCGCGACGTGGCGCGCGCCCGGGCCGAACTGGAGAGCGCCGTCGCGGGCTGGGCCCGCCGGCTCTCCGCGATTACAGTACGGACCCCCGAGCCCACCTTCGACGCGATGCTCAACCGGTGGACCCTCTACCAGGCGCTGTCCTGCCGGATGTGGGGCCGTACGGCGCTGTACCAGAGCAGCGGCGCCTACGGTTTCCGCGATCAGCTCCAGGACGTGATGGCGTTTCTCTATGCCGAGCCGGCATTGGCGCGGGAGCACATCCTCCGCGCCGCGTCGCGCCAGTTTGTCGAGGGCGACGTGCAACACTGGTGGCACCCGCATAGCGGGCGCGGCGTGCGAACTCGTTTCTCCGACGACTTGGTCTGGCTCCCCTATGTGGTCGACCACTACGTCCGGGTCACCGGGGACACCTCGGTGCTCGACGAGTCGGTGCCGTATCTCACCATGCGCCAACTCCCGCCCGAGGAGCACGAGATATACGACCTGCCCCAGGTGACCCTCGATCACGGGAGCGTATACGAGCACTGCCTCCGGGCGCTGCGCCGGGCATGCACTTCAGGGGCGCACGGCCTGCCGCTGATCGGCATCGGCGACTGGAACGACGGGATGAATCGGGTCGGGGTGGAGGGCAAGGGCGAGAGCGTGTGGCTGGCGTGGTTCCTCATCACCACGCTCCGGGCCTTTGCCGAGCAGGTGCAGGCGCGAGGCGATACCACGGTGGCGGCCGAATTCCGCCGCCAGGCCGACGCGTACGTAACCGCGGTCGAGACGCAGGGGTGGGACGGCGAGTGGTACCGCCGGGCCTACTTCGACGACGGCACGCCGCTCGGCTCGCGCGAGAGCGACGAGTGCCGGATCGACTCCATCGCCCAGAGCTGGAGCGTGATCTCCGCGAGCGGAGGGGCGGAGAGGCGGACGATCGCCATGAGATCTTTGGAAGAGCATCTGGTGAATGAGGACGCGCGGCTGATCATGCTGCTCACCCCGCCGTTCGACAAGACGCCGAAGGACCCCGGCTACATCAAGGGATACCTGCCGGGTGTGCGAGAGAACGGCGCCCAATACACCCATGCGGCACTATGGGCCGTGCTCGCCACCGCGCTCCGGGGTGACGGCGACCGGGCGTTCGAGCTGTATCAGATGCTCAACCCGCTCACTCACGCCCGCACCCCGGAAGAAGTGACGACCTACAAGGTCGAGCCCTACGTCGTCGCCGCCGACGTCTACACCGCAAAGGGACAGCTTGGCCGCGGTGGCTGGACCTGGTACACCGGCTCGGCAAGTTGGATGTACCGGGTCGGGCTGGAAGGGATCCTGGGCTTCAGGAAGCGCGGCGATAAGCTCTTCATCGAGCCGAGAGCCCCGGCCTCCTGGCCGGAGTACACGATCGAATATCGCTACGGCAGGAGTCTGTACGTCATCGTCGTGCGAAACGATGGAGACGGAGCAGGTGAGGCGCTCGAGGTGACGATAGACGGGCGGGTTTCTCTAGGGCCCGGCATCCCGCTAGTGGACGACGGCGAGCGGCACACCGTGGTGGTGGGTCCGCGAGTGATCTCTGAAGCAGGGCTGGTTGCTCGGGAGTGAGGAGTCATTGCGAGGGGGCGACGGCCCGCTCGCGATGCCTACCTCACACCGCGGACGGGGCGAGCTCCGGGATCGGCTCGAGCTCATGGACGCCGCACCAGTTGAGCAACCCGGCGACGTCGACCGCGTGCTCCGCGGTGTCGACCATGACTTCACTATGCTCGTTGGTAACCACCGGGATGTTGTGCAGACTATTACGTCCCGGCCGGCTGAGCTCGCGCGCGTCGGCCCGCCAGGGTCCCTCCGCCTGCTCCAGGTCCACCCCGTTCGCCTTCACGTGCTCGGCCAGCTGATACACCACAACGGGCTCGTAGCGTGACCGCTGAGTCGGTTGCTGCTGATTCCGAATGGTGTTCTGCAGTAACGGTGCAGAGAGGGTCGAGACGTGCTCCTTGGATTTCATCCTAGGCCTCCCCCATGAACGCAGCCCGTAAACCACTGGGCCGATCTGCCTGCGAGGAGTTTAGGGGAGCCGACAGCCAGAGACTGTGAGATAGGTCACTGCACGGCCATAGGCGACTTCAGTAGTGCGAGTTAGGAGTTGTAACAGTGTGATGTCCGGCTCGCGCTGACTGCTCAGTCTGACAAGCTTCCGAGTCTCTCGAGAAACGAGACAATCTCCGGCAGGGGGAGCATGCATTCCACGGCTCCGCGCATCTCGGCGGCCCGCGGCATCCCGTAGACCACGCAGGTCGCCTCGCTCTCACCGATGGTGAAGCCGCCGCTCGCGCGGATGGTTGCCATCCCCTCCGCACCATCCTGGCCCATCCCGGTCAACAGGATCCCCAGCACCCGACCAGGCCGGGCCCGGTCGGCCGACGTCATAGTCACATCTACGCTCGGGACGTGTTTCGCATCCGCGGGCTCTGGCTCCAGCGCCACCGTGAGTCGAGAGGTGATTCGGAGGTGCCGTCCGGCGGGAGCCACCAGCACCCGGCCCGAACGAAGCCGGTCCCCTTC
>Ga0307312_10001096_pt1 | contig 13615 bp, 8 predicted proteins | sample ER_DNA_202_FD_194489 | JGI IMG/M metagenome (GOLD analysis project Ga0307312, IMG submission 194489) | Bulk soil microbial communities from the East River watershed near Crested Butte, Colorado, United States - ER_DNA_202 | ecosystem: Environmental > Terrestrial > Soil > Floodplain | place: USA...
TGCCCCGCTCGACGGGCTTCGCCGCCCGCCTCAACGCGAACCGGGCCGTCACCGCGTACTTCCAGGACTCGATGCTGACCACCCAGCGCGGCGCCGACGACCGCGTTCCCGAGGGCTTCGCCGCAGACCCATGGCATGACCTCTCTTCGTTTCTCGGCGTCACCAACCCGGAGGGCATCCTCCAGTGGGACGACGGCCGCATGAACGTCCCGACCGCATGGAAGCGGACGACCGGCGACGACTCGATTGCGGTTGCGGTGCTCGACACGGGCGTCGAGGCGAACCACCGCGAGCTGCGCGGCGTGGTCGACCCTTCGCTCGGCGGCAATTTCATCCCTTGCGACGACCTGAAGGCCCTCTTCGGCCTCGGCTACATCGACCGCGCTGGACTGCGCGACTGCCGCGACGGCGACTTCGAAGGTCATGGCACCTGGGTTGCGAGCCGCATCGCGGGCGCCTCGAACGGCTTTGCCTCCAACGGCGTCGCTCCCGGCGTGCGCATCGGCTCCTACAAGGTTCTCGCGGCCGGGCTCGGTGGGCTCTCGACCTGGATCCTCTCTGGGTTGATCGACGCCTGCTCCTCGCGCGACATCGACGTCGTGAACATGTCGATCGAGGGCTACATGAGCCCGGGCGAGCCGTTCGACGTCGAGGACTACCTCCTCTTCACCGACGCCGTCGCCTACTGCCGCGCCAGGGGCGTGGCGGTCTTTGCGGCGGCCGGCAACGAGCACGTGCGCGTCGACCGCGTGAATCTTCGGCTCGGCGGCCGCAACCTCGAGGGCGTCGGCCGTGTCTCGCTCGGAGCAGAGGGAATCGCCACGGCTTCGCCCGGCAGCGAGTCGCTCGACGACTACGACCTTCGCGGCTGGCTCTCGGTTCCGGGCGGCGTGCCCGGTGTGACGATGGTCTCCGCGACGGCCAACGCCGTCGGCGCCGCCCCGGCCAACGTGCCGCTCCGCTGGCGCAACCACGTCGGCGCGCGCGACCAGCTCGCCTACTACTCGAACTACGGCTCACGGGTCGATCTCGCCGCTCCCGGTGGAGCCCGGCGCTTCCAGATTCCCGGCTACGACGGCGGCGATGGCGACATTCTCTACGGCGGCTGGGGCTCCCTCGGCGCCCTCTCGGAGAAGGGGCTCATCTGCAGCGATCCCTTCACCTCATCCCTCTTCAACTCCGCCTGCTTCACGGTCAGCGGCCAGGCTTTCGGCTGGCTCCAGGGAACCTCGATGTCCTCGCCCAACGCCGCTGGCGTCGCCGCCCTGGTGCTCTCGGCGCGCCGCGACCTCCGTGGCCGGCCGGAGGCACTCGAGCGCCGGCTGGAAGCGAGTGCGCAGCAGAACATGACGAACTTCATGGGCCCGAACGACGCCGGAAGCACTGCTCCGGCCCTCAACGGCACTCCCTGCGGCACGGGCTACTGCCACGTGAGCCAGTCGCAGCCGATCGCCTTCGCCGACGCGTACGGCGCCGGTCTGGTCGATGCCGGCGCCGCCGTCGGCCGCTAAAAACCGGGAAAGAGCGGCGCTTCTCGTTTGACGCCTGATCTAGGGGGGCATATAAGCCACTTCGCATAAATATGCGAGGCGGTCGAGGGGAGCGTCTCGTCCGGTGGGGAGGTCCCTGGGGACACACACGGCTAGGAGTCACGAATGTGTGCAAGCAGCCGCATGGCTGCTCCGCATCGGGGTCGGCAAAGCAAACAAGGGGAGAGTCGATGACACGAACTCGCACGAGCGTCCTGGGAGCGACGTTTTTCTTGCTCGCGGGAGCGCTCGCTCTGACGCTGGTCCTCCTGACCGGGAAGTCGTCCGGAGGGAACCAGCTCAAGCTCGGGGCCGGGTTGGCCGGTCCCAGTTCGAAGGAGACGACCGCAGGTGAAGGGCCGGCCGCCGGTTACGAGGCGTACCGCTCGGCCACGCGGACCTATCCCGCGACGGCCATTCCACCTGCCGTCGTGAAGCGCGCGAAGGCGACATTCACTCGGATCGCCCGCGCAGATGCACGGCGCATTCGGAGCGGTCGCACCTTCTTCTCCGACGCCGACAAGTGGAGGCTGTACGGCCCAACGGAAAACGCCAGGCAGCCGGGCGTCACGGCGTTCTCGGGGGCGACGAACGACACGGCGGCCCGCACCGTAGCGCTTGTGGCGGACCCGAGCTGCACTGCTACGACGTGTCGCCTCTGGGCGGGCGTCTCCGGAGGCGGTGTCTGGCGGACCGACAACGCTCTGGCTCCGAATCCGGAGTGGGAGCAGCTGAGCCCGGACGAGCTCGACCAGAACTCGGTCGGGAGTCTTGTGCTCGACCCCACCGACCGAAAGCACGACACGCTTTACCTCGGCACCGGTGAGGGCAACCGTTGCTCGTCCGGCTGCGAGGCCGGCGTCGGCGTCTACAGGTCGACCGACAGCGGGAAGCACTGGAACAAGCTCGCCGGCAAGTGCGTCAGCAATTCGACCTACCCGTGCGTGAACCCCGGCAAGGACTCCTTCCTCGGCCGAGGCATCAACGGCATCGTGATCGACCCGCGCAACGGCAAGCACATCTTCGTCGGCTCGGCGCAGGCCGTTCGCGGTCTCTCGCACGTGATCGGAAGCGGCGGCACGACTCGCGCCGAGCCCGGAGCAAACGACCCCGGTCTCTACGAGTCGTTCGACGGCGGCAAGACGTTCACCGAGGTCTGGAACGGGAGCATTCCAGGCGGCTTCGGCGTCACCGACGTCGGGCTCGATCCGCTAAACCTCGACGTCGTCTACGCGTCCGCGTTCGAAGCCGGTGCGTGGCGGCGCGATGCAGGGGCGCCTTCGACAACGTTCTCGCAGGTCTTCGCCCCGCAGTTCGCAGGCGTCGGCCAGGACCGGACGATGTTCGCGCTGACCGTCAAGAACGGGCAGACGCGGATCTATCTCACCGATGGCAAGGGGAACCTCACCGGGACCTTCGGTCCGCAGGCGGCGAACTTCTGGCGCACGGACAATGCGAATCAACTGACGGCGGCGGCGCTGCTGGCGTCGCAGGCCCCGGGGTCAGGCGAGCCGAATCCGGCGGACGTGTACCCGAAGACCTACCTGGGCTGGAAGAAGCTGACGTCGCAGGATACGACGAGCCCGTTCTTCGCCACGGCCGACTTCTGCACCGGTCAGTGCTGGTACGACCAGGACGTCTATACGCCGGCCGGAATGCCGGACACCGTGTACGTGATCGGCTCCTTCCTGTACGGCGAGGTGCCGTGCAACACGAAGGGCGTCTCGTGCGGCAACGGTCGCTCCAACGGCCGTGCGTCGCTCTACTCGAACACCGCTGGCGATCCTGACGGTTCGCGTGCCGATCTCCGCACGTTCAGCGACCTGACGGACGACGTTCGGGAAACCCCGGCACTGTGGTGCGCGTTCGCTCCGTATGGCTTCGGAGCCTGCGTCCACTCACACAACGGGATGCATCCCGACCAGCACGAGGTGATCGTCAACCCTGGAAACCCGACGCAGATCTTCCAGGCGAGCGACGGTGGCGTGGTCCGGACGAGCGGATCCTTCGCGGACATCTCGGCGGAGTGCGACCAGGCATGGCGCAGTGGCTCGGGAGGCCCGGCAGCGGCAGGGGGCAACAACGCCACCTGCAAGCGGCTGCTCTCGCGGGTGCCGACGGCGCTCGACCACATCTCGAAGAACGTGGGCAGCACGCTTCAGTTCATCAACGTGGCGATCAACCCAAACAACTCCTGCGAGGTCATGGGCGGGACGCAGGACAACGGCACCTGGTCGAACAACAGCTTCTGCGACCGCAGCACGTTCAATCAGGTGATTTACGGAGACGGGGCCAATGCCGTCTACGACGCCACGAACGGAACCTGGCGGGCGAACGGCTTCACGAGCGGGTTCGGTGACTCGAACTTCCGCAACGGCGATCCGGAGAAGTGGGTCATCACCACGGGCCCGATGGTCGCCAGCGGCGAGGCCTTCTCGTTCTACTGGCCTCAGATCGGCGACCCGAATCCGGTCCCGGGCACGCACCCGATCTACAACGGCGGGCGGCATGTCTGGCGGAGTTGGGCCTTCGGCGCCGGTCACACGTCGGTTCCGCAGCAGACGACACCCGACATCGCCTACTACGAGACGAACTGTCCTGAGTTTGTGACCGGTGGCGACACCCCGACCTGCGGCGATTACCAGCCGCTGGGCGGGCCTGCGGGCAACGACACGCCGGGCGACCTGGCCGGGACGGTCTACGGAAGCGATCGGGTCGGGCCGGTCCTCAACACCATCTCGTGGATCGCCCGAAGCGGTGGCGATCACGGGACGATGTGGGCCGCGACGTCTGGTGGCCGCATCTTCGTCTCGCACAATGCGGATGCAGCGGATCCGGCCACGGTCACATGGCACAGGATCGACAGCTCGACCTCGGGCAACTCGCCGACGCGGTTCCCGAGCAGCATCTACGTCGACCCGGCTGATCCGGGCCACGCTTGGATCACGTACTCCGGGTACAGCATCACCACGCCGACGACTCCGGGCCACGTGTTCTCGGTCCGCGAAAACGGCACTGCCCCGGGTTCGGGGATCTTCACGAACCTGAACGTCGAGAGTGGCTCGTCGGCATACCCCACGCCGTTCTCCGACGGCGACCTGCCGGTGAGCGACATCGTCCGTGACGACGCGACGCACACGCTGTACGTCGGCACGGACTTTGGCGTTCTCCGTGGAGACAAGGACGGAACTCACTGGCACGTCACGAAGGGCATGCCTCGCTACGAGATCATGCACCTCGAGATCCAGCCGTCGAACCGTGCTCCGACCTGCGTTGGGACGTTGCATTGTCCGCGGTTGCTCTACGCGGCGACACACTCGCAGGGGTTCTGGCGGATGAGGCTGGGCGGCCACTAGGCCACGCAGCCAGTAGCACCGAGAGAGGGCCGCCTTCGGGCGGCCCTCTTCATATCCGCACCTTGACAAGGAGGCAATAGAGGTCTGAAGATCGCCCTTGCAGCAATCTGCAGCCCCAGAGGGGCAACCAGACTGGAAGGGGAGAGAGCATGAAGTTCAGACAGGTGCTTCTGCGCGCGGTCCTGGCCGCGGCAGCGGGCACGCTCGTCTTCGCTGGTCCGACCCTGGGAGTTCGCGAGGCAAAGCCGGGATCGCACGGCAACCTGCGCGACTTCGTCAGGTCCGGAGCCATCAGCAAGCCGACGGCCGCTCAGCGAGCGGCTGTCCGCGCGCTGCACGCGAAGGCGACGTGGAATAACTACGGCACGCCGGCGACGCTGATGCGTCCCGGTGGGTTCCTGACCAAGCAGGCCACAGGCGCGACGGCGGTCATCGCCGCTCGGGGCTGGCTCGCCAAGCACAGAGCGCTGTTCCGCCTGACCTCGGTGAATGGTCTTCGGCTCGTGGCGGACTCGAGGCTCTCGTCGAGCGCCTCGCATGCGGTCAACTTCCAGCAGGCCTTCGGAGGCCTGAAGGTCGTCGGTGGCGACGGGGTAGTGACCGTGGCGCTTTCGCCGGCGAAGGCGAACCGCTGGAAGATCGGCTTCGTCTCGTCGTCAGTCATCGGCAGCATGAGACTGAAGGGCGTGGCCAAGCTGTCGGCAGCGCAAGCCTGGACTCACGCTGCGAGCAGCGCCGGCCTCAAGAGCGCGCAGCTCGTGAACGTGAAGGCGATGAAGGTCGCGCGCGGGTGGATCAATCTCCGCGTCGGCGGTCTCCCTGACATCCAGCGCCTGAGGCTCGGAGCATTCCGGGTCGGACGCTCGGCGGTGCCGGCGTACGAGTCGATCGTGCTCGATACCTCGGCCGCGTCGCCGACTGCGTACCGGATCATCGTCAACGCCAGGAGCGGCGCCGTGCTGGCAAGGACCAGCCTCGTCGACTACTTCGGCGATGGCGAGGTCGCACCGGCGGCTCCGGTGACGAACACCTTCAGCGGAAGCGTGCCACCGGTCGACGGCGCCTGCGACGTCAAGCAGGGGCCGTACGCTGTCGGCGCCGGAGTCCGGGCGCTCGACGGCTTCGCGGCGGCGACGATCCCTACAAACGACCTGGTCCTCAACCTGTACTTCGGGGCGACGAGGGTCGTCTCGGCGGACACGCTGTTCTCGCCGGAGCAGTTCCACTACGAGCCTGCGGGCGGCGTGCCTGCAGGCGACTACTTCGTCGAGGTCTGCGACTTCAACGACGGCGGCTCGAGCCCCTGGGCGGCCCCGACTACGTACACGGGCCATCTGACGCTCGACGACTCGCCGGCGCCGGCGCCCTACCTGGCGCGCTGGCAGGCCTTCCCGGCCAATCCGCCGCTGGGGGCACTCGACATGTACCCCTGGATCCACGCGGACACGGACACACGCGAGACGTGGTGCTGGCGCTCCGCGCCGAACTGCGACCGGGTCGTGGGCAACCTCGCGTCCCGGGCCCCATGGGACTTCGATCTCCGTGCGAACGCGTCGACCTTCACGACGAGCGGCAACAACAACAAGGCCGCGACCTCGTGGACGAACGACACCGTGCCGAGCCCACCGCAGTTCATGCCGGTCAGCACGGCCCGGGACTACTCATTTACGTGGACGAACGACTGGAACAACCGCCAGTGTGCGGTCGCGTTGCCGCCGGTTGCCGGTTCGACCTACGACGACAGCGCGGCGGCCGTGAACCTGTTCGCCATGCACAACCGGATGCACGACTTCTCCTACTACCTCGGGTTCACCGAGCAGAACTGGAACGCCCAGGCGAGCAACTTCGGCCTGACGGAGCTCCGGCAGGAGAACGACCCGTTGGTCGGCGACGTGCAGTCCGGAGCGGCGACGGCGACGCGTGACAACGCGAACATGATCACGCTCCCAGATGGGGCGTCGTCGATCACGAACATGTACATGTGGCAGCCGCTTGCAGGCTCGTTCTACGCACCATGCGTCGACGGTGACTACGACCAAGGCGTGATCGGCCACGAGTTCGGCCACATGATCGAGAACCGCATGATCGGCAAGGGCAACGCCCGCGCCGGTTTTCACGCCGGCTCGATGGGCGAGGCCTTCGGCGACCTGGTCTCGGTCGAGTACCTGCGGGAGAACAGCTTCACGCCCACAGACGGCGAGGATCCGTTCGTCGCGGGCGCGTACGCAACCGGCAACAAGGAGCACGGGATCCGCAACTACGTCATGAACTACCCGCGGATCGGCGCCTTCCCGACGCCGTCGACGTACTCGCACGTCAACCCGCTGAACTTCAGCGATATCGGCTACGACACGCCGGGCAACGAGGTTCACTCCGACGGCGAGATCTGGGTCGCGATCAACAACTCGGTCCGGCAGGCGCTGGTCGACAAGTACAACGGCGCCTTCCCGGCCGGCAACGCGGCGCTGCAGGCGCAGTGTGCGGCGGGCGAACTGCCGTCGCAGAACTGCCCCGGCAACCGTCGCTGGATGCAGCTCGTGTTCGACTCGATGCTGATCGATCCGGTCGTGCCCACCATGATCGACGGGAGGAATTCACTCCTCGCGGCCGACGTGATGCGGTACGGCGGGGCAAACCAGACCGAGATCTGGCACGCCTTCGCGCTGCGCGGGCTTGGCCGGAACGCAGCCCTGCACTCGACCGTCACGCCCGCCACGCGTTGCCAGGCAACGGGTGTCGGAGCGACACAGGACTGTGATCCGGTTCCGGACTTCTCGTCTCAGCTCGACAAGAACGCCCAGGTGACCTTCAACCTCGTCTCGAAGGACACCGGACTTCCTGTCGTCGGCAAGGTCTACGTCGGCCACTACGAGGTGCGCGTCTCGCCGATTGCCGATACGGACCCGGCGACGACGAACTCCGGCATCGACGTGAACCGTGACGCGACGGCTCCCTTCGTCCCCGGCGAGTACGAGTTCGTCGCGGTCGCGCCCGGCTACGGGTTCTACCGGTTCAGCGCGAAGTTCAATGCGAACCAGGTCAAGACCCAAAACGTCGTGATGCCGACCAACTGGGCCTCCGGCACCGGAGGCGCGACGGCAGCCGGCGACGGCACCGGTCAGGCGAACGCGATCGACGAAACCGAGACGACCAACTGGTCGGCAGACGGTCGCGACGCAGCGGGTGGCCTGACCCTGATCGCCGGCAAGCAGGTGACCATCGATCTGGCGGGCACGGCAGCCCATCAGATCTCGCATGTCGCGATCAGCGCGATGATCGCGCCCGGCCAGAGTCGCTTCGCGGCTCTGCGCTCGTTCGAGCTCTTCGCCTGCAACGCGGCTGCGGGAGCCGATTGCTCGACCAACGGCGGGTACGCGATGGTGTACTCGAGCGCCGGCAACGCCTTCCCGGGCGACGCCCCGCGTCCGATCGTCCCTCAGCTGATCTTGCGGGACTTCGCGATCCCCAAGACGATGGCCACGCACCTGCGTCTCCGGGTCGGTGCCAACCAGTGCACTGGCAACCAGGCGTACCAGGGCGACCAGGACGCCGAGCCCACGAACAACGCAGACTGCGACTCGAATGTGTCGACCTCGACCGCTGCGTCGAGCCGTCGCTTCGTCCGCGTCGCAGAGATCCAGGCGTTCACGTCAGACCCGACGAACTAGCGCCTGGACGAAATCACACGAGAGAGGGCCGGCCGCGCGCCGGCCCTCTCCTCGTCTACGGGGAGAGGCAGGCGACCTGCGAGAAGTTGAACGAGGCGCGGCTGCCCTTCGAGCCTCGTGCGTCGGCCGTGACGCTGTCGCAAGCACTGACGTTGCGGAAAACCGCCGTGAACGACCCGTCCGTGTCGGCCCGGACCGATTGGCGGAGGCCGGTCCCGCCACCCAGCGTCAGCCGCACCCGCTCGCCAGGGACGAAGCCCGTCCCCTTCACGCGTAGCGGCGCCTGGCCGACGGGCATCAGGCGCGGCCGCTCGTCCTGATCGCGCCCCTCCTTGTGGAAACCGGAGTCGGACGCGACGACCGCTGCGACCGCGGCTCCGGCCAGAGCCAGAGCTCCCGCAGCGACGAGGGCCTTAGTACGCCACCGCGCCACGGCCGGTTGCGGCGGCGTGCCGCTGCTCGTCTGCCCTGTAGCTGGAGCGCACCAGCGGCCCCGAGAAGACCGAGCCGAAGCCCAGTGCCTCGCCCTGCTCCCGGAACCAGCGGAACTCGTCGGGGTGCACCCAGCGGTCGATCTTCGCGTGCTTCGCGCTTGGCTGGAGGTACTGGCCGATGGTGACGACGTCCACGCCGTGGGCGCGCAGGTCGCGCAACGTCTCGACCACCTCGTCGTTTGACTCGCCGAGCCCGACGATGATCCCGGACTTCGTCAGCACCGGATAGTCGGCGAGCTCTTTCGCGCGCTCGAGCAGCCAGAGCGCCTTGTCATAGGACGCCTTGGCGCCGCGCATGCGCGGATGCAGCCGGCGAACCGTCTCGATGTTGTGGTTGAACACGTCGGGTCGCTCGGCGAGGATCGTTCCGAGGGCCTGCTCCTCGACGTCGAGGAAGTCCGGCGTGAGGATCTCGATCGTCGCCTCGGGGACCTTGTGCTTGAGCGCGCGGATCGTCGCCGCGTAGTGGCCGGCGCCGCGGTCGGCAACGTCGTCGCGGTCGACCGAAGTGACGACGACGTGCTTGAGGTTCATCTTCGCCGCAGTGGCCGCGAGCCTGAGCGGCTCGAGCGGGTCCGGCGGGTGCTCGGGCCGGCCGGAGTGGACGTAGCAGTAGCGGCAGGCCCGGGTGCAGGTGTCTCCGAGGATCTGGAAGGTGGCCGTGCCGCGGCCCCAGCACTCGGAGATGTTCGGGCAGCGCGCCTCCTCGCAGATCGTGTTCAGGCTGGCGCCGTGGATCAGGTTGCGCACGTCGAAGTAGGCCGAGTCCGCGCTCGGGGCGCGAACCTTCATCCACTTCGGGCGGCGAGGCCGCTCAGCGACCGGCAACGAGCGCTCCATGAGCCGGAGTGTAGAGATCGAGTGTGCCGCACCCGCAGAGGCATCGCTTGCGATGCCGCCGTCAGGGCGCGCCGGCTCCGCCCGTGCGCCCGTCTGAAATGACCGGTCGGAACCGGTCGACGGTCTTCGAAGGCGCTCTAGGAGGTTACGTGGACTTCCAAGGATCCAGATAGACGTCGTCGATCTGGTACGCGGCGTCCCGGCCGACGGGCGTGAAGCGGAAGGCGACCGCCTTCGTCCCGAGCAGGCTGGTGACGTTGCACAGCAGCAGTTGAAGCCGTGGCGAGGGCTGCCAGGTTCCGTTCCCGCTGACGGTGCCGCCGTCGAGGACCGTGAGCAGACCGCCGACGAGGCTTGGGACGATCACCGTGACGCGCAGGGAGCCCGTCTGCGAGCCGACGTTGCGCATCAGGAAACGCAGGTGCCAGTCGCCGAGCGCGAAGCACATCGTCGCGCTGTAGGCGGAGCTCCCCGCGGGGAGGAGCAGCGAGTGGCTGTCCCTCCTGCCGTTCAGGAAGTAGGGCTCGTTGCCGGCGACGACCTTTGCGCCGCCGCTCATCGTCCAGGAGGTGCTGCCGTTCTCGAACGAGCCGTTCGGCAGGAGCGTATAGGCGTTTTGATCGCCCCAGGATGTGAACGCCTGGGTGGATGTCGGCGAGCAATACGACGCCGATCCCGTGCCGATCAATCCGGCCTTCGCTGTGGACGCCAAGGTCAGCGCCGCCAGCATGAGCACACCCACAAGAACCCGCCCGATCCTCTCCGCAGAAACCGCCGCCACAGTCGCCTCCTCGTTGAACGTGATCCCACTTTCGTCGTTCTGGGCGACCCTGCATCACCCGTCAGGGGGGCTTTTTGCTCTCCGTATCCCTCGGGCGAGTGATCCGGGCGCGATTCGCGCGTAAAGCGGGTCTCGGGAGAGGCCGATGCCTCTTTTCATGTCTACTGTGGCAGGCGCGTCACCGCGCGCCGTTCTGCTCGATCCGGACGAGCAGCGCGTCATCGAGGAGCAACGGGCACGGCGCCTGCACAGCCTCGCGCACCGCGAGGTCTGGTCGTTCGGGCTCTTCGCCGGGGGGTTCCTCGCGGTCGCGGTCCTGATGGCGGCGGTGCTGCCGTCGCACCGCTCGCCCGGCATAGCGGCCGTGCTGGTGCTGATCGCGGCGTACGCAGCCTCGTTCCGCCTGGACTTCGAGATCGGCAGCGGCTCGGCCGTGCCGACTCAGCTGATGCTCGTGCCGATGCTCTTCGTGCTCCCGGCAGGCTTCGTTCCGCTCGCGGTCGCGGCCGGGATCGTGCTGGGGAGCCTCGACGAGTACCTTCGCGGCTCGCTCCATCTGGGCCGGGTCGTGCTCCGGGTCGTGAATGCCTGGCACGCTGTCGGGCCGGCCCTTGTCCTCGGCCTCGCGGTCGAGCGCGGTCCCAGGCTCTCCGACTGGCCGCTCTACACTGCGGCGCTTCTTGCGCAATTCGTCCTCGACGACGTCTGCGCTGCCGGGCGGGAGTGGATCGCGCTGGGAGTACGCCCGAGCGTTCAGCTGCGGGCAATGGTCTGGGTACACGCGATCGACGCGGGACTCGCGCCGGTCGGTCTCGCCGTAGCGTTCGCGACGGAGTCGTCGCCCTACGGCGTGGTGCTCGCGTTGCCGCTGGTTGGGCTGCTTTCCGTCTTCGCTCGCGAGCGGCGGGTTCGAATCGACCACGAGCTCGAGCTCAGGGACGCCTATCGCGGTACCGCTTTCCTGCTCGGGGACGTGGTCGAGGCTGACGACTCCTACACGGGCATCCACAGCCGCGATGTCGTCGAGCTGACGCTGAGGGTCGCCGACCAGCTCGAGCTGTCGACTCGTGAGCGCCGCGACGCTGAGTTCGTGGCGCTCCTCCACGACGTGGGGAAGGTCCGGGTTCCGAACTCGATCATCAACAAGCCCGGCCCGCTCACACCGGAGGAGCGGACGGTGATGGAGCGGCACACGATCGAGGGCGAACGGCTGCTGCACCGCGTCGGCGGGCTCCTTGGCGAGATCGGCCGGGTCATCCGCTCGTGCCACGAGCACTGGGACGGGAACGGCTATCCGGATGGGCTCGCCGGCGATGAGATCCCGCTGCTCGCGCGGATCGTCGCCTGCTGCGACGCGTTCAACGCGATGACCAGCGATCGTTCGTACCGCAAGGCGCTCCCGCAGCACGAAGCGGTCGCCGAGCTCCGTCGAGGACGCGGGACCCAGTTCGACCCGCGCGTGGTCGACGCGCTGATCGAGACCCTAGCCGTCGCCTGAGCCGAAGATCGAGCTCTCGAGAACGTAGAAGAGGGCCGTCGCCATGAAGACGAGGACACTCGCGGTCGGGCTCGCGAACGCAATCAACGTTCCTCCGAGGTAGATCCACGGGCCGGGCAGGTAGCTGCGGCTGATCCCCGTGACAATCGCCGGGTCGGCGTCCGCGCGTAGGAGGCGGTTGCCGCGGGAGGCGTAGAACCACGTGACGCTGAACATGACCGCGGTCGCCACCATCGTGAACCCGTAGGCGAGCGCGGCATCGCGCGCGCCCTCGGCGCGGATGTGCTCGGCGACGAGCCGAGTGGGGAACGGCACGAACGCGATGCACATCAGCAGGCCCACCGTCGCGAGCAGGAAGCGCCGGTCGGCGCGCTCGATCTGGGCCATGAGCGTGTGGTGATTCACCCACATGATCCCGATCGTCACGAAGCTGACCGCATAGGCGAGGTACGAGGGCCAGATGTGCAGGAGCCGCGCGCCGAGGTCCGGAACGTCGGAGACCTGCGCGTCCACGTTCAGGATCAGCAGCGTGGCGGCGATCGCGAAGACGCCGTCTGCGAAGGTCTCGAGCCGCGAGGTGCTCAACGAGCGGCGAGCTGCTCGTGCGCCGGTTGCTCCTCGAAGCTGAGCCCGAAGACCTCTTCGAGCGCCGCGACGGCGTGCGGGAGAACCTCCTCGACCCCCACCGGCCGCCCGAGCTCACGGGCGACGGTCGTGAAGGACGCATCCTCCAACCCGCAGGCAGTGATCCATTCCGTGAACGGCGCGGGATCGAGGTCGACGTTGAGCGCGTACCCGTGCGTCGTCACCCACTTCGAGACGTGGATTCCGATCGAGGCGATCTTCCTGGGCGGACCGTCCACCCAGATCCCGGTCAGCCCTTCGATCCGCGTCGCCTCCACCTCCAGCGGCGCGAGAGTCCGGATCAGCGCCTCCTCGAGGTCGCGGCAGTAGCGCTTCACGTCCTGTCCGTGGCGCTTCAGGTCGAGGATCGGGTAGCAGACGAGCTGCCCTGGGCCGTGGTAGGTCGACTTGCCGCCGCGGTCGGTCTCGACGATCTCGACCTCGGCGCCTTCGGGCACGTGCAGCTCGCCCTCATCCGCGCGACGGCCGAGCGTGATCACTGGCGGATGCTCGAGCAGCATGACCGTGTCCGGGATCGCACCTTGCGACACCTCGTCCGCGAGTGAGCGCTGCAGCTCCCACGCCTCCCCGTACGGGACGAGGCCCGGCTGGAGGAGGTAGGCGTCCGTGCTCAGTAGTTCGACTCGTCCCAGCTCTCGAGGCGTTCCCGCAGGTCGCGCAGGAAGCGCCCGGCGAGCGCGCCGTCCACGAGCCGGTGGTCGTACGTGAGGGTCAGGTTCATGATCGGCCGGATCGCGATCACGTCCTCGCCCAGCTCGTCCTGGACGACCCACGGCCGTTTGACGACCGCATAGGTGCCCAGGA
>Ga0307312_10001098_pt1 | contig 13609 bp, 12 predicted proteins | sample ER_DNA_202_FD_194489 | JGI IMG/M metagenome (GOLD analysis project Ga0307312, IMG submission 194489) | Bulk soil microbial communities from the East River watershed near Crested Butte, Colorado, United States - ER_DNA_202 | ecosystem: Environmental > Terrestrial > Soil > Floodplain | place...
CTATGACGGTCTCTGGTTCAGTCCGCTGAGAGATGCGCTCAATGCATTCGTCGCCGAGACGCAAACCCACGTCACCGGCGAGGTGCGGATCAAGCTCTTCAAGGGCTCATCGCATGTGGTCGGCCGGAAGGGCCCTCAGCAGCTTTATCAACTCTCGCTCGCGACCTACGGCCAGGGCGACGCCTTCGACCAGTCGGCGGCTGAAGGCTTCATCAAGCTGTGGGGGATGGGGGTGCGCACCTCAGCCGAGGTCCAGGGCCGGCTCCACGCGCGCGAGCTGGGCAAGCTGCTTGGCGAAGTCAAAAGGCTCAGCCCTCCCCGCTCGCCGGGGAGGTCCGGGCGCGCCCGTGGCGCTCCCGGGGAGGGGGCGCCGTAGCAAGCAAGAAGGCTGGCGGCAAGCTTTGGGGCGCTCGATTCGAGCGGCGTCTGCTGCCCGAGCTGGAGCGCTTCTCGTCTTCGCTCGACGCTGACTTCGAGCTCTATCCGTTCGACATCGCCGGGAGCATCGCGCATGCGCGCGGCCTGGCCACCGCCGGGCTTATCTCCCGCGCACGGTTGACGGCGATCGAGCGCGGTCTGCGACGTGTGAGGCGCGAGCTCGACGACGGCGTGTTCGCCTTCAAGGACACTGACGAAGACATTCACACTGCAGTCGAGCGGAGGCTGACCGAGATCACACCGGCGGGAGCATCCCTGCACGCCGGCCGCTCGCGAAACGACCAGGTGGCTCTCGATCTTCGGCTCTACTGCCGCGCAGCGGCGAGCGCGCTGGTGGCCGAGGTCGCCGGCGCGATTGCCTCTCTCGCCGTCAAGGCACACGCGCACGCCGGATGGGTCATGCCCGGCTACACGCACCTGCAGCGCGCCCAGCCTGTCACCGTCGGGCACCACCTCCTTGCCCACGCGGAGCCCCTGCTCCGTGACGCGGAACGCTTCCGCCAGGCGTATGCCTCGGCTGACGAGATGCCGTTGGGCTCCGGCGCCCTCGCCGGCACGACTCTGCCTCTTCTGCGCGAGGTCGTCGCCAAGCAGCTTGGCATCGAGCGCCTGACCGCCAACAGCATCGATGCGGTCGCGGACCGCGACTTTGCTCTCGACCTCGTTTACGCGTGCCTCACAGCCGCCATTCACCTCAGCCGCCTCGGCGAGGATGTCGCGCTGTGGGCGAGTGCGGAGTTCGGCTTCGTCCGGCTGGCAGACGAGATCGCCACCGGGTCTAGCCTCATGCCGCAGAAGAAGAACCCGGACATCGCCGAGCTGCTGAGGGGAAGGTCCGGCCGAGCTCTAGGGAGCGTTGTCGCGCTCGCGACCGTATTGAAGGGCTTGCCGCTGGCGTACGACAGGGACCTGCAGGAGGACAAGCCCGCGGTGTTCGCCGCGGTTGACAACGCCCTCGACTCGCTGCGGGCGGCGTCTCTGTTGGTGCAGCATCTCGAGTTCGACCGAGCCCGGCTCAAGGCAGCTGCCGCCGACGCCGTCCTGGTCGCCACCGATGCTGCGGAAATCCTAGTTCGAGCCGGCAAGCCCTTCAGGCAGGCGCACGAGGCAGTGGGCCGGCAGGTTCGAGAGAGCACTTTGAAGGCGCCCTGGACTGCAAGCGCCTCCCTGCTGAAGCGGGACCTCCCCGGCGCTCCCCACCCACGCCGGGTGGCCGCCCGCGCCACCGCCCTCCGCCGGCAGGCTGCCGCGCTGCTTCGATGGAGCGAAGGACACCCCCCGCCTCTACCTGAGTAGAGTTCGGGTTCGATGCTGCTCGCGGTTGATGTCGGCAACACCAACGTAACGCTCGCGCTGTTCGACGGCGAGCGGCTGGTGGCCGACTGGAGGGTCACCTCGCATCGAGAGCGGACCGCCGACGAGATGGCCGTCGAGCTGCGCCAGCTGTTCAGCTTGCGGAGCTTTGAGTTCGACGTCGTGGACGGCGTGGTCATCGCCAGCGTCGTCCCCAATATCAACCCGGCCCTGATCGAAATGTCCAGGCGCTATCTGAAGTGCGAGCCGGTGATGGTCGGCCCCGGCACCAAGACAAGCGTCAAGGTCAGGTACGACAACCCGAAGGATGTCGGGGCCGACCGGATCGCCAATGCCCTTGCCGCCTTTTCGAAGTACGGAGGGCCGATCGTGGTCATCGATTTCGGCACTGCCGTCACCTACGACGCGATAAATGCGCAGGGTGACTACCTGGGCGGCGCGATTGCGCCTGGAGTCGAGATCTCTCTGAATGCCCTGGTCTCTCACACGGCTATGCTCCGGAGGGTCGAGGCGGTGGCCCCCGACTCTGTGATCGGCCGCAACACAGTGACCTCGATCCAGTCCGGGCTCGTTTGGGGTTTTGTGGCCCAGGTCGAGGGAATGGTCGAGCGCATGGTGGCTGAGCTTGGAGGCTCGGCGAAAGTGATCGCCACCGGCGGCCAGGCCGCGCTGGTCGCCGGCCTCACACACGTTATTGAGAGCATCGATCCTCTCCTGACGCTCGAAGGCTTGCGGCTCATCTACCTGCAAAACGTCGATGGCAGCCGGAACCCGGATGGCAGGATTGACAAGGCATGAGAACGATGCCCGCATTCCACATCTACCTGCTTGGCAGCCTCGAGCACGCCGGGCTCGACGAGGTGCTGGCGGACATCGGCCTTGCAGGGGAGCGGCTCGAGGCCACGACGACGATCATCTCCCCGGCGCTGATCCTGCTCGGCACCGGCCAGGCCGCGCCGCAAGGTCTCGCTGACATCTCGGTCGCCTTTCCCGCAGACGCTTCGCCCGCCGCCCTCAGCCACCTGTTGCACATTTCGATGGAGAACGTGGCGCTCAGGCAGGCCGTCAGGCAGCTCGAGGACCAGGCGAAGAGGCAGCACCGCCAGTTCGAGGAGCTCAACCGAATCGGCATCGCGCTCTCCGCCGAGCGGGACATAAGCAAGCTCCAGGCGTTCATCCTCACGACGATGCGCCAGCTGACCAATGCCGACGGCGCGAGCCTGTGGCTCAAGACGGTCGGCGACGACGGTCAACCAAAGCTATTCCTGTCTGCCAGCCAGAACACGTCAATCGACAACACCTACCAGGCCTTCAAGGTCCCGGTCGACGAGAAGAGCGTGGTCGGTTACACGGTCTCGGTCGGAACGAGCCAGATATACGACGACGCATACAACCCACCGCCTGGCAAGCCGCAAGGTGGAAAAGGATTCGATCAGCAGTACGGGTACCGGACGAAATCGATGCTCACGGTGCCGATGCGCAACTACAACAACGAGGTGGTCGGCGCAGTCCAGCTGATCAACGCGAAGCGCCTTTTTGAGACGAAGCTGACAGTGGCCAACGTTCCCGATGAGGTCGTGAGCTTCAGACCTGAAGACCTCGAGATGATCGAGTCGATCGCCAGTCAAGCGGCTGTTGCCATCGACAACAGGAACCTGCTCGACTCCATTCAGGCGCTGTTCGACGGCTTTGTCCAGGCGAGCGTGACGGCGATCGAGCAGAGAGACCCGAGCACGGCAGGACACTCGGGCCGTGTGGAGGCACTCACCACGACCCTGGCGGGCGCCGTTACGAAAATCGACGTCGGCCGGTACCGCGACGTTTACCTGAGCGACGACCAGCTCAAGGAGCTGCGCTACGCATGTCTCCTGCACGACTTCGGCAAGGTCGGGGTGCGCGAGCACATCTTGATCAAGGCCAAGAAGTTGATGCCGGGCCAGCTGGAGGTGATCCAGTCGCGCTTCGAGTTCGTTGAGCGCTCCGTGCAGGTCAAGTACGCGACCGAAAAGTTGGAAGCCATGCGTCGAGGGGAAGCCGGCGCGGCGGTGCTGACGGAGATCGACCGCCGGCTCGAGGCGGATCTGGAGCAGCTGAACCAGTGGATCCAGGGCATCGTGTCCGCCAACGAGCCCAGCGTTCTACCTGAGGACAAGGCCTCGATGCTCGAGTTCCTGTCGGAGCAGACCTACTACGACATGGCGGGCAGGGCGCACCGCATGCTCGATCCGCAGGAGTTCCGGTTCCTCAGCATCAGGAAGGGGACGCTCGACCCGCAGGAGCGCCTCGAGATGGAGTCGCACGTCACCCACAGCTTCCATTTCCTGAGCAAGATCCCGTGGACTCCGCTGATGCGCGGCGTGCCGGAGATCGCGTACGGGCACCACGAGAAGCTGGACGGCACGGGCTACCCTCGCGGGCTGTCGGGCGACGCGATCCCGATTCAGGCGCGAATGATGACCATCTCGGACATCTACGACGCGCTCACAGCGCAGGACCGTCCTTACAAGCGCGCGGTGCCGGTTGAGAAGGCGCTTGACATCCTCAAGAACGAGGCCGGCGAGGGCAAGCTCGACGCCGACCTCCTTGACGTCTTCATCGCTAAGCGCGTTTACGACGTGACGGGAAGATGAGGGTCAAGTTCTGGGGGACGCGAGGGACGAGGCCCACTCCAGGCAAGCGCACGCTGAGGTACGGCGGCAACACCACCTGCCTCGAAGTCAGAGACAGGGACAACAACCTCATCATCATCGACTCGGGCTCGGGTATTGCCGAGCTTGGAGCAGGGCTCAGCCCGTCCGAGCCGCTGCAGGCCCACGTTCTGATCACCCACACCCACCTCGACCATATCCAGGGCTTTCCATTTTTTCTGCCCGCCTTCGTGCCCGGCACGCACTTGACGATCGTCGGGCCGGCGGGCTCGGCGAAATCGTTGCAGGCAGCCTTTGCCGACCAGATGGACCCGGCCTACTTTCCGGTGCGGTTGGACCACATGCCGGCGGAGATGGAGTTCATCGAGCGCAACCCGGGCGAGACCTTCGACGTTGGGGGGCTGAGGATCACGCCGCACCTTCTCATGCATCCGATTCCGACGTTTGGCTACCGGATCGACGAGGGTGACACGCGCTTTGCGTTCGCAACTGACAACGAGATCGCGCTCTTTGCGAACAACGAGAACGGCACGCTGAAGGACATGGCGAACTGGTGCCGCGACGCCGACCTCCTGGTTCACGACGCGCAGTACAGCCGTGAGGAGTACAAGACGCACGCGGGGTTCGGGCACTCTACCTACGAGGAGGCGCTGGCTCTCGCTGAGATGGCCGGCGCGAAGCAGCTCGCATTCTTCCACCACGACCCGATTCACTCGGACAGCGATATCGACGCCCTCATCGAGGAGGCTCTCGTCAGTCACCACGACGCCGGCGGCGAGAACATCGAGGCCTTCCCCGCCGCCGAGGACCAGGAGCTGGCCCTCTAGCCTTTACGCTTCCGATCGTGACGGACGAGACAGAGGCCGATCTTCCTGAGGAGATGCGCGACCGGCGCAAGAAGCTCGAACGCCTTCGAGCCGCCGGAATCGATCCCTATTCCCGTGGCTTCAAGCCGAGTCACTCAACCCTGGAGGCTCGTGCGCTGCTTGGTGATGGCGATCGGACAGACCCGGTCGCGGTCGCGGGCAGGATGATGGTCAAGCGCCTGCATGGCGGATCGGCTTTCGCCGACCTGCAGGACGGCGCGGGTCGGGTCCAGCTCTTTGCCAGTCGCGACATCCTCGGCGAGAAGGCCTTCGATCTCTTTGCCGATCTCGATCCTGGCGACGTGATCGGCGTCAAGGGGCCGATGTTCCGCACCAGGCGCGGCGAGCCGACTGTGGAGGTGCACTCCTTCCAGCTTCTCACCAAGGCGCTGCGGCCGTTGCCAGAGAAGTGGCACGGGCTCAAGGACATCGAGATCCGCTACCGCCAGCGCTATGTCGACCTGATCGCCAACCCTGAGGTCCGCCAGGTCTTCAGAGCACGAACCAGGATCATCACCGCGATTCGAAAGCTCTTCGACGAGCGAGAGTTCATCGAGGTGGAGACGCCGATGCTCCAGGAGGTCCCCGGCGGTGGCCATGCCCGACCATTCCTGACCCATCACAACTCTCTCGACCGCGACCTCTATATGCGCATCGCGCTCGAGCTTCATCTAAAGCGGCTGCTGGTCGGCGGTTTCGAACGCGTTTACGAGTTCGGCCGGGTTTTCAGAAATGAAGGGCTGTCGCCTCGCCACAATCCTGAGTTCACGTTGCTCGAGTGCTACGAGGCTTACGCGGAATATGGCGACGTGATGCAGCTGGTGGAAGACATGGTCTCCACGGCGGCTGTGGCTGCCGGCCGGCCGCTTGTAACGACGTACCAGGGCGAGGAGGTCGACCTGACGCCGCCTTTCAAGCGCGAGCGCATGGCCGACCTGGTCCTGGAACACACCGGCAAGCAGGCGGTCGGCCTGGAGCTGAACGACCTGTTCGAAGAGCACGTGCAGGCGAAGATTCGGCAGCCGACTTTTGTCATCGACTACCCGATCGAGATCTCGCCGCTCGCGCGCCCGCGTGACGACGACCCTCGATTCGTCGAGAGATTCGAGTTGGTGATTCTCGGCCGCGAGTATGCGAATGCGTTCACCGAGCTGACGGATCCCGTGGATCAGCGAGCGCGGTTCGAGGCGCAGGCTGCCAAGCGTGCGGCGGGCGACGTGGAGGCCCATCCGATGGACGAGGATTTCCTGCGCGCGGTCGAGTACGGCCTCCCGCCGTGTGGCGGGCTCGGTGTGGGGATCGACCGGCTGGTGATGCTCTTGACCGACCAGCCGTCGGTGCGCGATGTGATCCTGTTCCCGGTCATGAAAGCGGAGTCGTAGAGTGCTGCCGCTTGAGCTGATTCGCAAAGACCCTGATCGTGTTCGGCGCGCAGCGCTGCTGAAGGGCGAGGAAGCTCCAATCGATGAGATCCTCGAGCTGGACCGCGAATGGCGCAGGCATCAGAACGCGGCGGAAACCATCAAGGCGGAGCAGAACACTCTCTCGAAGGAATTCGCCAAGTCTCGCGACGACCAGCTAAAGGACAGGCTGCGTGAGATGGCTGAACGCGCCAAAGCCGAGCTTGCGGAGGCTGACGCGACTAAAGCGAAGCTCGACGACCTCCTGCTGCGGGTGCCGAACCTTTTCGATGAGTCGGTGCCGGTGGGGAAGAGCGAGGCCGACAACGTGGTCGCTCGCGAATGGGGCTCGCGGCCCGACCTCGGGTACCCCGCGCGCACGCACTACGACCTGGGAGAGGCACTGGGGATCATGGACTTCGAGAGGGCGGCGCGGGTCGCAGGCTCTCGTTTCGCTTTTCTTGTCGGCGAAGGCGCTCTCCTGGAACGAGCGCTCGTGCAGTTCATGCTCGACGTGCACACGAGGGAGCACGGGTACACCGAGATGCAGCCGCCAATCCTGGTCAACAGCGACTCGATGACGGGAACCGCCAACCTGCCGAAGTTCGGCGCCGATGCGTTCAAGGTCGAGGGACATGACCTGTGGTTGGTGCCGACCGCCGAGGTGCCGCTCACCAATTTCCACCGCGACGAGATCCTCGACGGTGAGCGCCTGCCGCTGAAGTACGTGGCCTACTCGCCCTGCTTCCGCTCCGAGGCGGGAGCGGCCGGGAAGGACACACGAGGGTTCATCAGGCTCCACCAATTCTCGAAGGTGGAGCTGGTCAAGGTCACCACGGCTGAGACGTCGATTGATGAGTTCGAGAAGCTGACCGCCGATGCGGAAGACATCCTCCAGCGCCTGGGCCTGCACTACCAGGTGCTCGTCATGTGCACCGGGGACATGGGGTTCGCGCAGTACAAGAAGTACGACCTCAACGCGTGGTGTCCGGGGCTCGACAGGTACCTCGAGGTGTCGTCGTGCTCGGTTTTCAACGACTTTCAGGCGATGAGGGCCAACATCCGGTACCGGCCTGCCCGCGGCGCCCCGCCGCGATTTGCTCACACCATCAATGGGAGCGGCCTGGCCCTCACGCGCACCATCGACGCGATCCTCGAGACGTACCAGCGCTCCGACGGAGCGATCACGGTGCCCGAGCCGCTTCAGCCTTATATGGGCGGCATGGAGGTCATCGGGGCGCGCTGAGTTCCTAGAATCGCTCTTGCCCCTGGAGGGGTGGCCGAGTCCGGTTGATGGCGACAGTCTTGAAAACTGTTATAGGTGCAAGCCTATCCAGGGTTCAAATCCCTGCCCCTCCGCCATTTTTCTCATCTCAGAAAGAGCGCCGGATGACGGTGTTCCTCTGAACCGACTGGCTCTACCGATTCTTGATCACCTTGTCCACCATCACCTTCTCGAGGCTGAGCCAGGTCGCGAGCTCGTGGAGCTCGCTGTGGATCGCGGCGAGATCCTTGGCGCTGGTCTTCGGTTCCATGTGCAGCGCATGCACGCGCAGAACCGACTTTTCGCGGTCCACTTTGGCGTCGACCCTTCCGATGAGCCGGTCCCCGTGGAGGACCGGTAGCACGTAGTAGCCCCACCGCCGTTTGGCGGGCGGAACGTAGATCTCCAGCCTGTAGTCGAAGCCGAACAGCTCGAGAAGGCGCCGCCGGTCATAGACGAGCCTGTCGAACGGCGAAAGGATCGCGGTGCGTCCCTCGAACTGGCGCTTCAGGAGGGTCGGGTCGGCGACCCATTCGCCCCCGACTCCCTTGACCTCGACGGGAACCCCCATGCCACCGACCAATCCAGGCCGGGTGATGCCAAGCGAACGCAGCCGCCGTTTCGCTCGGATGCGCTCGACCTCCTCGGCGGTGATCTCTGGCTGGTCGGTAGGCATCACGCGCTGCGTGAGGTCCCAGATCCTGTCGGCGCCCTCACGGCTGGAAACGGCGATGTCTCCTCGCGCGACCATGCATTCGAGCATCTGCCCGACGTTGCGGCCGTCGTTCCAGCCACTTGTAAGCCAGGGGGCCAGGGATCGATCGTCGAGCTCGCGCGAACGCAGCGGGCCATGTGCTTTCAGCTCGGCCAGGATGTATGCGCGAAAAGGCTCGTTCACTTTCAACCATTCGCGGATGTAGGCATGCCGCGCCGAATCCCCCCGAGGCGGCCAGGTTGCCATCGCCGGTCGATGGAGGGCGTAGTCGGCAGCCGGATAGATGAAGGCGCGGTGCTCGAACAACGAGCGCTTCACATAGATAAGACGCGCAAGGTCAGCCGGCCGGAACCCATTGCCCAGGCGACTCCAGAGAACGAGGTGCTCGGTTCGGGCCACCACCGCGGTCGGGTCAATCTGGAGAAAACCCAGCCCGCGCACCGCTTCGACGATGCTTCGTGGCCGTCTGGCGTCGAGAAGCTGGCCCATCACAGCGATCTGGCGCGCGCGCTCGATGGACAGCTGCTTCACATGCGTCAAGCTACCGCCTGTTGGAGTCCTCAGGTGTGAGAAGGATTGGCGGCGTCCTTGGGGTCGCCGCGCCCTTGGCTGCGAACGCGATCGTGCTCATCGGTGGTCTGCTCACCCCTGGCTATGACCCACTCCGGCGGACCATCAGCCGGCTGGCCGAACCGGGCCTCCCCGCGGCGGTCCCCGTCGAGCTGGCCATCCTCATGGTCGGGTTCGCCCTGATCGGCCTCGCGCTGTTGCTCGGGCCAGGCGGAGCGAGCGGCCGCCTTCTCCTTGCGATCGCGGGCCTCGCGCTGCTCGCTGCGGCAGCTGTACGGCTCAACCCAACCTCGGCCACCGCGACCACCATCCACAGGCTGGCCACCACGGTCGCCATGCTCGCCCTCACGGCAGCGCTGCTCGTCGTTGCCCCAACGCTCAAGGGGCGCCCTGGTTGGCGCGGTTATGGAGCTCTGTCGTTTGGGCTTGGGGCTGCAGCGGTCGGGATGCTGCTCATCGGGGTGGCGCTGCTGCCGACAGCGTTCTCGGCATGGGGGGCATGGGAACGTTGTTTCCTGGCGCTGCCGATGGCCTGGATGGCCCTGGTCTCAGCACGCCTGCTTCGAACCAGCAGCACGGAGCCCATCCGCTCATTGACCGCCGACAGAAACAGCTGGGCGACGAGCGTCTCCGACGAGGAGACCATGAAGGCAACCGCGGCAAGAGTCAGCAGAAGCGGTTCGTAGCCACCGGTCACCAGGGTGAGGACCGCAAACGTATAGAGGAAACCGCCTGCCACCTTCGACGAGTAGAGGTGAAGGTTTCCCAGCTGGCGGAACTTGATAAGGCCCACTGCGATCGAGGCAAGGTAGAGCCCGAATGTGGCAGCGATCAGAACCGTGTTCTCGCGCGCGATCTCCGGGTGAAGCAGCTCGATCCACACCATCGCTGAAAGTAGGAGGAGGTTGTCGGCAATCGAGTCAAGCCGCGCGCCGGCGGCGGACTCCTCGCCCAGCCGGCGTGCGAGGTAGCCGTCGAAGAAGTCGGTCGCGCCGGCGACGAGGAGTCCTATGCCTACCAGGCGCCCGTTGCCGAACAAGGCAGCCAGCCAGAGGGTGGGAATCAGGAGAAGGCGGAGGCCCGACAGGGCGTCGGCCACTCGCCAGCGGGTTGCCACGGGGTGAGTATGAGATGGCCTGTTACCCGTGGGCGTAGGCCGGCGTTTGCGCTGCATGGACTTGAAAGATTTGTCGCCAACCCTGCGTCCGGCGGTTTTCTCGGGTGCCATCGCGATGATCTGCGCCGTGGCCGTCACGTTGGCGGTGGTGGCAGGCAATCGGCCTCAGGTGGTGGTCGCCGGGTCGGCGGCTGTCCCTTCAACGGCGACGTTCACTCCTGGAGTGTTCGCCAGCGGCGATGCGAAGGTGTCGAAGAGACCTGACACCGCGTTCCTCTCCGTTGGGGTCGAATCTCTGATGCCGAGCGCCTCTACGGCGCAGAAAGACCTCGCGACCAAGGCGGCCAAGCTGATCGCCAAGGCCAAGTCTCTTGGCATCGCCGACAAGGACATCACGACGTCCGGCTACAACGTGAGCCCGAACTATTCGTCAAGCTCGAAGATCGACGGTTACCGTGCTTCGGAACAGATCCAGCTCAAGTGGCACAACGTCGATACCGTCGGCGCGGCAATGGACTCGCTGGTGCAGCAGGGCGGGGCGACCAACGTGTACGTCGGGTTCGGGCTGGCCAACCCCAAGATTGCCCAGTCTGAGGCGCGTGCCCTTGCCATCGCCGACGCACGGTCGAAGGCGCAGGCGATGGCCGACGCGGCTGGGGTCAAGCTCGGTCAGGTGATCCGCGTAAGCGACCTCTCGTACGGTGGAACGCCGGTGTACGCCGGCCTCGACTACGCAAAGGGTGCCGCCAGTCCTGGGACCCCAACGCAGATCCCGGTGGGCGAGCTCGACGTGCAGGTGACAGTCGAGGTGGACTTCGCCCTTGCCTGAGCTCGGCGGAGAGTAGCTGAACCCAAAAGCGTGCCCTTGCCCGCGGCGTGACTTATCGTCGCGGGCATGATCAAGCTCTACCCGGATCGCAGGTTCCCGGCCATGGTGCGCGTGGTCTTCGATGCGCTCACGATCGTGTGGACGATCGCCTGGGCCGCGCTGGGTTGGCTGATCTATCAGACGGTGATGGGCCTGCAGGTGATTGCGGACGGGATCACGAACACCGGCACGACCTTCAACGCGTGGATCGATTCCTTCCGCAGTGCCGTCCCCGGAGGCATTCCGTTGTTGACGGAGTTCCTGCTCAATATCGCCGACACGCTGCACAGGTATTCCGGCGACACACTGGTGTCCGCGGGGCACCAGGTGCACGAGGCGATCTTCCAGCTCGCCATCGTTCTCATGCTGCTGGTGGCATTGCCGCCAATCCTGCTCGTGCTTGTGCCATACGGCGCATGGCGGTGGCGCGACATGCGCGAGATCGGGGCGGCGTTGGCTTTTGTCCGCATTGCTTCGATGACGGGTCGCGCCGATCAGGCGCGCGCAGTGCTCGCCTACCGCGCGGTGTCCACGCTCAGCTTTCGCCAGCTGATGTCGGCCAGCGCCGACCCTGTCGGCGACATTGCCGAGCGCCGCTACGACCGTTTGGCGGACGCAATGCTGAAACGCGCGGGCCTCGACCCGACGCGCCTGGCGCCGCCGCCCCTGCCCGAGCTGCCGGCACACAGGGGCGACTGACCGGAGTCGGTATCGTTGTCGCCATGTGCAGGAGCATCAAGACGCTGCGACATGCCGACGTCGTCGCCACCGACGACGAGATCCGCGCCGCCGCGCGCCAGTTCGTGCGCAAGGTGAGCGGGTTCCGAGAACCGACGAGCAAGCACCACGACGCGTTCGAGGGAGCGGTGGACGAGATCGCGCTTGCTTCACAACGCCTCCTCGACACTATCTCGGTCAATCTCGCTCGCCGGTCTGCTTAACAACCAGGGTTGTAGGCCCTGTGTTCGAGGGTTAGATTCGCCTCCGGACAGGCCGGTGGGGGAGGGACCGGCTGGAGGCGGGAGGGCCCCGCAAGGGGTGTGCCCTAGAGTTGGCAGCCTCGGCAGAAGTTCAGCGGCTCGCGGTTCGAGCCCAGCTGGCTGATTCTGTGCCCGCAGCGGGGACAGGTGCCGCCTCCTTTCATATGCACCGCCATGAACGTTCGGTCCTGCTTCCTCTCGTCGTAGTTCGGGTTGGCGAGGATCGCCTCGACAGCGCGCTTTAGCACTGCAGGTATGGCGGCGAACAGCGCCTCTTCGTCAGCCGGCTTCAGTGAAGCCCGCCGTCTTAGAGGCAGCAGCCGCGCCTCAAACAGGATCTCGTCCGAGTACGCATTGCCGATCCCGGCCAGGAACTCCTGGTTCCGGAGCAGGTCTTTGAGCTCGTCCCGAAAGCGCCGCAAGCGCTTGCGAAACGCCTCGAATCCCAACTCTGGAACCGAATCCGCCTCTGGCCCGAGCAGGGGCCAGCCAGGCACCTCAGTCCCGGGGTCGCTCACCCAGTAGATCCGGCCCATGTCGCGGAAATCCAGGTACCGCATCTCCTGCTTCCCTTCGGGCCGGATCGTGAACACCTCGGTGGCGGGCACCGGAGTCGAGGTGTCCGCCATCTGGAAGCGGCCGCCCAGCATCGGATTGATCACCATCCAGCGCTCCGACCCGCCCACGCCGAGCTCAGTGCCAAAGACGAGGTGTTTGCCGCGCCGAGCAAGTGAGACGATGCGGCGGGCGGGGAGCTCGTGCGCGAAATGCTCAACCGGGTAGCGGAGCATGTGCGCCTTCTTCGGGTTGACCGTCGTGGCTGTGATGAGCTTGCCCTCCAGACGCGGAGCCAGGCGAATGCGCAGCGCCTCAAGCTCCGGCAGTTCGGGCATGAAGCCAAGATACGGCCCTCGGTTTGACGAAAGGAAAGGTCGCCGCAGCCGTCAGCTGATCAGCTTGAGCAAACGGTCCCTTCGGCCGGCAGCTTGAGGTTGATGAGGTAGTCGTCGATGGCGGCGTGCGCGCAGGGGCTCGCATCGTAGGAGGTGTGACCGTTGCCATTCCGGGTGAGAAGGACCGATCCAGCCAGCTGGCGGTTCACCGCGACGGCCCACGCATAAGGCGTGGCGGGGTCTCCCGTCCCTCCTATCAGGAGGATCGGTGGCGCGCCGTCCACTGTCAGCGGCCCGACTCGCCCAGTCGGCTTGACCGGCCAGTACGCGCATGCCAGGTTCGAGTACTGGAACGCCGGCCCGAACAGCGGTGACACGCCGGCGTATACCGGACCGAGCGCATCGTAGGCGGCGATGTCGGTTGACACCGGCCGGTCGAGGCAGTTGACCGCGTAGTTGGCATCGGTTTCGTTGTCGTAGGTCCCGTCCGCGTTTCGCGCGAGATAGAAGTCCGCGAGCCGAAGGAGGAGCGCGCC